>OGGH01000061.1_pt1 | contig 109951 bp, 82 predicted proteins | sample 1571161 | NCBI WGS metagenome assembly OGGH01 (sample SAMEA2582053, study PRJEB24529) | metagenome | biome: Human gut stool | place: China | collected 2011 | reverse complement strand
AAAAAACGTCCGTTTTTAACGGTATAAAAATAGATAAAAGAAAAAGGTAGCACAATCCTCATCTTTAGGTATTTTTATTTAAAATTAATCTGCGTTATTTTCTATCGACAATTAGCCTGTTCGATATCACACTCATATTCAGTTTTTTAGTATCTTCAAACATTCGGATAACAGCATCAAAAGAGTCATACCTGCTTAAATCACCGGTGAAACGCAAATGTTCTAATTCAGGACGTATAAATTCTACTTCTATGTTATACCAACGTTGCAAAGTTTTTACAATTTCCCCCAATGTAGTATTATCAAAGACGAACCAACCGTTTTTCCAGGCGATAATCTCCCGTACATTTACCTCCCTGACTTCCATTTCAGCAGTATTTTTATGATATTGCAATTGTTCATGGGGAATCAAACGTACCTTTTCGCCCCCTGCCTGTACATCTACACTTCCCTCCACCAGAGTAGTCTTTACACTTTCCCGGTCATCGTAAGCTTCCACATTAAACTGTGTTCCCAATACACAAATTTGTACCCCGGAGACTGTACTCACAACAAAAGGTAAATGTTCATTCCGGACCACCTCAAAATAAGCTTCTCCTTTCAAAATAACCTGTCGCTTATTCCCGGAAAATTCAACCGGAAATACCAAAGAACTTTCTGCATTCAACCATATCTTTGTACCATCAGCCAAAACCAGATGATATTCTCCTCCGGCAGGAACTTCTATTGTATGATATTCTGCCACTTCCTGCCGTTGTATCTGTTCGGTCTCAGAAGCGGGCAATACAATAGAATAATTCAAGGTCGCACTATCTCCCGTCACCATTTGTTGTTTATTGACAAGCAATTCAATGGGTTTTTTATCCAAAGCCACTTGCCGTCCATCCCCTAAAGTCAATATCGCCTTTGCCGAGCCAGGCTGTATCTGAGCAGCCATTTGTTCTGTCAATACCTGTTCTGAATCCATTGAAGTGAAATAAAAAACGAAAGTTATGCCCAGACAGAGTATTACACAGGCAGCCACCCAACTTACTGATTTCCGGATTCTCCTTTGCCTGTTCCGTTTCACCTTACTCCGGATAGCTTCCATCGCCCGGGAAAGGTCGAATCCAGTCACCCAATCCGAATATTCCGTCAAGCTCTGTCCCGACATCAACCGTTTATACATCTCTGCATTTTCTCCCGACTCTCCCAACCACAACTTCAAAGTTTCCCTCTCTTCCTCAGAAAGCTGTTGACAATAGGCTTTTTTTAACAATATATTTAAACTTTCTCTGTTCATCTGAATCTATTTTACTACATTTTCCTCTCTTAATTCATATTAAAGACTAACTCAGTAACGAAAAGGATGAACGGAATTATAATTTTTTTTAAATTTGTAGAGCAATTCCTTAAAAGGATGTTATAAAAATGGATAAAAACACAACATATCAAACGGGAAATACAGCTGCAACCAAGTTCGAAAGCTTAGTGAACCGTCTGTATGTCTCTTTGTGTTTCGCAGCCAACCGTTTCCTTGGCGATAAAACAGCTGCCCAAGATATTGTACAGGAAGCTTTTGCACGCCTCTGGGAATTACAAGGAAAAAACAAAAATATTGAGAATATCGATAATTATATGTATATGCTGGTTCATAACCTTTCACTTGAATGGCTGCGAACCCGCAAGCTGCAAGCTAAATATCTAAACAACCATCCTCTGAAAGAGGTCAATATCTTCAATGTCATTGTAGAAGCAGACGTCGCCATGCAGATTCTCGCAGAAATAGAAAAACTTCCTCCCCGTAGTAAACAAGTCATGCAGCTCGCTTTTCAAGGCCTCGACAATCAGCAAATAGCACAGGAAATAAACATCTCAGTAAGCAGTGTTAAAACACTGAAATACAAAAGTATCGACAAATTGAAAGCGATTTTCTCATCGGATACACTTTTAAAAATCCTGATGATCTTCGGCTAGTTTTTTTTCATTATTTTCTCTCTCGACAAGAATAATCGTTGTGAAAAAAGAAAAGAGACATACTTTTTGGGTATGCCTCTCTCAGTTAAAATTATTCCCGCTTTTATTCAATCATCACAACCAGGTATTTTGTTTGTTTCCAGAAATTATTTTCGTCATTGATTTTCAGGGTCATATTACCATCTTCACCGGTCTCCAAAGTATAGGAATCAGCCGGATGGACAGAAAGTAATTTCGCTTTTTTACTATTCAACGGGATCACCTTCATCTCACGGATATCCAAATCGGTAAAGTCGGCTTTTTGTGCTTGTGACGATACGATCGGCGGACAGAAAATCCCTTGTCTGGAAATTACCTCAGCTTCTTTCAGCTCTTTGCGGTTTCCAATCAAATAGTGTCCCTGATGAATCGCCATATCCTGTTCATTGATCGTCATTTGCTGACTTTTATTGGCTTTATCCAAAGCTTCCACATTCTCGGTCAGATTAGCGACTTCCTCGGTCTTCACTGCCAATTGCTGATTCTTCTCAGCCAATTGTTTAGTAATTTCATTCAGTTTCTGTGTACGTTGATCCAATTCCGCATTTAAGCCGGCAATCAATCTTTTAAACTCGGCCGACTGGCTTTTATTCTTACCTTCGAGTTTGGAAATCTGTTCTTTATAAGAAGCGATCGCCTCGGTAATAGCCTGTACGTCTTTTTTCAGCTGATTCAATTGCTGTTTGGATTTACTATTGGCTTTATTTTCATTAATTGTTTCCATAGTCAATAAACGTTCGGCATCCCGCAACGATTGCATTCCGGCAGAAATATCGTTCAAATCGGCCAGCATACTCTCCATTTCGGAATTCTGCATAATATGTACTGTACTCAAAGAATCCAGACGGACTTGTAAAGACTTATATTTCTGAGAACTCTCTACGCAACTACCCAGGAAGAACATAGAAGCTCCGATTCCTAAAATGACGATCTTTTTCATACTATTATTTTTTAGAGTTAGATTTTATCCTTAAACAGAACAAATCCGATGCCACAAGCACAAAATCAACAAAATACACTAATTATCAATACATTACATACAACAGATTAAGAATCGCAAGTTGTAGAAAGTGGGGAAAAAGTAAAAATGTTGGGGAAATATTCCCCAACATCGTATCCCGGTAAAGAAGACTCTCCTCATTATTTCCGATAGTCATAAAACCCGACTCCGGTCTTCCGTCCCAATAAGTTAGCGCGAACCATTTTCCGCAACAAAGGATGAGGCCGGTATTTGGAGTCACCGAATTCCCGGTACAACACTTCCATAATAGCCAGACAAACATCCAATCCGATCAAATCACCCAGTTCCAATGGTCCCATAGGATGGTTAGCCCCTAATTTCATCGCGGCATCGATTTCCTCTTTTTTCGCCACTCCGTCAGCTAATATACCGATGCCTTCGTTCACCAGAGGGATCAGAATCCGGTTGACTATAAATCCAGGAGCTTCCTCGACACTGACGGGCACTTTCCCGATTTCCTGCGATAAAGCAAATACCTGATCATGCACCTCTGCCGAAGTCAGCCGGCCTTTGATCACTTCCACCAGTTTCATAGCCGGAACAGGATTGAAGAAATGCATACCGATCACCTTTTCCGGACGGTTAGTCACAGCGGCCACTTCCGTTATAGAAAGCGAAGAAGTATTGGTTGCCAATATCGCTTCCGGTTTACAAATACCGTCCAACAATTTGAATATCTCATGCTTGGTAGCCATATCTTCAGCTATCGCCTCGATCACCAAATCAGCATCGGCACAATCCTCATATTTCATCGTATCTTTAATCCTGGCCAATACCTGATCTTTAACCCCGGCTTCCAATTTACCTTTTTCCACCATTCTGGAAAGATTTTTATCCATAGCTTTGTGAGCTTTTGCCAAAGAAGCTTCAGAACGGCCTTTTAACAATACCTCATGTCCGGCCTGGGCAAATACCTGGGCAATACCATGTCCCATAGTCCCTGTTCCAACAATGCATATTTTCATAATCGATAAATTTAAATTACAAAGATTTTAATTCCCTTTAAATTCGGGTTTACGTTTCCATAAAAAAGCTTCCATGCCTTCCTTCTGGTCGGTCGTTGCGAAACACAACCCGAACAAACCGTTTTCGATGACGATACCGGTATCCATATCCGTTTCCACTCCCCGGTTGATGGCTTCTTTGGCATAACGGACCGCCAATGGCGCTTTAGCAGCAATAGTCTTTGCCATAGCCATACACTCATTCATCAATTCTTCCGGTTCCACCACTTTGTTCACCAGTCCGATCCGGCAAGCTTCCTCGGCATGGATAACCGCAGCCGTATAAATCAACTCTTTGGCTTTACCTAATCCGACTAAACGCGGTAAACGCTGGGTACCGGAAAATCCCGGCGTGATCCCAAGTCCCACTTCCGGCTGACCGAACTTCGCCTTAGCCGAGGCGATACGGATATCACAAGCCATCGCCAGTTCACATCCTCCTCCTAAAGCAAATCCATTCACGGCAGCAATAACCGGCTTAGCCATCAGTTCGATTTTCCGGAAAACAGCAGCCCCTAACTCACCGAAACGCCGGCCTTCTTCGGCCTTCATCACACTCATTTCAGCAATATCGGCTCCCGCAACAAACGAACGTCCTTCGCCTGTCAGAATAACCACATCGGTTTCCGGATCGGCTGCAATTTCATCGAATGCCCGGTCCAATTCCTGCAAGATCACCGTATTCAAGGCATTCAATGCCTCCGGATGATTGATCTTTACCAGACAAACACGATCTTGTTTTTCCAGCATTAATTTTTGATACTCCATGTCCGGGCTTTTATTTGTCAGTTTTCCGGATGTTTGCCAACCTCTCGGTCAGCAACGGAACGATCTGTTTCACATCCCCGACAATTCCCAGGTCGGCAACGTTAAAAATCGGAGCATATTTATCCTTGTTCACGGCAACGATAAATTCCGATTCCTCCATTCCGGCCAAATGCTGAATAGCTCCGGAAATACCCATAGCGAAATACAGATCGGGACGAACGGTTTTCCCGGTTTGGCCAACCTGACGGTCATGAGGCATAACCCCGGCATCCACCATGGCACGTGAAGAAGAAACCTCGGCATTCAGCGTTTCCGCTAATTTTCCGAGCATCTCAAATCCCTCCGTATTACCTACACCACGGCCTCCGGATACGAGAATCTTCGCTTCTGTTATATCGATACGGTTCTTTTGTTCTTTCACCGTCTCGAGAATCCGCACTTTAAATTTCGACTTATCGAAATGAATATTCACCTTCTCTACCGTTCCGGCACGTTGTTCATCTTTCGGTTTCGTGCGCATCACTCCCGGACGTACGGTCGACATTTGCGGCCGGTGTTCTTTACAAATAATCGTCGCCATCAGATTTCCTCCGAATGCAGGACGGGTCATCAGCAAATCCCGTTCATCCGAGATAGCGAGGCCCGTACAATCGGCTGTCAACCCGGTCTCTAAACGGGCGGATAAACGAGGGCCCAAATCCCGGCCGATCGTCGTCGCTCCAATCAATACGATACTGGGTTTACGCTCACGTACAATCTGTGTAATCGCCTGAGCATAAGGCTCGGTATTATATTGTACCAACTCCCGTTCGTCAGCACACAATACGACATCGGCCCCATAAGCGATCAATTCCTGTGCCTGACCCTCCACTTCATAACCCAACAACATCGCTACCACTTTTTCATTCAGGCTATCGGCCAACTCCCGGGCTTTCCCCAATAATTCGATGGCAACTTTCTGAATAACTCCTTCCCGTTGCTCTACGAATACATAAACGTCTTTATATTGAGATTTATCCATCTTCATCAGATTTTAAACTTTAGATTTCACCGGATTATTCCCGGTTTTCCTCTAAAATCATGTATTAAATAATAAATTTCTCTTTCAATTTTTCGATAATAACATCTACAGCTTCGGCCGGTTCCACTTCGAAAACTTTTCCGGCTGCTTTAGCTCCTTTGGTAAAAGACTTCCATACCCGCGTCGGCGAACCGTTCAATCCCAATTTAGCTTCATCCACACTGATATTATTAAAATTCCAGATTTCCACTTCCCGATCGTATGCCTCTACGATTCCCCGCACAGACATATAGCGCGCTTTGTTTGCCGTAGCCAGAACAGTAACGACACAGGGAGATTCCACCTGTACGGTTTGATATCCTTCTTCGGTAGATTTACGGATCGTAAACAACTTGTCACCATCGAATTCCAAATTCTCGACATACGTCACTTGTGGCAAATCGAGATGCTCGGCAATCTGAGGTCCTACCTGCGCCGTATCTCCATCGATCGCCTGCCGGCCGGTAATAACCAGGTCGAAATCCAGCATCCGTAAAGCACCGGCAATAGCATTCGACGTAGCCAATGTATCTGCACCGGCAAACTTACGGTCGCTCAAATGAATCGCCCGGTCGGCTCCCATGGCAAAAGCTTCACGCAAAATATCGTCGGCCTGAGGCGGTCCCATCGTAATAACGGTTACCTGCGCACCATATTTATCTTTCAAGGCCAAAGCCATTTCCAATCCTCCTTTATCGTCGGGATTCATAATGCTAGGTACACCATCCCGTATCATTGTTCCTGTTACCGGATCGAGTTTGATCTCTGTCGTATCAGGTACTTGTTTTATACAAACTACTATTTTCATGTATTCTCTTTTTATAAGTTCAATGCGGAAAACATTATTATTTCAATAGAGCAGCAGCAATCACCATCCGCTGTACTTCAGAGGTTCCCTCATAAATCTCCGTAATCTTGGCATCTCTCATCATCCGTTCGACCGGATACTCACGGGTATATCCATACCCTCCGTGGAACTGTACGGCTTTTGTCGTCACTTCCATCGCTGTTTCAGCAGCAAATAACTTAGCCCGTGCCGAATCGACAGAGTAAGGGATTTTCCTGTCTTTCTTCCAGGCAGCCGTCCGCACCAACAAACGGGCAGCTTCGATCTTGGCATTTAAATCGGCCAACTGAAATTGGGTATTCTGAAATTGTCCGATAGAGCGTCCGAACTGTTTCCGTTCTTTCACATATTTTATTGTCTCATCCATGGCTCCCTGAGCAATTCCCAAGGCCTGTGAAGCAATTCCCATACGTCCGCCATCGAGCGTCTTCATCGCAATTTTAAATCCTTCACCCGGTTTACCCAGCATATTTCCTTTAGGCACAATACAATTTTCAAAAATCAACTCACAGGTTGCGGATCCCCGGATCCCCATCTTTTTCTCTTTTTTACCGATGGAAAATCCCGGAAAATCCCGTTCAACGATAAAAGCAGAGATTCCTCGTGTACCCTGCGACTTATCGGTCATCGCCATAACAATGTAAACGTGTGCATAAGCTGCATTCGTAATAAATATTTTGGACCCGTTGAGCACATAATGATCCTCTTCAGCAACAGCCATCGTCTGCTGGGCAGAGGCATCGGTACCTGCATTCGGTTCGGTCAGACCAAAAGCTCCGATCCATTCTCCCGAACATAATTTGGGTAAATATTTTTTCCGTTGTTCTTCATTTCCGAATTCATAGATCGGAGAAGCACACAAAGAGGTATGGGCAGAAACAATAACCCCGGTCGTTGCACATACCCGGGACAATTCCTCTACAGCCATAGAATACAATACGTTATCACCACCGGCTCCGCCATATTCCACCGGGAAAGGGATACCCATAATCCCCAGTTTCGCCATTTTTTCTACCGTTTCGACAGGGAATCTCTCTTCTTCGTCCACTTCTGCCGCCAGCGGTTTTACTTCTTTCTCAGCAAATGCTCTGATCATCTGCTGAAACAATATCTCTTTTTTTGATAATGAAAAATCCATACCTTTTTTAATTTATAGTTTACGATTCGGGCTAGAGGTATCCACCATCCATCCTCCATCGTGATTTCCTTCAATACGCTTTCGTCGTTCAGCACATCTTTTTTAAATCCGGGGCAACGATCAGAGTTGCTTCTGTAGCTGCCTGCACCTGTTCTACCGTAAACTCAGGATGTATCTCTTTCAGTACAATTCCCCCGGGTGTGATCTCCATAACTCCCATTTCTGTAACGATCATATTCACCTGCCCCTTGGCTGTCAAAGGTAAAGTACATTTTTTCAGGATTTTCGGATTTCCTTTTGCCGTATGTTCCATGGCCAGGATCACCTTACCGGCTCCCATCAGCAGGTCCATCGCTCCACCCATTCCCGGTGTTTTTTTCCCCGGTATCATCCAGTTGGCTAAATCTCCTTTCTCATCTACTTGCAAGGCCCCCAGGATACTGACATCTACGTGTCCGCCCCGGATAATACCGAACGAAGTAGCACTATCGAAGCTGGCCGCTCCGGGCAGAGCCGTTATCGCTCCACCGCCGGCATTGATCAAGTCCGGATCTTCTTCTCCCGGAGCAGGAGTCGGCCCCATACCGATCAATCCATTCTCCGTTTGTAAAATGACCTCGACACCTTCAGGCAGATAATTCGGCACTAAAGTCGGCAAACCGATACCCAGATTCACCACGTCTCCATCGTGGAGTTCCATTGCCACTCTCCTGGCAATCACTTCCCTGATTTGTTCTTTTTCCATAGCTTGTATATTTTCAATGATTCATTCTTCGATCCAATTCCTGCGCAATAAACGAGGCGACATCGTCGGCATAGGTATTCATCCCGAAGCCGGCATCGTACCCCAATTCTTTCGCCAACTCATGTGAAATCCGGGGACCACCACAAGCCAGGATCACTTTGTCCCGTAATCCTTCGGCTTCTAACATCTCCACGAGTTCCGTCAGATTTTTAATATGAATATCTTTCTGAGTCACGGTCTGCGAAACCAATAAAGCATCGGCTTTCAACTCGATAGCCTTAGCGATAAATTCCTCGTTGGTCACCTGGCTACCCATATTCAAGGCTTCGAACATTTCATACCGCTCCAAACCATAATGTCCGGCAAAACCTTTCATATTCATAATAGCGTCGATTCCCACCGTATGGGCATCTGTTCCGGTACTAGCTCCGATCACCACAATTTTCCGACCGATATGTTCCCGGACAAACTGATCGGTCTCTCCCATATCCCACTTGGTCGATTCCACTTTCGGCACATAGATATGGCTATAATCTACCGTGTGTACACAATTTCCATAACAATTAAAAAAAGTATATCCTTTCGTCAGTTCCTGATGAAACACCACCTGAGGATTTTCAAATCCCATTTTTTTCATCAACTGTTTAGCAGCCTCTATCGCTTCATCTCCGGCAGGTACAGGTAAAGTGAAACTCAGCTGTGTCTTTCCGTCGTTCATCGTATCCCCGTAGGGTTTTATCTTTTTCAGATCGAGGGTTTGATCGAAATCTCTCCCTTCTGTTGAATATAAACCTCCGCTCATAATCTTTATTTGATTTACGATTTTTGTTATCTGTTCATCATAATCTCTACAAAAGGATTGCTATAGTTCTTTCCCTTGGCACAAACGCCGTCCAAGCCTTTTCCTCCGTTTTTGGGACGCTTGATATCGGCAAAAATTCCTTTTTCCAAGGCTGTAAAAAGTCCTTCCCGTTCAATCTTTTCCAAGAGAACGGTAGCTTTATCCAACACTTCTTTCGCCCTGTTTTGTATAATCCCGTTTTCTTTAAAGACCACTTCATCTCCGATATTTTTCATATTATTAAAAATATAACGGGCATTCTCGATCGACAGATAACGATCCGACATAAATGGAGTATGTATGGCTTCGGTCGGCATTCCCAACAGTTGAATACCTTGTGAAGTCCAGATTCCGATCATATTGAAAAGAGCATCCTGAATATGTCCGCGGAAAATATTTCCGGTCATAAATTTCGTCGGAGGCATATATTTCAAAGTAGCCTTCGGAAAAATTTCCCGGGTCATCTGGGCCTGAGCCAATTCGTACAAAAAGCCGTTTTCCAGCATGGGATCCATTTCAAAAGCATGTCCCAGGCCCATTTGTTCTTCCGGCAGCCCGGCCAATAAAGCCAATTGTTCATTGATCAGATCGGAAGCCAAAACAGTATGTGCTTCTTCGACAGCGTCGGCAGTAGTCAGGTAGTTATCTTCGCCTGTGTTGATTATCACTCCGGCAAAGCCGTTGATCACCCGCGACATAAACTGGTCGACCAACGTCCGCTGCATATTGATATCCCGGAATAAAATCCCATACAACGCATCGTTCAACATCACATCCAGCCCTTCCAAAGCTCCCATCACAGCAATCTCCGGCATACATAAACCGGAACAATAATTACACAGCCGAATATAACGACCGACTTCTTCTCCTACCTCATCCAAAGCTTTCCGCATAATCCGAAAATTTTCCTGGGTGGCAAAAGTTCCGCCGAATCCTTCTGTCGTAGCCCCATAGGGTACATAGTCCAACAAACTTTGCCCCGTTGTACGGATCACAGCAATGACATCCGCCCCTTGCCGGGCAGCCGCCTGTGCCTGTACCACGTCTTCGTAAATATTACCGGTAGCGACAATGACATAAAGATAAGGCTTTGCTCCCTCTCCGATCGTTGCGATATAATTCTCACGCCGTTTCCGGTTGTCGGAAATCCGACGGATACTGGCCTCGATATAGGGTTGCAACGCTTTTTCCCGCTGGCCGGGAGTACATACCGGTACCCGGGTGACATCTACTTTCCCGGCAGCCACTTGTTCGGCTATTTCCTGCGGAGTCATTCCGGTTTCCACCATTACATTACCCAGAAAGAATAAAATTCCTTCTCCCAACACGTTCTTTTCTTTCAGCTCGTCTACCAAAATGTTCGGCAGAGGGACAGCATGAACATCCACTCCGTCGATACCCAGCAAACGACACAATGTCCTTTCGACAGCCACTGTCGTATAGCCATCCACAAAATCCTGCACCTGGTCAGCAATCTTACGGGCCATTTCACGGGCATGTCCGACTTTATCAAAATCTATTCCTAATTTACTTTTCATATATATTTTCTTTCTACTGTACTGTCTTTTTCCAATCAGGATTTTCTTCCTGCAAATAATTTTCCACCCGTTCCAACACTCCACGGTCGATCCCCAGCATCCAGGCAATACGCATCGCCTCCTGGGGAACTTCTTCTCCGCTGTCTTCTTCGAGTGAATAATCGATAAACTCATTGATATTTTTCAGGGTCATATTCCCTTCTATCCGATTCTCTACAAATCCCCGCACTCTCAATTTACGGCACTCGGCCGTTATTCCGCTATAATGGGTAGTAACCATAGCCATCACCCGGTGAGTAGTCAAAAAATCCACTACCCCATTCACAATTGCCCGTCCCTCGACGGGATTGGTCGTCCGGGCCAATTCGTCTATCAGCACCAAAATTTTACTTCGCTGCCTGACTTGCCGGATCATTTCATCCACCCGCAACATCTCAGCCGCATAAGAAGAGAGACCGTTCAATTCATCCTGATCATCCCCGATACTGGTCAAGACTTGTTCCACGAGCGGCATACCCGCCCGCCGGGCAGGTACATAAAAACCGAACTGCATCAGGTATTGCGCCAATTGCACACTTTTCAACAACACTGTCTTTCCGGCCATATTGGCTCCGGTAATCACCGTCGTTCCCTTTTCCAATTTCAAATCTACAGCCTGAAACGCTCTTCCTTCCTGTTCTAAAATCTCCCGGATCTGAGGATGGAAAAGACCTTCGAACACCATTTCCCCCTCTTCCGGAATTTGCGGCAAAGTCAATTGTCCTCTTATTGCTTGTCTGGCTTTTGCCAATACGACATCCAGCAATCCGACCGCTTCCAAAGCCTGTTTCAAATCGTCGTGATAAGGTCTCAACTGCACAGACAACTCTTCGCGTACCTTGTCTTCCAAAACCACACTTTGTACATACAACGCTTCTAATTCCCGTTCTTCTGCCCCTTGAAGGCTCTTTTGTTTTATTTCAGCTCTCAGCCTGGCCAGCTCAGCCGAATAAGTATCATAAATATAAAAATGAGGAATCCGATTCCCTTCCGGATCCAACAAACGTACAACCGGCTCCAGTTCCGGGAGTAAAACAATCCGCCATTCTTCGACAAGTCCCCTGATTTCTTCCGAGCACAAAGCAAAAGTTTTCAATTCGAACAATTCAAGATCATCCAACACTTGCTCCATCGCCATCCGCCCGATCGTCCCCCGGATATCTCTCACCTGCATCAGCTTACCAGTCAAACGTTCCAGCCGGGATTCATTTTCAGGTTGTTCAAAAAGTACCATGATCTTTTGAATACGTTCAAATTCGGCCTCCAACCGAGATTTCGAATCGAGCCAGGGCAGATCATACAATACCCTCCGGCCTATAGCCGAACAGATATCCAATTGTTCGATCATATAACGGAATCCCCTGACTTGTCTTATCGCTTCCCTTAAAATCATATCCTCAACGGTTTTTACCGACTTTTTCTATTTTTTTCACATCATACACCGGAATTTGCAAGCTTTCTTCCAATGCTTGCTGCAAACGCAACGAATCCAAAAGTAATCCTCCCGGAGACTGAGGATTGATCGTAACGGCCAAAAGCCGGCTACGATGAAGCACCTGTACTCTTCCGCCCTTACGTAAAAAGGCATAAAAAGACTCAGGTGCGGCAAAAACACGGGTAAAATCACGGACGATCAATTCTACGGTCTGTTTCTGTACGCGTAAAAACTGAAATACTTTATCACTCACAGCACCGGCAATAAAGATCCGATGCCCATATTGCAGCAGATCGGTTCCACTTTTCTCCAGCATAAACACAGAAGGCAATTTCAGATCGATACATTCTCCCTCCGGCCCGACCGCCCATACACCTTGTTGAATGGCATCCAACCTCTCTTGTAAAACTTCGTCCACCTCTTCCAGATCGATCAAATCACAAACATAACGGGTACGTCTCACCAATTCCCGAATATTCCCGGAAACAGCAGCCCCCGTCGCTAAGACCATCGCCTCCGTAACGGTGGGAGACGCCAGGCTTAAACGGGACAAAGCCCCGTCGACCAAGGTCGTTCGTACCCCGAAATCTTTCATATGCCGGATCAGACTTTTCAACCCGGCAGTATCCGCAGGCCCTGAAAGCAATACTTTTCCCGAAGTTTTAGCCCTGGCGATAACCAACCGTCCCAAAGCAGTCCGATGATCATCGATTTCCATGATTTCAGCCACCAACCTCCTCTCCCGGTAATGTTTCTCCGAAGTAACGAATATCATTCCTTCCGGCACGATAATCTCGGGTTTCGGGGTTTGACATACCTGATCCCGGTTTTCTCCGTCAATTCCGATCGAAGTCAGAGCGAACCGATCTGCCGAATCTTTTATCCTGCGAAGGATGTAATTCAGGCATTCTGTTTTCCCTGTATTTTTCTCCAATCCGACAATTGCCAGACTCCTGTAATCGGATATGTCATCAACAAAACCCATCTGTTCAGCATTTTCATTTATGATTCCGGATTTATCCTTTCAATCGAATGAAACGGTAAATCCAAAATCACAAATAATTTATCCTTTCGCCAATAGATTACGTGTCTTACGATCCAGATTCGCCGGTTCGAGAGACAAGCGTTCTCCGCTCAGCAACTCAGCCACTCCTTCTGTTTTACGGCGCTTCTCACACTCTTCACAGTGGCATTCGTCTCTGTAATCCGTCGGTTCGGTATACGTAGTCACCACGCCTTCAAAATTACGCAACACCACCCGATTGGGGCCCTGAGAAATCAGATAGGTCGGCATCACCGGAATTTTTCCGCCTCCACCGGGAGCATCCACGACGAAAGTAGGCACGGCATAACCGGAAGTATGTCCCCGCAGGTTCTCGATAATCTCGATTCCCTTCGATACAGGGGTACGAAAATGACCGATACCCACAGAAAGATCACAGATATAGATGTAATAGGGACGTACCCGGATCTTGACCAACTCGTGCACCAATTTTTTCATGACATGTGTACAATCGTTGATCCCGCGGAGCAGGACAGACTGATTTCCCAGAGGTATACCCGCATCGGCCAGCCGGGCACAAGCAGCCGCCGACTCTTCGGTAATTTCGTTCGGATGGTTGAAATGAGTATTCAGCCAAATCGGATGATATTTCCGAAGCATATTTACCAATTCCGGCGTAATGCGCTGGGGTAACACCACCGGTGTTCTCGACCCGATACGGATAATCTCGACATGAGGGATTCCACGCAGCCGTTTGATGATATATTCCAATCGTTCGTCACTGACCAATAAGGCATCCCCTCCCGATAGGAGGACATCTCTCACCTGGGGGGTATTAGCGATATATTCGATACATTTATCGATTCTTTCCAATGGAGTGGCACAATCGTGATGTCCGGCAAAGCGGCGCCGGGTACAATGCCGGCAATACATCGAACACATATCGGTGATCAGGAACAACACCCGGTCAGGATAACGGTGGGTCAGTCCCGGTACGGGTGAATCACCGTCTTCATGCAAGGGATCTTCCAGATCAGCCGGTGACCGGTGTAATTCTTCAATGGTCGGCACCGATTGTTTACGGATCGGACAATAAGGATTATCGGGATCGATCAGACTCAGATAATAAGGTGTGATCGCCATCCGTAATGTCTTCAGCGACTCACGGATACCCTCTTCCTCATCTGGTGTCAGCCGGATGTATTTCTTCAGCTGATCCAAAGTTTCAATCCTGTTCTTCACCTGCCAATGCCAATCGTTCCATTGTTCATCGGTCACTTCAGGGAAAAACTCTTTTCTTCTGCTAGCCATAAAAACATATTTTTAATTCGTCGGGATTATAAAATCCCGACCATTCAGGCATACAACTCTGTAAATATCTTCCGTAATGCCTCGCTTTCACGAAGTTCCTGCAGTGTAATCTCAGCATGTCCTTTGGTATACCCATTTCCAACGATCATAGTCACATCGCTGCCGACACCTTCCGCTCCCAAAGCAGCCTTCGTAAAACTGGTCGCCATAGAGAAGAAATAGACCAATCCGTCATTTTTAGTACACAAGATGCTGGTCATCTCAGTATCCGTAATATTCACATTATTGATCGTAATATCACACATTTCACCATTCGTCAGTTCGGCAATTTTCTCCATAACCGGAACCGGCTGAGTTGCATCGGCCGAGAATACATAATCACAGAAGCCTAATTTCTGAAGCCGTTCGGTACTTCTCTGGCTATGGCACAAACCGATTACTTTACCGGTAACACCAGCACGTTTCTTTGCTTCATAGCAACACAACATACCCGATTTACCACCGGCACCGATAATCAATACCGTATCTCCCGGTTTCACCAATTTAGCAGTCTGAGCCGGAGCACCGGCTACATCGAGAGCCGACAAAGCCAACTTTTCCGGCAGATCTGCCGGAATCTTCGCATAAATACCACTTTCAAACAAAATAGCTTTACCATCGATATCCACCTGGTCGACATCTGCCCGGATTTCTTTAATTTTATCGATACGAAGCGGAGTCAGCGACAAAGACACCAAAGTTGCGATTTTATCTCCCACTTTCAGATCGGTCTTTCCAACTAAAGCATCTCCGATTTTTTCCACCGTTCCCAGTAACATACCACCGGAACCGGTCACCGGATTACGGTGTTTTCCTTGTTTCTCTACAATTCCCAGCATGATCCCGGCAATTTTAGCTTTATCCCCTCCGGCTTGTTCTTCAATCTGAGTAAAACTAGCCGAATCGATATTCAGAGTTTGCACATCGATCAAAATCTCGTTATCATAGATTTCGTCCATATTGTTATCCAGTTTGTCAGCCGGTTGTGGTAATACTCCTTTCGGTGAAATTACTCTATGCGTTCCGTATTTATTTCCTTTTTTCATAACGTTTTATTTTTTAATATTTACTTTAATTTTTTCACTTTATACCTTTCGACTTATAGCCTATAGCTTTTCAGCCTTTAGCTTTCAAATTCAATATCTTCCGTGCTTCGGCCGAGGTAGCGATTTCGCGTCCCAATTCCTTAGCGATACGAACGACCTTAGCTACCAACTCGCCATTGGATTTTGCCAACACCCCTTTTTCGAGATACAGATTATCTTCGAACCCCACTCTGACATTTCCTCCCATAGCGATAGCAGGAGCAGCCAAAGTAAAGGCATGGCGTCCGATACCGGTTGCAGTCCAGGTAGAACCTGCCGGAATAGCATTTACAAGCCAGCAAAGATTAGGAACTGTTGCAGGCGTACACCCGGGGACACCGAGTACAAAATTAAACTGCATGGGAGCTCCCGGTACCTGACCTTTCTTTGCCATATTCAATACGGTTTCGAGATGTCCCATCTCGAAACATTCGTATTCCGGTTTGATCCGGTTTTCCAGCATTCTTTTACCGAAATCCCTCATCATAGGCATGGTATTTTCAAATACCTCATCTCCGAAATTACAGGTGCCACAATCCAGGGTAGCCATTTCCGGGAAAAGTTCGGTCGGCTGCAGACGTTCTTCCGCTGTCATTCCTACAGCCCCTCCGGTCGAAGGGATCAGAATCACATCCGGGCATACTTCATATATAGCGTCTATACACGTTTTGAAACGTGCTTTGCTCTGAGTCGGCGTACCGTCGTCTTCACGTACGTGAAGATGAACGATAGCAGCACCTGCATCTACAGCAGATTTTGCTTCTCTGACGATTTCTTCTACAGTATAAGGAACGGCGGGATTTTGTTCTTTCGTTACCTCTGCCCCGCAGATCGCAGCTGTTATAATCAATTTTTCCATAATTATCAAGACTATTAACTTACATTATCCTTTCCGCTGATCCTCTTTTTTCACCACACAGGTTCCACTGGCCCGGCAAACCACAATCGGTTCAGCCAGGACATCCGCAGCCGAAGCTGAAATATCCGGACGGGCAGCGACCACCTTACGGGCTTCGAAAACCATTTTGCGGGAAGTATTTCCTACTTTCACGATTTCACCGACAGCTTCGATATAGTCGCCGGCATATACCGGAGCCAAAAACTCCACATTGTCATAGGCCACAAAAAGACCTTCATCTCCGTCATGCATAATCAGCAGTTCGGTCGCAACATCGCCGAATAAATGCACCATATGAGCTCCATCCACCAAATTTCCGCCATAATGAGCATCTTTAGCGCTCATCCGAAGTCTTATCATTGATTTTTCCATATTTTTAAATTAACCGGAACAGATCTACACCCATCCCTTTCGATTACACCTCTTTTTTACCTTCCCCGCTTTTTGCCTCTTCGCCTTTAGCTTATCCCCCTACCCTTTCACTAAAAAATCCACGAATATTCCGGGAGTCTTTATCAGCTCGGGATACAAATCTCCGGTTTCTACCAACTCCTGCACTTCCGCAATAACCAAATCGGCAGCCGTCGCCATCAGTGGATTGAAATTCTGAGTCGTACCTTTATAGACTAAATTTCCGGACTCATCCCCTACACTAGCACCGATCAAAGCCACATCCGCCCGCAACGGTTTTTCCAGCAAATAATCTTTACCGTCGATATTCAGTACTTGTTTACCTTCTGCTACCAGGGTTCCGATACCTGTCGGAGTCAATACTCCCCCCAAACCGGCACCACCGGAACGGATTCGTTCGGCTAAAGTACCCTGCGGACTGAATTCGATCTCCAGTTCACCACTGTTCATTTGTTCACTCGTACATGGATTCGTACCGATATGCGACACGATCACTTTCTTCACCTGCTTGTTAGCGATCAACTGTCCGCATCCTTTATCCGGATAGGCGGTGTCGTTCACGATGAGAATCAGATTTTTCACTTCCGATTGAGCCAAAGCGTTAACGATTGCGTTAGGTGTCCCGTTAGAAAGAAACCCGCCAATCATAACCGTCATCCCATCTTTTACCTTTGCTACTGCCTCTTCCACTGAAATAAGCTTCTTCATAAGTATATGGTTTTGTTTAAAATTAAACTAATTCGATCTAGCATGTCAAATTTATAGAATTTAAAATCAAATATGACATATTTTATACAGATTTTTTTCTGTATTCTATTATTTGGAATGATTCCATTCGTAACAGATTTTTTTGATGATAATTTGAAAAACGCGAAATGTTAATAGTAAATGCAGATAGAAACATTTCTTAGACACGCAAATAGTTATAAAATGCATGCCACGAAAATCATTGACCGTACGAAAGCAAGCCGGATAAAACAAAGGCTTTCAATCTGATAATCAGAAAGAAAGCCTTATCTCCAATAACAAAAAACTGAATAGAACTTATCAAACAATCCCTTTTTAGAGTATCCCAGTTAGAAAATTCTGATTTTTTGTAGTGAAATTGAATATACGTTTCTGTAATTTTGGTCGGTCAACACGAATTTCAAATACCGTGCATTTGTAGGAGCAGCTATTGACAAAAGGTCGATTTCTCCAAGGGTTGTACCCAACGTATAATCTATTGCCTCAGTCCAGACACTTCCATCGACAGAAAACTGGACCTGTACTTTTCGTGCCATAAAAGCCCGTTTTCTTGGAGAAGTTGCAATATCAGAGGCAACTTGTTCTATTGCAAAACCATTTACCCGCTTTGTCTCTTGCATATCAACTGTTATTTCATATTTTAAAAAATCATAATGATTAAATGTTGCCCAGGCTGTCGCATTTAAGTCAAACAATTTCTCATAGCCTTTGGAATAATAATCCCCTTCTTTCGGAGTTACAACACACTCATAAGTCCATGTCTCGTTATTCAGATAAGTCAAATCAGGCAGTACCGGATTTCCTTTTTCTTCAACAAAATCATAAGTTTCCGGGAAATAATGCTTATTGTAGCGTTCTACCTTAAAGTCAGAAACAAGTTCCGCCATCACTTCCATCGCAAATTTACTTATTTCAAGGTCAGTGATTTTACTGGCACTAACCTCCTCTCCCAATACTTCCTCACTCAAATAGCGGTTCTTGCCCAATACCAACTTCTTCAATCCCGGCATATTCATAATATCCTCAAAGCTATCGATGTCGTAATCAATTTCAAGGGTTTCCAAACCGGCAACAGCCTCTTCCGTCAGCTCAGCAATACCGTATCTTGTTAACATCAGCGCTTTAAAGCCATCTGTATACACTTTAGCACGTTCCAATTCAGTCGATACTACAATCGCATCTACACATCCTTCCAGGTGGCCGTAACTGTGTACTGTTAATGTTGTCTCTGCATCAATTTTATCTTTCAGTAAATAATAAAGACTCTCCGGTGCGCTTTTCATAACCGTTCTCTTGCCCTGTCCGGCAGAAGTATATACGAAGGCAATGCTATCTATCTGATTTCCCCACTCATCCAGGACCAGCGCCAAACGATCTTGTACATAAAAATGTTTGTTCACCATAGTCGGGAAAATCAATACTTGCTCGTGTTCAGGCGAATAAGGTCTTCCTACCTGGGTTACAGCTAAAGAAGTATTACCGTTTTTATCCATATTGGCTACCGACACCTGGTAAGTAAGATTTCCGTCACAAGGCAGGCTGCACGCAAACGTACCTCTTTCCAACAAAGTATCCCGTCCGATCCCATCTACCGTCCAAGAAACTTTTACTTTATCGATAATCGGGTCATCCACAGATTTCCACGAAACTACCAAACGATTCCAACCGGCTTTGACATCCAGGTCGTCACATTTCACCAAATAGCGAATCGGGCCATCACCTGCATAATCTTTATACGTATCTTCCAAACTTTCACAGCCCCCGAAAATCAACAAAGGGAGCAAGAGCCATAAATATATTTTCTTCATAATATCAATCTTTTGCTGTATAAACTTCCAATTCATGCACCGTCACATATTTCTGGTCATTTCCACCCATAAAAGCATTCTCAAAACCTATAGGCGCAAAAAAGACCTCGTTCACCACCACTTTCAGATAGCGGTATTTCTCTCCTTCTGCCGGGCAAGTCAAGGTAATAAAACAAGGTGAAGCCAAATCCAAGGCATCCCGAGAAACAATGAGATAATCCCCATTCTCGTTACAACGTTCACACCAACGTTCCTTATTATCAATTCTCCGGTCTTGTTCGAAATGTGAAATCTCTACCCACGAGGCATCGTCATCTTTCGTTTGGGATGCGTAAAGAGTCACACTGCTCGGTAACTTGCTCGCATAACACATCGTCCACACATCTCCCCATTTCGGAAAAGTTTCATATTGGCCGGGGCCATAGGGCCAACTGGTCCGGACTGCCAACATTCCGTACAGGCGGACCTCTGCCGGTAACTTTTCTTCCATCATATCAATAATAAACAGGGCTTTCCCGGGTTTCTCCGGTGTAGATACCGCCATCGGACCGGCCAAGTAGGTATAAAAACTCGTCCACGATTCAATACCAAAGCTTTGATCTCCTTTTTTATCCCCGTCCAACAAATATTGCTTGCCTAACTTCGCAGTGGGATCTTCCTGGGAAAGTTCCTCCGGATCAGAAAGATTATTCAGACTGACAGGCAACTGTTCTATCGCCAAAGGCACAATGTCTTTCCATACCCTTTCTTTTACCATATTCCCCCGGAAATCCTCTACGCGTACCACAAAATCATAACTGTCCCGTTGCTGTTTGAAAGTATCCCGTATCACCGTATTACCTTTTTTCGGCACAAAACTTTTAAATAAAAGGGTGTCCGGCAGTTTGGTATTCGGATCTTCCCCCACATAAAACAGGTGAGCCATACCTTTCAAATTCTCTTCCAAGTCATAAGACAAAACAAAACCATTACCCCAACCCGGAACGACCTCTAAGTTGTTGATAAAAGCAACCGGTCCGGAATCCCGGGTATCAAAGGTGACTTCTAACGCCTCCGACTCCACATCGTTCCTATCGCACAAAGTCACATAAGCCTTCACCCCTTTCCGCGCCTCATTAAAACCTGTGATAAGCAATGAATCGCAGGCATAACTACCGGTCCGGATCATATCCTTCCCAAACCCGTCCTGGTAGCGTACCCGGATACTGTACACCTTCTCATCCGCCGGTAAACGATAGTGCATCACTGCACCGCCCTCCACCGGAGAAAACGTCAAGCCATCTGCCGGAACCAAAACATCGAAATATGCTTCTTCTTTCTGACAACCCCACAAGACCCAGGCAACAAGCCATATATAAACCAATCTTTTCATAATTATTCCTATTAAATCATTAATATTACCATCCCGGATTCTGTACACAACCGGATATCATCACCTCTTCGCTCTGAAGCGGAAACAGATAATCGCGTGGCGAGATAAACTTCCGTTTTGCCCAAACCCTGACAGGTTCTCTGAAGTTATTATAAAACTCTCTGGCATTCTGCCCGACAATATTCCATCCGTATTGTTCCTCATTCAATTCATCCACTGCGGTCAACCAGCGACGCAGATTCCAAAAACGTCTTCCTTCAAAAGCAAACTCAATATCCCACTCCCGGTGGATAATCTTACGCATTCCTTCCTTCGTCGCCACTTTTCCAGGGTTCTTGGCATAAGTTTCCCAAGCTTCTTTCACATCCGGAATACCGGCACGCCGACGCACTTCGTTCAAAGGCGCATATACATGTTCTTCATCCGGAACCGCCAGATATTCATTCCATGCCTCCGCTTTCATCAAATAAAGATCTGCCAAGCGAATCAATACACAAGGATAATCATTCGTAAAAGCATTATTATAACCTACATTAGAAACTTCGGAATCCGAACCCTTCTTCATCCAATAGCCGGTCAAATTTTGCGGAACAGAATTTGTAATGGAAGCCTCCCGCGTACCAAAACGCTCACCACGGTAAGCCTCTACCAGTACATTCTTTTTACCGAGCTGGTAATAACAACGGTCGGCAGCAATATGCGCATAAAACCGCGGTTCTCTTTTTAAATGCAATTTCAGTACTTTCTCGTCCATAGCCACCACATCCTTATACCTCTTGTCGTCTTCCGTTCCCATCGTGTAACGCTCTTCATACTTCCACCACGCCTTATCCTCTTCTATCGGCAAACCGTGTTCCGTATAATACATTTCCACCATTTTCAGACTCGGAGCCACACATCCTTTCATTTCCATATTATAATCCTCATCCGTACTATTGAAATAAGGACGGGTCCATTTCGGCCAGCCTCCATTTACAAAAGACTCATAGCGGAACATATAAATCGCCTCTGCATTCTCAAAATTCAAGGCTATAGCCGATGCTTCAATATCTTTTATCCGGTCTGTAATCTTGTCGCTCTCACTCGAAATCAGATATTTTCCTCCCCGGTTACAAATAAGTAAGGCCGAATCGACAGCCTCCGCTGCATATCTCCACTTTTCCGGATCTTTCTGCTGGCTGAACAACTTCTCGCCCTTACTATTCACAAAACCGCTATAAGCCGGGTTACCGTTGAACAAAGGCGAAGCTGCATAAAACAAGGTCATCGCCTTCAAGGCTGCAGCCGACTCCAGGCTATGGTAAGCCCACCGGCTTCTCTCTTTATCTTTCATCAAAGGCAAATCTTTCATCGCTTCATCCAAAAGGCTTACAATCTCTTCAACACAAACATCCACCGGACTTCTTTCCTTTTTCATATCCTCGACCGGAACACCCGGATCGATATTCTCGTCCATCACAACAAAAGGTCCGTAATGACGCAAAAGCTCAAAATAATAATAGGCTTTCAAAGCCTTGATTTCAGCTACCCACAACTTCTTTTCAGCATCCGTCATATTATAAACTCCCCACACTTTTTCAAGAAAAGTATTACAATAACGGATACTGTTATACACAGCATCCCGACGCCACATATTACAGAATGGATCGAACGTACGCTGCAGACCATCCGCGATATACAAACCACTCCAGTTAAAACCGCTCTCCCGCAAATAAGTTCCTGCAACCACTTCATCCGTCCCCATATAAGCCGGATTCGAAATTACGGAAGTGGTAAACGGACTGACCCAGAAATGACAATACTTGAACCAATTCTCCGTTTGGTCCCGTTTCTCAAAGTTACTCTCGATACTTTCAATATTTCCCTCCGGTACAACATCCAAAAATGTACACCCCGGAAATAACAAGACCAAACCAATCAATAATATATTTACATATTTCATAGATAACCACCTTATATTTATATTAGAAACTAAAGTTTAACCCAACGGTATAAGTCTTTTGTATCGGATAGTTAAACGCATCCTCACCCAACTCGACATCCCAAAGCTTGAAATTGGAAATCAGGAAAGGATTGTTCGCCCGCACAAAAAACTTCATATTTTGCAGTCCCCAACGTTCCATCAATTTCTTTGGCATATTGTACGCCAACTCCAACGAAGTACATCTCAGGAAACGGCATTCCCGCATGAAATAAGTACTCTTGCGAACCTCTGTTGCATTTTTATTATACCAATCCTCCTCCGGCGAATGTTCAATCAAATTTTGGGTCGATAAACGAGGCCAGAAAGGTTTCCGGATCATATTATCTTCCGACCAGTGATCCTTATAAATAGCTGTCAACATCGCATGGTCATCCACAAAAGGAGACAATTCGCTCGGGTCCATAAAGAAAGAACGTTTCCCCGACCCCTGAAAAGCAAAACTGAACTCAAAATTACTGTAATTGACAAAACCTGAAAAGCCATAGGTCACACGCGGAGTCTCCGGAAAACCGATATAAGTCACATCATTCACATCAATCTTTCCGTCGTTATTCAAATCCCGGTAACGGATATCTCCTGGCTGGGGCGATCCTGCCTGTACCGGAGCATTTTCAATTTCCGCCTGGTCCTGGAAGAGTCCGTCCGAAATATAACCGATTTTCTGTGAAATCTCTTTCCCCACCATACTTTGCCATGCCGGCTTATTCATCGCTTCCTCGATTTCTTTATACACAACCTTATTATAAGTCAAAGTACCGTTCAGAATCACCCACAAATCTTTGTTAAAAGCATGCTGGATCTTACCCGAAAAGTCTATACCCCTCGACCGGGCCTTACCCATATTATCCAATTGTGGAAGAGCAATACCCGCATGTGCCGGAACAGAGGCACGGTAGCCAATGATATTGTGACGGATCTCCTGGTAAGCATCCAGATTAAACTCAACAACCCCTTTGAACAACTTGGTCTCCAAACCGAAATTCACCTGCTCCGCCACTTCCCACTTCAAATTCGGATTCGCATATCCCTGTACAATCCTGTAAATCGTTGGTCTGCCTCCCGGTTCCGGATTCAATACATTCGTCAAGGTACCCATCGTCTGCAAAAACAAAAAGCGGGGAACCTTAATCACTCCGTCGTTGCCTACCTTGCCATACGAAACCCGCAGCTTCAAAAAGTTCAGCCAATGAGCTGTCCCGTTCATAAAGGGTTCGCTCGATATCACATACGCCAGGCCACCTGCCGGGAATAACCCCCAACGGTTACTCTTTGCAAAACGTTCCGATGCGTTATAACCAAAACTTGCCTCTACAAAATAACGGTCTTTAAACCCATACGTTCCACGCATTGAAAACATCATGTTCCGTTGTGGCATACCTGTCAAGACATTAGACACCGGCGTAAACGTATAATCCTGAGCCTGGAACACCCCTGTCAGTGAGGTCTGATGCTCTTTCCATGCTGCCGTATGCAAAGCACGTGCCTCATACGTAACACGCGTCTCTGTCGTCGAAGCCTTGGCTGTGGGATCTATAGACAAGGCATAACTGGCACCAAAAGGAGACAAATCCTGCAACCGGTGTTTGCCTGTTTCAAAATCATAATTCAACAAAGAATATTTGAAAGGATTGGTTGTAAAACCAGTCGTATAATATCCTGCCTGTGACACAGCCACACTCCCCCGCAACTCCAACCCCTTTACCAGGCCCGATAAGTTATGGATATACTCCGCCCGATTGGTCGTAGAATAGCGAGTCCGTTCCAGATATCCTTTCTGAATCATCATATAAGGATTCTCCTGATTTGCCTCTGTCGTACCGAAACGCAGATGCGGCCACCCATAATTCTCATCTCCCGGATATAAAGGGGCAAAATCTACCGGCGAAGCATTAAACGCTAACTCATACGCCTGATTGACACTAGTCAAAGGACCATGGTATTTATCTATAGTTGTCGACGAATTAATCAATAATTTAATACCGGCTTTCAAATCAATCGTCAAATTCACACGAAAAGCCGTTTGATTATTCGTAATATTACAATCGAAGTCATTCAACTTATCTGTCTTCAACATCCCCTGATCACGGTTGTAATTCACCGAAGCATAGTACTGAATTACCTTCGAACCTCCCCGGATATTCAAACCTGCATGGTGGTTCACATTATAGTTTTTGAATAAAATCTTATACCAGTCATTCGCCGGATAAACCCAAGACGGATACTTTCCCGAGCGGGTCCGGTTGATACGTTCCACACTATATTTCGGCGTTGCCAACGGATCCCGGGTCAAAAGCGCCCGGTTATACATTTTCATATAATCCACCGGATCCACCACATCGATACGCTTTGTCGGCATTGAAAACACCGTCTCGTAACGTGCTGTCGCATACACACTCCCCTCCTGTCCTTTTTTCGTCGTCACCAAAATCACTCCGTTCGCACCACGTGCACCGTACATCGCCGTAGCCGAAGCATCCTTCATCACACTGAATGTTTCGATATCTTCCGGAGCTATACGTGCCAAATCCAGCTTCGACGACTCTACGCCATCCAACAAAATCAAGGGGTCCACATTCGCCCCTGTCTGAAACGACGTAATACCACGGATATAAAATTTCGTATTCATTTCATCTTCCGTTAAAGCCGCCGGCAATCCCCCTGTCTGCCAGCCTACCATACCGGCGATCTTACCGGCAAAACTGCTTGTCAAGTCACTGTTTGACGACTTCAGGTCCATCGGACGTACTGTCGTAATTGCCGACACGACACTCTCTTTTTTCTGTTGTCCGAAAGCCACCACCGTCACCTCTTCCAAATCCTCCGACGCCGGGCTCAAAATCACGTTCAAATGTTTATTCTCCTTCACCGGCACCACTTCTGTTTTATAACCGATAAAAGATATCGTCAACACATCGTCCGGACGGGTCATCAAAGAATATTTACCGTCGACATCCGTCGCCACACCTTGTGTCGTTCCATGAATCACAACTGTAGCCCCAACCACTGGATTACCATCCTTATCCGTCACCTTGCCACTCACCGTAATCATCTCTATCTTCGCCACCTCCTGCTGTACCCGTCTCTCACGAATCGTAATCAAATCCTGCTGAATAGCATATTCCAGCCCTACCGGCGTCAATACCTGTTCCAACACCTCCCGCAGATCTAAATTACGTGCCCGCACACTCACTCTACCCTTCGATTTCACCAGCTCGCTGTTATAAAAAAAATCATACTTCGTTTGCTTTTTCAACTCGGTTATCACCTCATTCAGCGTGACATCCGTCATGTTCACCGTAACCGTCGTTCTCTCCTGAGCATGTCCCCTGTAACCAGAAACGAGACAGGTACTCCACAACAGGATTACCAGAAAAGTTTTTAAGATTAGCATCCGTCTGCACACAAAATGCCCTGGCGATGCTGTGTCCTGCATTTTTTTCATAAATTTGCTGTGTTTAAATTAAAATTGAATACCTCCGTTTCTTGCAAGGATTTCCGGAGGTATCTTGAACTCCGGCAGGCAGAGGATTGATCAGATCCACTGCCTGCTTTTTCTTTTATCTCTTCCGGACCAAAATCCGGTCATTCTTCACCTCAAATACGACATCCCCCGTGTATTCCAACATTTTCACCAAATCCGCCACCGTCTCATAGCGCTGCAAGCGCCCACTGAACTTTAACCGTTTCAATTCCGGTTCTTCAAAATCCACTCCTACAGCATACCACCGTCCCAGCAACGGCATCAATTCCCCCAACTCCATCTCCTCAAATTCATAATACCCGTCTTTCCACGAGGTAAACAAATGTGTGTCCACCTTTTTATACTCAGTCTCACCCGTTCCCTTCGAATAAGCCACCTGCATTCCCGGTTCCATCACAAACAACCGACCTCCGCAAACCGCTTCTACCTTCCCCTCTACCAAAGTTGTCCTGACCCACTCCCCTTCCGGATAAGCATTCACATTGAATACAGTCCCCAAAACCTTCACCTCCACCTCCTCCGTTTTCACCACAAAGGGATGTTCCGCATCCTTTGTCACTTCCAGATAAGCTTCCCCATTCAAATACACTTCCCGGCTCCCTCCTTCAAAATGATCCGGATACCTCAACGTCGTCCCCGCATTCAAAAATACCTTGGTCCCGTCCGGCAATACAATACTATATTTTTCCCCATAAGGAACATTCAGCGTATAATACTCCGCTTTCTTCGTCTCCTGCCCTCCCAACTCTACAATCAGCGTTCTATTCTCCGTCCGCATCTCTCCGCAACTGTCCGACACCACCCTTACCTTATCGTCCCCCAATACCCGCCTCTCTCCATTCGGCAACACCAACTCTGTCCTACCCTCTACCGTTCTTCCGCCTACCACAACCACCTGTTCTCTTTCCACTCCCCGGATCGACAACCATCCTCCGATTCCCAACGCCACCACCGCAGCCGTCCCGGATATCCACCGCAATAAACGTTTCCGCCCCCGGGCCCGCCGCTCCAACCCCTTCTTCCTCCGGTCCACCAACACTCTCCACATCCCCTCCACCTCATCTTCCTGCTGTGTAAAATCCAGTCTGGCAACAGCACCGACCTTCTCCCTCACCCGCGTAAAAGCAGAATCCGTACAGACTTGCTCCCACTCCTCACTTCCCGGCTCAACCTCACCCTCCAACAAAGCACGCAACCATCTCTTTTCCTCTTGTTCTACCATAAGTCCATTTTTTATAAAGGCTTTAACTATCTTTTCCTATCTTCTAAACAAGAAGATAGCCGATCAGGGTGAAAAGAAAAATACTTTTTTTGAAAATTATTTTTGCATCAATATAAACAATACTCCCCCAGCAGTCCACTCCCACACAAAATTTTGCCCTCCTAATTCTAATTTCAACTTCCTGTACGCCAACTTAATCTGTGTCTTCACCGTATTCACCGACACTCCCATTTTCTCCGACACTTCTTTATAACTCAACCCATCTACGCATCCCAAAATAAAAATTTCCCTGCATTTCTCCGGCAAACCATCCACCACTTTCCGCAAACGGGCATATTGCACCTCAAACTCCTCCTCCTCATCTGCCGGCACTTCTTCCCCTTCCTCCTCCGTCATTCGTTTTTCCAACAAATAACGTTCCTTCACTTTCTCATGCACCTGATAATTAAGACAAGCATTTTTCACCAAACGTAACAAATAAGGATAAATAGCCCCCGTACACTGAATCTTCCCCCGCTGTTCCCACAAAGTAATAAACGTTCCCTGCACAATATCCCTGGCTTCCTCCCGGTTATTCACAAACCCCATCGCATAAAAAAACAGCTGTTCCGCATAAGTATGAAACAGCACATCGAAAGCCTCCCAACATCCCTCCTGCACCCGCCGGAATAACATCGCTTCCTCTGTCATAGAATTACTGAAAATACCTGAACAAATATAATAATAATATGTCGGGAAAAAAAGTCCATGTTTCCGAAACAAAAATAGGAAACCGAAGGGAAAAAACAAACATGTAACTAACTTTCTTATCCAAACCTACGGTACCCCAAATTTAACCGAATCGAAATAATTTATTCACCAGGCTGTAATTTCTCTGTTCTTACTTTGCATTGAAAAATAAGGAAAATCACATTGAATAAAAAAAGAATATGAAAATTACAATTTTATTTTTAGCACTTATCGCATTAGGGTTCTCGGTAAAAGCTCAACGGATGGCTCTGGCCGATAACAAGACACATGGAACGACTACAGCTTCAGCCAGTACTCCTATACCGGCGAAAACTCCTCAATTTGTATTCACCAATTATGGGATCGACCTGAATCATGCAGACCTGAAAGAATATCCCCAGCACTTCCTCGGGGATCGGATTGCCCGCAAACTGTATGCTACTCAGAAAGTATATGTCCGCCGGCATACAGCAACGGTAGGATTCACCGATAACACGATGGAAATCTATAAACCCGCGATTTATAACTCGGTTATGAAGCTGGACAGTTATTTCAAAAAAGCAGTCCGCCGGCAGGAAATCAACGAACAAACAGCTACGGCAGAACTGTCGAAATGCCTGGATGCAGCCTTTGTCGCTTACTATGAGGAAGAAACCGGAGAGCTCGAAAAAGCCCTGAAAAAGGCCAAATCTCCTGAAGAAATATTAACTGTTTTCAATTCTATCTTAATCAAAGAATAAATCATGAACCTGACAATTTGTTTATCGGCAGCATTTCTGATTCTCAGTCATGCTGCTTTCTGTATGCCTATCCGTGGACAGGTAAAAGCAGGAAATAAAGGATTATCCCATGTCGTCATCACCGACGGAATAAATTTCACCCAGACAGACACAAAAGGGAATTTCCTACTCGACACCGACCAGGAAGCCCGTTTCGTTTACCTCCTGACCCCGGATGGATATGTGGCCGATTACCGATCGGGAACTCCTGAATTTTATCTGCCTTTGGATCCGGAAAAAGAAGATTATATCTTCCAGCTGACCGAGACAGGAAAAAGGAGTCATCATATCCTGCTAGCCATCGCGGACGTACAAACCAAAACGGATGAACAGTTCCAGCGTTTCCAGACCCAAAGTATTCCCGACCTGCAAGAGATGATTGCAAGTTATCCCCCGGCTACACCGGTCACCGGAATCAGTCTGGGAGATATCGTCTGGGATCATTTCGAACACTTCCCGGTCTACAAAAAAGAAATGGCCCGACTAAAGATACCTTTCTATCCCGTTATCGGTAATCATGATCATGATAAGGAAATCTTGTCGGACAAAGCTTCTGCCCACACCTACGAAAAATATTTCGGTCCGGCTTATTACGCTTTTCAATTAGGAAAAGTCTATTGCATTGTACTCGACAACATCCTCTACGAGGGAAATAAAAAATATACCGAAGCCCTGACGGAGGAACAAATTCAATGGGTAGGCCAACTTTTAAAGTACCTTCCGGAAAATGCTCCAATCCTCATCGCCACCCATTCCCCTTTTTATTATGCTGACCGGGGTATCATCCCCGGCGGAGAAGAATTGTTCGGTATTTTGAAAAACCACCCTGTCAGTCTGATCTCAGGGCATACCCACCTGAATTCCAACCATGAAATCAAACCCGGTATTATCGAACACAATATAGGAGCCATCTGCGGAACCTGGTGGACAGCCGATGAAAATCGTGACGGTACCCCTAACGGTTATGATGTTTTCGAAATTACAGGCTCGGAAATAGAATGGTTTTATAAATCCGTAGGCCATGAGCGCAACTGGCAATTTAAAGTATTTCCCCGGGGAACTGTGAAAGAAAAACCGAACAGCGTCATTGCCAAGGTCTGGAACTGGGATAAAAAATGGCAGGTGAAATGGTATGAAGACGGAGCCGCTAAAGGGGCAATGCAACGTTTTAACGGCTATGATCCCGATTATCTGGAATATGTCGGCCGATTGAAGACCGAGAAATATACCCAACCCCAGGAATCTTTCTTTTATTTTGAAGCTACTCCATCTGAAAAAGCCCGGGAAATCGAGATCGAAGTCACCGACCGTTTCGGACATATTTTTCCCCGGCAAAAAGTGGTACTCCTCCCCGATAAATAAACCTTCCGGCCATGAAACCGGTATACTCCCACAGCCTCCGGTATAACTCATTCAACAATAAAACAGCCGGAAAACAGAACAGGGGATGGTCTGGAAAAACCGTTGTCTGACCGGCACAAAGCCGCCGGATACAGTTTGGGGAAGCTATCACTTCCCCTCCAATTTTCACAACAAAGCTACCGGTCCGGCTTTAAAAGCTGCAGGCCTACAATCTATAAGCCTCTCCGGAGGCCCTGTCCCTGTCCGAATTTTATTTCCGGTCCAGCAGCAATAACTCTTCAAGATGTGTCCGGTCATTCCAAAGCCGGGGCACTTTGTGTTGTCCTCCCAGTTTACCTTTCTCTTTAAGCCAGTCGTTGAAAAGTCCGGGACGGGCGATATGCAGGCGTAAACGCTCCAGAGATAACAACCGTTTGGCTTCATAATCGGAATTTAATTTTTGAAGTTCCTGATCCAGGATACCGGCAAAATACTCCGGATCGGCAGGAGGTGTATTGAACTCGATCAACCATTCGTGAGCGCCTTTTTTCCCTTCTTCCATAAAGACAGGAGCCGCAGTAAATTCGTAAACATCTGCGCCGGTCTCTGCACATGCCCGTTTGAGCGCTTCTGTTGCATTATCGATGATCAGTTCCTCTCCAAAAGCATTGATAAACAATTTTGTGCGACCGGTAATCCTGAACTTATACGGTTTAACCGAAGTAAATTGAATGGTATCTCCGATCATATAACGCCATAACCCTCCATTGGTCGTAATGATAAGCGCATAATTGACCCCGGTTTCCACTTCTTCCAATAATAAAGTCCGGGGTTTGGTTTTACCGAGCTCACTCATAGGAAGAAATTCATAGTAAACCCCATAGTCCAACATCAGCAACATAGAAGCATCTTCCGGATCATCCTGTAAACCGAAGAAACCTTCCGAAGCGTTGTAGGTTTCCAGATACTTCATCTTAGGATCAGGCAGAAGACGTTTGTATTGTTCCCGGTAAGGAATAAAACTAATCCCACCATGAATAAACAACTCCAGGTTAGGCCACACTTCATGCAGGTTGCTTTTTCCTGTTTTTTCCAAAATTTTATGAATGACCGTCAGAAACCAGGAAGGAACTCCTGCCAGGCAACGGACATCTTCTTTGATCGTCGTCTCACATATCTTCTCGATTTTCTCCTCCCAATTGCTCATCAGCATGATAGATGAATCGGGGGTTTTCATCATATTGGCCCAAAAAGGGGTATTAGAAATCATAATGGCCGACAAATCACCGTACTGGCAATGGCTATTACTTTTAGAAACCTCGCTACTCCCCCCCAAAGCCAGAGTCTTTCCACTAAATACCTGTGCTTCCGGATAGAGCCTGTTAAAAATAGCGATGACATCTTTTCCCCCTCTGAAATGACAATTTTCAAGTACAGAAGGACTTACCGGGATGAACTTACTTTTGGCATCGGTAGTCCCCGACGATTTGGCGAACCATTTGATCTCTTCGGGCCAAAGCAAATTATTCTGCCCTTCCATAGTCCGCAGGACCAGATCCCGGATGTCTTCATAATGGACGATCGGCAAACGTTCCCGGTATTGTTCGGCAGTCAAAATAGTGTTGAAGTGATATTTCCGACCATATTCGGTGTTTGCTGCCAGAGTTAATAATTCCTGTAACGTATCCCGTTGTACTTTTATCGGATTGGCCTTGAAAAAGTCAATCTGTGCCAACCGTTTCTGGGTGAAAATACTTAATATCGAATTGATGAAAGCCATATAAAAAGTAAAAGTTTAAAAGGTAAAGGCTAAAAGCAATAAACTAAATACAAAAGAAGGGAGCAAGTTTTAATGCATAGGTTCTTATTTTAAAATTGAATTTTTAACTGTGAGTCCAATAAAGTAAAACTGGTACGATGAAATTCCGTAACTCCAGCCTGTTCGATTCCTTTCCGGTGTTCCTGTGTCGGATACCCCTTGTTTTTTTTCCAATTGTAAACGGGAAAAAGAGCATGAAGGTTTTCCATATATTCGTCCCGGTGAGTTTTTGCAAGCACGGAAGCCGCTGCTATGGACATATATTTACCGTCACCTTTAACAATACAAAGGTGAGGAATATCTCTGTATTTTTTAAAACGGTTACCGTCGACAATGATGTGTCCGGGGCGTACTTTCAATTGGTCTAAAGCCCGGTGCATCGCCAGAATAGAAGCATTCAGAATATTGATCTTGTCGATTTCGTGATTATCGACACTAGCCACAGCCCAAGCCAAAGCTTCCCGTTCGATGACCGGACGGAGCCCGGCCCGTTGTTTTTCCGAAAGCTGCTTAGAGTCATTGAGCAATTCGTCGGAAAAATTATCCGGCAGGATTACGGCAGCAGCAAAAACAGGACCTGCCAGACATCCCCTCCCGGCTTCGTCACATCCGGCCTCTATACTGTGATAATCGTATTTTAGTTCTAACATAAGCAATTAAACTAAGGCATAGACGTTATAAACTTTCGCCCAATTAATTCTATCTTTGCAAAGATAATTATTTTCATTTTTTTATATTCAATTTTCAACGATTATGTGGTCGAAGGAGGAAGCAAAAGAGCTTAAAATCAATTTTTGGAACGGATTTAAACGCTATTGTTCCAAACATAAGATTTACCGGAAATGGGTGTTGACAGGAGTTAAAATCAAGTCTACCCAACTCAAATTTTATGCCGATGAACAAAAAGCTCTGGTATTGTTCCAAATCGACCATAAAAACGATTTGAGAAGATACGAAATCTACGAATGCTTTCAGTCTTACCGGAAACTCATGGCAGCGGATTGCGGGGAGGATCTGCATTGGGACGAAGATTACCTCGGCATGGGCGAACGCCCGTTAAGTGTGATTTATTTCGAATTGAAAGATGTCAATCTATACCATCCCGCGGATTGGGATAAAATATATGCTTTCTTCGCTGAAAAAATGCCGTTATTGGAACAAGCTTACTGGGAATACCGCGATCTGATCAATGAGAGGATAAAAAATAGTTGAGTCGTGACGGGTTAACGGAATCTTCACTTTTTTGTAATGATTCCGTTTTTTCTTGAATATACTTTTACACCTGTAAAAAATAATTAAAATTACTATGAAAAGTAGGTGTAAAATCAGTATGACAAAACGAATTTTTACGACTTTATGGGTCTTATGTCTTACCTGTAAGTTAGGTTTCGGGCAAGATATGGTGTTATCGGGCACCGTTAAAGATGTACAGGGAAGTCCGATGCCCGGGGTGGCCGTCCTGATAAAAGGAACAACGCTGGGAGTGGTAACACAAAATGACGGAACTTATTCTTTATTTATGGGGCAAGCAGATAAAGATGCAGTGCTCGTTTTCAGCTTTTTAGGCTTTAAAACACAGGAATTGAAATGGAACGGCAAAACAGTGATCGATGTTACCCTGGAAGAAGAACGGCAAGAACTGGAAGGCGTAGTAGTCACAGCTTTAGGGATTAAGAGAGAAGAAAAAGGCCTGGGCTATTCCACCCAAACCGTTACTGAAAAGATGATGTCCGATGCGACACCGACCAACTGGGCTTCTGCATTGGTCGGAAAAGTAGCCGGAGCAAATATCCTGTCGACTTCTTCCGGTCCGATCTCCTCCGCCCGGATTACTTTACGCGGGGATGCTTCTCTGAATATCGACGGCAACAATGCCTTGATCGTATTGGACGGAGTGCCTTTAAACAGTCAGATGACAGGTGATGGCTCGAACTCCTACGGAGCCGGAGGTGGTGGTGACGTACCGGTAGATTACGGGAATGGCATAGCCGATATCAATCCGGATGACATCGCCAGTATCCAGGTGCTGAAAGGAGCTACCGCAGCTGCTTTATACGGAAGCCGGGCAGCCAATGGAGTGATGCTCGTGACGACGAAATCAGGCGTGAATAAAAAGAAAAAATACCTGGGAGTGACTTTTAATTCCAACTCCAGTTTCGACCGGGTATTACACTGGCCTGAATTCCAGGAAGAATACGGTCAAGGTGATTTAAAGACCAATGCTTCGGGCAAACTGTATTACTCTTACGGAGATTCCGAAGACGGAGCCGCTTCAGGCAATGTAGCTCTTTCGTTCGGGCCTAAACTGGACGGTTCGCTCTATTATCAATACGACCCCGAAACCCAACAGATGGGTACGGTCCGTACCCCATGGGTGAAGAGAAATCATCGTAAAGCATTCTGGCAGACAGGTTATACACTCGTCAACAGTATTGCGATCGACGGTTCGTCGGAAAAAAGTGCCGTTCGCCTATCGCTTACTTATACCCAAAATGAGTGGATCATGCCGAACACGGGTTTTAACCGGATCGCCGTATCGGGCTCCTTCCAAAACCAGGTAACCGATAAGTTAAGAGTTTCCGCCAAGGTCAATTATGTCAAACGGCAAAGCGATAATCTGCCGGCAACGGGATATAACAACTCCTCTATCCCTTATTTTATGATCCTGACCAATCCGAGCGTCGATGTACGCTGGTACCAACAACGCTGGGTGAAAGGGAAAGAAGGACGGGAAATATTGCGTCCGTTCAGTCCCTGGTTGGACAATCCTTACGTTATCGCCTACGAATGTCTGAATCCGATGGAAAAACACGGTGTTGTCGCAACCGGTTCGATCATCTATGAATTTTCACCGAAATGGGAATTGATGATCCGTTCCGGTATCGACCTGAGTTTCGATACCCGCGAAATGATCCGTCCTTATGGTCTGAAGAATTTCCCCAAAGGATATTACCAGCAACAAGATGTATTCAGCTACGAAAACAATACGGACGTTCTACTTACCTACCGGAACCAATTGAGCAACAGTTTCAATCTGAGTGTATCGGTAGGAGCCAACCGGATGGACAATAAATACAAAATGCAACAGGCTTACGTAAAAGACCTGATCACTCCGGGAGTTTATAAACTGAGTAACGGAGTCGCTGCCCCGATCACCACCTTTACGGAAAGAAACAAACGGGTAAATAGTGTGTACGGCACAGCCACCTTATCTTATGCCAATAAGATCTTTCTGGATGTAACCGGACGGAACGACTGGTCGAGTACACTCCCCTCCGGCAACAACTCTTTTTTCTATCCTTCTGTGAGTACGAGTTTTATACTTTCAGACCTATTCCGCCTACCCGAACAAATATCGTTTGCCAAGTTGAGAGCTTCCTGGGCACAGGTAGGAAATGATACCGCCCCCTATAAAACAGCCAAATATTATAATACCTCTGCCTTTCCGGGATCGGCTTCCGTATCTTCCACGCTTTACAATGCCAGATTCAAACCCGAAATCTCCAATAGCATAGAGGTCGGACTGGATTGGCGGATGTTCAAGCAGCGTTTCGGACTGGATCTGGCTTTTTATAACAATATCACCCGGAATCAGATTCTCGACGTACCGATGGATCAAACGACCGGTTATACCAAAGCAACGATGAACTCCGGGAAAGTGCGTAACCGCGGTATCGAACTACAACTGGACGGAACCCCGGTAAAAACAAAAAATTTCACCTGGAATTCAACTTTTACCTGGGCGAAAAATTACAACAAGGTATTGTCCCTGGCAGCCGGTTTGACCGATGGACAGACCATTGCTTATACAGGAGGTACTAATTGTGCCCTGATTGCAAAAGTAGGTGGTTCTATCGGTGATATTTACGGTTATAAACTAAAACGGGCCCCTGACGGACAAGTTGTTTGGAAAGACGGGATCACGGCCCGGACAACCGAATTCGAATATGTAGGGAATGCCTATCCCGCCTGGAAAGCCGGTTTCTCGAACGAGTTTTCTTACAAAAATTTCCGGGTAAGCATATTGTTCGACGGTCAATGGGGAGGTATCGTTTATTCCCAGACTCACCATAAAATGACCGAACACGGAACATTGAAACATACCCTGAAATACCGGGAAAACCCCAATTTTGAAGTCGTCGGTGAAGGTGTGATGCTGGATGAACGGGGGCAGTATGTACCCAACAATGTACCGATCTCTGTATCCAAATACTACGCCGATTATTGGAGGCGTGCCAATGTAGAGACCAACTCTTTCGACGCTTCTTTCCTGAAGCTCCGGGAAGCCCGTATCGAATATACGATTCCCTCGGCGGGGTTGAATAAGATCGGTATCGAACGCCTGACCCTCGCCTTGTACGGGCGTAATCTGGCCATGTGGACAAAAGATTTCCCGGTATACGATCCGGAAGTCGCAACCCTGAATAACGGTACCATCGTTCCGGGTTCGGAAATGGGACAATTACCTTCTACCCGAACCATGGGCTTTAATCTGACACTGAAATTCTGATCATCGTTCGTTAATATTTTAAAAATAGATTTATGTTACGAAAAAAAATAATAGGCCTATTGCTATTGGCAACCGGATGGACTGCTTGTACCCAAAACTTCGACGAGATCAATACCGATCCCAACCGACTGGAAAAAATCGACCCTTCGACTCTGATGACGCCCACCCTTTACGATTTAGCCAATTTCAATTATAACCGGGCCCATAGTTTTACCCATCATTTGATGCAGTTTATGGTCACCACCAGTACTACCGGCGGAGTACATCGTTATGCGGATTTACAGAATGCCGGAAATTCTACCTGGAATATTTATTATCTCCAGCTGACCAATATCAAAGAAATGTATGAATTGGCCGTCGGTGCAGAAAGTAAAAATTATCAGGCGGTAGCCTTGACCTTGAGAGCCTGGGTATATGCCAATCTGACCGACTGCTTCGGAGATGTTCCGATGACTGAAGCTTGCCGGGGAGACGAAGGAATCTTAACTCCGAAGTTCGATACCCAGCAAAAAGTCTACGAACAGGTATTAAGTGATCTGGAAACGGCAAATTCACTTTTCGATGAATCCGAAAGTTTATCTTCTACCGATTTATTATACGACGGGGATGTCAGGAAATGGAGAAAATTCGCCAATTCGCTGCACATGCGAAGTTTACTGAGGCTTTCGAAACGTTCGGAGATGAACAGTCTGGCCAAATTAGCGGAGATGATCGGAAATCCGGTAAAGTATCCGGTATTTGAAAACAATGCAGACGGAGCTTTATTGCCGATATCCGGCATCTCGCCGTACGACTCACCCATTAGCCGGCTCGAAGATTTTCGTTCCAATAAAGCGATGGCTTCCTTTTTTGTAAATACACTGGTGGAGTTGAACGATCCGCGTCTTCCTATTTTTATGGATGAAGCCACCAAAAACGACGGTAGCCAGGAGAAGATCGGTTATAAAGGTTATCCGAGCGGATTTGCTGCCACCGAACGATTCGATTACAATGCTTCCAATATTAATGCAACATTAGGTACGGCACCGATGAAAGTGCTTTTTATGACTTATGCCGAAGTTGAATTCATCAAAGCTGAAATGGCCTGGCGGGGACTGATCACAGACCAGGCAGCCCCCCACTACCGGAAAGCCGTAGAAGCGATAATCGAACAATGGGGAGGGGTAGTCCCCGGAGACTATTTCGACAACCCCAAAGCCACATACGACGGGACACTCGAACGGATACTACTTCAAAAACATCTGGCCGCTTTCTTCTGTGATTATCAGGCCTGGTTCGAATACCGCCGTACAGGTCTCCCGGAAATGAAACCCGGAGCAGGCATGGATAACAACAAAATGGTCCCCGTACGGTTCAACTATCCGGCCACCCTCCAACAAACCAATAAAACCAATTACGAGGCCGCAGTAAAATCGCTGGGAGGACCTGACGATATCAACACCAAAGTCTGGTGGGAAAAATAATATCGCTCAACTACACCAGAATATAGAGAAAACCGCTGACTTGCCCGAAGTTTTGGACAAATCGGCGGTTTATTCCATCGGTCAGACGAATGATACCGTACCCGATCCCTTTTTCCTGACTTCGTCACTATAAAATTATCGATTTTGTAATTGCTTGATAAATAATTATATATACTTTTCGTACCCCAAAAATGGGGTACGCAACGTATTTTTCTATGTTCATTAAGCGTAAAAAGAATCGGTCTGGTACCGTAAGCATTGTTGTCGCTGAAAAGAGTTCCGGCTTTTACAAGGAGTTTGCAACTATAGGCATCGCCAAAAGTCCAGATGAGATCGATGGACTTTTGGTCAAAGCTCGTGTCTGGATTGACAGGGAGGAAGAACGCCGCCATCCACGTCTGGACCTTTTCGGTGATGAACGCAAGAAATGTGAGACTGAACTGCTAAGTGCCAAACAAATGCTTTCATGTATCACTAATATATCTATCAACGGAGCTGATTTAATACTCGATCGTGTATTTGATAATATTGGCTTTAACCGAATTGAGGACATTGTTTTTCGGCAGCTTGTCAAGGCACGTCTTGCTTATCCTGTAAGCAAATCAGCCACAGTAGAATATCTGAAGAATCATTTTGACGAAGATGTCAGCTTGTCAAAGATATACCGCTATCTGGACAAACTTAGCGACAATCAGCATGAAATTGTCCAGGGTATCAGCGTTATGCACACCAGTAAAATACCAGATGGGCATATTGGCGTTCTTTTTTATGATGTAACCACCCTTTATTTTGAGGCCGATTATGAAGACGACTTGCGTAAGACCGGATTTTCCAAGGAAGGCCGTCACAAGAATCCGCAAATAATCCCAGGGCTGCTTGTCAGTATTGGAGGCTACCCGTTGGCATATTGTATATACGAGGGCAATAAATATGAAGGACATACAATGTTACCTGTCGTGACTGAATTTGTCAGGAAGTACAGTCTTGATGATTTTATTGTCGTAGCCGACTCCGGGCTTATGAACGGCAATAATATAGCGGACCTTGAGAGTAATGGCTACAAATATATTATCGGCGCAAAGATAAAGAATGAAAGCAAGAAAATACAGGAGTGGATTCTTGCACAGCCGAAGGTCAATTGTCAAATGATAGAGTACGACAAAGGTAACGGACAGCGACTCTTGGTAGGATATACCGACGACCGTGCCCGCAAGGACGCCTATAACAGAGAAAAGGGAATACGCCGTTTGGAAAAGGCTTATAACCGAGGAACACTTACGAAAGACAACATTAACAAGCGTGGTTACAACAAATTCTTAAAAATGGAAGGAGACGTAAAGGTTTCCATAAATTATGATAAGCTTGAAGCGGACGAGAAATGGGACGGTCTTAAAGGGTATCTTACAAACACGGATATTCCTGTTAGCGAGGTATACGCCGCATACCATAATCTCTGGCATGTTGAGAGGGCTTTCCGGATATCAAAATCAAAAATAGAGATAAGGCCGATGTTTCATTTTACCCGTAGGAGAATAGAAGCTCACGTGTGCATCTGCTTTGTGGCACTTAAAGTCTACAAAGAGCTAGAGAGACTACTGAAGCTATCCAATATAAACATGAGTGTAGATAAAGTGCTGGCGCTTGCACAGACTATAGTCACGATACAGGTGACTTTACCTCAAAGTAAGCAAACTATAACAAGAACAATGCTTATGAAACGTCATCAACGGATCGCACCATTGTTTAATGATGGGTTTTGGGGTACGCATTGACGAAGTCAGGATATACATCAGTAATATTTTGAACAATAAAAGAAAAAAATCTTCCTTTTCTGTTCAAATATTATCTACTTTCGCATTTTTCCCGACAAAATACAGCCTCTTTTAGTCCCTTCGTTTTTTTGTGTGAAAAGATTTGCTTTTTGGGGAATAAGTTTTATATTCGTGGCAAGATGTAATCTTTGACTTGGAAGGGGGTGTTATAGGCATGCAATATACAAAATGACATTCGAAATTGTAATATTAAAATTATTATGTCTAATTAAATTATGGGTGCTATGAAAAAATGTGTAAAATTTTTATTATTATTGATGGTATTATTTATTAGCAAGACATCGTATTCTGAGGTTTGGAGACATAGTGTAGAGGTTGCTGTGGGAGACAGATTGGGTATTAATTTGCATCAATTAGGGGCGAATACTTATAAGTATTTGTTGATATTCAAAGGTGGAAGTTTGAATATTAGTACCGAATTAGGTGTTGTTCAAATGTATGTTATTGATGTAATTGAACCAGAAGATGAGGGTGAATATCATTTTTATGTTCGCGAAAATGGGGTTGTTACGGATGAATTGATTGTTACTGTTACAATTCGACGTATTCGTCCATATGCAGCCTCTTTTATAAGACCAATAGTTTGCAGTTCACTTGAGTGTTTTATGTTGAAGCCGAATGAGTTTTTCTTAAGTTGATGTTATATATCTAAAATCGAATACTATGGATACGCATACTTTTTTCTTGATAATGCGGAATGAAATGAAATTGCAGATGCGCAGCTGGGTGTTTCGTTTCTTTATAGTCTTGTCTTTGGTGGGAATAGTTGCGTATCAGATGTATATACATGGAGCAGGCAGTAGTGCCTGGAAAATGGTAGCACTTCCCTGTTCCATGCCCTTGATGAACGCATATCTTTTTAGCGTGGTTCAATCGCTTTTCCTGATAGTTATTATGTCCGAGTTTCCGCAACGTCTGATACGGTCGGGATTGCGTGACGGGGTGATGGTGCGTCCCTTTAGTAACACGGTGTATTATTGGGGGGCATTGACGGGAATATTCCTTCTTTTCCTTTTGGTGAATGTGGTGGAGGTATTTGTGGTAATTCTATTAGTGAATTCAGTCAATGCTGCTCCGTTATCATTGTCGCTTTATTTCTTTTATATTCTGACTTTAAATGTCCCTTGTTTTTTCTTTGTGTCCGGCTTAGCTGCGTGTCTTGGTGCTGTTTTTTCGCGCGTGTTCGGTCTTTTTGTCAGTTTAGTATGGTTTGTTTTCGGTGTGTTTTGGTTGCCTTATATTTTGCATGGAACATTTGATTATTTTTCAGTGGGGGTTCCTAATCTGTTTTCTGATATGGTGGGTCATGTAAACCTGTGGGGGTATTTGCAGCATCGTTTGATTTATTTATTTGCAGGAATTGGTTTGTTGTTGTTGGGTTTGTGGCATCTGGGGCGTTTGCCTAATAGTCAATCTTGTAGACGATTGGTCCGTGTTTGGGGGCTTTGTTTTTTTGTCATTGGTTTGTCTTTTCTATGTAGTCTTGAGTATAGTTATTGGCGGACTGCCCATCAACGAGAGTGTTGGGTTTCTGTTTTTGAACGTCACTGGCATGCGACAACCAGCCGGGTGAAAACGCATGTCATCCATTTGAGCCAGTCTGGCAAACATTTGACTGCTTCGAGTCGGATGGTGCTCTATAATCCCGGAGAGACAGCGTTGGATAGTCTGGTGTTGTTCTTAAATCCGGGGCTGCATTTGTCGCGTGTTTCTAGCGGGAAGGTTACATTGCCTTATTGGCGGGATGAGCAGGTGTGTGTAATAAACTGCCGTCTGGAAAGCAAAGATTCGCTCGTAGTGGATATGGATTATGCCGGAGTTCTGGATGATCGGATTTGCGACTTGTTTTTGAACCGAAAGGATTATGAGGACAGTTTTTGTGGTGACCATTTTTTTCCGACTGGAAGGCGAGGAGCTTTTGTCGATGATGACATTTTACTTTTAACCTCTTCCAGTATATGGTATCCGGTGGCTCTTCCTCCGGTGAATCCGGTGGATCCTTTTTCTACACTTTGGGATTTTACTCGCTTCAGTCTTTCTGTCAGTTCTCCTCGTCAGAACATTGTGGTCGCTTCCGGCTTGGGTAAGCGTAATGGTGAGGATATTTCTTTTGAATCGGAACGTCCTTTGCAGGCATTGACGGTTTATGGAATAAATGGTGCTAGTTATGATGTTCCGGTAGATAGAGGGCTGAGTCTGCGTTGTTGCCTGTCTGCTTGGGGAAAGCAATGGGCGAAAAAGTTCAAGAATATTCAGGCTAAGGACTTTTCTGCTTATTGGAGGTCATTGACCAATGATTATGAGAATTATATAAAAACCTCTTGGTATTCTTCTTCCTATCCTTTTTTGCACTGTCTGGAGTGTCCGGTGTCTTATCTTCCATCGGATTTTTCGGCGAGATATGCAGGTGGTATGGTGGAACCCGGTGCGGTATTTGTGCGGGAACGTCTGTTCGATTCTGCCTATGCAGATGAATACTGCCGAGGGTTATACGGGATAGAAGAGTTTCAGGCTGCCGTATACTCTTTGTATTGGACTGTATTTGCAGATAACGGTGTGCATGGCAGTAGCCTCAGTCATCCTTTCCGGAGTGGAGGGTTGTACGGACGGGGATGGGGAGGAGGACAGGGACGCGTGTCGCGAGCTTCTGGAAAAACGGTTTGGAATATCCCGCGTATGTGTCTGTTCAGTGAAAAATATCCTTTTATGGGGTGTATGTGGAGAAAACTGCCGAGTGTAAATAAGCATTCCATAATGCTTTCCGGGTCTGTGATTTCTAACGATATGGTAGAGATATATGATTATTTTATCGATAGGAATTTGATGGAATTGCTATCGGATACAGGGATAAATGATTATACCAAGTCCGTGCGCTTGAATTTTAAAATTAGGGATTTGTGGAATCGATTGGTATTGGATGTGCCGGAGAATGAGTTTGCGAAAGCTTTGGATTCTCTGTATGTAAATCATGTGGGGGAGGTGATTCTGGATTCGTTGCTTTCGAAATGGAACAGACGCTGGCATGTCTCTTTGGATAGTGCGCAGTCGGAATGGTTGCTAAGCCGACATAACCACTATTTCCGTTGCCGCAGCTTTAAGAAATATGTTTCTAAAGAGAAAGGTTTGCAAAAAGTGGAGGGTATGGTGTATAATGCCGGGAGAGAAGGAGGACTTGTTGGGGTGGAATGCAGTAGTTGGAGAGAGAATACCTATTTTAATGCATTTGTTGAGGCTGGTGAAGCCAAACGTTTTTCTGTGGTACGTTCTTTGGATGGGTATGCCGAAGGTATGGGTTTCTTTATGGGTTTGTCTGCAAATCGTCCGCTTGTCATTGATTTTGAAGAAGAATCTTGTTCTGAAGATGTGGCATCCCACTGGCATGTAGGCAGTTGTTGGGAAACTATAACCGAGGAAGAGTTTATGGCGAATGAGGCTGCCAATGAGTATGTGGTGGATGACTCGGATGCGGATTTTGAATTGGTGGATGCAAATAAAACGATGATTCAGCATTATTTTCCTCCGAAACACTCCTATAGAACCTTACAAGGCGGACATACGAATTGTTGGAAAGATGTATTGGGTACAAGATTCCAGGGAGATTCCATCCGCGGAGCCAGGATTATTAGTGGTGGTAACGGAAAATCCACAGCAACCTGGCGAGCAACATTGCCTAAGGGGTATTACGATGTGCAGGTGTTTGTCTATAAAAGTTTGACGATACCGGGTGCTTCGTTGCCGTCTGTAATAAATCACTATACGGTGTATTATGGTGACGAGCAGGAAGAGATTGCCCTTTCATTGGATGAGGCATTGGGGAATAAGCAACAAGGGTGGGTTTCTTTAGGAAATTTTGATTTCCCCGGTGGAGGGGTGAAGATTACCCTTTCCAATAAAGAGAATAATCAGAATCAGGATATTGCGATTATTGCTGATGCCGTGAAGTTCGTTCGTTTGGAGTAGGCTATTATAAATCTAAAATATAGACTGATGGACACACATGTTTTTTTTCTGATTATAAGGAATGAAATGAAACTGCAGATGCGCAGCTGGGTGTTTCGTTTCTTTGTAGTCTTGTCTTTGGTGGGAGTGGTTGTGTGTCAGATGTATAGGCAAGGGGGCGATGACATACATTGGAAAATGGTGGGGCTTCCTTGTTCTATTCCTTTGGTGAATGCTTATTTGTTCAGCTTGGTTCAGTCTCTTTTTCTAATAGTCATTATGTCGGATTTCCCTCGGCGTCTGGTTCGTTCCGGTTTGCGTGACGGGGTATTGGTCCGTCCGTTTGGCAATACGTTGTATTATTGGGGTTCTCTGACGGGAGTCTTTCTCTCTTTCATGGCTGTCTGTTTGTCGGTGATGTTTGTTGTGATATTGGTGGTGCATTCGGTCAGCCTTGCTCCTTTCCGTTTGGGGTACTATCTTTTTTATCTGTTGACTTTGACGATTCCCTGTTGGGTGTTTGTCGCCGGCTTAATGGTGTTTTTGAGCAGTTATGTTTCAAGATTGATGGCTTTGCTGGCCGGGATATTGTGGTGTCTGGGAGGTTTCTGGTTATTGCCTTATGTTGGACATGGAACCTTCGATTTCTTTGCTGTGGGGGTGCCTAATTTGTTTTCGGATATGGTGGGGCATATAAATTTGTCGGCTTATTTGTTCCATCGTTTGATTTATTTCTTTGCGGGAATCGGCTTTTTGTTGTTGGGGTTGGGAAAGCTGGGACGGATTCCCAATAGAGAAATTCGGGGCATTTGTCATTGGTGTGGTTTGGTTGCGCTTGTGATGGGCTTGGGGTGTCTGTTTTTACTTGAATATAGTTATCGGGATGACCGCATCGTGCGTCACGAGTGGAAAAATGCGTTTGAACGCTATTGGAACGAAACGACATGCCGTGTGAAAAATCATCGGATTCGGCTGGCTCAGAGTGATAATGTTTTGGAAATCGGCAGTGATATGACTGTTTATAATCCTCAAAGCACTGCATTGGATAGTATTGTCCTGTTTTTGAATCCCGGCTTGCATATTCGTGAATTGCGTTGCGGTGCGGAAGATTTGAGCTATACAAGAAGCGGTCAGGTTGTTGTTGTGCGTTGCAGTTTGCCTGCGGCAGACAGCCTGGTGTTGCATTGGGAGTATGGCGGAACGGTGGACGACCGTATCTGTGATTTGCATCTGTCCGACAAGGAGTATGAGAATGTTTTCCATGCTGATAATTTTTTTCCGACGGGGCGGCGGGGTGCATTTGTCCACAAGGATATTTTATTATTGACTCCCGCATGTATGTGGTATCCGGCGGCATCCCCTCCTGTGAATCCGTTGTGTGAAACTTTTACACATTGGGATTTTACATTATTCCAATTGACGGTTGTATCGCCGTCTCAATGTTGTGTTGTTTCTCAGGGGAGATGTGACAGAAGGGGGGATTTTGTCTGTTTTTCTTCTTGTCTGTCTCCCGGAATCTCTGTTTATGCGGCGAATGTAGACAGTTATTCGCTTCCTTTGCATCAGACGTTAAAACTGGATTGTTATGTAGGGGAATGGGGTAAAATATTGAAGAAATGCTTCGGTAAGGTCAATCGGTCGGCGTTTTCCCGCTATATGCAGGAAGATGGAATGAGAAGAATAGGATATGACCCTGATGATTACAAGGCAGTCCTTTGGAATGAGACCGGTAATGCTCGGGTTGTTTGTGTGGAAACTCCGGTATCTTTTGTGCCTTCGGGTTATAGGAAAGAACCCATAGATGTGAAGGTGGAACCGGGAATGTTTTTTTGTCCGGAGTATATGTTTTTCCAATCCTACTATACCGGTTCTTTGTCCGGTGATTTCCGGATATATGATGATTGCAATCAGGCATTCCGGGATTTGTTCATGAACATGTTTGTAAGTATGAAAATGCGTGGTAGCCATCCTTTGCCGGGGTTGGACAAGAGAGTCCTGCCCGTGGTTAGGCATGCTGCCAATACGGTATTCATGTTGCCTCGGGGTAGAGTGTATTCTGAAAAGTATCCTTTTATGGGGGATGCACTTGAATTGTTGAGACGGGTTGATAAGCAACAACTCTTTAGTGTAGAGGATATTGCCCATGTGAGTAAAAATGGTAATGTTTATGACTGCCTGATAGGGCGGACGTTGGAGGAGATTCTGGCGGACGATACTTTAGATGAAGGCCTGAAGTATGAAGCATTGGCTGTAAAAGTGAAGGAGTTGTGGTCGTATATTACGATTGTTGCTCCCGAGAGCGAATTTGCAGTCTCTTTGGACAGTATTCTTGCCGTGTCTGTCGGGGAGGTGAATTACGATTCGTTAGTGGTCTGTTGGAATCGGCGTTGGCAGATGAATATGGATTCGATGGTCCATTCATGGCAAGCAGCCAGACATACTCATTATTTCAGAGTGAAGGATGCTGTGCGGTACTATGATGAACAGACCGGATTGCATCGGCTTGATGCGTTGGTTCGGAATATGGGGAATTGCGGAGGAATTTTTTCCATTGAATGTGGTAGTCTGATGACACGTAAGAATGTTCATGCCTATTTTGCCCCTCATGAAGCGAAATACCTTTCTCTGATAGTGCAGGGCGCATCCCGGGATGCAGATTGGATGGCGGGCAATAGTTCAGATAAAATTGGTTATATGTATGCTTATTTGTCGACTAATCGTCCGATAGCCTGGTGGGGAGACAATAAGCGTTGCTCCCCGGAAATGGCGGCATCCTGGAAGCCGGGTTTTGTCTGTAGGACTATTTCGGACGAGGAGTTTGAAAAGTCGGATGAGAATATATGGCTTGTCGATGATACAGATGCCGGTTTTGAGGTGAAAAACAACAACGAGTCATGGTTTCAGCGTAAGTTTGGAAAAAAGCCGACTTATCGCGTTATCACGCGTGCCGGCAGATCATCCCGGTGGGTGCCTGTATATAATGTGTCGGCTTGCGGGGATTCTATCCGCGGATATCATTGTATAAGTGGAGGTCGCGGAGAGTCGACTGCAACATGGCGGGTCGCATTACCTAAAGGAAATTATGAGGTTTGGGTAAAGGTATTTAAGGATTACATCACTACTTTCCCGGGTATAAAGACCTTCCCCTCTTCTGTTGTCAACTATTATACGGTTTGTTATGGTGATAAACAAGAGAAGGTAGAGCTTTCATTGGATGAAGAACTGGTGGGTATTTCATCCGGTTGGGTGTCTTTGGGAAATTTTGATTTCCCAGGAGGAGAAGTTCGCGTAGTGCTTTCAGACAAGGAGATTAACAGGGACAAAGATGTTGCGATTATTGCTGATGCCGTGAAGTTCGTTCGTTTGGAGTAGGTATATTTATAATTATGTTCAAGGATTATTAGGAGTGTTGAATATTTTTTGCTACACTTGTATGATAATCTTGCACAGATAATATTGTGAATATTGCAATAGAACAGATACAACATGGTAATGAACAAGCTTTTAAAAGTTTGTTTGATGAATATTATCAAGGGTTGTGTGTATTTGCTTCTGCTTATTTGAAGGATGATGACTTATCGGCGGATGTTGTGCAAGAGGCATTTGTGAAGTTTTGGAATCGTAGGAGGGATTTTGACCATATTGTTAAAATCAAATCTTTTCTTTATACTATTGTCAGGAACGATTGTTTGAATATTGTTCAGCGTCAGAAAGTGGTGTTGGAGGATGTTTCCGTGTTTGAAAACAGCGGTTTTTTTCATGACAAATTGATAGAGACAGAGAGCTATCGCATCTTTTATGCCGCTATAGAAACACTTTCTCCTCAAGGAAGAGAGGTGATTCAATTGGCTTTGGATGGCTTGAAAAACAGCGAGATAGCCGCTCGATTGGGGATTGCTGAAAGCTCTGTCCATACGCAGAAAAAGATAGCTTATAAGAAATTAAGGGTGGTCTTAAAAGATTATTACTACCTGATCTATTTGTTCCTGGGATAATTATTCTTTGTTTTTTTTGAAAAAAAGTGGGGATGGACTTCCCCATAAAAATCTTTTTTGGTGTTTTATTATAAATGGAGCTTGTTGTAAGAAGCTTGTTATAAGGGATATGCGGGGAATGAAGAATTATCACAGGAGCAGCGTCAGAAAAAACGGATAGATTCTCTTTTGTGCATTTTTTGGGAGCTAATAGACGTATAAAAATAGATAGAAATAGAAAATTTTAAGGATAAGACGAGAGCAGATGGGTTGTTTTGTCTTGTCTTATCAAAATAATCAACATAACTATCAAATTACAAGCTTATGAGAAAATTGCGACTTATGTTTAGATGGACATTTGTATTTGTTTTGCTGGGAATGTTGCATGTTCATGCAAACGCTTACCGGCAGAACAGACAACAAGTGACGCTTTCGATGAAGGCAGTCAGTCTGAAGGATGTGCTTTGGGCGATAGAACGCCAGACATCGTTTGTTTTTATGTATAATGAAGAGGATTTGGACAAAATCGGTAAGGTGGATGTTGATGTGCAGGGAGATGATATCCGGACGATTTTGAATGTGTGTCTGAGAAATACAAACCTGACTTATGTGCTGCAGGATGAGGTGATTGTGATTAAACCCGAGGTGCAATCACAAAAGGTAAAGGAGGTGAGAATCAAAGGTACTGTGAAAGATGAAAAGGGACATTTGCTGCCGGGCGTGACGGTGTTTATAAAAGGTTTGCAGATAGGAACGGTGACAGATGGGGATGGGAGATTTACCATCGCAATCCCTGATATGGAGTCGATTGTATTACAGTTTTCTTTTGTCGGAATGCTTTCAAAGGAGGTTAAATATGAGGGACAGGAGGAGATACATGTGGTGTTGAGGGAGACGAAAGAGGAGTTGGAAGAAGTTGTGGTTACCGGCTATGCCAATATCCGTAAGGAAAGTTTTACCGGAAATGCAACGACGGTAACAAAAGATCAGTTGTTAAAAACAAACAATAAAAATGTGATTGCTGCCTTGCAGACGTTTGATCCTTCTTTTCGAATTAAGGAAAATAATTTATGGGGTTCAGACCCGAATGCCTTACCGGAATTCAATATACGCGGGGAGTCGAGTATTTCGATGAATAAGGGGTTGGATGTGGAAAGAGAGAGAAGAAGCCAGCGAACAAACTTAAAAAACAATCCAAATATGCCTGTGTTTATATTGGATGGTTTTGAGGTTTCTGTGGAGAAAATCTATGATATGGATATGAACCGTATAGAAAGCATGACTATTTTGAAGGATGCCGCTGCGACTGCTTTATACGGTTCTCGGGCGGCCAATGGGGTTGTGGTTGTGACAACGGTTGCCCCCAAACCGGGAGAAATGCAGATTACTTATAATTTGACAGGAGGCGGTGATTTTCCTGATTTGACCGATTATAATCTTTGTAATGCAGCCGAGATGTTGGAGATTGAAAGACGTATGGGATTGTACACATCTGCTATAGATCAGGCTTTAAAGGATTTGGATTATAACCGTCGGTTGCAGCAGGTGTTGCGTGGAGTGGACACTTATTGGTTGTCAAAGCCGCTACGTAATGTATTCAATCATAAGCACAGTTTGAATGTTTCCGGAGGAGAGGAAACTATCCGATATAGTCTGGATTTGAATTATGATAGCAATAAAGGTGTTATGAAGGGGTCGCACAGAACACGTGCCGGGGCTGGCTTGACGATTGATTATCGCCCTAAATCATGGTTGCAGTTAATGAATTCTATTACCTATAACTGGACGGGAACAGAAGATTCTCCTTACGGTTCGTTCAGTACCTATGCTGAAATGAAACCTTATTTGCCTATATATGACGATAATGGAGAATTATTGCAAAATCTTCAGGCAGGAGAGTTTAAGGCTGCAAATCCTCTGTATCCTGTAAAATATCTTGAAAGTTACAGAGGGAAGGGAAAAACAGATGATATTACAGATAATTTCAATGTCAATATGTATTTTGCGAATGGTTTGCAATTTAAAGGACAATTCAGTATTACGAAAACAACAAGCAAGACAGAAACTTTTGTTGATCCGAAAGACGCTTCGTTTCAATATAGCGGAATTACAGATGACAAGAAAGGCTCTTTGGATAGAAGTACTTCCAGCAACTGGAATTGGAATTTAAATACGATGTTTTATTATAACAAGACATTGGGAGGACGTCATTTTATAAATGCGACGTTGGGTATGAATGCAAAAGAGACTTCAAGCGAATCGGAGCAAATGAGATTTCTGGGTTTTGGATTGGGAGGTATTAATTCTCCGTTGTTTGCTGCAGGTCAGCCCGACAAGACAAAAATTTCCACTTCGAAAAACAGATTGATTGGTTTTCTGGGTTCTGTGAATTATTCATTTGATGACGTTTATCTGTTTGATGCTTCATTCCGTTTTGATGCCTCTTCTCAATTCGGAAAGGACAAGCGTTGGGCTCCTTTCTGGTCGGTGGGAACCGGTATTAACTTTCACAATTATGAGTTCTTGAAGGATAATTGGTTGATCAGTCAATTGAAGATTCGTGCCACTTATGGTAGTACCGGTAATGTGAATTTCCCGTTAAGTATGGCAACGACAACTTATAATATGAATATGGACAGTTGGTTTTTTACCGGAGCCGGAGCGCAATTCAATACATTGGGTAATCCGCGTTTGACTTGGGAAAAAACAAAAACGGTGGATGTCGGTTTTACTTTAGCTCTGTTGAAGGATTTGATTTATATTGATGCAGCATACTATTGTAAGCGTACGGAGGATTTGATAGATGAAATCAGTGTCAGGCATTCTTCCGGCTTCAAGACTTATAACATCAATTCGGGAGCGATTAAGAACGAGGGATTTGAGATTAATTTAAATGCTACGGTATTTAGAAATGACGATTGGATGGTAACGGTGAATGCCAATCTGGGCTCTAATAAAAACACTATTACCCAATTGGGTGAAGAGACCAAGGCTTATAATGAGAAAATCCTGAATGAATGGAATAATGGTAGAGGAGGATATAGTGATGTATTGAGCCGTCCGGTAATTTTATATTATAAGGGTGCTTCTACAACTGCGTTGTATGCCGTGCGTTCAGAAGGTATTGATCCGATGAATGGTAAAGAACGTTTTTTGAAAAAGAACGGAATGTCGACTTATACCTGGGATGCGAACGATCAGGTTGTTGTTGGAGATAATAATCCTGATGCTCAGGGTTCGATTGGTTTTAATGTGGGATTTAAGGGGTTGTATCTGAACGCATCTTTTATGTATCAGTGGGGAGCTCAATCTTATAACGAGACATTGTTGAATAAGGTAGAGAATGCCAATATTGAATATAATAATGTTGACCGTCGTATATTGACACAGAGATGGATGAAACCCGGCGATGTTGTACCGTTCTATGATATGGGAAATAATACTAAAACGCAAGTGACAAGCCGCTTTGTGCAAGATTACAATTATCTTAATTTCAGTAGTTTGTCGTTAGGATATGATTTTAAGCGTGAGCAGATTTCGAAATTGAAATTAAGGAGCTTGGGATTGCGCTTTAATATGAATGACATTTGTCGTTGGTCAACAATTAAAGAAGAGAGAGGTACGAGTTATCCGTTCTCTCGGAGTTTTAGTTTTTCGTTGAATATAGGTATATAAGAATATGAATATGAAGAAGTATGCAATGATATTGGTGGCAATTTCCATGTCGTTTGTTTCATGTGAAAAATGGCTGGATTTGCAACAGGAAGGAGAAATTACCGCCTCGCAATTATATGGTAAAGGCGAAGGCTACCGTACGGCATTAAATGGTTTGTATCAGGCGATGGGACGTCCGGATTTGTATGGCAGGGAATTGTCTTTTGGCTTGGTTGACTGTATGTCGCAACAATACGATTTAAGCAATAAGGATATTTTTACGACGACGCATTATATTAAAGCGTCAAAGTTTGAATACGATGATGTCTCTTTGGTGGATTATATAGATAATATTTGGACAGTGGCTTTTAAAATGATTGCCAATGCGAACGATTTGATTCAACACATCGAACAGACAGATGCTCATTTGTTTGAAAAAGGAGAAATGGAGAAGAAAATGATAATGGGAGAGGCGTATGCATGTCGTGCTTTGATGCATTTTGATATGTTGCGTCTGTTTGCTCCGGCTCCTGTCAATGATGACGGCCAGGCGTATGTGCCGTATGTGGAGACTTATCCGGATATTCACCCGGAGAGTATAAAAGTGACTCCGTTTTTGGATAAAGTAGTGAGGGATTTGGTGAAAGCTAAAAGTCTGGTAGCAGATTTTGATACAACCGCTGCCGGTGTTTTAGCCAGTAGTTCTGGAAAAATGAGAATGTCCAAAGCGAATATACTTGCCGGACCTTCTTTTAATTATGGAGATTTCTTTGCCGGAAGAGGTTATCGATTGACTTATTATTCCATAACAGCATTATTGGCAAGAGTATATCAATATGCCGGGAAGAATGAGGATGCCTTTAGATGTGCATCGGAGGTTGTAGAATATGGAAAAAAGAGCGGGACTCTATTTTATCAGGATGATTTTGCCGGAGTGACGGTCAATAATGGAACGTCTATTGCAGATTTTGACCAGAAAAGTGATTTTAAATTAAAGTCGAGTTTGATTTTTGCAGCTTATAATGAAAAGGCTTATGAGGGAGCGGGAATAAAGTCTTATTTTAACTTGAGTAGCAAGACGGAAGATGGGACACCTTTGGCAAGCAATTATTTTCAATTGAAGAGGGTGGAATTGTTCACGAATAGAGGTGTCGAGGAGTGGGCTACGGATGTCCGTTCAAAGAATATGATTTTCCCGGCATTGGAGGTAATTCCCGTTTCTGCAAAATGGTATGTATATAGTAAAAATCCGGATGTCGCAGAGCATTTAAAAATTTCGCCGGTTATTCGTTTGACAGAAATGAATTATATATTGGCTGAATGTCATGCCCGGAATGGAAATTATGGCGAAGCGTATGGAATTCTGAATAATATTCGTGCCGGTCGTCAATTGGACCGTCTGGCAGTAGGAAACAGTTGGGAAGAGTTTTTGATAGATTTGATTGGGGATGCCAGAAGGGAGTGGATTTCTGAAGGACAGTTGTTTTTCTTGTACAAACGTTTGGATGCAGCTTTCAATTTGAATGGGGAGATGCACAAGTTGACAAGAGGAGAGGCTTCATTACCATTGCCGAAAGATCAGAAATAAGGATTTATAAATATCAAAAATCAATACTATGAAAATTCGTTTATTGTTTATTGTGACTTTACTGGCAGGTATCGTTTCTGCCTGTGGAGAAAAAGATATAGCTGTTTTTGAAGGAAGGAATCAGATATATTTTGAAAAGTTTTATATGAACGCATTGTATCCGGGGACTAAAGAAGCGGATACTACGAGGACTTCTTTTTTCTTTTTTCCGGAAAATACGAAGGAGATAAAAGTGAAGTTGGTGGTGAATCTTTCCGGCTTGGAATTGGAAAAAGATTTGCATTTTGGGTTGAAAACGGTGGAAGAGGGAACAACGGCAAAGCCGGAAGAGTATAGGTTGGAAAAAGAATACACTTTTCGTAAAAGGGCACTCCCGACAGATATGAAGGAGGTGAAGGATACGATAGAGGTGTCTGTTTTGCACAGTGACCGTTTAGCAGAATTAGGCACGGATGGGGTGAGATTGGTGGTCGAACTGGTGCCGAATGCAGATGTAGATTTGGGACAGTACGAGCGGCGGAGGGCTGTGATTGTATGGAGTGAAGTGGAGGCGAAGCCTGATTGGTGGACTCATGAAGTGGAATGGACGCTATTGGGAGCATATTCTTATGAAAAATATAAATTGTTCTTACAGGTGGTGGATACCGAAGGAGAGTTCAATGAAAATCTGATAAAGAATTATCCGGCAAGAGCAATTGCAATGGTGACTGAATTCAAACAATGGTTGCTGGATCATTTGAATGACCCGGAACATGGTGCGGAATATAAAAAGATTCTGGATTCATTGAAAGTATAAATCAGTAAATATTAGAGCTATGAAATATATTAATTGGCTAATTGGCAGTTTGTTGACATTGGCGTTTTTAAGTTGTATGGATGATAAGGGTTCGTATGATTATACGAAACTTGATGAGCCGGTGTGGAAATTGAGAGAGGGTTCGAATACAATATGGGTAGAATGTCGTGCCGGTGAAATGGCGAAGTTTAAGAGTACTCCCTTTTTTACATGGCAGGGAGATTCGGCTGCGCGTGCTGCAGGAGTACGTTATGAATGGAAAGTGAACGGGGTCGTATTGAGTGAAGAGGCTGATTTTGAAATAGAGACGGAAAAATTGATGAATCTGATTAAATTATCGGAATATCCCAAAACCGGAGTGAACGGCACGTTTGGCATTATTGAAAAGGAAACGGGTATTGCTTATATGGTGAGGGCTTTTGTGCAGATAAGTCCGACCAATACGCATGGTGACTGGATTGTATTATCGGAGAAAGGCGGGAATTCGAAATTGTCTTATATAAAGTCTTCCAGAAATCAGGAAACGTCCAAGATGGACTTTAAATTGTCGGATGATATTTATTTTAATACTTATGGGGCTGATATTCCTGGCAAACCGTTATCCATGGGGATGGGAAATAATCTGACTAATATCGGCGTATTGGGAGCTGTTTCTGTGATGACGGATCAGGTGGCGTATGAATTTAATTGCGAGAGTATGTTGAAAGTGGGAGAGTTGCAGGAGGATTTTTCTCCTGTCCCGTCCGGTTTTAAACCGGTGACCCGTATAGATGCTTATGCATCAATGACAACTTCCGGTGTGCAAAGTTTTATTGCTATGGAGGACGGAAAAATTTACAGAAGGATGATGTCCATGAATAATCTTGGAGGTAATTTCGTGTCAACACCATTGGTGGCAGATGAAAAGGGATATAAAGTCACTTCTTTTGGACAACCTCAAATCGGTTTTTCCTGTATCCCTTGTTATGATGAAAAAAATAACAGAATGTTGACTATCGTTTTTTATCAGAGTGGAGATGTTATGTCGACCCCTTGGGGAGGAAATTTTCCTGTTGGAACTCAGTACCAGTTATCTAAATTAGTACCGGCAAAAATAACGCCCGGAGTATCTATGGAAGGTATGTGTCCGGCGTGGCAATTCCCGGATGGAGTTAAATTTATTTATGCTTCTTATGCAGGTTTTGCCTCTGCGGGTTTTTTCGGACCTTATTATAGTTTGATGAATGTTTTTTACAATGGAGCTGATGGTAAGACGCGTTGGGGTATTTATGCTGTAAACAATAATGACGGGTTGTTGGCAAAAGTTTCCGGGGTTCAGGACGAGGAGTTTCCGGGACGGTCGTTGGATGAAAATTCTGTGATTCTTACAGCTGGGGCATCATCTTATAGTGTTAACCCTAAAAACAATTATATTTTGTATGCCAATGGTCATGAGATACGCTATGTGAAGAAGAACGAAATGAGCGACCATCCTTTTATCACTTTAAACAGTGGTGATAAAGTGACATATATGAATTACACTGTTTATAGAGATTATGAATATTTGGTCGTTGGGACGGGAAAAGGTAAATTGCTGTTTTACGATGCTAAAACGATGAAAGAGAATCCGGAGTTATTGAAGGAGTTTGATTTGGGAGCTAGTATTGTTTCTGTAAAAGAAGTTGATGCTTTTAGTTCATCCGGAGACCGTTATTAAAAATATTTATTTACCCGTTGGCAGAATTAAATTAGTGCATATTTAGTGCGTATTTAATTCTGCCAACATTTTTTTTGTTGTTTTGAAAAAAAAAGTGGGGATGGGCTTCCCCATAAAAATGCCTTTTTGTGTCTTATTATAAACGGAGTTTGTTATAAGGAACATGGAAAAGGGCATAAATACAGAAAAGGATTTTGAGATAGCGAAAAAGATTGCTCATGTTTTGTCTGGAGATTGTTCTGAAGAGAACAGAAGCAGTTTGGATGAATGGTTGTCGGAGTCGGAAGGCAACCGGAATCTTTATGAACGTATTTTAGATGAGCGTAATCGTGAGGCGTTTCAAAAGAATGCTGCCAAGTTCGACAGGTCGGTCGGATGGGAGAAATTATTACAGAAGCGGCGTCAGAGAACAACAGGCAGGCAGATACAAACGCATCGCCGTGTTTTGCGTTGGGTTGCAGTAGTGACCTTGGTTTGCGGGGTTGGTGTGGCTGCAATGTTATATTGGGAGCAGAAAACAGAAGTCGGGAGCATGGTGGCACAAAATGAAGTGGTGCAGGGCGGTACGCGTGCGATATTGACGTTGGCAGATGGTAAAGTCGTGGATTTGGAAAAGACGAAGGGGGGGATTGTAGAGAAACAATCGGCTACAAATATTTTTAATCAGGGTGGCAATTTGGTTTATAAAGACAGTTTGGTGCAAGCTGTCGAAAAAGCGGTTTTTAATAAGGTGACTGTTCCTCGTGGGGGAGAGTTTAAACTTACCCTTAGCGATGGGACTGTTGTTCATTTGAACTCGGAAACAGTTTTGAGTTATCCGGTTCGGTTTGCAGGGGATACCCGTGAGGTAGAGTTGCATGGAGAGGCTTATTTCGAGGTTGCAAAAGATGCGGCAAGACCTTTTATTGTGAAAACTTCCCATTACAACATTGAAGTGTTGGGAACCCGTTTTAATGTGGCGGATTATGACAATGATATGAGTGTACACACAACCTTGGTTGAAGGCAAGGTGGCTGTTTCCGGTCCCGGAGTCCGTCAGAGGATATTACAGCCGAATGAGCAGTTCGTATTGGACAAAAATACCGGGAAGCAGGAAATCAAGACGGTTGACGTCAGCTATATCGTGGCTTGGAAGGATGCCGGTTTCCGTTTTCGGGATGTTCGGCTGGAGGATATTATGCATGCCATTGAACGTTGGTATGATGTAACGGTGTTTTACGAAAACCAAGAAGTAAAGGATTATCGCTTCGGATTTAATGTAGGACGTGACGAATCGATAGATCCTATTCTGCGCATTTTTGAAGCGAACGGACGTATAAAAATAGATAGAAATGGAAAAGTTTTAAGAATCAGACGAGGCAGATAAAAAGGTAGGGATGTTGCAGCATCCCTACCGATTGACCATTTTGTCTTGTCAAAATAATCAACATAAAAATCAAATTACAAATTTATGAAAAAATTGCGACTTATGTTTAGATGGACATTTGTATTTGTTCTGCTGGGAATGTTGCATGTTCATGCAAATGTCTACCCGCAGAACGGGCAACAGGTGACGCTTTCGATGAAGGCTGCCAGTCTGAAGGATGTACTTTGGGCGATAGAACGCCAGACATCGTTTGTTTTCATGTATAATGAAGAGGATTTGGATAAAATCGGCAAGGTGGATGTTGACGTACAGGGGGACGATATCCGGACTATTCTGAATGTCTGTCTGAAGGGTACGACATTGACTTATGTGTTGCAAGACAATGTGATTGTTTTGAAACCGACAATACCTCAAAAGACAGTCAAGGAGGTGCTCTTGAAAGGAAAGGTGGTTGATGAAAAAAAGGAGCCGCTACCGGGGGTGACCATTTTGGTGAAGGGAACTTCTGTAGGTGCTGTGACCGATGCCAATGGACAGTTTGCCATGAGAGTGCCCGAAACAGCCAATCTGGCATTGGTATTCTCTTTTATCGGTATGGAGCCGAAAGAAGTGGCATATAAGGGACAGCAAGAGTTTTATGTGGTGATGAAGACTGCCAAGGAGGAGTTGGAAGAGGTGGTTGTAACCGGATACATGAAACTGAAAAAAGAGAGCTTTACAGGTAATACAACTACGGTCAATAAAGATCAGCTGTTAAAAACAAATAATAAAAACGTTATTGCTGCTCTGCAGGCTTTCGAGCCGTCATTCCGAATTAAGGATAATAAATTGTTTGGTTCTGACCCGAACTCTTTGCCGGAGTTTACCATTCGCGGAGAGGGTAGTATCGGTATGAATCGTGGTCTGGAAATGGAAAAAGCCAGACGTTCGCAAAGAACTTCTCTGAAGGACAATCCGAACTTGCCTATTTTTATCATGGATGGCTTTGAAGTATCTGTACAGAAAGTCTACGATATGGATATCAACCGCATCGAGAGTATGACTATCTTGAAAGATGCTGCCGCTACAGCTCTATACGGTTCTCGTGCTGCCAACGGAGTGGTGGTCGTGACTACTGTTGCACCGAAACCGGGAGAATTGAGGGTGACATATAATTTTAATGCCGGAGTTGAATTACCGGATTTGTCAGATTATAACTTGTGTAATGCCTGGGAAAAGGTTGAAGTGGAACGTTTGTCCGGAAAGTATATCGCAGAAAGCGGAGATCCTGGCATGCAGTTGGAGAAAGATATTGCTTACAATGATTTGGTGAATGAGGTGCGCCGTGGCGTGCAGACCGATTGGCTGGCTCAGCCTTTGCACAATGTGTTCAACCATTCACACAGTATGAATGTTTCCGGTGGTGTTGAAAGTATCCGATATAGCCTGGATTTGAACTACGGAACACACAACGGAGCCATGATCGATTCTTATCGTGACAATGTAGGTGTTGGTTTGAATCTGGACTACCGCAATAAGTCCTGGTTGCAGGTTATGAACTCTATTTCGTTCAATGTGACTAAATCACAGGATTCTCCTTATGGAAATTTTGATACTTATGCTAAGTTGCAACCGTACTGGGCTCCGTATTCAAACGACGGCGAGTTGTTGGAGACATTGAAAGACGGCAAGACAACCAATCCTCTCTACAGGGCTGAGAAATTGGGAAGTTTTTCCGGTCGCTCAAGATTGAACGACTTGACTAACAATTTCAGTATCAATATCTATTTTACAAAGAACTTCTCGTTTAAGGGACAGCTTTCTATGACAAGAACCGATTCTGAAACGAAGAGCTTCAGCGACCCTAAAGACCCGAGTTTCAAGGGATCTCCGACTCGTGAAAGAGGAACTTTAACAACTTCTTCTGACAAGGGATTCACTTGGAACACCAATGCGATGTTCTATTTCAATAAAGGTATCGACAAGCATTTCATTAATGCTACCGCCGGATTGAACGTGCAGGAATCTCATAGTAAAACGACTGCAATAGAGTATCGTGGATTCCAGTTGAGTAATTTGAACTCTCCTACTTATGCTGCAGAGCAGACTCGCAAGTCGGCTGTCTCTTCTGACAAGAGCCGTCTGTTAGGTATGCTGGCTTCTCTTAACTATTCTTACAACAACGTGTATTTGTTGGACGCTTCTTTCCGTCTGGACGGTTCTTCTAAGTTCGGCGAGGACAAGAGATTCGCTCCTTTCTGGTCTGTGGGTGCCGGTGTGAACTTCCATAACTATTCATGGTTGAAAGATAATTGGTTGGTTAGTTTGTTGCGTGTTCGTGGAACGTATGGCGTTACCGGTAATGTCAACTTCCCGGCTTATGCGGCAATTTCCACTTATAAGACTTCCGACAAATGGTATTACGATACACCATCGAATACTTTGATTGCTTTGGGTAATCCGAAATTAACTTGGGAGAAGACATATACTTTGGATGTGGGTATTAACTTGGGCTTGTTCCATGACCGTCTTGTAGTGGAAGGAAACTATTATCGCAAGGAGACCAAGAATCAGTTGGAACAGCTGTCTGTCCGCACATCATCAGGTTTTTCTACTTATTACACAAATGCCGGTTCGATTTTGAACAAAGGTTTTGAGATTAAATTGAATACAACTGTTTTCCAGAATGATAATTGGACCGTGGCTGTAAATGCTACTCTGGCTTCCAATAAGAATGAGATTACAAAATTGGGTCAGGAGGCTGAGAGATATAATAAGAATATCCAGGATTTTCACAATGGAAAGAATCAGGGACAGGGCGGAGATTATTCAGATTTGCTCTATATCCCGTTGACACAGTATTATGTGGGAGCATCTACAACTGCGATTTATGCTGTGCCTTCTTATGGTATAGACCCGTCAAACGGTAAGGAACTGTTCCGCAAGAGAAACGGCCAGAGTACGTATGTATGGAATGCCGCTGATGAAGTGGTAGTGGGTGACAAGAGTCCGGATGCACAAGGTTCTTTCGGTATCAATGTAGCTTGGAAAGGTTTCTACCTAAATACAACATTCCTCTATCAGTGGGGTGCTCAGGATTATAACGAGACCATTAAAAACAAGGTAGAAGAGGCAGATATTGACGGAAGCAACGTAGACCGTCGTGTATTGACTCAGCGTTGGAAAAATCCGGGTGATATAGCTCCGTTCTTTGACTTGAAGAACAAACAAAAGACGCAGCCTACATCAAGATTCGTACAGGATAATAATTATTTGGCATTTAGCAGTATCTCTTGCGGTTATGATTTTAACCGTGACTTGATTCGCAAAATGAGACTGACTTCGTTGGGATTGCGTTTTAACATGAATGATGTTTGCCGCTGGTCGAACATAAAGCAGGAGCGCGGAACAAGCTATCCTTATGCGAAGAACTATAGCTTTACATTGTCGTTAGGATTCTAACAATAAAATATTTGAGTATGAAAATATATATACAAATTATGATTCTATTATCCTTGTTGTCATTGAGTTCATGCAAGGATTGGTTGAATTTGCAACCGGAAGGTGAGGCTACGAGCGATAAGCTGTTTACAACGGGTGATGGCTATCGTTCTGTCCTGGCGGGAGTTTACGAAGCGATGGCATCCCGTAATCTTTATGGAGTGGAACTTCAGTTTGGATTGGTGGACTGTATGTCACGGCAATATACCTGGGCTTGGAAATATGGCGAGGAGGGGACTAATATGTATAAGATAGCCCGAAACTATGATTATTACAATTCTGCATTGAGACCGACTATCGACAATATCTGGAAGGATGGATATAATGTGGTGGCTAATGCGAATAATCTGATTCAGAATCTGGAGCGAGCATCTGCCGATATTTTTGCAGAGGGGGAGGTCGAGCGTAAGATGATTTTAGGGGAGGCATATGCTTGTCGGGCATTGGTGCACTTCGATTTATTGCGGTTGTTTGCGCCGGCGTTGATTCATGATGACGGAGAAAAACGGGTGCCTTATGTGGAAGACTACCCTAATATCCAGCCAAACGGGATTGCTGTAAAGCCTTTTATGGAGAAGGTTATCCGCGATTTGAATAAAGCTCGCGAACTTACAATAGAGTTTGATACTACGGCCTGGGGTATGAGTTTGAGCGCTTCCGGCAAGACTCGTTTCAATGGAGAGTTTGAATGGGGTATGCCGGGATATCAATCTTCGAGTGTGATAGACGGTTTTTTCCAGGGACGCGGTTTCCGGTTGAGCTATTATGCTATCACAGCATTGTTGGCAAGAGCATATCAGTATGCAGGAATGTATGACGAGGCTTTTCAGATGGCTGATGCTGTATTGAAATTCAAAGCAACCGGTACACAGGGCAGCTCTTACGATATGTTCTCAAAAGATGAATTTTGGGAGTTGCGTGGTAATGATTTTGAAAGCAAGAAGGATTTGAAGTGTATTTCCAATTTGATTTTTGCAGTCTATAATGAGGAGGCTTACGACAATTATAGTTTGGGAAGTTTCTTTAGAAAAAAAGCAGATGGAATGAATCAGGGAAATTGGCTGATGCTCGATTTGGATAATCAGAAAATATTTAAAAGTCCGGACGGACAGACAGACGAATCTGAGATGGACATTCGTTCCAGGTTTTTGTTGTATAGACCGGAGGATAATAGCATTTATGGAAATTATAAAATTTCCGGCAAATGGTATTGCAGTGACAATGCAGAAATTCGCAAGAAGAATATACGTATTCTGCCTGTAATCCGTGCGACAGAAATGCGTTACATTATGGCAGAATGTTATGCCCGGAAAAATCAGTTCGCTGAAGCTTATGAAATCTTGAATGAAATTCGCGAGAAACGTTCTGAAACGGCACAAGTCGGAGATGAATGGAAAACGATGGAGCAGTTGGAGGTGGCACGGGATTTCGAGATGTTCCAAAGGGATTTGATTCGTGATGCCCAACGGGAATGGATTTCGGAAGGACAGTTGTTTTATTTATACAAACGGTTAGGGGCAAAGATTTATTTCAAGGAGAAAGAGGAGCGTGAGTTGAATAAATCAGAGTATATGCTACCTATCCCCGATAATCAGAGTATGTAACCATTTAAAAACGGAAAAAATGAAAATCTTTATATTGTTTGCGATTTTGGGGATGATGTTGTTCAGTGCATGTACGGAACAGGATATCGAACCTTTTGGAGAACGCCATGAAGTTTATTTCTATAAATATTTTATGGATGAGGAAGCTCCCGGTACTGCTAAAGCCGATTCTACGGATGTGACATTCTTTTTTGCCAAGCCGACAGACGACCATGTGATGGCAGAAATCGTAGTTGCCTTGGCCGGCAGACCTTTGACGAAGGATCTGCACTTCGGTTTGAAGGTTGTGAAAGATATGACAACCGCTACTCCGGATGAATATGTTCTGGAAAATTCTTATACTTTCCGTGCGCGTCCGATTCCGGCAGGAGCTTCTTTGATATTGGATACAATTCAAATCCGGATGAACCGCAGTGCCCGTTTGAATGATTTGGAGGAAGGCATCCGGTTGGTGGTTGAAATTGTGCCGAGCGATGAATTGCAGGTGGGACAATTCGAACGTTCGAAAGCCGTTATCCATTTGACGAAAGATGCTGTGAAACCGGAATGGTGGACCCTGGAAGTTTCTGCCGGGTTGCTGGGAAACTATTCATCCTTGAAATACAAGACATTCCTGGAGAATATACCGGGAGCATACAGTTTGGATGGAAATATGATAAAGAGTGCTCCTGATGAGGCAATTAAATTAGTGAAATTGTTCAAGCAATGGCTGGCGGAGAATCCAACGGTGGATGAGAATGGCCTACCGATGTCTGTGGAAGTTTAATCTAATAATAAGTTGATGTCATGAAATCGATAAGATTATATATTATATTGTTTTTATTCGGTCTGTTGACCGGATGTTTTGAGGACGAAGGGAACTATTCGTATGAGGAGATAAATCCTCCGTTATGGTCTGATAATTTTAATACAAGTTCTCCTAAACGTATATTGGCTTATGCGGGAGATGGAGAGGTCATGAAGTTCAGGGGCAGTAAAATGTTCACGTGGGAAACTGATTCGGCAATGCGTGCAGACGAGGTGCGTTATGAATGGAAAATCAAAGGAGTGGTAATCAGCGAGGAGTTGGATTTTGATATGCCTACGGACGAGGTTGTGAAAAAGATAGGTTTGACTCGCTATAGTAACGATATGGGAGAGTGGGGAACTTTCAGCGTGATTGAAAAAAAGACCGGAATTACGTTTCCTGCCCGACTGTTTGTGTATTTCTATCCTCCATTCGCTCCGAACGATTGGTTCATATTGTCAGAAAATGGCGATAAGTCAAAAGTTTCTGTAATCAGTCCGCGTACTGTTTTGGAAAATGGTAAAGAAACGTTTAACTATAAATTGAAGGAAGATGTCTATGCCACCATTAATGGACACGATATACCCGGAAAACCAAAGGATTTGGTCATGGAAACATCCCGCGATGTCAGCGCCGGTGGTGCTTGTGTGATACTGACCGATCAGGTGGCGTATGAGGTTAATGTGCAGACTATGACGAAGGTGGACGAAGTGAAAGATCAGTTTTTGGATGGAGCTCCTGCTGATTTTAAAATTGCAGCCATGAGGGAAAAGGCTCCCAGCAGTCCCAGCTTTGGAGAAGGTGCAGCATCCTTTATCGTGACTGAAGACGGACGTTTGTTTACACGAATGAGATCTGCCAACTATTTGGTGGGAAAATATCTTACAGAACCTTACTATATTGATGCCAATGGTTATGAGATTACAATGTTAGGGCATTCTACTTATGGACAGAATATCCCTTGTTATGATGCCAAGAATCGTAGAATTGTAATGGCTACAACCTGGAGAGAGGATGTGGGAGAAGATATGTATAACAAAACTTCTGTATATAAAACAAGGGTAATACCTTTGAAGACGCATCAAACTGTGCCTGTTTCTGAATTTGCAGAAGGAACAGAGATGCTTTATCTTTCGCAGAAGCATCATATTCCATTCTTTTATGAGCAAACAACATTGTTGTTTACAGCGTATTATAATGATCCTAATTATCCGGCCACGTTGGTAGGGGATTTTGGATTTGATAATCGTAGCGCTTCCTTTCAGTTTAATGGATTTGAGCGTTGGTTTCGGTTGCCGGTGAAATTGGATGCCTCTTCTGTATTTTTGGTTAGTTCTACTTATCGTAGTTCCACTTATGCAGAGGATGCAAAATACCGTGATTTTTATTCTGTAGGTAATGAATTGTATTTTGTTCAACGTGCGGCAGATTGGATGGATACATCTGTAAGATTCTTAAAATTCAATGCTACCATTCCTTCTAAAATCACCTCATTGGCTTATGCCTTTTTTGACTTGGATCAATTGTGGATAGGTTGTGAGGATGGAACTATCCAGGCTTATGATATCAGAAACATAAATTCTCCTGTACTGCTTTTTGAGAAGAATGTCGGTGGCAAGGTGGCTTCTATCAAACAGATAGGATGGCATACAACTAGTCACGACTGGTATTGATAATGGAGTGTGTATGAATTAGTAGAGCTAAAAAATATAAAGTTATAATATCAATGGAAGAGACAATAGTAAAAGTAGACCATCTTTCACACCGTTATAGTGTACAGTGGGCTATTCGTGATATCAATTTTGAAGTTCCCAAGCATGGAATATATGGATTACTCGGCTCCAACGGAGCCGGGAAATCCACAACGATGAACATTATGTGTGGTGTGTTGCGGCAGTCGGAAGGGGATGTTTATATCAAGGGTATCAGTATGAGTAAAAATCCGGTGGAGGCTAAAAGACACATCGGCTTTCTGCCGCAGAATCCCCCCTTGCATATGGATTTGACGGTGACAGAATATCTGGAATATTGTGCCGCTTTGCGTTATATCCCGGATAGAGAAATTCCTCAAGCTGTGAAGAAAGTGCTGGAACGTTGCGGTATCAGTCATTTCAGCAAGCGTCTGCTTAGAAATCTTTCCGGAGGATATCAACAGAGAGTGGGTATTGCCCAGGCTATTATACATAATCCGGACTTTGTGGTGTTGGATGAGCCGACCAATGGGCTCGACCCGAATCAGATTCTGGATGTGCGCCATCTAATCAAAGAGATTGCAGAGGAACATACAGTGCTTATTTCTACACATATTCTTTCGGAAGTGCAGGCTGTTTGCGACCATATCCGCATGATTGAGCAAGGTCGTTTGGTCTTTGCCGGAACCGTGGAGGAATTTGACAACTATATTGTGCCGGATTCTCTGTTCGTTTCGCTGATGGCCATGCCGGCGATAGAGGATTTAAAGAGAGTGCCGGGAGTGCTGGATGTCGAGGAATTGGGTGGACCGAATTACCGAATTAAATACAAAGACTTTCAGGAGGTGACAGAACGATTAGTGGAAGCCAGCTCCGCCAGATGTTGGGGATTGACTGAGTTGAGGCAAGAAAAGAGTTCAATGAATGATATTTTTGCTGAATTGTCAAGAAAATAATAAATTATTCTATACAGATTATCATGAAGATTATTTATAAAATTGCAAAAGCAGAATTGCAATCGCTTTTCTTTTCGCCTATTGCATGGTTGATTTTGATTTTATACACCTTTCAGACAGGTATGGACTTTGCCGGTCTGGTGGACGGTGTGATGAAGGGACGAGAAATGGGATATGGAGTGACAAACGGGACTTCCAGATTCTTCGGGGGCTGGGATGGTGTGTTGACTGTTGTACAGGGGTATCTTTATTTATATATTCCATTGCTGACAATGAATTTGATGAGCCGTGAATTGGGAAGCGGTTCTATTAAGTTGTTATATTCTTCTCCGGTAACTAATGTACAGATTATCTTGGGAAAATATCTATCCATGTTGATTTACGCCCTTGTATTAGTGGGAATTCTGGTGCTTTATGTTATCATCGGTGCTATTATCATCAAGAATTTTGATTATCCTCAGGTTCTGACCGGTTTGTTGGGTATCTACTTTTTGATATGTGCTTATGCAGCTATCGGTTTGTTGATGTCGAGCTTGACCTCCTATCAGGTGGTGGCTGCTGTCGGTACGCTGGCTGTATTGTCGTTGCTTACCTATGTACAGGGATGGTGGCAGGATATCGAATTCGTGCGCGACTTGACTTATTGGTTGGCTATGCCCGGGCGTTCTCGGGAGTTTTTGTCAGGAATGGTCTGCAGTGCAAATGTTATTTATTTCTTTTTGGTGATAGCCCTGTTTTTGGCAATGGCAATCATTCGTCTGCAGTCCAGAAGACAAAAGAGCAAATGGACGGTTACCTGGGGAAAATATTTGGGTGTTTGGGCTATTGTATTGCTTCTTGGATATGTCACTTCGCGTCCGGCTTTCAAAAGCTATTATGATGCAACCGCTACAAAACTGAATACGTTGACTCCCAATAGCCAGAAGATAATCGGACAAATGGATGGCAAGCTTAAAATGACAACTTATGTCAATTTGTTGGACAAGTATTTCTGGGTTGGTCTGCCGGCACGTGTGAATGAGGATTTGAAGCTTTTTGAGCAGTATGTTCGTTTCAAACCTGACATGGAAATGGAGTATGTGTACTATTATGATACTCCGAGCGTTCCTGCCTATCAGGAAGAGGGTAACCTGACGATGGAAGAGCAAGCCAAGAAAATGATGAAAATCAATGATCTGAATCCTAAAATGTTTTTGACTCCCGAGCAGATAAAAGCGAAGATAGACTTGTCCGGCGAGCATAACAGATTGGTGCGCGAGTTGGAATACAACGGTAAAAAAACATTCTTGCGTATTTTTGATGACAATATGATTTTCCCGACTGAAGCGGAAATTTCTGCTGCGTTGAAACGACTTGTTATGGACCTCCCTAAAGTCGGTTTCCTGCAGGGACATGGCGAACGTGCAGTAGATAATGTCGGCGAACGTGCGTACAGTATGTTTACTCACGCTAATAATTTCCGTTATGCATTGATAAATCAAGGATTTGATTTTGCCGAAGTGACTTTGGAAAAAGGCATACCTGAAGACATCAATATTCTGGTTGTAGCAGAGATGAAAGAGGCTTTGAACGAACAGGAACAGCAATATTTTGACGAATATATCGCACGTGGAGGCAATCTGGTGGTTATTGGCGAGCCGAAGCGTCAGGAGGTGATGAATCCTTTGATTGCATCGTTGGGTGTACGTTTTATGCCGGGATGTATAGTTTGTCCGACTGTGGAATATGATGCAGACTTGGTATTGACCCGTCCGACAGAAGGAGCACAGAAACTTAGTTATTGGTTCCATCAATTGGGAATTAACGGGTATGGTATTATGATGCCTAATGCTGTCGGCTTGGAATATACAGAAGATAAGGGCTTTGAAGTTACGCCTTTATTGATGAGTCCGGAGTCCGGAAGCTGGAATGAATTGGAAACAGTGGATTTTGTGGACGGCAAGGTTGCGTTGAATGCAGAAGCCGGGGAGGTGGAGAAATCCTATCCGACAGCCTTGGCTTTGTCTCGCAAGAAGGGTGACAGAGAGCAGAAGATATTGATTATCGGTGATGCAGATTGTGTAAGCAACGGTGAATTGTTGAAAACCCGTCCGGGAGTCAGTGCCTTTAATTATTATCTGATTGCCGGTGGATTCCATTGGCTGTCTGACGGAGAAGTACCTATTGACATCCGTCGTCCGCAGGCTCCTGATAATGAAGTGTTCCTCAATGAGAGATCTGCTTCTATACTTAGCGCAATGTTTGTGTGGATATTGCCTTGTTTCCTTCTTTTACTTGCCCTGTTTATCTGGTTGAGACGGCGAGGCAGATAGTAAAATCTAAAATAGACATTATGGCTTTTATTATAGATAGACAAACAATTAACGACCTGAATATCTTTGGTAAGGTCCGCGGTAATTCGGTGTACGGGGTGTTTAACAGCACCCGTACCCGAGGAGGCGCACAATTGTTGGAAGAGATGTTCCATTATCCTCTCTCTGATGCGGAAAGAATAAATCATAGAAGTACTGTAATCCGTTATTTTATGGATAAGAATGTACGTTTTGATTTCCAGAATGAGTGGTTTGATGCATTGGAAGGATATTTGGCAAATCGTGATGAACGTTCCCGATTGATGCCGGAAGATAATACCTTGCAGCGGAGAATGAAGAGATGTGTCGGAGGCGATATGGAATTTGAGCAAGTGCTGAAAGGTGTATTGGCCGGTATTAATTTGATAAATACAGTCAGAGGTTTTCTTGCTCAGGCAGAAGGTGAGAATAATCCCTATGCTCAAGAATGCAAGGAGTTGGCGCAGTTGGTGGCAGCTCCTCAGTTAGCCTGGACTCCAGAAGAGAATGGCAAGACAAAATTGTCGTATGCCAGGACATCGAAGTATGATAATCTATTGAGGTATGAGGGGTATGAGTTGATACTGAAAATCCTTCGTTACCTTTATCAAATTGATGCATATATCTCTATTGCAGAGGTTGCAAGAGAACGAGGATTTGTATTTGCCGAGGCATTGCCTCTGGGAGGTAATATTCTTGAAATCGAGGGTATGTTTCATCCCTTGATAGAGAATGCAATCCCTAATTCGATTCAGGCAGATGCCGAGCATAATGTAGTGTTCCTGACCGGTGCGAATATGGCAGGTAAGTCTACTTTTATGAAGACATTCGGTATTGTGGTGTATTTGGCCCATATGGGATTCCCGCTACCGGTAAAGAAAATGCGTTTCAGCGTGCAAAACGGTATGTATACGACCATTAACCTTCCCGATAATATGATGCTTGGTTATAGCCATTTTTATGCGGAAGTGCAGCGTTTGAAGAAGGTGGCAGAACAGGTGGGACGTATCGGAAATCTCGTAATAGTTTTTGATGAGTTGTTCCGAGGTACCAATGTGAAGGATGCACATGAGGCAACGCTTGCCGTTATGGAGGCTTTTGCAGAAAAAAAGAATTGTATATTTATGATATCGACACACATTATCGAGGCCGGAGAGGATTTGAAGAAGCGGTGTGACAATATCTCTTATGTATATCTTCCGACGGTAATGAAAGATGGACGCCCGACTTATACGTATTCTTTAAAACCGGGTATTACCAATGACAGGCATGGTATGATGATCGTGCGTAATGAACATATTATTGATATTTTGACGCAGAAATCATGAGTTTTACAGTAGACAAACAGACCTTGGATGATTTGAATCTTCTAGGGAAATATAGGAGCAATTCTATTTATAATGTGTTTAGCCGCACTCATACGCAGGGTGGTGAGATGGTGTTGGAACAGATGTTTCGTAACCCTCTTTCTGATGCTGATGCCATTAATAAAAGAAGTGCTGTATTTGAATATTTTCAGCAGAAAAATCTGGAATTTCCTTTTGATAGAAAACTTTTGGATGCTGTGGAGTATTATCTGAGTACTCCTGCACATTCCAAGAGGGCTGTCAGTTATTTGAATAACGGTAAACGTAAGTTGATGCAGTGTATTGCTGCCGATCAGGCTTATGAGTTGATTGGTGCAGGTGTGGTTGCCTCTATTCAGTTGCTGGATAAAGTGGAGTCTTTTTATGCCGGATTGGATGAGGGCAATGGTGCTTATAGTGCAACAATCTCGGAGGTGATGACGATGCTGCATAGCAAAGAGTGGGAAAGACTGAAGAAATTGAAGGGGGTGGAGCAGTTCCCTTTCCGCCGTTTGGTGTATTATGATTATTGTTTGCGTGCGCGTGGTTATGAGAATTTAAGGCGTCTGATGAATATTATATATGAATTGGATGTTTATATGACCGGTGCTGCTGTTGCGGCTCAGAGAGGATTTTCTCGAGCTGTGGCATATCCATCGTCAACAACGGATAATCGCATTGATTTGGTGAATGTTTTCCATCCGCAGGTACGCAATGCTGTTGCTAACAGTATTTGTATCAGCCATAATCAAAATGTGCTTTTTTTAACCGGTGCGAATATGGCCGGTAAGTCTACATTTATGAAGTCCTTTGGAGTTGCTGTGTATATGGCACATATGGGTTTCCCTGTGGCTGCTGAAAAGATGGAATTTACGGTACAGGATGGTTTATATACTTCTATAAATGTATCGGATAATTTAAATATGGGATATAGCCATTTCTATGCTGAAGTATTGCGTGTGAAATTCGTTGCCAGTGAAGTTGCTGCTGGTAAAAATATGGTAATTATATTAGATGAGTTATTTAAAGGTACGAATGTAAAAGATGCTTATGATGCCACTGTCGCCGTCATAGAGGCTTTTTCAATTCATCAGAATTGTTCGTTCATTATTTCTACCCATATTTTGGAAGCCGGTCAGACATTGCATGAGAAGTGTCCGCATTTCAAATTTGCTTATCTGCCGACTGTTATGGAAGGAAGAATTCCGAGGTACACTTACCGCCTGACAGACGGAATTACTGCAGACCGTCACGGAATGCAGATTATCACTAACGAGCATATCGTTGATATTATCAGGGAAGGAAGTAGAAAGATTGGTTAATAAGGGACATTCAGTAAATACTATAAAATCAGCCAACTAATTCATACATAAAATATTGCGAATTAGTTGGCTTTTTGACTTCTTCCGGAACGTCATGTCCTGCCTATAAGAGTATATGGGAAAATACAGAAAAATGACAATAAAAATGACATATGAAGTGATTATACTGGGGCATCTTCATATGCCATTGTATTTTATAGGGACATTTACTGAATATCCCTATTTAAAGAAAAGTAATTCCCGGTATTTCGGTAAGGGCCAGATCTCATCGTCGACGAGTAGTTCCAGCTTATCGATGTGATAACGGATTTTATCCAGATACGGTAAAACCGTAGCAGAATAAACCTGAGCCCTTTCCACTTCATTCGAAATAGAATTGTTAGCCACTTTACGGGCTTCGGTCATTTCGTCGACCAAAGTACGGATCTCTTTGATATGGGTAGAAATCTCTTTAATCGCTTTCAACTGCACTTCGCCCACTTCATTATATACATCCGGCAGGATCTCTTTCAACCCTTTCACATTCTCGATCAGGGTATTTTGATAAGTAATCGCTGTCGGGATAATATGATTCAAGGCCAGATCCCCCAATACCCGGGATTCGATCTGTAGTTTTTTCAGATAGATCTCGTTCTTGATTTCAAAACGGGCTTCCAGTTCACGTTCGGTAAAGATCCCGTTCTCTACGAACAATTTTCTGGCTTTCGGAGCCAAGTAAGCTTTGAGCGCCCCCACGCAATCACTATCGACCGACAACCCTCTCCTTTGAGCTTCTTCCTGCCATTCTTTACTATATCCGTTACCTTCAAAACGGATTTTTTTACAAGCAATGATATACTTTCTCAAGACCTGAAAAATCGCTTCGTCTTTTTTCACCCCTCTATCGATCAATGCATCGGCTTCTTTCTTAAAAGCAATCAATTGTTCAGCCACAGCGGTATTGAGTACGATCATCGCTGCACCACAATTGGCAGAAGCACCTACCGCTCTGAATTCGAAACGGTTACCGGTAAAAGCAAAAGGAGAAGTACGGTTGCGGTCGGTATTGTCCCGCATGATTTCAGGAATTTTACCGACATTCAACTTCAATTCGGTCTTTTCATCAGGACTCATCTTCTTACTGCTCACTTTCTGTTCGATTTCGTCCAGAATAGAATCGAGCTGTTGTCCCAGGAATACGGACATAATCACCGGTGGTGCCTCATCCCCTCCCAAACGGCGCTCATTTCCCAAAGAAACGATACAAGCTTTAAACAAGGCCTCCTGTTCCAATACAGCTTTTGTAGTAGCGACCAAGAAAACGAGGAATTGCATATTGGACTTCGGGTTCTTCCCCGGAGACAACAAATTCACTCCGGTATCCGTCAGTAAAGACCAATTGTTGTGTTTACCCGAACCGTTGATTCCTTTATAAGGTTTTTCATGCAACAATACCCGGAACTTATGATGTTTGGCTATCCGCTTCATCGTAGACATCAATAACTGATTATGATCCACAGCCAGGTTCGCTTCCTCGAAAATCGGTGCCAGTTCGAACTGATTCGGAGCACATTCATTGTGACGGGTTTTTGCCGGAATGCCCAGCCGATGGCACTCGTATTCGAGTTCATCCATAAAAGCATTTACCCGCTCGGGAATAGCCCCGAAATAATGATCTTCCAGCTGCTGATCTTTAGCTGCCGAATGGCCCATCAAAGTACGGCCGCACAATTTCAGGTCAGGCCGGGCATTGAACAAGGCTTCGTCGACCAGAAAATATTCCTGTTCCCATCCCAAGGTTGCCGTCACTTTTTCCACATCTTTATCGAAATACTGGCAAATGCCGACAGCTGCCTTGTCGATCAACGCCAAGGCCTTCAACATCGGCGTTTTATAATCCAGGGCTTCGCCCGTATAAGCCACGAATACCGTCGGTATACACAAGGTGTTGTTGTTGATGAAAGCAGGAGATCCCGGATCCCAGGCGGTATATCCTCTGGCTTCAAAAGTATTCCGGATACCGCCGTTCGGAAAACTCGATGCATCGGGCTCTTGCTGTACCAGCATCCGGCCGTCGAAGGCTTCTATCATACTTCCGTTTTTTTGCAAATCGATAAACCCATCGTGTTTTTCTGCCGTAGCTCCGTTCAGGGGATGAAACCAATGGGTGTAATGGGTTGCTCCCTTTTCTACAGCCCAGGCTTTCATCGCTGCAGCCACCTGATCGGCCAGTCCCCTGTCTATCGTCCCACCTTCTATCATCACCTTTTCCAATTTTTTGAAAGCTTCTATAGACAAATACTGACGCATTTTCTCTATGGTAAGTACATCACATCCGAAAATTTCAGATATCCGTCGCCGTTTTGGGACTTCTAAAGGTTTCCGATGAGCCAGCTCTTCTAATGCCGAGAATCTTATTTTTGCCATACAATCGATAAAAGATTAATTTTTTATATAACACCATTATTTTTCAGGGGCAAAAATAGAAAATAATACTATATTTTTACACATACCCCTCAAAATTACACACAAACACTTCAATTATCGAGAGTCTACACAAAATTGCGGAACGGATCTTCAGTCCGGTGGAGCCAAAATCCCGGATATACTTAGTTCATAAAGTCTGTAGACCCCTTCGGTGCACCTCCTTACCGGAACCTTCGGCTCCGATCGGTCGCTCCCGTAGCTGCTAAAAAAGCCCACAAGGTTCAGGGACTTCATAAACCTTATGGACTTTCGACTTATTTATCCTACTTTTGCACAAACAGATATTCTCGACTATGAAAAAAATTGCCGCAATACACGATTTGTCAGGTTATGGCCGGGCCTCCCTGACAGTCGCCATCCCCATTCTTTCTTATATGGGGTATCAGGTTTGCCCTCTCCCCACGGCTATTTTATCCGCCCACAGCGAATACAAAGATTTCCGTAGCTTCGATCTGACCGACCAGATGCAGGGGATCATCGATCATTGGAAAGAACTGGACTTACATTTCGATGCTTTGTATTCGGGTTATCTGGCATCGGAAAAACAAATGAATATCGTATCCGGATTTTTCGATGATTTCAGCCGGGACGACAATTTCATCTTAGTCGATCCTGTTTTAGGAGACCACGGTAAACTCTATCCGGGGATGGATACCGGCATGATAACAGGGATGCGCGAACTGTGTAAAAAAGCGAATGTGATCACACCCAACCTGACGGAAGCGGCCTTTCTTTTAGATACGGCGCCATCTCCTCACACCCCCCCGGCCGAAGCGATCGAATGGTGTAAAGCCCTCAGTAAACTCGGGCCGGAATATGTGATCATCACTTCGGCTCCGTCGGGAAATGAAAAAAAAGTGGCTACGCTCGCTTATAATAAGAACGACGAACGCCTGTGGCGGGTGAGCAGCGATTACGTTGCAGCCAGTTATCCGGGTACCGGTGATGCTTTTGCAAGTGTCATCACCGGTTGTCTGCTCAACGGCGACAGTTTACCTGAAGCGATCGAACGGGCTGTACACTTCATCAACATGGGAATCAAGGCTACTTTCGGGTATACCCACAATCCTTTAGACGGGATGAACCAGGAAAAAGTGCTTCACTACCTGAATGAATCCCTCCCTTATTTCACTTACGAACTATTGCCCGGATGATCAAAGCGATTATTACCGATCTGGACGGTACACTTCTTCCCAGAGGAGGGAGCATCAGTTCCGGTACCCTGGAAGCCTTCCGGCTAGCCGGGAATAAAGGATGTATCCGGATCATTGCCACAGGCCGTAACCTGTATTCCGCCCTCAAAATATTACCTGCCGGTTTTCCGATAGATTATCTGGTTTTCTCTTCCGGTGCCGGTACACTACGTTGGAGCGATCGCCGATTGCTGTCGGCTCATCACCTCAGTATGTCCGAGACCCGGGAAATAGCCTCTTATCTTTGGGAATACAATATCAATTTCACCATCCAACGGGAAATCCCGGATAACCATTATTTTTATTACACAACCCTTTACCCGATACATCCCGATTACCAAAAACGCCTGGCCACCTACCGGCCTTTCGGAAGCCCGATAGAATCACCGGCCGGCATACAGGGTAAAGCCACCCAATTCGTGATGATTCTCGATGCCCTGCAATTACGGTTACTAGAAAAAATCCGTTCGGATTTAGCCGGTTATTCCGTAGTACGCTCCACTTCGCCTTTAGACAACCGGGCGATCTGGCTGGAAATTTTTGCCGGCGGTATCCATAAAGGCAATAGCTGTCAAACTCTTTTAAAAAAACTGAATATCAATTGTAAAGAGGTTGCCGGACTAGGCAATGATTATAACGATATCGATTTTCTGGATATTTGTGCCGAAGCCTATTTGGTAGCCAATGCCCCGGTTAATTTACAAAGACACTATAAATTAGTAAAATCGGACAAAGAAGAAGGATTTACAGAATTTATATCCAAAGTATTATAATTCCAGAAACATTCCCGAAACTTTTTGTCAGAAAAAATTCACTTTATCATAGCCGAACGAACTTTCAGTTCTACCGGTAAAACTTTAGTTTTCCGATTCAGCTTCTCTGCCGAGAATCCGGAGTTTTTTTGCCAGACCGAACTCAAGGTTCACCCGACTATGACAAAAGAAGCCAGCCTATAATACTTTCCCTTCCACTAACAACCGCTCCATATCTTTTTGCAGTTTAAACGCTTCTTCCCGTGCACGTACGGCAAAATTTTCTGTACGGTCGGCAAAAATAATGCCCCGGGAAGAATTGACTATCAAGCCACAATGTGCATTCATTCCATATTTCGCCACTTCTTCGAGACTTCCGCCCTGAGCTCCGACTCCCGGCACCAACAGAAAATGATCGGGCACGATCCGGCGGATTCCGGCCAGCATCTCGGCTTTTGTCGCTCCGACAACGTACATCATATTCCGGGCATTCCCCCAGTCCTGTGATTTTTCGAGTACCTTTTCATACAATTTCATCCCTTCGCTTTCAAAAAACTGGAAGTCATAAGCTCCTTTATTGGAAGTCAGGGCCAGAAGTACAACCCACTTTCCCTCATATTGCAGGAAAGGAGTCACCGAATCTTCTCCCATATAGGGAGCCACCGTGATCGAATCGAAAGCAAGAGTTTCCAGAAAAGCTTTGGCATACATCTGCGAAGTATTTCCGATATCCCCCCGCTTAGCATCCGCAATAGTAAAAATATCCGGGTAACTCGTCCGGATATAGTGTATAGTCTTCTCCAGACTTTTCCATCCTTCGACACCCCGGCTTTCATAAAAAGCGATATTGGGTTTATAGGCGATAGCCACCTCGGCCGTCGCATCGATAACGGCTTTATTAAATTCAAAAACAGGATCTTCCAACTGTAGCAAATGCGGGGGAATCTTAGCGATATCCGAGTCTAAGCCGACACAAAGGAAGGATTTCTTTGCCTTTATCTGTTCAAATAATTGATTATAATCCATATGATTTAATTGTAAATGATAAATCGTACATTTCTACAGTCCGCTTTCTTTCAAACGCTCGGTATTTTCTTCGATCTGCAGTTTTTCGATAATCTCGTCGATTTCGCCGTCCATCACAGCCTGTAAATTATAAAGTGTAAAGTTGATCCGGTGATCGGTTACCCGTCCTTGCGGATAATTATAGGTACGGATTTTAGCAGAACGGTCACCTGTACTGACCATCGTCTTGCGTTTAGCCGAAATGTCGTCGATGTATTTCTGATGTTCTTTATCATAGATAAAAGTACGCAAACGGGAAAGTGCCCTTTCTTTATTCTTCGGTTGATCCCGGGTTTCGGTACATTCGATCAGGATTTCTTCGGCCACACCGGTATTGGGATTTTGCCAGACATACCGCAGCCGGACACCGGATTCCACTTTATTCACATTCTGTCCTCCTGCTCCTCCCGAACGGAAAGTATCCCATTTGATCGCCCCCTCGTTGATTTCCACTTCAAAAGCCTCGGCTTCAGGCAATACCGCCACGGTAGCTGCCGAAGTATGCACCCGTCCCTGTGTCTCCGTAGCAGGAACCCGTTGCACCCGGTGCACTCCCGATTCATATTTCATAATGCCGTACACACCTTTACCGGTAACGCTGGCCACGATTTCTTTGTATCCTCCGGCAGTTCCTTCATTGGCATTGGTCACCTCGACTTTCCACCCTTTACGTTCACAAAATTTCGCATACATCCGGAACAGGTCGCCGGCAAACAGACAGGCTTCATCTCCTCCCGTTCCTCCCCGGATCTCGAGTATAACATTCTTACTATCGTCCGGATCTGCGGGTACCAGCAACAACTTTAATTCCTGCTCCATACCCGGCAATTTATCTTCCAGCTCTTCGATCTCCATTTCAGCCATTTCGCGAAGTTCTTTATCCTCTTCGTGCAGCAGAATATCTTTCGATTCCTCGACACTAAGCAGGGCCGCCTTAAACTTATCGGCAGTTCGGGTGATTGTCTCCAACTCCTTATACTCCTTGGTCAACCTCACATAGCGCTCCATGTCCTGAATCACTTCAGGATCGGTGATCAACTGTCCGATCTCCTTAAAACGGATATAATAAGTCTCTAATTTTTCTAATAATGGATGATTCATTTACCCTTTTTTATGATTTGGCACAAAAGTAAGAAATAGTTTAGAAAGTTCATAAAGTTTAGAAAGCCAACCCGATTTTTCACTTATGCTTCGGATCTGCAGATGCTGAAATCCACATCAGCCGCATATGATCTACCGTCTCTACCAGAGGATAGAAATGAAAATCCGGATAAAGGCTGAGTATCCTGGCGTTCGAATATCGTGAACAATGTTGAGACGACCGGGCAGTCTCACGGGTAAAAGCAGGCTTAGATCCGGAAAGGTATCCCCAACAGGCCAGCATCCTCCATACCAGTTCGGTCATCCAGGGTGCAAGATTCCACCAGGGAGGCTGTACTCCATTCACCCGGGCTATAGCTGTAAAAAGTTCCTGATAAGTATAATTTCCTCCATTCAACACAAAACGTTCCCCACTCACCAAAGGATCTTCACACAACCGGATCATCAATTCGCACACATCCCGGACATCCACATATCCGGTCATGCCCCGCGTATAAAAAGGAATTCCTTTAGCAGCGGTAAAAAACAATCGTGCACTACTGCGATGCCACATACCCGCCCCCAGAATCACCGACGGACATACGATAACTGCATTCAATCCATAACCGATATATTTCCGGATCAGTTTTTCAGCAGCCGTTTTACTTTGAGAATAAACCGAATGCTCTCTACCGGCGATAACAGGTGTATCCTCGTCTATCAAATCTTCCGGTTGCCGGGCATCACCAAGGGCTGCGATCGAACTGACATAACAAAGCCTCACCTGATATTCCAGACACAGAGCCGCCACGTTTTCAGTCCCTTGCAGGTTGGTATTCATCAGATGCATCCGATCCGTCCCCGAAAAAGACACCACAGCAGCACAGTGATAAACATAGTCAGCCCGCCGGACATATTCGGCCAGCCCCTCCTTTTGCACCACATCCCCTTCGACCCAATTGATCGTGTTCCAATATCTTTCACCGTCAGGATACTGTAAAAATACAGCCCGGGAATCTTCCAGCCGGCTCTGTTTTCTACGCAATGCCGAAACCGAATGGCCTGAAACAGCCAAAAAATACAATAAATGGCTACCCAATAATCCGGTTGCACCTGTCACAAAAACCATACGTTTACTTATTTGAATAATCGAGTCGACGACTCAACAACTATACCGACCAATGAAAACGAACCGACTTTTCCAAATGTTCGTTCAGACTATAATAAACGGGACAAGTCTGTGCCACCCGCTCCAAAACAATCCGGTCTTTGGCAGAATAAGCTTTCGCAGGCATAAAAATATCGATTCCGATTCTTACAATACGCCGGGGCTCTGTCCCCATAGTCTTCGTTATCTCCATCTCTGTACCTTCCAGATCGATGTTATGCTGACCGGCATAAATCCCCATGGTAGTCAATATACAAGAACCTAAAGCAGCAGCACACAAATCGGTGGGTGAAAAAGCTTCCCCTTTACCACAATTATCGACCGGAGCGTCGGTCATCATCTTCGTACCGCTCGCCACATGTTCACACTCCACACGGAGTTGTCCCAAATATTTTGCTTTCATTGTCGCCATAACACATTCTTTTTATATTATTACTGAAATTAGTCTAATCCAATCCTTATCTTTTTAACGAATCCTTCATTAAATCGTTATTCTTTCTATTCAAACACCTGAATCGCTTCCTTTACATGTTCAATCTTTAAATCAGGCCCGATCACCAAAATCAAATCGAAGCGCACCTCAGCCCGAATCCCTTTCGCTTTAATATAGGCATCCGTCGCTATACGGATATTTCTTCTCTTGCGGTAATCCAACAGTTCCTCGGGATGTTCTTCCGGCAAATCACGGGTTTTCACCTCTACAACCACCAACAGATCCCCTTTCAGGCAAATAACATCCAATTCCCGGTGTTTTAACCTCCAGTTGCGTTCTAAAACAACATATCCCTCCCGCACCAAATATTCAACCGCCTTCTCCTCTCCCTTCCGCCCCAAATCATTATGAGCTGCCATGATTTATTTTACTTTTTCCAAATATAAACAAAAAAACAATACCGTCTTCTCTTTCATTTACAAAAGAGTACAAATTCAAATTTAGCCAAACGCTTTTTGATTTGTGAACAAAAATGACTACCTTTGTAAGGTTTTTGGGAAAAAGTAGTTATGGCGAAGAAAAAGATTCTTTTTATATCTCAAGAGATCATGCCTTATTTACCTGAATCGGAAATGGCCCATATCGGCCGTTACTTACCTCAGGGGATTCAGGAAAAAGGCAAAGAAATCAGGACATTCATGCCGCGTTATGGATGTATTAACGAAAGACGTAACCAGCTTCACGAAGTGATTCGCCTGTCGGGAATGAATTTGATCATCAATGACACAGACCACCCGTTGATTATCAAGGTAGCCTCTATCCAATCTGCCCGGATGCAGGTATATTTTATCGACAATGAAGACTATTTTCAACGGAAACATGTGATTACCGATGAAAAAGGGTCTTTCTTCCCGGACAATGACGAACGGGCGATCTTTTTTACCAGAGGAGTATTCGAAACGGTAAAAAAATTAAGATGGGCTCCGGACCTGATCTATTGCCAGGGCTGGTTCACCGCTTTAGTGCCTCTGTATCTGAAAAAGGAATACAACGAAGATCCGATATTCGCTCATTCTAAAGTAGTATATTCTACCTATAATGACCAGTTCGGTGGCACCTTAGACCAGGATTTTCAAAAGAAAGTATTGAGTGAAAATATTACTTCGGAAGACGTACGTATCCTGAGCGAACCGACCCATACGAACGTCAATAAACTGGCTTTCGATTATTCGGATGGGATTATTTTCAATAGCTCTAATGTCGACCCGGAACTAAAGGTTTATGCGACACAAAGCGGCAAACCGGTGACAGAATACACCACTCCGGAAGAATACATCGAAAATTACGCCACCTTCTTCGATCAGATTCTGGAAAGTCCGGCAAAAAAATAATTTTATCAGTTATAAAAATAGGGAAACGATCGTTTCCCTATTTTTACCTTCTTTTTATTTCTTCATCAACGCTTGTTGCCATTTCCAGGCATTGGCCAGAGTTTCTTCGATAGGAACTTCGGCTTTCCATCCCAATTCCTGATTAGCCAGGGTAGTATCTGCCCATACTTTCTCGATATCTCCGGCCCGTCGTCCTACGATTTTGTAGTTTACTTTTTCGCCGGTAGCTTTTTCAAAAGCTTTGATCAAACCCAATACCGAAAGCCCGTTTCCTGTTCCGATATTGAAATATTCGTAATTGGCTTTATTTTTTCCGTCGAGTAAACGCCGGATAGCCACAACGTGAGCTTTCGCCAAATCGACCACATCGATATAATCCCGGATCGGAGAACCGTCGGGCGTATTGTAATCATCCCCGAAGACACTCAATTGCGGACGGATACCTGCCACCGTCTGGGTCAGGAAAGGAATCAGGTTATTCGGTACACCGTTAGGCAATTCCCCGATCAGAGCAGAAGGATGAGCACCGATCGGATTGAAATAACGCAGTGCCAATAAGTTCATGCCAGACTCTACTTTCGCAAAGTCCCGCATAATATCTTCACACATCGCTTTTGTATTTCCATAAGGCGATTCGGCTTGTTTACGGGGTGTTTGTTCGGTAACCGGCAAAACATCGGCTTGTCCATACACCGTACAGGAAGAGGAGAAGACGAGATTCTTTACTCCGAACTCACGCATTCCGGCAATGACGTTCATTAATGAATTCAGGTTATTCCGGTAATATTCCAAAGGTTTCTGCACCGATTCGCCCACAGCCTTCAAAGCGGCAAAATGGATAACCGCTTTTATATCCTGATGCCGGCGAAAGAAATCGCGCACCTGTTCTCCTTCTGTCAGATCGATCTGTTCAAACTCAGGCCGGATGCCTGTAATCTTTTCAATTCCGTCTAATACGCCGATATTGGAATTACACAAATTATCCACAATAACGACATCATATCCATTCTGTTGCAACTCCACCACGGTATGCGAACCGATATAGCCGGTCCCCCCTGTTACAAAAATCTTCATAAGGCTAAAAATTTATTGTTTTATTCTGTATTTCATGCAAAGTAAGTAATAAAATATTAAAATCGGTCGCTTCAACAGGGTGAAATTAATTTTTTCGGGTTATTGGCGGATATCCGTTTTTTTCTTACTTTTGTACTATGCATAAATTTATTGAATACATATCCGATTTGCTATTTTTACACGATTGCGTAATCATTCCGGACTTCGGGGGATTTATCTGCAACTATAAAAGTGCTTATATCGACGACGAGAGTGGTTTGATTTGCCCACCCTCTAAGGATATTTTATTCAACCGTAACCTGACCCACAATGACGGATTGTTGGTCAGTTGGATTGCCGGCAAAGAAAATATCAGCTATGAGAAGGCCACTTCCCAGCTGATGCTTTTCTGCGAAGACCTGAAAATTCGGCTAAACCAACGACAACGGATCGCTTTCGGAGACATCGGTGTATTTTTTACAGACCGCCGTTTTAATATCATTTTCGAACCCGGAAAACATAATTTTTTTGCAGAAACCTTAGGAATGGAGCCACTTCCAGTGGCGAAGGTCGGTTTATCCGATAAAATAAAACCCGCCGTATCGGGTACCAGCAGGTCAATCCAAACCCCGGATATTCCCAAATATATCAATTTAGAATCTTCCGGTAATATTCTGCACCGTCTTTTGAAATATGCTCTAGGAGCGACAGCTATCGCAGGTATCGTCATCATTACCCAACTGGATTTCTTCCACACGGCTTCCGATCCGAACCGGGATGTGAATAGTTCCGGCGTACAACCGGTCATTCCTGCTATTCAGTCATCTGCATCCGGAAAAATCACTTGTAACAAAGTAATTTCCCCTTCGCAAGACTACGTTGACTACGATCCGGTCAACGATTTGAAGTGGTAATTTTTATCAAAGCCTCTACGACAGAAAAAAGGATATATAGGGGGATGATAAAAATGAGAATCCCCTTTCCCCAAATACCTGCCGATATAATCAAACATATAAAATAGCAATAACGAATCTTATTCTCCCGCCAGCCGAATCCCGAAATCTTCAACGAAAACATCGGTAATTCACTGATCAAAAGAATAGACAGGATAAGGGCACTGCTTGCCAATACCCCCGGCTTTCCGAACAAGGTCATATAGAGTTCCGGAGTATAATAACTTCCGAAAACCAGGCATACCCAAAACAATGCATTAGCAGGCGTAGGCATACCGATAAACGAAGTGGCCTGACGTACATCGAGATTAAATTTAGCCAAGCGGTAAGCCGAGAAAGGAGCGATCACGACCGGCATGACAGCTGTAATCTGCTGTCCCAGCGTCCAGGTGGCAAAATGCAGGAAATCACCTCCCGGTAATTCTCTAACGATCAGAAAATACGCCAGAATAGCAGGAGCAACCCCGAAACTGACCATATCGGCCAGCGAATCGAGTTCTTTCCCTATCTCCGACTTGACATGCAACAGACGGGCGGTCATCCCGTCGAAAAAATCGAAAACCATCCCCACCAGGATCAGGATAGCAGCAGCGGTCAACAGTCCGTACATAGCCAGAAAGATAGCCAGCGTACCGGAAATAACATTCATACAAGTGATCAGGTTGGGGATTTGTTTTCTCATAACTAATATATTAATAATTTCAATCGATATTTCCGTAAAAACGTAAAGTCAACTCAGGATTGGCAGGTGCATTACTAATCACACTGATTAAACAAGTCACCTTCCCGGCATCGGCTCCTGATTTCGTATTCACCTTCAAAGCAGCCGCTTCTCCCGGTTTCAGTTCCTTCCGGGTCATTTCGACAGTTACCCGCTCATCGTTGGAATATATACGATGAATCGTCAAAGGAGTTTGGCCGGTATTTTTTATCTGATAAGTACAGGAAACCGCTTGAGCGGCAGGAGTATGCCCGAAGTTATGATATCGTTTGTCCGCTTCAATCCGAGGGGCTGTCGCCGGATCGATATTTGTAAAGTCTTCTTCGATGAAGACCGAAACCGGCAAGGTGTATTTTTTCCCCTCGACCACCATCGTCACCTGCTCTTTATTCAATCCATATTCACCGTTCATCGCCGTATTATAGGCCGCCTTGATCGTCGCTTTCCCTTTATCGGGAATAGGCTGAGGCTCGATAGCCATTTTAATATAAGCCGGTAAGTCCGTAAAAGAAACGGCAACTGATTTACCGGCATTGTTGAAAACTCCCACAGACATACTTTTCACCTCTCCTTTGTGCACTTTCATCAAAGAGATATGCTCCAAAGGCAAACGTAAACCGGAAGCCAGCTCATAAGGATAATCATCGAGCACTGTCCGGGCTTTCCCCTCGACTGTACCTTTAATCTTCAGTTCCACTACGGTCGGTTTAGCATTCGAATATACCGTTATTGTCTTATCGAAAAATCCCGGCCGGTCTTTCGGATCGAAAGTAGCCTTCACAAACCCTTTCTGTCCGGGTAAAACCGGTTGTCTACTCCACTGCGGAGAAGTACAGCCACACGAAGATTCTACATTTTTGATCAATATCGGAGCAGTCCCGGCATTCACAAACTCAAAATCATAAGAAACAGCTCCATTCACTTCCTTAATCGTCCCGAAATCATGTGCCCGGTTACTGAAGTTGATCACTGCTTGCGAAAAAGTTGCCAAAGAGGCAAACAGAAAAACAATCGATAAAAGCACTTTCATATCACAAAAATTAGCATAAAACAACATACACTCACTCAAAAATATACATACATCAAATTCTCTTTTATGAATTCGGAATACGAAAATAATTCTTTTTACCGAGGATTTCGATGATTCAAGAATAAATTTTAACTTCGTTAGCTCAAAACCACCTGAAAATATAGTTTGAATTGTAAATAAAGCTTTATGATAAATATACCCCCTGAGCTGCTCACGAATGCCCGAATGCATTATACCTATTTGCACGAACATCCGGAACTAAGCTTTGCAGAAGAACAGACCGCAGCCTATATCCGCCGTACTCTTGACTGCCTGCAAATTCAGTATACCAACGCAGGCCCGACAGGGATCATCGGTTTTCTGCCCGGTAGAGACACTTCCCGGACAATTGCCTTACGGGCAGACTTCGACGCCCTGCCGATCTCCGAAAAGGAAGATCATCCTCTTATTTCCCGTAACCCGGGCATTATGCATGCCTGTGGGCACGATCTGCACACGGCCGTCTTATTGGGAACGGCAGAAATACTGGCCACCCGGTCACTGCCCTTTAACCTGATGTTCATCTTCCAACACGGAGAAGAGGTTTTGCCCGGCGGAGCCCGGGATATCATCGGAAATGTTTTTTTCCAAACCCATCTTCCGGAGTGGATCATCGCTTTACATGCAGAACCGGACCTTCCGGTCGGCCAGCTCGGCATCTGTCCGGGTCAATATATGGCCTCGGGAGACGAGATATCCATCACCCTGCACGGCCCGGGAGGACATGCCGCCTTACCCGACCAATCGGCAGACCTGATCCTGATCGCTTCCCATATCGTCGTGGCTCTGCAGCAGATTACCAGCCGGAACGCCTCTCCCTTCATTCCTACCGTCCTGACTTTCGGTCATTTCAGATGCCACAGCATGATGAACATCATCCCCAAAGAAGTCCGGCTAGAAGGGACTTTCCGCACTTTCGACGAAACCTGGCGCCAGGAGGCTAAAACCCGTATCCGCCGGATAACCACAGCGATTGCCGAAAGTATGGGAGCCCGCCCGGCGATAGAAATAACCGATGGCTATCCCTGCCTCTATAACCAACCGGAAAAAGCAGAGCAAGCGATCGGCATATTAAAAACAGAATTCGGAGAAAAGCAGGTAATCCGGTTGGGCCGGCGCATGACCACAGAAGATTTCGCCCGTTACAGTCAGCTCCTCCCTGCAACATTCATCCGCTTGGGCGTAAGTTCGACTACCCAACCGGCGGGGAAACTGCATACACCCGAATTCTTCCCGGACTTAACTGCACTGGAAACCGGCATCCGTACTTTATGTTCGCTCATTCTTAATAACGATTAACTATGCCCAAATTTCTGATCATCCGTTTTAGCTCGATAGGCGATATCATTCAATGTATGGGAATCATCGACGGTATCCGGGAACATTTTCCCGATGCAGAAATCCATTGGATCGCCCGAAAAGATATGTCTTCTTTCCTGGCCATGGACAAGCGCATCGGTAAGATATGGGCTTTCGATAAAGCACTCGGCCTTAAAGGCCTGTTAAAAATCGCCCGGCAACTCCGGGAGGAGCATTACGATTATATTTATGACGCCCATAGTAATATCCGGTCTAATATCTTAAGACTAAAATTATTACCCTGGTGGAGCAAAGGTCCGCATTTCACCCTGCGTAGCAAAGAACGCTGGAAAAGGTTTTTACTTTTCAATTGGGGTATCAATCGGTTTCCCTGGCCTTTCCGGGGTGTCGTTTCTTACCGGAAACCACTTTTAAAATGGGGGATCGACCGTTTCCCGGATACTTACGACGACTGGTATTTCCCGGAAAATTTCCCGGAAAAGCTGAATTCCCGTATACAGGCCCATACGATTACCCTTGTCCCTTCTGCCAACTGGATAAAGAAAAGATGGCCGGTCGAACATTGGAAAAAGCTGATCACCTTACTATCGGAATACCACTTTCTGATCCTGGCGGGTCCGGGCGATACCTTCTGCGAAGAAATCAGGACCGAAGCTCCTGAACGGGTAGAAAACCTGGCAGGTAAAACAACCTTATTGGAATCCTGCTACCTCATTCACCGTTCCCATATCGTCGTCAGTGCCGACACCGGTTTCATGCATGCCGCCGATCTCTTCCGAATCCCGACTCTGGCCCTTATCGGCCCGACCGCTTTCGGTTTTCCCACCGGTCCGACCGCCGAGATATTCGAGACCGCCTTGTCGTGCCGGCCATGTACGAAAGATGGAAGCGGGAAATGTAAAAAAAGTGTTTACCAGCAATGTATGGTAGATATCCGCCCGGAAACCATCGCAACCCGTATCCGGCAACTCCTGCCTATAAAGTGACAGGAGAGGCCGTCCGCATTTTTATCCGCATCCGGGTCTTGCGTTTTTTCAGGGTTTCCAAAGTCAGCCCCATAATCCGGGCCATGGTTTTATTATCCAACTGCATTTCACACATCAGTAATAACAACACATCCTGAGTAGAAAATCCGGCGTATTTATCCAATAAATCCCGGACATATTCTTTTTTATTGTGACTAAAAATCTCGATCAGTTCCCTAAAATACAATTCTTTCTGCTTCTTGACCAGATTCATATACTTGTCATAAAACTCGGGATTTTTCAAATTTATTTTATACTCCAGCATCAGATAACCGACATCCATCGCTGTATTGATATTAGCCAACTGTACCATATCCCGGAGCGGAATCACTACCCTGCCTTTATCCTGAACTTCCTTTTGCCGTTTCCGTTTTTTCTCCATCCAATACCACACTCCGGCCATACTCCCTTCCCCCACGACAAATCCAATCAAAATCCACACCCAAATCATAGACGACACCAATTTGAAATTATGCTCTTACAATATCCAATATAATGAAAAATTCCGTACCGACCCCTACTTCGCTCACAAAACCGATCTCCCCGCCCATACTTTCGATAATCCGTTTACAGATAGCCAACCCCAATCCCATGCCACTGGATTTAGTGGTAAAATTCGGCTGAAAGATTTTCTCCCGAAGATTTTCCGGTATACCTTGCCCATTATCGCGGATACGGATTTCCACTTTCCCCTCTTTTTTACGGACCGTGATCCTGATAACTCCCTGCCGGCCTTCGGGGATACTCTGTTCTGCGTTTTTCAACAGATTGATCAACACCCGCCTCATCTGTTCCCTGTCGGCCAATATCCGGATCCCTTCCTCCACATCACATTCCAATTCTTCTGTATTATTTTTGAAAAGTAACGAGCAGTTGCGTACCAACTCATCTACTTCGAAAGTCTCATTATGTGCCTCGGACATCTTGGCAAAATCAGAGAAAGCAGAAGCAATGGCAGCCATATTATCGATTTGCTCGATCAACATGCCGGAAACGGCTCTGAAACGTTCCTTAAATTTCTCCGTATCTTCCATCTGCAAAGAACGCAGCATAAACTGGATATTCAACTTCATCGGAGTCAGCGGATTTTTAATTTCATGAGCAATCTGCCGCGCCATTTCACGCCAGGCACTCTCTCTTTCCGATTTTGCCAGCTGCACAATACTTTCATCCAGCTTATCCACCATATTGTTGTATTCTTCCACCAAGCGGCCGACTTCATCGGCATGGTTATAAACAATTTTCTCATTTTTCCCTCCGACATGCATTTTCTTCAATTTATCGTTCAGCATCTGCAAAGGCCGGGTAACACGTTCCGCCACCAAACCGGATAAAATAAAAGCCAGGACCATCATCACAATAGCGATATTCACCGTGATGACTACCATAATAATAATATCCAGATTCAGTTCGTCATTTTGAGCGAAATAAGGGATATTCAGTATATAAGATTTTCCATTGTCCAATACCAGCGGCATATAAGCCGACATATAAGTCAGTTCGCCCACTTTCCCGTTTGCGATATAACTGGTCACCCCGAGCTTTTCGATCTGTTTCAAGGCTTCAGGATCGACCAAAGTACCCTCGAATCCATATTCAAAAATTTCCGGGCGCGAAGTAGCTATCAATTTCCCTTGTCTGGAATAAATATTGATATCGATCAGCAGTAATTCGGACATATCGGATAGCCGGCCCGTAACTTCGGGACATTTACGGGCATCCACACAAGGCAAACGCTCTAATTCTTTATTGACATATTTCAGCAATTCGATCGCTTTAGCATTATGCCGCCCTTTAAAACTCACGGTATTCATATAAATACTCAAGGCTGTCAGGATAACAAAAAGGATAAAAATCAAAGATATAATACTGTTTTTTATCCGGGCCCTCAATGTACCTTGCCTGAAATTGATATTCCGGTTGACATTAAAAAACAAACCATAGGAAGAAAGCAATATACAAACGAAGAAAGCATACAACACATTCATGTAATAAAGAGCGAAAGTATTCTCATGCAAACTGATGACCAGGGTACTGTTGTTGTCCACAGGGATCAGCATATGCGAATATTTGTCTTTATTGAACAGGTCGAAATTACGGGCATCTTTACCGAATGCCGATAATTTTTTATAATACACAAAATTTCCCGAAGAAGACACCAACTCCCCGTAGCTATATTTAGCATAGGAGTAAAAATAACCGTCCTCTTTCCCATCGGCAGATTTACGGGACAGGATTTGCGGATACCCTATGCCTTCGTCGTCCTTGACTGCATCGAAACGAAGATAAAGATTTACTTCCCCGAAACGATATCGCCCGATATAAGTGACATATCCATCGAAAACACCGATGGAATAGAAACCGGAGTCGTCGATCCGGTGCCCGTTTTTACGTATAATCCATTCGAAATACTCCCGGCATCCCCATTGTTCGCGGGTATCGGTCAGCCAAAGACTGTCACCGGCACGGCAAAAAGTGATTTCGCAAGAATAATTATATCCTCTCAAATCCAATAGCTCTCCACTCAACAAAGCTTCCGCTTCCTGTTCCTCACCAACCTCGATCCATCCTTTCAGTTCCTCCGAACCGCGTATGACCCGATCGATCTCCACCAACCGCTTTTCGAAATTATAATCCCTTTCTTCTATCAGCTCGGTGGCATAGTTCATACGCTGGCGTTGCTCTTTATAGCTTTCATATTTTTTAGTCACCATCACCACGTAGATGGATAATAAAAATATGACAAGGATATAAATACTTCTTTGTATATCCCGCTTCAATAAATACCTGTTAACAGCCAGTAAAACCGTAACGATCCAGATAAAAAAACAATCCCAGAAGTTCGTATATAAACTGAACATATAACTGACCAGACTCAACAGAACACACATGTAAGTGACGACTTTAATCACCGTTATGAACGACATCATGTGCCAGAAAACAGAAACAGCACCATAGATAGTGATCACGATCACCAATCCTCCCATAATAATCGCGACAAACGAAAGAATAGAAGAGAGCCCCACAGGTACCAACTGCGCGATATTCAAATGAATATCCATATTTTCCACCACCAGATCGATGGAAAAATTGAAGAAATCGACATATAGAAAAATCAGAAAAATAATCCCACCAGTGAAAAGGTAACGATAATGCAACAGTTTCTCATCCTGGTAATTAATCCGGATATTCGACAAAGTGATATAACAAACCTGAAAAATACAGAAGGTAGTCAATAATAAATCACCGATAGAAGTAATAAATATTTTTTTAGAAAAAGTCTCATCGAAAATCGGCAGACGATAAATAGTAGGAGGCAGACGAAAGGCTTGCATAAAATAGCGCAAACCGGCCAGAAATAATATAAATCCGGCAAAATAAAGGAGTTGTCTTTTCCAGCAATCCGTATGTTTCAATACCAGATCATACACATAAAACAAACTCAGGAAAAACAGCAGATAGAAAGAAAGCAACAGATAATTGGAAGCCCGTTCTTTGTAATGATCGCCATAAACGATAAAAAACAAGCCCATACCGTCCTTATCGGTGATCAAATGTCCCTGTTCAACGGTGACTGTAGAGATTTCTACCTGCCCGATATTCTCTTCACTAATATTCAGAAACTTTCCGAAATTGTTTTTGATGTATTTACCGGTATAGGGATAGTCGTCTTTGATCCGCAATAAGGCATAATAATCGATATCTTTATATCTTTTCCTCCGGATTTCGTAATAGGTATTTCCGATCTTCGTAAAATTTCTCCCACTGGTCAGCAATTCGGATAAATGCCGATCTCCGATAATTTCGTTCGTCCAAAAGAAAACCCTGCCCTCCCGAATCCCGACAAAGATAAGATCCTCCTCCCATTCCTCGGAGTCGATATCTACGCTGTCTCTAAAAGTCGCCAATAAATGATCCGCTTTGCGTTCCTGTTCATGCAAACGGCTTTCGAAGCGTTCCACCCAGGTATTCTCATCCTGCCGATAGAAAAGATATTCCGTCAGCGCTGTCGCCATCAGCAACAACACAGCACCAAACAAAACGATAAACGCCTTCCGCTTCATATGCTCATTTATTCTACTTCCCGGTTTTATTCATGATGATAAGGCTCTCCCTTCATAATGGTCATCGCCCGATAAATCTGCTCGGCAAAAATCATCCGGACCATCTGATGCGAGAAAGTCATTTTCGATAAAGACAACAGCTCATCAGCCTTTCGGTAGACCGCTTCCGAAAAACCATAAGGTCCTCCGATCACAAAAACCAACCGCTTTATCCCATTCAGCATCTTTTGTGCCAAAAAAGCAGAAAATTCGCCGGAACCGTACTGTTTTCCCCGTTCATCCAGCAAAATCACATAATCGGTCGGCAAGAATTGTTCCAATAGCAACAAACCTTCTTTCTCCTTTTGCAATGCCTCACTCATATGTTTGGTATTCTTGACATCCGGCAAGACTTTCATCTCATACCCCACATATTTCCTCAACCGTTTTTCGTATTCTTCAATTCCCGCCCGAATATAATCCGCATCTGTTTTCCCAATAACCAGCAAACAAATTTTCATAGTTCTCTAAATCTACCCGATAAAACATTCCAACCCACCGACCAGGCCATTTCCATCCAACGAAAATAACATTTTTTTCCTACATCTTTTGTATAAAACAGAAATTTATCCCTATATTTGCACCCGTCAAAAGATTCGCGGTTTTTTGGTGCATGAAAAATGCAGGTCCCATAGCTCAGTTGGTTAGAGCACCTGACTCATAATCAGGGAGTCCTTGGTTCAAGCCCAAGTGGGACCACAAAAATAAAATCCAATCATCTAAAAATCAGATGGTTGGATTTTTGATTATACATATTTGTGAAACATTCGTGAAACATGAAACGAAAATAAGCGGCTCTAACCAGCCGCTTATACACACAATAAAGGTAAATGATCAGTTTTCGGAGGGCTGTTTTGTGGATTTTTTGCCCTCCTCTTCCTCCAATTTTTTTTTACGCTTCTGGATGTGGGAAATTCCCAACGTCAGGATCGTGAGAATGATGTCCCATAATGTCGATCTCCAATTGGTTGCCATAGTTGCCTCCTTTCTTTTTGTGCAGAGCTATTTCCGCGGGTTATGAGCCGGCCGATTCTTCGGCTATGTTTGTGACGGTGGTCTGACGGGTGGATGCGTAACCGCTCAGAGTGTTGATGGCATAGATTTGTACCTGTACTTTGTCACCGACGGCAGGAGTTCCGAATTGTGCGGTGTACTTTTCGGTGATGATAGTCTCGGAGGCTCCACCGGCAACCGTTCCCACCTGCCGAAGTCCGTTAATGTTAGTGCTTTGACCGACAGACAACGGAGTGATCTGGACTACCAGCACGTCGTTTTCTTCGACGTTTCCCTCCAAGGCGATTTTCAATTCTGAACCTGAAAGATTTACGGCTTTGAAGTCCGGAAGCAAGCCGGTCATGTTATCCACCGGAGTGGTTAACGGGGTGGTGATTCCGATCAGTTCCAGATTCATGTTACAACGGACGTAAAGGTTGAAGCCGCTGATTTTGCCGGATATGCCATAGTAGGAACTGGAAGCGGAAACGACTTTTGCCTTTTCGGCCCAGAGGGCGCGTTGTGCATCGGTTAAGTCCTGCCAGTTTTTGGCAAAACGGGTGAAGTTCTGACGGACGACGTGCTGGTAGTCTGTATCGGTGTAGGTCGGGGTAACTTTATTACGTACCACCAAATGACCGGCGGAATGGGCGGCGGTGATGTTGCCGGTTGAGCCGGTGAAGTCTTCAAATAATTCGTTTGTTTTTGCTTTCATGGGTGTGGATTTTATAGGGTTATTAAATGGATATTCACAATATAGATTTATTTGCAGTACCTTATAATCTGTGCGTATGGCTTTAACATGAGTGAAGGGATAATGTGCAGGATTGGTTTTGGGTGAGCGATGCCGGTGGTATGCCGGAGATATGCCAGAGGAAAGTAATCCATTTTTCTTATTATACTTTTAGCGCCGTGAGATGACGGTGGAAAAAGAACGGAGGCGGCTGTCGGCGCAATTGCAGGACGGTGGAAAAGGCGGTGCGTGAGGGTGTGATTGGCCGGATTCGTGTGGTGGGGATAGTCGTGAGGGGGGATCAGACGGAAGTGAGCGAAGCGGGACAATTGGACGGTCCGGTCCCACGTGGAGGTACGACACGTGGCCCGGTCCGGCAAATTGTGGAAGCGTTGGGGGTTGATCCCCTGCCACGACTATGGTGGTAGATGGATTGGAATGGTGCGGCGCGAAAGGATGGCACGCTGGAATGGGAGGTTGGAAAGCAGCCGGAACGGACCTTTCCAACCTCCCATTCTTGTGTATGCGATGGACGGGGCGCAGCGTGAGCGCGGGATTGGGTGAATGGGGATTTGGTGTGATTGTTTTCGGTTGTGGGGAGGTTGTGGGAACAAGCACACGAAATGAAGCGGAAGAGAGAACGGGCTGCGCGGATTAAGCCCGCGAGAAGAAGATGGCAAAAGAGATCAGGAAGATGTCGGGCGCATGGTAAAGGGAATGGCAAAGGCGGTGCGGTGGGGTGTGATGGGCTTCGGTGCGCCGTCCTCCAAAGACATGGGCGCACCAGCCGAATGGCTTAGCGGGGGCGCGGGGTATGCCGGCATAAAGAGGTGGAGAAAAGAGAACAAGTTTTTGTCCCGGCATTGCAGGACGTTGGCAGAAGCGAAGAGGGTGCGGCGTGGAGGTTCGCGGGGTATCAGGGCCGGGGATGGGACGGTGTGACGGATGGGGATGGCTGGAATGGCGGAGCGCGGTATCAGGGACTTGTGGGTTTGGCAAGGGTTGGGGTGGAGCTTTCTGGAAACATAATCTCAAATTATAGGACTTTCAAGTGTGAGCGGAGCGAACGAACCTATAATTTCGATTATGTTAGAAGAAAGCGGATAGGATAACTATTGACAAGAAGTGGCAAAGGGAATAAGAATGGAACGGACATTCTTCTATCCGCCAAACAAATCATCTATTTTTCAGATATCTAATCGTAATACAGTTTCATTCACCTTGCTATTCTCTCCAGTGAGGATATTTTCAAAAATTTCATAAAACTGTCATATAGTTTTTTGTACTCTACTGTAATGTCATATTCATCCATAAATTTTGGCAGGTTCCCCACAAAATAGAATAAACAAGCAAATTCATCAATTGTTTTTATCCGACCTATCAAGGCATTCCGCAAAATAAGTAATACATTTTCTTTTACCTGGTCTTTTGGGTAAATTTTGAAGATATTTATATCGGAGAAAACAGAGTAATAACCATCTGTATAGCCAGCAATATCTGTTATGTTTAGTTTGTTCTCCTTTATGAAATCAATACTATCAGCATCTAAAATACCTTGATTAAATCTCTCTTCACTACTTCTGATATTTTTATTATTTTCTGTAGAATCATTCAAAGATAAAGAGCATTTTAATGCCTGAAGTTCTTTAAGGTAAGGGTTGTGTTTTTCAATCGTAATCCGGTATTTGAAAAATTTTAAGAGATTAACTAATTCTTGTTTTCTATCCGAGAGAAAGAGATTTTTTATTTCATCAAATTTCACTTCTTTGGAATAACTATTCCAATAGAACAGTTGTTGATTCAGGGCATATTCAAAGAGTTCATCCGGAAAGCAGTTTATATGCTCCGCAGGTAAATCGAACCAAGTAATGTGCAGTTGGGCCGGATGATATTTTTTCAATACAATAGAAATTATATCGGGTTGGTGAAGTTCAAGATATTCACGAAGCAGATGCCTTATTCCTTTTTCTGACATGCTTTGAGTGAATACGATAATATCAAGGGCTTTTTCTATCGTTATAAATCCTTTGTCTTCATATATTTTTAAAGCTTCGGGAAGGTTTATTACCGTCATGTCTTTGCGTTGCTGATACATGGCAAAGAAGCTGGTGATATTTGCCAAATCAATTTTCTTGTTTTGATGTAAGGAAAGACGAATATAGTTGAGAACTTTAGGCCATACATTGAATGAACCTTCAGGAGTATATTTCAAAATAAGCTCCCGGAGGGTATGTGTAAGATATTCATTGGGTAATGTATCAGTACCTAAGGATAAAATTATATCCTTTGCTTTTGCTAAATAGTAAGGAGATAAATCGGCATTGACGCTTTTAAAAGGAGACAGCGCTTTTTCTAAATTTTTAATACCCTGATTTTCGTTTTTATGGATATAGAGGCAGACTGCCTGATAAAAATCTTTCAATTCATTAATTTCTGTATTATGGATATATATATTGGCTAACAGATGCGGGATGTATTCAAGAGTATCAATATTTATCCATTCTTTACTTAAAAAGCCTTTTAACCGTTTTTTCTCTACTGGTTTCAAATGCCTGTTAAAATAATTATCTTCTGCCCATACTTCATATTCTAACTTTTGGTAGAAATTATTTGTGTCGTAATGTTGTTCTGTTGTAATATTATAGAGTAATATGGGATCCTTGGTTTTATAATAGTAGTACATCCCAAAAAGATATTCAGAGCTTGTTATATCATCGTCGCTATATCCATTAAATAGTAAACATTGTACGTATGTATATAAAAATTCATTCATTGTTGAAATCTGATCCCTCATTAAGATATTTGTGATCAATGCCAGGTCGTAATATGTATAAATGCTAAAAGCATCAGCCTCCAGCTCCGGAAGCCAATGTCTAAGCTGATTATAAAATAATCGGATTGCTTCAAAATCAATACAATCTTTATAAATTCTGTAAAAACAATCTATGTCGGCATATTTCCGGAGTATTTCTACTTTCATGGGTTTATCCAAATCAAACGATGCAATACGGGATATGAACCGTTTTTCCTCGTTTATTATTGACTGGAATACAATTTGTTTTATTTTGGCAAGCCGTTTGGTGTTACATGTTCCTTTAGTGAGCAAGTATGTGTTTAGACTATCATGAAATAAAGAAATTCTATTTAGCTTAATTTCAAAAAGATAAGGATAATCTTTAATAAATTCTTTTGCAATATCGGCAAGATCTTCCTCCAAAAAAATAGAAATTTCTGATTCCGTTGTATACGAATGAGAGGTAATAAATAATGTCAGGGCTGTTTTAGTATTTACAGTAGATATGATTTTTTCATAATAATCATTTGTACTCTCCAATTTACCTAATGATTGTATTTGGCCGCTATGTTTATACTGTTCGGCAACAAACCGAACCAGAATCGGATAACCATTGGTAATGTCAAAAATATCTTTACAGACAGGATGGTCGGTTATATGATAGAGTTCATCCAACACTAATCTGGTTTCTTCAAAATTCCAATTTACTAATTGTTGTTTCTTCCAATGAATGTCTCTCTTTAAGGGACGCGACAAGACAATAACTTTCGTGGTTTCTTTTAATGTATCAATAAAGGAAACGAAATATTCCAATTCCTCCGGTCTATAGTTTTCCACATGATCAAGACCATCAATTATTACTGTTTTCTTTATACCAGATATATATTGAATGATTTCATCTTTTGTCCGACGACGTAAATCCCCAAAGAGTTCCTTGGAGATATTTGCTATAAAGTTTTTGAAAAGTAAACGCAAATCATAGTCTTTATCCTGATTTGAAACCCAAAAACGATATACCAAAGGTTGGTTGTATTCTTTTGTCAGACAAGTAACCAAATGGCTTTTTCCAATTCCCGGTTTACCCTCTATGAAGAGGATATTCTCAAATTCCAGCAATTTTCTTCCAATGTCTATCGTTTTTTCTAATAACTGGATGTTGTATATATCTATTGCGGGTAATTCTTCCTTTGTTATAATTAAATGTCGTTTATCTAATTTTTGATTGAAGAAATGGGTAATTACAGCCTCTCTTTTTTCATTGTATTTATAAAGATCTTCGATTATTTGTAAGGCTTTGTTCCGGGACAGCGAGATAATATAAAGGTTATCTTTTTTATAGGCGGGCAAACCTAAAAATGTGTCGTTATAGCTTTTGCAATCAATGTTTTTGAAAAAAAGCACATTAATTTTATCGGATAATTTATGCGGTTTGTTTTTGATTATTATTCGGTTTTCTTCCAAAGTGAGGTCTTCGAATTTTATACTATCAATATCTTTCATCTGGCAATAAACGGATTCGCCTAAAAATGATATACGGGCATCGTCAAAATTATTATTGACAATAGCTTCTATCTCTAATTTGTCGATCTGACGTTCAACATCCATTTTTACCAGTAGTAAAAATGTGATACATTGCTGGTAGGTATATCCCAGAAAAGCATTCCTTGACGGTCTCATTTTATTTGATCTTTTAAACGCATTATTTACAATGGAACCTATTTTATCTATAAAATAAATAATTTACACAGCCCCGTACAGTTATTTACTTTTGGAGTAAAGGATTTAAAAGCATCTTCAAGTTTTCAAATGTGTTACAATTTTCTTCTTTAAAACAAACAGGGGAATCTCCCCACCAGCCTTCAATATTCCGTTTGTAATACCCTTCAACACTTCGCCGCGGAAATTCAGCAAGCAGGGAGTCAAAGAAAGATTTATGTGTTTCTAAATGACCATGAGATTTGTCAAAAAAGTAACTCCAGGTATCATACAATTGGTTGTGTTCTTTTATATCAATTATTTCTATTTGATCCAAGTAACGAACATCCGAACCATATCCCTGATGAAGAAGGTTCAGGGCCTCTCTATCGGTTTCGGGTGCACTATAACCAAATATTGTCAATATGAGGGATTGTTGCAGATAGTATTTTACCGCCTGCCACTGATCACGAATAAAAATATCAGAAGTGTAATCTTTTTGTTTTACCGGATAAAGTAAAGGAATTTTTTGAAATGAATGGCCGCAAACCGGACAATGCGCTTTTATGTGCCCGAACCGGTTGTCTTGCCTACAAATTCCGGCATGTACGCATCCATGTAAGAATAAAAGTTCCGGTAAGTCATCCGTTATCTTTACTACCCGGTTATAGGCCTGTAATAAAAGGGGATCCCAATTAAAAGTTGCAATAGCGTCTTTTTTACGCAAAGAGATAATGAGGAGGTCATATATGGTAGGCTGATCCGGTAAACAAAGTAAATCAAAGTGATTAAAGATTCTCTCTTCTAAAGCCAAACGTATGTTTTGGCAATCATTACGTTCATAAAGTTCTGAATATATATTTTCTAAGTTTTTGCTGTTTGTTTTTAATTGGATATTTTTAAACAGATCATTTAGTTGAAGCTCACTTATGAAGTTATCCATTACTGAAGATTTCCGGCCATATTTATCTCCAGCGGGAATAGTGGCTATTGTTGCCCCTGCGCCCAGTATTACCAAATGAGGTCTTTGTTTTAAATGTTCGATATTAAAGGACATTGTTACAATTATGGTTCTAAAATGAATGCTGAAAAACTTATATCCGATCAATGATAAATTGATCCGGTTTATACGTTGTAAGATACAGGCCTTCTACTTGGGTAATAAATTCTTTAATTTTCATTGGCAGGATAAATTCAGAAAATTATAAACTGATGACGGTTGACTTTTCAAAATTTAGTAATTCCTTATCTCGCATCGTTTTTCCAATTCTGCTTTGAGCATTTGTTCGCAATAATCATACCAAGCATCCACCTGCTGTTTTTCCTTCTCTTTTTGTTCGTCAGATAACCTTAGCTCTTTTTCAATATTTTGTTTGTCACGAGCTTTCATAAATTCAAATGCTTTCCGGATTTCCTCTTCCGAAATACTACCATTTTGATTTACCGCACAATTACAAAGGAAATTGAGTAATTTACTGATATTTAGACTATCGTTTATCATTTGATACGAATAAGTAGTCAATTCTGCATAATTAATCATAGCTGAATTTTATTGTGTTTTTATTTGTTGTTTCTATTCAATTATTTTATTTAATGGCTTTTCAGTTAGTTCAAAGTTTCTTTCGCATTCATAAAACTGAATTAATGTAAAGATATTGTTTTTTTTGATAAGAAGAAATTTATGGCGAATTCGCCATAATTAAAATCCAAACAGATGGGGACGGAGGGGTGTGTCACTTTAACAGTTTGCGGTCATTAGCGTCTCCGGTTTCCAATATGCTCATTTGATGGATAGCAATTTGGTTTAGTTTTATGAGCCGTTCACTTTGCGGTATTCCTTGTTCGATAAAAACTGCGTTCAGGTTCTCCATGTTCGACAAGCAAATCAATTCGTTAATCGTGGCGTAATCCCGGATATTTCCTTTGAGTTCCGGATTAGCCTCGCGCCATTGCTTTGCCGTCATGCTGAACATTGCCACGTTCAGCACATCGGCTTCGCTGGCATAAATGATATTTGCCTGAGCTGGCGTCACCTTTGCCGGAATAAGGTTTTGCCGAATGGCATCCGTGTGGATGCGGTAGTTGATTTTTGATAGTTCCCGCTTTGCCGACCAGCCCAGCAATTTTTGCTCTTCCGTTTTCAGCCGCTGATATTCTTTGATTAAAAGTAATTGAAATTTTGGACTAAGCCACATGCCGAAATGGTAGGCAATATCCCTGTGGGCATATGTACCACCGTATCGCCCGGCCTTTGAACGAATGCCCTGCGCATTGGTTTGTTCAATCCATGTTTTCACCGATAGTACAAAATTGTTGCTTCCGGCGGCGTTTTTAATTGTACCGAATTCGGTACAATTAAAAACGGGATTATAAAGCATTTCCCATTCACCAAGGTATTCGATTGTACTCTTCAGACTAAGCCAACGGAAAATAATATGTTCCTGCATTTGGCTTCGGGCCATGTCTGTAAGACTGATATAATCTTCCTCATTGTATTTTACGATTGAAATATCGGTGTCTTGTACGGTGATTTTTGTCATGCAGCAGATGAATTGACGTTTATTGTACAAAAATAAACTAAAATCCTGATAAAGACACAGAGGAATGGGGCATTTGTGTTACAGAAATTTTTGTCTTTAAGTGTTTGGTAAGATGAAATAAAGTTGTATATTTGGGGTGCATGTCATTAATCAGAGAAGCAGTGAACCTGCTTCAATTTCAGTAGCGGGATTTTTTATGTCCGCTAACTTGATACACGGTTCCGTACCCCCGTGGGGAGCATTAATGTGCCCCCGGCTTCTCTGAGGTGACATGCAACGGGAAAGGCGGAACCGTCTTTTTTTCCGCCCTCACTCCAAATATCAAAAGTTATGAGTACCGTTGATTTGACACCGGAGAAAAACAATGGGCCGCAACGGCTGACGAAAAGTCAGAGGCGGTTGGAAAGGCTGTTAAAAATGGCCGGGAAACATGCTTTAACGAGCAAAAAGAATTATTCACATTACAAGAATGTGCTGGATTTTATACAGGATGATGCGGGAATGATGGAAACGTTGTTCCGGACGCTGGAATGTTCGTGGACGGACTGGCGGAAATTCAAAGGGCTTGTCATTATTATATCATTCATGGCGGGTGCAGCCAGGAGGAGAAAGAACGGGTTGGCTGGGCTATCGGAAAATGGACGGTAATGGCGGCAAAAATCGGATCGTTTTGGCCATTTGATTTCGGAAAAGCTGTACTATTATGAGCAGATAAGCAGCGAGCTGGAGGAAATTATGATGATAAAGGCTAAAAACGCAGTGGCTTAGTTATTCACCCCCTAAAAACAGAAAGTTATGGCAAAGATTGATATAAGGGAAAACAGGGCAGAAATGCCGGAAAGGAGAAATGTATTGAGGAAGGTGATCAGCCCGGCAGTGGCCGAGGTGGCCGTGGAGATCAGGACGGAGACACCGGAGGTACATGACCTAAAGGTCAAAGTTTACTTGAGGAAGGAAGAAAGGAAGTTCCTTTTTTACAGTTGAAAGGGAAATGGATGAGGGAAGCCGGGATTGTGGAGGATTCGTATGTGAGCGTGACGGTGATGGAAGGGGTGCTGCTGATCCGGAGGGTACGGAGCAAGGTGGGATGATAAACGGATGATGTTGGAACGAACAGGTATGAATGTTATCAAACGGAAGGCTGTCCGAAAGAGCGGCCTTCGTTGTGTGAACCTTTTATGAACCCTTTGTTTTTAGTGTACAATTGTACCTTTTCCTGTGGTTCCTTTTTTCTCCAGCCATTTTTCCAATTGCCATAAAGTACGGGGCGCCGGTGTTTATCCCCAGAGGCAGACAAATTAAAACTTATACGCCGACAGGACTCAACGGAGCTACCTTCCAAACGAAATACGGTGTGGCCGGACTGACCAGGCCATCATACAAAAAAGGATTCATAGCCGAAGGACTCAATGAAGCAGGGCTTTCTGCGGGCCTTTTCTATTTCCCCCGGAACGGAACCTACTCCGCCTACGACCTGACAGAAAACAACCGCACTGTCAACAATCTGCAACTGGTAAGCTGTGCTTGCACTATTTTCTTCTGTCGACGAAGTTAAAACAGCCCTTCCTTCCATCCGGATTATCGGTCTGGACAAGCCCGGTTCCACTTCCACCGTCCACTGGCGCATAGGCGACTCTACCGGCAAACAGGCAGTACTGGAAATTGTAGACGGCATCCCCCATTTTTACGATAACCCCGTAGGAATATTGACCAATTCCCCCGGATTCGGATGGCGGCTCACCAACCGAAACAATTACATAAACCTTTTTTCGGGAGGAGTAGCCCCCACGCCCTAGGCAACCTCACGCTGACTGCTTTTGGGGCAGGATCGGGATTTTTAGGTCTGCCCGGAGACGTCACTCCGCCTTCCCGTTTTGTCCGGATCGTTTTTTACAAAGCAACAGCCTACAGGCTTTGAAACCGTCCTCCAATGCTTCCACATCCTCAATAATTCCGATATTCCCATCGGCATAGAACATCCCGTTGGTAAATCCCCCGACATTCCAAGTGCCACCCGGTGGACCTCGGCCATCGACCTCACAAACCGCAAAATATATTACAAAACAACCTACAACTCAACCATCCGCTGCATCGACCTGAAAAATATCGATTTCAACACAGTCCGATACCAATCGTTTCCCCTGGATAAAACCCGGCAATAGCCCATTGAATACCTGCAATAGAATAGCCTCAAGCCTCCCGCCAATCCCCGGTCACACCCACCCGGCTTATAATCCCGGTACGTGTACCTGGGATATTGCCTGGTGTTATACAGAAAAATCATGCAGTTTGACGCAAGAAAGCAAGGCAACCCAATAGCCTTGACAAACATCACCGACGAAAGGAAAAAATTGGATCTTTGCCAAAATCGAAACCGACAGTTTGCAGTGGCAGGATATTATGGTAAACGACAACGGTGAATGGCAGGTTAATTTTGACTTATATACCCGGCGCATAAGTTAAGAAGAGAATACCTGCCATAATGTTATACCCCTTCCCCGGACGTGTTCCTGCAAATTTATTCTATCGGAATATAAATCTCCGTTTTCAGCTTTTCCGGAGCCGTGCGGCGGGGATCACTCACATATTTTTCAAAACAGTAGTTACCACGGGTCTCGAAACCTCCTTCTGCCAGTAACTCCCCGTAAATTTTATCATAGGCCGCCCCTATTTTACAGTACTCACCAATATACGTAAACGCGACGAAACGTCCGCCGCCGATGGTTTTTACGCCGATATCCCCGTTGGGTCCGGCAGGTTTGCAAATGCGGATACATACATCGCATTTCAGGTTTTCTTCGGCCGTGATTTCGGGATTATCGTGGTATAAAGCCAAATGTTCAATACCTGCCGAGAAAAGTCCCTGCCGCTTGATCTCCTCCCACATCCGCATATACATCGCACTGTAATCCACCTTTTTATAATCTCCCGTGGCACTGATGTACAGAACCGTCTTAGGTTCCTGTTCCACGACTTTGGCACGGCTGAGCTTCACTTCGGCCTTCGGTTCCCGTGTTGTCATCATCTGATAATTTTTTGTTAAACGATACATTTTAGGAGAGATGCCGAAAAATTTACAGAAAGATTTGGTCAGCGATGACGGGGTGTCGTACCCCACCCGGTAGGCAATATCCGCGACGGGAAGATCAGTATAACGCAACAGCTTCGCCGCCGTTTCCACCCTTGTGCGTATAATGAACGCTCCGATCGGTTCTTTCAGATAAGCGCGCATAATGCGGTGAAAATGAAACGGCGAGAATGCCGACAAGACGGCAAGACGACGCATATCAATCTCCTTGTCGAGGTGCTCCCGGATATACATACACACCCGGTCCACCCGCTGCCTGTAATCTTCTTCTGTTGTCAATTTCTTTTTCATCTCTGCGGACAAAATTATACCAAACCGAGCACAATCACTTTTCCAAAATTGCTAATCTCCGGATAGCCCGCAGTGATGTGTATTTCGGGCAATCCGGAGGGAACCCTATCACAAACGGACGCTTACCCGGTACTCTCCCCCCTGCGATTCCCTGTATTCCTCCGGCACAGGAATACCGGAATGTCCGCACAGCAAGCACACATCGTGGACGTCATTTTTGTCCCGCTTATATCCGCAATGAAAAAGTACCTGTTATACCCGGGGCATACCCTGTTCTACTCCGGCGCTAACTCCGTCACGTCCGCTAAACAAATAAAAGCGGTTCCCGTCTCTGTCAACACTTGCACGATTCCCTCTTCTATTTTTCTCATGGCACCAACTTAGTGCTTCCTCCCCCCTTTAAGTTAATTCCATTCCGCATGCCAAAAAGGAAATAGCCCGCAAGACACGTCCTCGGGGGCTAATAGCCTTTTACCCCCATCGAAGTACCCCCGATCATAATCAATGCCTGCGGAATCAACAGCCAGAAACTCGACAAAGGCAATAGAATATACCCTACGACCGACACCAGCAACAAGCTATACCCCAGGAACAAGGGCACAGGCTTCTGCTCCTTACGGATATAATACTGCAATGTACCCCCCAAAAGGAGCAGTATCCCGCCCACAAAAAAAACAAAAGCGTATGCCCTTTCCGCATCATTCCCGATGGAAGCGGCAAATCCGTCCATGATGATGTCCCCCCCCGTCGCCATCAGAATACCTTATCATTAATTGCAGACTCATACCTTTGTTGAATATTAAAAAGTTTTTTCCAACTTTCCACTAAATCATCATCTTTGGGACCATTGGGTTTATATCACTAACTCCTAATCCCCTTTTTTAATATCATTTGTTAGTGCCGGTTCGTTTAAAAGTTAAATGTAACCTATATTCAGGATAATAAACACATCGATGTTTAACCAGAGTACAAGCATGCCCAATCGGTACAAGATTATCAAAATTAACCACAAGATAGGGATATTGTTCTTTACACAACCAATGACCTATTTCTCGTCTGGATTGCCCCTGCAAATCATAAAAACTTTCCAAAGCACAAAACGGACATACTTCAATACTTTTATTTTCAGCAATAAATTTATCAATAAAATCTTCCAACCCGGTCGAAAAAATGATCATTAAATTTTGGGGAACGCAATGCATTTTCCCATAAATGAACAAACAGATTCTTCAAAGGCTGCTGGAAGGCTGCCGGGAACTTCTTCAAGCAGACAGCTTTCAGACCGGAATTGTTCTCGCATAAATCAGCCACCCTGTTGGTATCCCGAATGGCAGCCATCACCTCTTGCTGCTGTTTCCCGGTCAGTTTTTTATAAGCCTGAAACAAAACTGTATTCGCCATCATCAGATTGACAGCCTTCACGACAGTCTCTCCATCTTCCGGGTCCAAACAGACAGCACGTAAATAATGATCTACGGCATTCATACTCCAGCCTATCCGGTTGTAACAATCTCCGATCCGTTTTAATAAAGTGACATTTGTCGTGTCTGTCTGATATAAACGATCATAGATTCCGATCGCCCGAGCAATTTTACCTATTTACTGATACAAACAAGCCAGCTGATAATTGACAAAAAATCCAGAGAATCTTCTCCGGCCAATTATTCATAGATATCGACCGCTTTCATCGTCCGCCCCGCCAAGGCTGCTACCCGCGCCAAAGCAAGCCGGGTATCCCAATCGGAAGAATCCCGCTCCAACCACTCCGAATAACAGCGGAAAGTTGCCTTATAACGCAACATCCCTTTATTGGCTTTGCCTTCATAAAAAAAGCAAATCGGAAGATTCACCTTCTATCCGGTATAAAGAATCGACACCTCTTAAAACCTCATCGTAATGATTCCGGTCCAACTCTCTTTCTAAAATTTGCCGACCGATGTCCTGAGCATAATTTTCTATACTACAAAACAGGATTCATATTATGAAATATATCTTTATTTCAATAGTTTTGATATTCCATCACAAATAAAGAAAGATTTCAACGATAAAACAAATGTTTCAACTAAAAACTTAGTTGCAAAAATATTTCCCTTAACGGACTAACAACAAAGCTCCTTTTTTAACATATTTCGGAGGATTCACCTTCTCTCTTCCTTTGGCAGTAATCACATAAAAATAAGTTCCCGGGCTTGCATATTTACCCCCGATACGTCCGTCCCAGCCTTCCGAAGGATCGTTCCATTCGTAGATTTTACGTCCCCAACGGTTCAGAATCACCCCTTGGAAAGATTCCAGGGACAAGGCTTTCACCTTAAAAATATCATTCTTACCGTCTCCATTGGGTGTAAAGACATTCGGGACATCCAGCAAAGATTCGACGACATTTACATATTGTATATCCGAAGTATCCCGGCAAAAATTTCCTTTTCCATGGATGGCTACGAGCATTACCTTATACCGTCCGGAATGCTCGTAAGTATAAACAAAATCTTCCGGCGTCCGGATCTGATTTCCAATCAGGCTATCCTCGGGCGATAAGACCATTCCGACCAAATCGGTCGTATCTTTATACAAATACCATTCATAAGAAGAAGCATTTTTAGAACCGGAAGCATCGAATTCTACTTCTAAAGGCGCCTGTCCCATTTCATCGCCGACTTCCCCGACCACATCCACCGTATTTCCCAGAGTCAGTTCAGGGACAGCCTCCGGGATCATCGATTCGTAAGTCACTTCGTTACTTTCCCATACGAATCCGAAACGATCCTTGATCCTAATGCGGCAAGACACATCTTCGGCACAGCCGGCGACAGCCTGACTTAGATCTTCATACCGATAGTCATTCATAGAAGACAATTGCCGTTCTTTGCCATCCCAATCGACCCAGTAATCCACATTCTCTCCACCGGGAAAACCGGCAAAATCGGGAATATAAAGATAATCGATATGAATCGTAATATATTCACAATCCAGTACATCGGTCAAGGTAATTTTAAAATCCATAAAATCATAAAACACATAAAACCGTTCCTGAACCGTATTCACCCCGTCCTTTCGGGCAGTAAAAGTATAGAGTCCGTTTCCCAGCAAAGGGACGGTCAAGCGGGTAGAATCCTCATACGGAGCAACGGCCTGAGGGGAACCCTCGTAAGTCCAGCCGAATTCCCAATGATCTCCTCCCGGCACAAAACTCACCTGCCCTTCCGGAACCGCTCCGCCCTGGGTCTGACGGATAACATACAGAAAAGTTTTACAATACTTACATCTCCACACACTTTGACGATTATCCTTGCAATATTACTAAAAATCCCCGGTATTTTGTGAGGCTGGAGATTAATTTTTAATTTTGCTACGGGAAATAATCAATCATTATCGTCGATCAAAAATTTATTCAGGGTGAATTTTATCAATGAATTAAACAGCAGTCAGCAGGAGGCGGTCATCAACACAGAAGGTCCTTCATTGGTCATTGCAGGTGCCGGTTCAGGCAAAACACGTGTATTGACCTACCGGATAGCCCAATTGCTCAGCCAGGGAGTGCCGGCCTATAAAATTCTGGCCCTGACCTTTACCAATAAAGCTGCCCGTGAAATGCAAAAACGAATTGCAGAGTTAGTGGGCCAGGAAATCGCTGCCAACCTGTGGATGGGAACTTTCCACTCGATTTTTTCAAAAATCCTGCGATTCGAAGCCGAGAAATTAGGCTATACATCGAGCTATACCATCTACGATACCCAGGATTCTAAAAATATGATCAAGGCCATCGTCAAAGACATGAAACTGGACGATAAGATTTACAAACCGAGCACAATCCTCGGACGGATTTCGATGGCGAAAAACAACCTGATCGTCGCTCAGAGTTATGCCCAATCTTCCCGCATTTTATCCGAAGATACAGCCGGCAAACGCCCGTTATTGGGAGAAATCTACAAACAATACCAGCAGCGTTGCAAACAATCGGATACTATGGATTTCGACGATCTTTTGCTGCAAACCAATATCCTGTTCCGTGATTTCCCGGACATTCTGGCCAAATATCAACAGAAATTCAATTATATCCTGGTCGACGAATATCAGGATACCAATTACGCCCAATACCTGATCGTAAAAAAACTTTCGGACCGGCATCATAACATCTGTGTAGTCGGGGATGATGCACAAAGTATTTATTCTTTCCGGGGAGCCCGGATCGAGAACATCCTTAATTTTAAAAACGATTATCCGGAATACAAGCTATACAAACTGGAGCAAAATTACCGGTCGACGACCACGATCGTAGATGCAGCGAATTGTGTGATCAGTAAGAACAAAGAACAAATTCCCAAAAAGACCTTTTCTCAAAACGAAGAAGGTGAAAAGATCAAGGTATTGCGGGCCTTATCCGATAAGGAAGAAGGTTTCCAGGTCACGAATGAAATCTTCCGGCTAGCCAATTACGAGCAGCAGGAATACAGCGATTTTGCTATTCTCTACCGTACGAATGCCCAGTCGCGTATCTTAGAAGAAGCCCTCCGTAAACGGAATATTCCTTATAAAATTTACGGCGGCCAATCTTTCTACCAACGGAAAGAAATCAAGGATTTGCTGGCTTATTTCCGGCTGACCGTGAATCAGAACGATGAAGAAGCTTTCAAACGGATCATCAACTATCCCCGTCGGGGAATCGGAGATTCGACCGTAGATAAAATCCGGGAAATCGCCGGAAAATATCATGTCAGCCTGTGGACCGTACTCTGTAACCTCGATAAGGTGGCCGGCGCTTTCAACAGCGGTACCCTTTCCAAATTACAGAAATTCGGTAGTCTGATCGAACGTTTCCGGGAACAGATAGCGAATGAAAATGCGTATGACGCAGCTGTTATCATCGCCCGTTCTTCCGGTATCATCGACGACCTTTCCAATGACGAAACACCGGAGGGCGTATCCCGGAAAGAAAATATCCAGGAGCTCCTGAACGGTATCAAAGATTTCAGTGAAACCGCCTATAAAGAGGGGAAAGACGATAAATTACCGGCCTTCCTCGAAGGAGTAGCGTTGTTGACAGATCAGGACGGAGATAAAGAAGGGGATCAAAACAAAGTGACCCTCATGACCATCCATGCATCGAAAGGACTGGAATTCAGCAATGTATTTATCACCGGTCTGGAAGAAGAACTTTTCCCGGCCCAGCAATGTATGACCACTCCTGCCGCCCTGGAAGAAGAACGGCGGCTTTTCTATGTCGCTCTCACCCGGGCAGAAAAACGGGCTTTCATGTCGTTCGCCACTTCCCGTTACAAAAACGGCCAAGTGGTATCCTCCCGGCCTTCCCGTTTTATCGGTGAGATCGATCAGGAATTCCTCGAAGGATATATCGCTATGCGGGAAGAACCCTCAGGTTTCAAATTAAAAACTACGACAGCTATGTCCGGTTTACATAAGCCGGCGATCACTTTGAATAAACCCGCAACAATAGATATTCCGGCCATCGACCGATCGAAACTCAAACCGATCGACTCCAATCAGGTCGTTCCCGGTATGATCATTTTCCATCCTACCTTCGGAGCCGGAAAAGTGGTCAACCTGGAAGGTTTAGGAGTACAAAAAAAGGCAAAAGTGGTCTTCCGTGAAGGGGGAAGCCGGACTCTTTTGTTAAAATTTGCAAAATTATACATTCAAGCAGACTAAAAACTTCCGTCAGAACACTAAAAAGCGTATATTTGCCTCATAATCTGAAAGAGATACCTTGAAATCGTTATTTTACAGAATAACGATTTTCGGATTACCTTCAACCCGGAGAAATCCGGTTAAAGTCTGCAAATAAATAAATATTTTCTTTATATCTGGTAAAAACAACGTACTGCGATTAAGAAACACATAGTATTTTTATGGAATATAATACCCAAAAGAAAAAATTATTACTTCCTGAATATGGACGTAACATACAAAAAATGGTAGATTACCTATTGACCATTGAAGACCGGGAAGAAAGAACCAGAGCCGCAAAGACAGTAATCGACGTGATGGGAAATCTTTATCCTCACTTACGGGACGTTCCCGATTTCCGGCATAAACTTTGGGATCATCTGGCCATCATGTCTGAATTTAAATTGGATATAGATACTCCCTATCCTCTCCCTTCTCTCTCCAAACTACAGGAGAAACCGGAAAGACTGCCTTACAGTTCGAATCACATCAAATACAAGCACTACGGCAAATTAGTTGAAAAACTCATAGACAAAATCAAAGAGCTGGAAGATCCGGAACAAAAAAGAGCACTGATCGTTCTGACCGCCAACCACATGAAGAAATCATTCCTCACCTGGAATAAAGATAGCGTCGAAGACGAACAAATCTATAACGACATCAACACCTTATGCGGCTGTACCGTTATCTTACCGGAGGGTATGACTCTTTCCAATCCGAAAGATCTGTTACAGAAAAAGAGCAAGCCCAGTTCCAATAAGCCGATGAACAAAAACTACCAGAAGAATAACAATAACAACAATAATAAAGGCAACAATAACCGGCAATATTACAAAAAGAACGGGTAAAAGATGCAGGTAGTCACCATACTGGGAAGCAATTCCGGCAATAAACGCCAGCTTATAACAGAAGCCATTCGAATATTGTCATCGACAGAGCAATGGGTAATGGCTTCGTCGTTTTACGAAACAGCCCCCTGGGGCTTCGAATGTGATGAAAATTTTCTCAACCAGGTCGTTGTTTTTCAAACCCGGTTATCGGCCTTCGATTTTTTACAACGTTGTCTCGAAACAGAAAAACGCTTAGGACGGATCAGACTTGCCGGCGGACCCCGCTATTCTTCCCGTCCGATCGATATCGACCTGTTATTTTATGATTCTGTCATTCTGAATACGCCGGATTTAATACTTCCTCATCCCCGTATGCAGGAACGCAATTTTGTACTGACTCCTCTGGCAGAAATCTTACCGGATTTTGTCCATCCGGTATTTCAGAAAACAATCGCCACCTTACTGCAAGAATGTCCGGATAAGCTACAGGCCCGAAAACTTCCGGACTAATCTTGCTTCGAAGCTTCAGCAAGCAAGAAAATAAACTGGATGAATAAAACTTTTTTAGTTACAGCGATTACATAAGTTACCATGGTTTCAACGGTTAGACTTGACTTTTAAAACTTTTGTAACCGTTGAAACCTATTTAACTACTTTAAAAGTAGGTTTATTTTTTTCTATCTATTCCGATTTCGGGTTTTATACCGTCAGACCGG
>OGGH01000047.1_pt1 | contig 123880 bp, 99 predicted proteins | sample 1571161 | NCBI WGS metagenome assembly OGGH01 (sample SAMEA2582053, study PRJEB24529) | metagenome | biome: Human gut stool | place: China | collected 2011 | reverse complement strand
GTATGATCGTTGACGTATTCGGTATCGAAGCATTCTTGCCGGGTTCTCAGATCGATGTCAAGCCGATCCGCGACTACGATGTATTTGTAGGTAAGACAATGGAATTCAAGATCGTTAAGATCAACCAGGAATTCAAGAACGTTGTTGTATCTCATAAAGCTCTTATCGAAGCTGAACTTGAACAGCAGAAGAAAGACATCATCTCCAAACTTGAAAAAGGCCAGGTACTGGAAGGTACAGTCAAGAATATCACTTCTTACGGTGTATTCATCGACCTGGGTGGCGTAGACGGTTTGATCCACATCACAGACCTGTCTTGGGGCCGCGTTTCTCATCCGGAAGAAATCGTTCAGCTGGATCAGAAGATCAACGTGGTTATCCTTGACTTCGATGATGAAAAGAAGCGTATCGCTCTCGGCTTGAAGCAGCTGACTCCGCATCCTTGGGATGCTTTGGATCCGAACTTGAAAGTGGGTGACAAAGTAAAAGGTAAAGTTGTCGTTATGGCTGACTACGGTGCATTCATCGAAATCGCTCCGGGCGTAGAAGGTCTGATCCACGTTTCTGAAATGTCTTGGACACAGCACTTGCGTTCTGCTCAGGACTTCATGAAAGTTGGTGACGAAATCGAAGCTGTTATCCTGACCCTGGATCGCGACGAACGTAAGATGTCATTGGGTATCAAACAGCTGAAAGCTGATCCGTGGGAAGATATCGAATCTCGCTTCCCGGTAGGTTCTCGCCACATGGCTAAAGTTCGTAACTTCACTAACTTCGGTGTATTCGTAGAAATCGAAGAAGGCGTAGACGGCTTGATCCACATCTCTGACCTGTCTTGGACAAAGAAAATCAAACACCCGTCAGAATTTACTCAGATCGGTGCTGAAATCGAAGTTCAGGTTCTGGAAATCGACAAAGAAAACCGCCGTTTGAGCTTAGGTCACAAACAACTGGAAGAAAATCCTTGGGATGTATTCGAAACAATCTTCACTGTAGGTTCTATCCACGAAGGAACAATCATCGAAGTACTGGATAAGGGTGCTGTAATCTCTCTGCCTTACGGCGTAGAAGGTTTCGCAACTCCGAAACATCTGGTAAAAGAAGACGGTTCTCAGGCTGCTGTAGACGAAAAACTGCAGTTCAAGGTGATCGAATTCAACAAGGAAGCTAAGAGAATCATCCTTTCTCACAGCCGTATCTTCGAAGATGAACAGAAAGGCGCTAAGAAAGAAACTGGCGAAAAGAAATCATCTGCAAAACGCGGTGGAAAGAAAGAAGAAGAATCTGCAATGGTAACCGGTCCGGTTGAAAAGACTACACTGGGTGACATTGAAGAACTCGCTGCCCTGAAAGAAAAATTGGCTGGTAAATAATTACCGTCTTTTCAAATAAAACAAAAGGAGATGTCCATCCGGATATCTCCTTTTTTATTGCCTGAAAAAAGAATAGAGAAAGTGCTCTTAGTCTACCTCCTTGATCACTTCCTCTACCTGTTCCTGTTCACCGTAATATTGGCAACTTTCGCCGATACCCAACAAAGCATTCACTTCATGACGCTTGTCCAGGTCCGTAAAATAAGCGTCCACTACCTTATAAATATCGAACCCGTCCGTTGAACCGGCCGCCAGATTCAATGATTCTACCAATTTACCTGTAGCTTTGCGAATTTCAGCTTTACTAATCAAATGAAACTCGTTGTTGTGAATTAATTGACTCTTTCCCATGATGTTTGATTTAAAAGTTATACTTGTTCTTCATTAATAACCATTCCTCAAAGCGGTAAGTTTAATCTTGCTGCTTCGTTTCATGCACTAAATATACAAACATCCTCGGATCTTTCAACCTTTCAAGCCTTTTATTTTCAATAAACATGAAAAACAAATCCGATCCCGACCTCACGATATTCCATGATGAGCAAGGAGAAACCGGATCTCCAAACATAGAATAAGTTCTATTCTATTTGGTATTGTAAAAATTAATGCTGAAATTTGTTCACAGATAATATAAAAGATATGGGCACGAACGAAGATAACTACAATGTAACTATTCTGATCGCAGAAGACGAGGAAAGTAATTTCCTACTATTAAAAACCATCTTAAAAAGACACTGTAACGTTCTGCAAGCCAGAACCGGCCTGGAGCTATTGAAAGTTTTTGCTGAAAAAGGAGCCGATTTGATTTTGCTGGATATAAAAATGCCGGAAATGAATGGTATAGAAGCTCTGAAAGAGATTAGAAAGAAAGACACGAACATACCGATTATCATGCAGTCCGCCTATGCCTTCGAAAATGACATGGAAGCCGCTCGTGCTGCCGGAAGCAACGGATTTATCACCAAGCCCATCAATATCGTCGAACTGAAAAAAACGATCTCCAAATTCTTGCCGCAGATAATCTGGTAAGAAGCTGAAAGCCGACATATTATAAAAAAATAGAATAGCCATAACGATTGTTATGGCTATTCTATTTTTTTGCTTTTCCACAGACACCTTAACCAGCAAACCCTCCCCTTCATTTTTATCAAAAACCTTTCATTTTACGGAGATATCCGCATTAATTTTCTTTATAAACTCCTCCCGAACAAAACATTGAATCTCCGGTTTAAGAGGTGGGTAAAATTATTTTTCACAAGAAAAACTATACCCGACCGGCACTAATGGATTTTCATATAGAACGAAATATACTTTATTACAAACGAAACTAAAATGAACAGAAGTCAGCTTATCAATATCCTGGCTCAAAAAACAGGATTAAACAAAAAAGATGTCAAACGGACAATCGATGAAATGCAAAAACTAATTATCCAGGAAGTCAAAGGAGGCCAAAGAATCTGCCTGCATGGTTTCGGCTCATTCAAACCTCGTTTTCAATCCAGCCGCCCAGCACGAAACCTGAAAAACGGTACAGCCGTACAGCTGTCTCCCAGGACCATCATTCATTTCAAATGCGCTCCCCACCTGTTGGAGCAGATGAACAAATAAAGAATAAAAAAAGACTTACTTTTACAAGTAAGTCTTTTTTTATTTACTCAGCTATTGTCGGGGTGAGAAGATTCGAACTTCCGACCACACGCCCCCCAGAGGTATTTCGTGGTAAATCTTTTATTTTCCTCTATTAGTATTTACTTGACATCTACCTGATAATCAACATTAATACTTTGATTAAGTTTACCCTATTTAGACTATGTGTGTTCCAAATGTGTTCCACTAAATAACACGATCACTCTTAACCATAGAATCAGATTCAAATAAAATAACAAAAACAAAATTCTCCGTTCTTTTATTTAACATCAATCACAAAATCACTATATTTGTTTGATAATCAACGTATTATCTTTTATCTAATTTGATTTATTTTGATTACAGATATTTCATGATGAAAACAATAACAGAAACGATAAGTTTTGTAAAAAGAAACGATACTCCCAATACAAAAGGACTATATGCTATCCGCCTACGGATATGCAAAGAACGTCAACGCAAATACTTTACGCTAAAGATATTCGCTGACAACAAATATTGGGACGCAGATAATGAATGTTTCGTTATTCTTAAAAATGTAAGAGATAAAAAAGAAAAGGAAGAAAACGAAAAACGCAAACAGTACAATTTTTTACTTAGTAAATACAGAGTACAAGCACAGGAAATAATAGATAATTTCCACAGAGAGCACGTAGATTGGACTCTAAACCAATTTGAGGAAGCCTTTTTGAACAAATCAAAACAAGGCAAAGTAAAAGCGTACTTAGAGAACCATATTAATATACTACGAGAAACTGGACATATCGGCAATGCGAACTGTTATGCTGCAACATTAAATATGCTTACACATTATGATAACAAGTTTGATACAAGAATATTTTCAGAAATAGACATCAAATTTGTAAATGGCTTTGACATCTTCCTGCAAAAAAGAGGGTGTAAAGGAAATACAAGAAAATACTACTTTAAAGCTCTTCGGAGCATATTAAACAGAGCTATCCAAGAAAAAGAAGCTACCGACAAAACTTATCCTTTCGGTAAAGGAGGATTTCAAATAGCCAAATTAGATGAAGAAACAGAAAAACGCTACTTGACTGTAGAATCTTTCAATAAAATAAAAAACTCCAAATCTAATAACCCTCAACGAGAATATGCCCGTAAGCTATTCCTATTATCATACTATTGCTATGGAATATCATTTATTGACATGGCATATCTGACAAAGAACAATATTCTAAACCTCAACACAGGAGAGTACATTGTTTATAAACGCCATAAAATACAACATCAGAAAAGTGTAAAACCCATTAAGATTAAAATAACGGCAGAAATACAATCGCTATTAGATAGTCTAAATGAAAGCAATCCTACTGTCGACGATTTCATCGTTCCCATAGTTTCTATTAGTGGATATGCCGGAGAAAGGCTATATAATCATATCCGATACAGGTATAAAAAATATAATAACTATTTGGCTGACTTAGCCGAAGAGTTACAGATAACCGATATCAAATTAACCACATATGTAAGCCGTCACACAATGGCAATGATGTTGCAACGTAATGATGTAGCACGTGAACAAATCTCTCAAATGCTGGGACATGCAGATTTGGAAACAACTAACACCTATCTGGACAGTTTCGACACAACTGTAATAGATGAAGCCGCAAAAGCTCTCTACGATTAGTATAACATTTGAACGGTATTCGTAATTATTAAAACCGATGGTTATAAAAATAACAAACAACAAAAATAGCTTTTCATAAAAAATTTGCTTCATAAAAATATTATTCATACTTTTGCGGCGAATCTAAGAAGGACGTATAGAGTAGCCAATATCGTTGCTTTGTTTTGTTCATCTTCATTCCGACGAAGCGAAAGAAAAATCTGTTGCGCTTTTTGAAAACTACATTTTAGGTGTGAAGCATACACACTATTCTTTCAAAAAATGCCTTTCCTTGATTTTTGCAAATCAAGACAATCAAAAAATTGTGTAATAATGTTTAGAATTAAATTTCACATTCTAAACAATAAAAATTATGTATCTATGAATACAAATAATGTTATTCATGATAATGACTTGCTTATGCACTTAAATGTTTGTCAGGTAAAGGCTCTTATCAAAAGTGTGTTTCAAGAATCATTATCAATTCAACAAAAACAATCGGAAATTCTTTCAATTGAAGAGGTTTCTGAATTAACTGGCTACAAAAAAGCTACGATTTACAAGCTCACACACGAGCGAAAAATTCCTTATCACAAACCCGCACATGGCGGTAGAAGAATCTTCTTTAAAAAAGATGAAATCAATCAATGGTTACAATCCAACCATATTGAAACCCACGAAGATTTTTTTTAACAAGTTAAACAATAAGGGATTAATTATTAAAAAACAAAGAAAAGATGAAAAAAGAAAGTTTTATTTTCTATCGTTCATTTTTCAATGCGATAGAAAAATTAAGTAAAAGAAATAAGTTAATTGCATATGAAGCTGTTGTCAAGTACGGTCTTAATCAAGAAATGGTAGAAAATCTACCTACAGGAGCATCAATTGTACAAGAAATGGCTATAGCACAAATAAAAGCAAACCATAAAAAGTATTGTGCAAAAATTCAAAAACAGAAATTATCCTCTGATTTTGAAGACGAAATTCAAGAAAAAATACCATTGCCTAAAAAGAAAAACAAATCAACACTGAGCAATTGTATTACAGAAGATGATCTAAACGAATCTGATTTTGATTCAATATTGAATCAAAACTGAACAACTTTTGAGTAAAATTCAAACATTAAATAATTGATTTAAAGCAGTATGACTTTTTTTAAATACACTCCTAATGAAAATGAAAATTTCAAAGGGAAAGAAAAAGAAGAAGAAAAAGAAAATACTAATTTCAAAGGGAGTGGCAGAATCTTCACTCCCTTTGAAGAACCTTTAGTGTCATTATTTGAAAGCATCTTTAGCACAGAACCTATCAAGACAATAAGATTAAGTAAATTCCTATTATCTGATAAGTTCAGAAAACAAGTTGAACAGTACAGGGCAAACACAGATAAGAAAACAAGAGAAAGAATCAAAGGAAATCTTATGTGTATCACACCAAGTGGCACATTTAGCCAAAGACGAGAATCCAATATAATTAAACACACGGAATTATTGTGCATTGATATTGACTCCAAAGACAATCCAAATATTGACTTAGCAGATTGTAAAAATGTAATTGGTTTACACTGTCCCTATTTATACTATGCAGGATTATCACTAAGTGGAGAAGGAATATTTCTAATATTCAGAATACAAAATCCAGAATATCATAAACAGCACTTTGAAGCACTTGCAATGTATCTGAATAGAAAATTCAAATTGCAAGTTGACAAAAGTGTCAAAAGCCCCGTTAGTTTAAGAGTTGCAAGTTATGATGAAAATCCTTATTTTAACGAAAATCCAATTCCCTTTCAATACACAATAGACACAAACAATAAATCCGGACAGATTATAAGAACAATAACCCAAAGAGAAGAAATCCGCAAACAGGTAGAAAAGATAGTTTCAATCATTCGGAAAAATAGAATTGACATAACTAAGCAATATCAAGATTGGTTCAAAATAGGCTGTGCATTGGCTTATGAATTTGGGGAAGAAGGAAGATACTGGTTTCATCTGATTAGTCGTATATACCCCAAATACAACGAAGGTGATTGTGATATGCAATATAATCGATGTCTAAAATACAAAAAAGAAGATGGAGTTAAAATCGCCACTTTCTTTTACATCTGCAAACGTTTCAATATCAAATATCAATAAAAAAAATTCATAGCCCCTAAAAAAGTTAAATAACCAAAATCTCATGTAAACAAAAACAACCTACTCTTTCACTTCTCAAATGAGTAAATATCATAATAAACTAATAATCAACAACTACGTATTAAAACAAAAAGATAGACGAACCCCTCAAATGTAAAAAAACATTGCATCGTTTTTTCTATCTCATTTTAATTATCGTATTATAGTAAAGCCCAGAGCAAAGAAAACAATATTCTCTAACCAGAATGTTATTTTGAGCAAACTTTACTATCTTTGCGGTGGTCACACATAGTGGCAAATTGTAGTGAAAGTGTTTCGCTTTATCCTGTGTAGGAAATCTGACAGTTTCAAAGAAACAGGGATAGCAATAACATTCATCACTTGTGTAGATATATGTTCTCAAAACATATACTAAACAGGTGTGGAGTATTGTTTATTTGTTTCTGGGTTTTGTCAGAACCTCCTACACAATAAACGAATGGCTCCACACTTTCTTTTTCTAAATCCAGTCATTAGGGAGTCGAATGGCACAATTATGACTTTATGAGAGGATTAGAATTCATTAAATCAAAACAACAAAGTTGGGCTCAAAGAAACAACTTTGAATTAATCGGAGGTACAAAAAACAACAAAGGAGAAACAAATTATCTGCATTCCTTAGCAAATAACCTATTCGAACAATTAACACCCCAGAACTTAACTTATTACAATTCGGGGGACGGACATGAGACAAGAGACAGTAAAACTCGATTAGCTAAAATGAAAGCGATCCATTCATCTTCCGCCATTGTAGTAAACTTGTTTCAATATTGGCAAGGGAAGAATATTTATCCAATCATGAGGGCTTGTAACTTGTGTGCTAAAGACTCATCTTATTTAGTACAGGAAAAATCCAATCAATCCATATCCCAAACACCTTTTGACTACAAAATCAAATTTGAGGAACAATTCGAAATTAGTGAAGACAAGGATTTATTCCCATACACACCCAATATTGACGTTATTATAGAAAACTTTAGACCGAAAGTCTTTGCTATTGAGTCAAAATTCACCGAACCATATTGTAAAAGACATGGAGGACTAAAAACTAAATATGTTGAAAACGACTCTTTCTGGAACAATATACCACACCTATACCAATTGGCAAAAGAAATATCTCCAGATGATAACAAATATCAATACTTAGATGCAGCACAGTTACTTAAACACATATTAGGGTTAAAAAAGAACTGCAAGAATTTCCACCTTTTATATCTCTGGTACGATGTAATCGGCACTGAAGGTGCAGAGCATAGGAAAGAAATAGAAGAATTTGCAGAAATAGCCCAAAAAGACAATATAAAATTCAGTCATACAACCTATCAAGAGATAATTATCAAATTATCAAAAGAATTTTATACAGGGAACGAACGTTACTGTGACTATCTGACAGAAAGATATTTATAAGATATCAAGACAAAAAAACTCCACTCAACATTAAATCTATTTAAATCACATCAGTATGTTAAAAAGACTCATTACCACATATTTGCTTCTATTCGCAATACCTGTTTTTCCACAGGCTGATTACCAATCAGTTTTAAATGGATATAAAACATGTTCTGTATCCCAATCAGAAAAGCCCCTTAATCTTGACACAAGATTCTTAAATGAGCTATCAACAGAGATCGGTTATACTAAAGAGGATATTCAATATTTTAAATCACGTCTTTCCAAAGTATCTAATCTTACACAGTCTTATGAGCTTATTCCCTGTGTCACAGAAGATTTATTACTCAATTATTATATTTCACCAGTTTTACAACATTTAATGCACTGCTATGCTATTGAATTGATTGCACCTGCTTTAGAAGCACTTGAAAACGAATCATTTGACAATCTTACCGCTCAAACAATGCTTTATCAAACAAGAAAATCTAAATCAGAAGCAGTGTTTTATCTTGCTATTGGTAATTCTTTCTATGATTTAGATTCTCAAAGCAGATGGAAAATATTAAGTTGCAACGCCCTTGATAATCCCAGAGTCTTAACGGTTCTCTCCGACTTAGGCTATTCATCTAATGACATCAAAAATTATGGTATTAATGTTGCAGGAATCAAATGTGTTGCCAATTACCTTTATTGCAAAATTTACAACAAACCGACTGATGGGTTTGAACACATCGTTTCATCATTGAGCATCTTACTACCTACTATTCAAGGAATTGTTAGCACATTTGAACATCAATACCCAGGTACACTTTACAAGCGTTCTGATGTTCTAAATTTCAAGGATATTAATTCAATATCTGGAGAATTCTTTCTTCGGAATAATATTTACACAGAATTTAAATGGTAGCTTTTCAATAGCAAGTACTCCGTGTCTTATTTGAGTCTGTGTTCCATTTGTGTTCCAGTAAATAAATAAAGGCTTATAGCGATAACTATAAGCCTTTGTAAATCAATGTCGGGGTGAGAAGATTCGAACTTCCGACCACACGCCCCCCAGACGCGTACTCTAACCGGGCTGAGCTACACCCCGTTTTTGTTTTACGGCTGCAAAGGTAACTATTTTTCGTTATACTCCAAAGCTTTCACGATAAAAATCCAGGGATTCGAGTATTTTCTCCTTACTCACCTGCCGATTTATCTGAACGTCACCGACTTGAGAAAGCAAAGTGAAATTGATGACTCCCGCTTCATTTTTCTTATCGTGCGTCATCAGCTCGTATAGGGCATCATAATCCTTACAATCGAACACGAAAGCCGGATAATACTCTTTCAAATAATAAACAACCTGACTCAATTTCTCCATCGGGAAACCACATACTTTATGAGACAGGTACAATTCGCTGACAATACCGGCGGCAACAGCATGGCCGTGCAGCAAAGGACGGTCCTTCTTAAAGGACAAACTTTCGTAGGCATGACCGATCGTATGGCCGAAGTTCAGCGCCTTACGGATGCCGTGCTCTTTCGGGTCTTCCTCCACGATACGTTCCTTTACGGCTACGGATTGGGCGACCATCCTGTTCAGAAAAGCATAATCGATCTTCGCGTCGAGGTCGAACAGCAGGACGGAAGCGTAAATATCCATCGAACTGATAAGCGCATGCTTGATCATTTCGGCATAGCCGGAAAGCAGGTTGTCGCGGTCGAGCGTACGCAAGAACTCGCAATCGATAAAGACACATTCGGGTGGATAAAAAGAGCCGACCTCGTTCTTCAAACCGTTGAAGTTAATCCCGGTCTTTCCCCCCACGGCCGCATCGACAGAAGCCATCAGGGTAGTCGGGATATTGACGGTCCGCAGTCCGCGTTTGAAAGTCGCACCGGCGAAGCCTCCCATATCGGTAATCATACCGCCGCCCAGATTGACCAAAAGCGAATTTCGGGAAGCCCCTTCGTTCGAGAGACGCGACCAGATATAGGCGACCTGTTCGATGTCTTTATGAGTATCACCCGCCTGCACGGTAATGACCGGGGTATCCTGCAAAGCTGGGATATCTTTTATCAGCGGATAACACTTTTCTTGCGTGTTCGTATCGGTCAGGATAAAGAGTTTATCATAACTCATGGAAGCAAAGAATGCCTGCAAATCGGCTTTGAGATCCTTGCTGATTACTACTTTTTGAGCGGCCATAATGTCCTTTTTTATTATAATCGTTGCGACAAAGGTATTATATGTTATCCGATTATCAAAACAGGGAAAAGAAAATTCCATGCCTATGGAACAAAAGCTTCATAGGCATGGAACAAAAGTTTCCCCTGCATGAAACTATCATTTCCTGCAGGGGAAACGTCTCTTTCTTCTTATTTCAGACCGGCTGCGTCCAAGATATGTTCGATGGCTTCACCCAGTCCGGCCACATTCTTACCTCCGGCTGTTGCAAAATGAGGCTGACCGCCTCCGCCGCCTTGTATCAGTTTTGCCGCTTCTTTCACCAGTTTGCCGGCATTCAAGCCTTCAGCCACCAACGGCTCGCTCAGCATAACCATCAACGCGCATTTCTCACCGTCTTTGATTCCAGCCACGAAGAAAACCTTTTCCTCCGTATTGCTTTCCCCCTTGATCTGGAAAGCCAGGTCCTTGATGGCATCCACGCTGGCTTCGCCACGGAAAGCGATCACTTTGACACCATTGCGCTCAACGGCTTTTGCGATCAGTTCTTTCTTGAGCAACTGCACTTTCTCTTTCACGTAGTCGCTTACCTGCTTCTTCAGTTCGGCATTCTCTTCGATGGCCTTCTTGATGGTTTGAGACAAGTTCGGCACATTGTTGAACATCGCACGCAGTTCACGCAGGGAATCTTGCAACATGAAGGTGTAGTTTTCAGCCGCTTCGGCCGTTACCGCTTCGATACGGCGCACACCTGCCGCGATGGAGCTTTCGCCGACCACACGCAGGGAACCGATCATGCCGGTCGCAGGGATATGCGTACCACCGCACAATTCGATAGAGTTGCCATATTTGACCACACGAACTTCATCGCCATACTTTTCACCGAACAGAGCCATAGCGCCCAATGCTTTCGCTTCGGCAATCGGCATATTGCGATGCTCTTCCAGCGGATAGTTGGCACGGATCTTTTCGCTCACCAGCTTTTCCACCTTACGAATTTCTTCGTCCGTCACCTTCTGGAAGTGGGAGAAGTCGAAGCGCAAAGAGTCGGGAGATACATAAGAACCTTTCTGTTCAACATGTGTTCCCAGCACCTCACGCAACGCCTCATGCAGCAGGTGAGTGGCAGAGTGGTTACATTCGCACTGGATACGTTTCTTCTCGTTGATCTTGGCAGTAAAAGTCGCCGTCACATCCTTCGGCAATTTAGTGACCAGATGTACAGGCAGGTTGTTTTCGCGTTTCGTGTCGATCACGTCGACCGTCTCGTCGTCAGCAATCAACCAACCGGTGTCGCCGACCTGTCCACCCATCTCCGCGTAGAACGGAGTCTGGTCCAGAACGATCTGATATAAGACCTTGTTCTTCTGCTTAATCTGGCGGTAACGCAGAATTTCGGCATCGCATTCGAACAAGTCGTAACCCACGAAATTGCATCCGCCCTCTTTCAGCACCACCCAGTCGCCGGTTTCGATGGCGGCAGCGTTACGGGCACGGTCCTTCTGCTTCTGCATCTCGACGTTGAACTCGTCGATATTGGCTTCCATACCGTTCTCACGCAGGATCAACTCGGTCAAATCCAACGGGAATCCGTATGTGTCATATAATGTAAAGGCATCTACGCCGCTGATCACGTTCTTTCCGGCAGCCTTTGTTTCTTCCATCTTCTTATCCAGCAAACGGATACCGGTTTCCAACGTACGCAGGAAAGATTCTTCCTCTTCCTTGATCACCTTCTCGATCAACGTCTTCTGCGCAATCAGTTCGGGATAGGCGTCTCCCATTGTTTCGATCAGTACGGGCAACAGCTTATACATGAAGGACTCTTTGCGTTCCAGGAACGTATAGCCGTAACGGACGGCACGACGCAGGATTCGGCGGATGACATAACCGGCCTTTGCATTGGAAGGCAACTGGCCGTCCGTAATCGCGAAAGCGATCGTACGGATATGGTCGGCGATTACACGCATAGCCACGTCCTGTTGTTTGTCCTTGCCATAAGCAGTACCCGCCATATCAGCAATCACTTTGATGATCGGCTGGAAAACGTCCGTATCGTAGTTGGATGTCTTACCCTGTAAAGCCATGCAGAGACGTTCGAATCCCATACCGGTATCGATCACACGGGCAGGCAGCGGTTCGAGCGAGCCGTCGGCCTTTCGGTTATACTGCATGAACACCAGGTTCCAGATTTCGATCACCTGCGGATGGTCTTTGTTCACCATGTCCTGGCCGGGGATAGCGGCACGTTCTTCTTCCGGACGGAGGTCGATATGGATTTCGGAACAAGGACCGCAAGGCCCCGTATCACCCATTTCCCAAAAGTTATCGTGTTTGTTGCCATTAATGATATGAGCTTTCGGCAGGAACTTCTCCCAGTAGCCGGCAGCCTCGTCGTCGCGCGAAAGGCCTTCGGCAGGACTTCCTTCGAACACGGTGGCATACAAACGGTCGGGATTCAGTTTCAACACTTCGACCAGGTATTCCCATGCCCAGTTGATCGCCTCCTGTTTGAAATAGTCGCCGAACGACCAGTTTCCCAACATTTCGAACATGGTGTGGTGATACGTATCGTGTCCGACCTCTTCCAGGTCGTTATGCTTTCCACTCACACGAAGACACTTTTGTGAATCCGCGACACGTGGATATTTACGGGGTACGTTCCCCAGGATTATATCTTTGAACTGGTTCATACCTGCATTGGTAAACATCAATGTAGGGTCGCCCTTCACAACCATCGGAGCAGAAGGCACAATCTGGTGCTGCTTGGAAGCGAAGAAGTCTTTAAATGATTCACGGATTTCTTTTGCTGTCAACATAATCTATTCTATATAGTCTCGTTAATATTCTGAAAAACAATTTGCAAAAGTACAGCAAATTATTATTTTTGCACGTATCCAAGCAAGAAAATATTTGATGAAACTATTTAAAAGCAGAAAAACATATTACTTATATAACCCCAACACGCTCAGTTACGAGCGCGTTTACCCCTCCGCCAAAGACCGTTTTTTCGGTGTGCTCCGCCACCTGAGCATCGGTATCGTGATCGGCGTAGGCATTTTCTTTATCTTTTCGCGCACGTTCGACTCGCCGGTCGAATCGCTTTTAAAGAAGGAGAACAAGCTGTTGCAGACACAATACGAAGTGCTTTCGTTGCGCCTGAACAATGCGCTGGAAGTCTTGGATGACATACAGCAACGCGACGAGAACTTATACCGGGCGATCTTCCAGGCGGAATCGATCCCCGAATCCGTCCGCAAGTCCGGTTTCGGCGGGACCAACCGGTATGAACACCTGATGAACCTGTCCAACCCCGAACTGGTCGTCTCGACCACCCGGAAGATGGACATGCTGAGCAAACAGCTCTATGTCCAATCCAACTCGCTGGAGGAGCTGATCACATTGGGCAAGAACCAGGAAGAACGAAGCAAATGTATTCCCGCCATACAGCCGATTGCCAATAAGGACCTGAAACGTACGGCATCCGGCTACGGTGTGCGTATCGACCCGATCTACCGTACTCCCCGCTTCCACTCAGGCATGGACTTTTCCGCCAAAGTGGGCACGGAAGTCTATGCAACCGGCGACGGAGTCGTTACCTTTGCTGCCTGGAAACAGGGATATGGAAACTGCCTGATGATCAATCACGGGCACGGATTCCAGACGCTTTACGGCCACCTGAGCAAGTTCCGGGCGCGTGTCGGACAGAAAGTAAAGCGCGGAGAAGTGATCGGAGAAGTGGGAAATACAGGGAAATCCACCGGCCCGCACCTTCACTACGAGGTGATCGTCCGCGGCAAATACGACAACCCCTCCAAGTACTACTACATGGACCTGACTCCGGAAGAATACGACCGTATGATACAGATTGCCGAAAATCACGGCCAGGTAATGGATTAAACATTGTTTAATACGATGGCATTAAATAAAGATAAAAATCTAAAGCTCTATTTCTCCATCAGCGAGGTGGCGCAGATGTTCGACGTCAACGAGTCTACCCTGCGCTTCTGGGAGAAGGAATTCGACCAAATACGTCCACGCAAGACAGGCAAAGGAACCCGCTCCTATCGGCAGGAAGACATCGACGCAATACGCTTGGTCTACCACTTGGTGAAAGAAAGAGGGATGACACTGGCGGGTGCCCGTCAAAAGCTGAAAGAGAACCCGGAGACAACGATACGCCACGAAGAGATCGTAAACAGGTTGAAACAGATCAAGGAAGAATTGCTTGCCATGAAGGAAGCATTCGAAGCGTTGGAAGCATCCAAATAGCCCTTACACCATAAAAACGACTTTAAAGAATTAGCTTGTTACGCCGGAAAATCGTACCTTCGCAGCAATTTAATAAAAACAAGAAACATGGAAATTACGGGAAGAATCATCGCCGTACTGCCGGTTCAAGGCGGTATCAGCAAAAACGGAAACGAGTGGAAAAAACAGGAATATGTCCTGGAAACACATGACCAATACCCTAAGAAAGTATGCTTCCAGATTTTCGGTGCAGACCGCATCGATCAGGCAGCCATACAGCCCGGAGAAGAACTTACAGTATTTTTTGACATAGACAGCCGTGAATATCAGGGACGTTGGTTCACAAATATCAATGCATGGAAAGTGGAACGCCCGATGGCCGCCGCTCCCCAGTCGGCACCGGGAGCCATGACTCCTGAAAACGTAGTGCCGGCATCCGCACCTGCTGCATCTGCTGTTCCTGATTTCGGTCCGGCCAATCCGATTGACGATCTGCCATTCTAATAAACAAAAAGATCCTATCCTTTTGCGCAAAAGGATAGGATCTTTTCTATCGAAAGCTATACCTTTTAGGGCAAAAGGATATGGCTTTTTCGACTTAGTCCGCTACACGAGCCACAGACTGGATATTCTTTATCTTGGAAAGGACTACGCACATCCGCTGGATATCCTCCACATCGTGTACTTTCATCTTCACCTTTCCTTCGAACACTCCGTCTTTCGCCTCAATCAGCAGGCGGATGATATTGACATTGAAGTCATCGGATATCGTGCGGGTGATCGTGTTCAACACGCCAATCGAGTCGATACCCTTAATCTCGAGTGTCGCCTCGAACGAGGAATGATGGCTGCTCCATTCCGTATTCAGGATGCGTTCGCCAAAGCTGCTTTTCAGGCGCATGGCGATCGGACAGGAACGTTTGTGGACTACCACGTTGCCGTCATCATTGATAAAGCCCAACGACTCGTCGCCGGGAATCGGTTTACAGCAATCGGCAATGACGTAATTGCGTTCGAAAGCTTCCTCCTTCAGGATATAAGGCTTCTTCTTGTCATATTTCGGTTTTTCTTTCGGTTGTTCCTCTTCCTCTTTCTTCCCGGTAGTCGCTTTCGTTGCTACCCGGAGCGCCTGTTTGACGTACTTAAAGAGAACGTTGTCCGTTTTCTCTTTCAGCAATTTGTGGATATTTTCCGGCAGGATCACCTCCCCTTTCTCTACTGCATAGTAGAATTCTTCGCGTTTAGAGAAACCGAAATACATACATAGTTTGTCGATATTGGATGTATTTGCCTCCAAATTATTGCGTTTGAAAGCATCGATCACCTTAATTTCTCCTTCTTTTGCTGCCTCTTTACGAATCCTTTTCAGGTAAGCGTCAATCCTGGCACGTGCCCTTGCTGTCGTGACGAAATTCAACCACTCCGGTTGCGGGTTCTGCGAACGGGAGGTCAGGATCTCTACCTGGTCGCCACTTGCCAACTGATGGCTGAGCGGAACCAAACGATGGTTGACTTTCGCACCGATACACTTGTTCCCGATATCCGAGTGAAGGGCATATCCGAAGTCCAGGGCAGTAGCCCCCTGGGGCAACGTCTTGATGTCGCCTTTCGGGGTAAAGACGAATATCTCGGAAGTAAAGAGATTCAGCTTGATCGTATCAAGAAAGTCCAAAGCGTTCGGGTCCGGGCTTTCCAGTATCTCGGTAATGGTCTGCAACCATTTGTCGAGCTCCGTATCTTCTTCTATGTTATGCTCCTTATACTTCCAATGGGCGGCAAAGCCTTTCTCGGCAATCTCGTCCATACGGCGGCTACGGATCTGTATTTCCACCCATTGCCCGTCAGGTCCCATCACGGTCAGGTGCAACGCCTGATAACCGTTGGCTTTCGGACGGCTCACCCAATCGCGGATACGGTCCGGCCGGATGCGGTAGATATCCGTGATAGCGGAATAGATATCCCAACATTGGTTCTTCTCATCCACACCCGGCAGCGGGTCGAAGATGATGCGGACGGCATATATATCGTAGATGTCTTCAAAACTGACGCCTTTGCTCTCCATCTTGTTCCAGATGGAATAGGCGGATTTCACACGGGCACGCATTTCATAGTTGAGCCCCATCTCCTTCAATTTCCTGTCCACCGGCACGGCAAAATGCTCGAACAAAGTGTTGCGGGCTGCTTCCGTAGATTTCAATTTCAGATTGATAAAGGCATATTCCTGCGGATGCTCATACTTGAAGCTCAGGTCTTCCAGCTCCGTCTTGATGGTGAAAAGCCCCAGACGGTGTGCCAAAGGGGCATAAAGGTAAAGCGTCTCACCGGCTATCTTGAACTGCTTCGCGGGCAACATGGAACCCAAAGTACGCATGTTGTGGAGACGGTCGGCTATCTTGATCAGGATCACCCGGATATCGTCGCTCATCGTCAGCAACAGCTTACGGAAATTCTCTGCCTGTGCCGATGCCTGTTCGCCGAAGATACCGCCGGATATCTTCGTCAGGCCGTCCACGATCTGGGCGATCTTCTCGCCAAACATGTCCTTAATATCCTCGACCGTATATTCGGTATCCTCCACCACGTCGTGCAACAAAGCCGAACAGATGGAAGTGGAACCCAGTCCCATCTCGCGGCAAACAATACGCGCCACGGCAATCGGGTGCATGATGTAAGGCTCGCCCGAACGACGCTTCACGCCGGCATGTGCCTGATTGGCAAAATTGAACGCCTTGGTTATGCGTTCTACCTTACGCCGGTGATTTGAATTAAGGTAATCCTGCAACAGCGCGTTAAAGCCGTCCTGAATCATCTGCTCGTCGGCCGAGAGAGCGGGTTTCGCCTTCTGGTCGGGCTGCATGCCTGCTGTGTCTTTTGTATCATTTATGTCGCTCATATCGAATGCCCTTCCGTTTTTTAACGTGTATGTAGGCAAATATATATAAATATTTGCTTATATATCCCCGAATGCGACAGAAAAAGTCAAACGACCGGGATTTTCAAGACCTGGCCCGGCCGGATATCGGCACTGGTCAGCCCGTTGGCCCTCTGCAAGTCGTCTGTGGAAACTCCCGGATACTTCTTGGCAATGGAATAAAGGGAATCGCCGGACTGTACTTTATAAGTCAAACTTTTGCCTGAAACGCGGGCTGTCTGGTTGCTCTTGGTAACGACAGGGGTTGCTTTCTGTCCCGCTTTGACAGTTCCGTCCTTTTCGGTCTTCTTTGTCTTGGCGGAAGCAAATGCGACACCTCCGTTATCGACATGCAGACGCAAACGGCGACCTTTGGCAACACGGTTGGAACCGAGTCCGTTCCACTTACGGATATCCTTCGGAGTAACGCCGTAGCGGTTCGCGATGGTATAGATATTCTCACCGGAGGCTACCACATGGGTAATTTTCTCAAGCGTGAGATTCTTTGATCCGTCGGCAGCGTTGACCGGTATGCAGTTGGCCAGCAACTCCTCTATACGATGCGTATAGACCGAATCCTCCTTGTCGACAAACGCATAAGTCTGCGATGCCGGAAGTTTCAATACGGAAGGTTCCGTATTTCCCGGAATGATATCCCGTTTATATTGCGGGTTGAGCGCACGAAGCTGTTCGATGTCGATCCCCAGCACATCGGAAACCTGTTGCAGGTGAAGCATACTGTTCACCATAACCGTATCGGTCGCCAACGGCAGACTGGTCTGCATCGGGCAAATATTATGATCGCAATAGTAATTCATGATATAATTGGCTGCGATAAACAACGGTACATACGAACGGGTTTCACGAGGCAAGTAGCGGAAGATCTCCCAAAAATCGGTCTTTCCTCCGGAACGGCGGATCGCCTTATTCACATTGCCCGGACCACAGTTATAGGAAGCCAGCACCAGGTTCCAGTCGCCATAGATGGCGTACATATCTTCAAAATACTTACAGGCCGCCTCTGTCGCCTTCTCCGGATCACGCCGTTCATCCAACAGGCTGTTGATCTCCAAACCATATATCTTGCCGGTCGGAAGCATGAATTGCCATAACCCGCAAGCCCCCACACGCGAAAGGGCAACCGGATTCAGGGCACTTTCGACGACAGCCAGATACTTCAGTTCCAAAGGCAGGTTATGCTTGTCGAGCACCTGTTCGATAATGGGGAAATAGAAATCCGCCATACCCAACATATAGCGTACCAGGTCACGCTTGCGTCCGGCATACAGGTCGATGCAATCCCTCACCACCTCGTTGTAAGGCAAACGGATCACACTCGGCAGACGTTCCAAGCGTTCTTCGTAGACCGAATCGGGAAAATAGACATTCTCCGCATCATCGTGACAATACTCATCCACTTTCGAAAAATATTGCACATGCCAGGAATGGAGCAAACTATCCACGTTTGCATCGAGACTTTCAGGTATCAAGCCCACTACGTCAGAGAGCGAGTCTGCCGATAATGTCGAATGCTGCGGTTCGCCGAATATAGGGTCTTGTGCGCGGGAGACCTGCATCAGGCTAAACAGGCAGAATAGAATAAGTAGGTTTTTATTCATGATGTCAGAACTTAAAACTGCAATTCAATCCATACGAGCCCGGCGTATAGCGGGTCTTCGGGGTTACCTCCGGCGACCAGTGCAGACTCAGGTCCGGAGAAATGTCAAAGTCAAACAGTTGGGCATCCACATACGCATCGATAATACTGATCGCATATACCCCGACCGTAATGATAATGCTCAAATCCCTGTAACGGCGGAAATAATCTTTCCGGCGCTTCAGGTTTTCCTGGAACTGTGCATTCGAGACATACGTGCTCTCCTCACCGTTTCTGACAAAGATCGTCCAACTCTCCTGCCAAGGTCCCTCATACTTTTGTCCATCCTTCTCTGCCGCCAATACCTTTTGGTAATCCTCCATGATATCGAAGTAGGCAGTCGAATAGTCCTTATAATTCTTATTGTTCCAAGTGATGGCATACATACAGCCCATAAAGGCCCCATATACCAACGGGAGCTTCCAATACTTCCTGTTATATATCTGTCCCAGACCCGGCACCAAGGCATACAGCAACGCTTTGTTAGGATCGGGTTTGAACTCCTTCAGCTTCACCTTCGGTTGGGGAAGCGAGTCGGCAGCCGAAAGCACAGCCTTCACTGTCGAATCGGCCTTGGCCGTTTCTCCGGGAACCACAGCCGTTACGGCCGAATCGGAAGATATCACCGTATCCTGCTTTGCCGTTATCGTCCTCTGCGCATGGCCGGTCCATACCGAACCGCACAGGAGGGCTATTATCCACAAAATTGCTTTCCAGTTTCTCATTTCAACTTATCCAACAAGCCGATCAGTTTTTCCAATTCATCTTCAGATGCAAAGGGGATCGTTATTTTACCTTTTCCTTTTTCGTTGCATACCAATTGGACCTTCGTATTAAAGAAACTGGACAGATGGTCCTTCAGCAAGTTGAACTCCTCGGGAAGTTTCGGTTTCCGCTGGGCAGGCTTTTCCTTCCTGGCCTGTTCGAGAGCCGCCGCATCCACTCCGCCACGTACTATTTCTTCGACATTACGGACAGACAGTCCATCCGCCAATATCTGTTCGTAAAGAGCCAACTGCACTTCCGGGTCCTCGACAGGGAGCAGTGCACGTGCGTGCCCCATATCGATCTTCTTATCCTTCAGCCCCACCTGTATCTCGGCTGGGAGCTTCAAGAGGCGGAGATAATTGGCAATCGTCGCCCGCTTCTTGCCGACACGCTCGCTCAACTTTTCCTGCGTCAGGCCATAACTGTCGATCAACTTCTGGTAAGCCAGGGCTATTTCTATCGAGTTCAGGTCTTCGCGCTGGATATTCTCGATCAGAGCCATCTCGACGACATTCTCGTCTGCTGCGGTTTTGATATAGGCGGGGATACGTTCCAAGCCAGCCATCAGGGAAGCGCGATACCGACGTTCGCCGGAGATAATCATATATTTATCCGTTCCCGTTTCTTTCAACGTAATCGGCTGAATGACACCCAATGAACGGATAGAAACGGCCAGTTCTTCAAGCGTCTCTTCTTCAAAAACAGAACGGGGTTGATCCGGATTGGGCTGAATCTTACTCAGCTCTATTTCACTAATAGACGACGAACCGCCCGTTTTCAGGTCATCCATCGTTATCAAAGCATCCAATCCGCGGCCAAGAGCCGATCTTTTCATTACCATAAACTTTCGAATTTATGATTTATGATGTATGATGTATGATTTGTTTGTCTTTTCAAATCATACATCATACATCATAAATCTATTTGTTTTTATCTATCAGCTCTTGTGCAAGCTGCATGTGATTCAAAGCTCCCTTCGACTCGGCATCGTAAAGCAGCACGGGTTTGCCGTAGCTGGAAGCTTCGCTTAATTTGACATTACGCTGAATAACGGTCGTGAAAACCAGGTCCCGGAACGGACGTTTCACTTCTTCGTATATCTGGTTGGCCAGACGGAGACGCGAGTCATACATGGTCAGCAGGAAGCCTTCGATTTCCAAAGCGGGATTCAGCTTCGATTTGATAATCTTTATCGTATTCAACAGTTTACTGATCCCTTCCAACGCAAAATACTCACATTGCACGGGTATCATCACCGAATCGGCTGCCGTCAAGGCATTGACCGTGATCAGCCCCAAAGAGGGAGAACAGTCGATCAGGATATAATCGTACCGTTCTTTCAGCGGGACCAGTATTTGTTTCAATATCTGCTCCCGGTTCTCCATGTTCAGCATTTCAATCTCCGCGCCTACCAAGTCGATATGCGAGGGGATAATATCCAGTCCCTCCACTTCCGTATTGGTAATCGCACCTTTCGGATCGTCGCCGTTCACCACACATTCGTAGATCGACTGCTCCACGCTGCGGATATCCACGCCCAGTCCCGACGAAGCGTTAGCCTGCGGATCCGCATCGACCACCAGCACCTTTTTCTCAAGTGCCGCCAGCGATGCAGCCAGATTAATCGTTGTGGTAGTCTTACCTACCCCACCTTTCTGATTTGCTAAAGCGATAATCTTTCCCATACTTTGTCTATTTATTCGGGGGCAAAACTAAACATTAAAAACCTAACACAAATCAGTTTATCCAAAACAATGCCTGTTTTGTTGAAAAGTCACCTTATCTGTTGATAACTTGCAAATATAAACAGAATATTCAATAACTTGTTTCAAATGAGCGCGATGGTGGGTATTTTTTAGGAATGATAACGAATCCTATAATAAAGAAAGAAAAGAGTTATAATCCAAGATACGTGTTTCATTGTGCTTACCTAACACAAGCAAATCCTTATCGCCCGATATGATATAGTCGGCAGGAATCGTATCGGCTAATGACAACAAATATAAATCTTTTACATCTCTGATAGGAGATACCGCCGGTTTTTCTATATCAACACAAAAACAATACAAACTCATCAATTCTAATGTATCAAGAACATCTTTCTCTCCAATATACTTTTTCAGCTTTGGTCTTTGAACCACGGCTTTATATTCCCCTATCAATTCTTTGCACACATATTCCATTTTCACAAAGATACAAACATACACTCAAAACTCTACCATCAAAATACAGCAGCTATCTTTTTATATTGTTCAACTTTTCAAGCAAGGAACTATTCTTATGAGCCACTTGTATATTCCACCTTGCTTACACTTAGATTTTGTTAACAACAGTGGAACGATACGAAGTGGCTTTTTCCAGAAAACGGCAGATTCAGGCTATTATAGCAATAGAGGCCGGCAGATTGAAGATATCATGTATATTATTGACAAACTTGAACTTACACAATTATATTTAGGTACATATGTACATTATATAAAAAATGGATTTCAGCCTTATTTTAGAGCGTTTTTATGTTTATAAGTGATTGGGGATAAAAAAGATAGAGACTGTTTTCAGAATGGCTAATGAAAACGTACGTTTTTTTTCGCCACTTTTCAGCTACAAAAATACAACTACTTTTTAAACCTGCAATCCTTTCTCCCAATAAATTTTCCTTTTCTATATTCTTTCTTATCAATTAGATAGCTTAACGCGTACAAAAAACCGACTTTCCGATACGAAGCCTTCCGACTGCTCCCCAAAAATGACTAATTAAAACGTACGTTTTCATTAGTCATTATACAGGATTTTGGTTAACTCTTGTAAAACAAGAGGTTTGAGTACATAGAAGAAACAAACAGATATACTATTTATTAATTAAACATTTTAGAATTATGAACAAAAAGTTTTCTACTCTTTTAGCAGGAGTTGCACTGTTTGGGGCAACAAGTGCTTTTGCAGGAAACAATGTTCCCTCTTTAATTGAAGGAACAAATGATGGACTGTATCAATTGAAGACTACTGGTAACCTCTACTTGGCAGTGAATGCGAAGGGAGAACTGGTTACAGTTGATAATGTTACAGCAGATAACGTTGCAAGCACATTGTGGTGCACAACTGTTACTGTTGAAAATCAAGGAAAAGCTCCTATTTATGACTTCGTAAACAAAGGTGCTGAAGCTTTATTGTCTGTAACAATGGATGATTTCGCTAAAAATGCAATGCAAACAACCAAGAACTCATTGGTTGGAGGTGAAATTGCAGGCTGGGCATTCTCTGGAACATATGCTAATGCTTTGGAAACTAACAGACCGTTGTATTCTTATTTCCAAGAAGACTCTGTTGTCGGCTTAGTTTTAGAGGGCACTAATGTACGTTTGAAGAAAGCTGGTGGTAAGGCCGCTGATATTTCAGGAGCTAAATTTGCCACATTCACTTTGGTAGAAGCTGACGGAATCGCTTTGAATGCAAAGCAAATCAACACTAAATTAGGTATTCAGGATGCAGCTAACGGCGTTAAATTGACATTCAATCCGGATCGCAACAACACATCTTTGGAAAACCCGTTCAGTGATGTCGCTTTCATCGCTAAAGATACTAAGGACGGATCTTTTGTTTATGTAACAAGAAAAGCTGACAACCAGTATCTGCATGTCGATACAGCATATACAAATAAAAACAGCGATAAGTTCTTGGCATTTAATTACAAAAAGGCTTTGAGTACGGATTTGGCTGATCAAGGTAAGTTCTTGTTTACTTATTTCCCGTCTCACGACTCTTTGGTAATCCAAGTTAAGCAGGCAACTCGCTTAAGCGCATCTGTTAAAGATTGGAAGAAAGCGTTAACTACAGCAGGAAACAAAACGATTATCGCAAATAATAAAACTGCTAAAAACTATGTTACAATTCAAGACCTGGTTAAAGCAGATGAAATTCGTATCGTAACTATCGCTGACGTAAAAGAAACAGATATCACTTTAGGCTTCACCGGTTGTGTTCAGGCTGGTACAGACAAGGTTTCTTTGGAAGACGGTCTGTATGTAATCCAGAATGCAGAAACTAACAAATATCTGGCATCTCCGATCCATGTTGATGGTGCAGCTTCAGAATGGGTAACTGTTGATAAAGCAGAACAGAACGTAATGCACATGCCGGCTTACCAGTGGGTTGTTTTGAAGACTAAGACTTCTGAATATTTCTTGTCTACTTCTCCGGTAAATGTTACAAACCGTGAATATCCGTCATTGAAGAACCCGGCTTATAATACAACGGACAAGGTTCTGAAAAACGGTGCTTCTTGGCAGTTGACTCAGGCAGAAGGTTCTAAACTGTATTATTGCAAGGCTTTGTCTTCCGACTCTTTGGTCATCACAAAGATTACAGACAAAAACATTTTGGGTGACAAATATTTAGGATACAAATATTTGACTGATGATGAATTGATGATCACAAACTATGCATTCAACTACTTCAACCCGTACACAATGGACAAATACATCGCACAGGTTGAAGGAGACACAACTTTGAACGCATTGCAGGAAGAAGCTACTTTCTTTGAACTGGTTAAGCAAAATAACAACAAGACTGTAGCTTACGGTTACACAGTAGATGCAACAGTACAGGCAAGAATCGAAGGTCTGGCTCAGCTTGAAAGAGCTACTTATCAGATCAAAGCTGGTAAGAACATGATCGCTGTCGGCAAAGAAAACCGCTATGTCTTGACAGAGAACTTAGCTCCGGCTACATTCTACTTCAAAGAAAACAACGAAACAGAAAAGGGTTGCTACTATGCATTTATCGATGCAGACGATGTAGAGAAAGACACGAAAGGAAATGTTCTTTCTTTCAACAACAAATTAGGTGTTGCAGACCAGAGCTTGAAAGCTTTACTTCAGGAACAGGTTATTGAAGAAGTAAGAACTTCTGCTTTCAGAATCGGTTTGGCTGACCAACCTCTGTATCGTCGTTTCAACCACGTTGAATTGGATGGAGCTGTAGAAGGTAACGAAGATGCTACTAAACTGTTGAAGTTCAAAGAAGCTTATGTCGGCGATTATCTGATGGATGAAACCAACAAGAACTTCATGCGTGAAGATATGGACTATTTAGGCATTGGAGCAAAGAATATTGCCAAAGCAGGTCTGTCATTCAATGTCCGTCCGTTCAATATCGGAAAATCTGCTCAGTATCAGATTAAGCCGCAGTATTTGGTATATGTAAGTGAAACAGAAAACAAAGGAACTGAAGGAAAACCTTGTGACGCAACCAACCACAAGCATATGAATGCCAATGGTGAACCTTGCGGTCCGGAAGATTGTATCCATGCAACTCCTGCCGTTCCTGGTTTCAACCGTTACAAACTGTTGGTAAGCTTCGCTGACTCTGCAGAAGCCAAGGATGTTGTCAAGGGTGAAGAACTGTATCACTTCGGTAAATACCATCGCGTAGGTTTTGTTGATGCCGTTGAACAGGATAGCGTTCTGTATATCTTGGGTGAACATTTCGAAAACGTTGCAACTAAAGACTTGAGCATGGAAGACATTAAGAAAGTTGTCAAAGGCATCAATCTGAAGGTTGCTGTTAAGGAAGACAAGCACCACAACTATACTTGGTCATTCCGTTACATCGATCCGGCCAAGGCTGCTAACGAAGTTGAAGAAGATCGCGCATTCTTGATCGAATCTAACAAAGGTAACAAAGACATCGCTCCGACAAATGCAGCATGGTTGAAGAACCAGAACAACTGCTTGGTATTATCTGATCCTGAAGAATCTGAATTCGAAGAAGCAAAGACAGGCGGTGACAACGCTCTTATCTTCAACATCGAAAAGGGTTCTGCTGACGATATGGCTACCGACAACGAAGAGATCGCCACATCTGAAGTAACAGTTATCGCTGGCGAAGGCAACGTAACGATCGCTGGTGCTGCCGGTAAGAAAGTTGTTGTAAGCAACATCTTAGGCCAGGTTGTAGCTAACACGGTTATCACTTCTGACAATGCAACAATCGCTGCTCCGGCAGGTGTAGTAGTTGTAGCTGTAGAAGGTGAAGAAGCTGTTAAAGCTATCATCAAGTAATCGAGACTGAACAATACTATCGTAAGGGTGGTTATTAGACCACCCTTATACAAATGACATTTTATAATCAAATAATTCTTCGGTTGCGTACCGTAAAAACGGCAACTAACCTGCGAGAGGCGAACAAGCAACCGGATTTAATATTAATAATACTAAAGTATATTGAAATTAAAGTTCAAGTTGCCTTTCCCCTGCGAAGGACGAAGGCATACAAAAAAACAAGCCCCGGCAGTACGAAAACTGCCGGGGCTTCGTTATTTATTAAAAACAGATGATAATCATCATTTATATTATCCATCTTATAAAAAAAATTCATCATGAAAAAAAACAGAAGCTTTCAAAAGAAGCACAAGAAATAGCAGAATTGTACACCCGCCTGGAAATCCTCAAGTCTAAACAGATAGAGGGAGTCAAAACGACACGTTACACGACCGACGCCATCCGCGCCTGCCAAGGACGCATACGCAAACTGCTCCAAAAGGTCGGAGGGATCGAAGAAATACAGATAAAGGTAGACGACGCACGCACACTTGCCGAGTATTTCAGCGGAATACGCTACCTCCCTGAATTTGAGAAAAACACGGAAAAGGCAGCCGGGCTATTCAAGGCCATGCAGGTCATCTTCAACTTCAGCGTCGTGGTCAAGACGTTGGCCACCTATTATTATTCAAAAGAGAAGAGAGAACGGACAAACAGTTAATTTATTCTAAATAAAAATGTTAAAAAGCAATATGCTCCGTCAAAAACAAAATTCATATACACCTAACAACCAGTATTATATATTTCAAAAATCCGCTTTTGGCATAGTTGCCTGCACACTGGGATAAGCTTACCTTTGTCGCATAAACAAACCGGCAATCCATTTTGCCTTAAATTAATAATATCATGGAAAAACAAGTACATGTATCTTTTTACGCCAGCCTGTTCCGGACAGAGTGCAAAGTCTTAACTCTTGAAGAAATCATCATCCTGATCCGGCGCCGCCGCTGGAAAAATGAGATCCTCGCCTACCGCACCGCACTGGCGGAAGGGCGTGCCGAAGAAGCCCGGAAGCTGAAGGGCGGATTGCCGGGGTTCACCCCTTCGGGGGTATTCAAGGGCGGACATAAGGCGAGTGCGCTCGAAACATACAGCCAGGTCGTCGGACTGGATTTCGACCATGTGAAGGACCTGCCGGCACTGATCCTCGCCTTCCGGGCGCTGAGCTCCACGCTGGCGATGTTCGTCAGTCCCGGCGGAGAAGGGCTGAAGGTCTTCGTACGCGTAGACTGCCCGGCGGAACGCCACGGCGAAGCCTATCCCCTTGTCGCCGCCTTCTTCGAGAAGGCAGGCGGTGTGGCAAGCGATGCCAAGTGCAAGGACATCAGCCGTTGCTGTTACGTGGGCGACGACGGGGAGGCGTACTACAATCCGGACGCGGAAGTCTTCCACATCCCCGAAAAGCAGTCGGCCGAAAAGGGTGTCGACGCGTTTGTCGCACGTTTCCTCGACCGCATCCCGCCGTTGGCAGGAGCGCGTAACCAGACGGTCTACCGCCTCGGCTGCGAGGCAAACCGGAGGGGCTTTTCGTACACCGAAACAGCCGCATGCTGCACGCTGCGCCTGCAAGCGGCAGACTTCACGGCTACAGAGATCGAACAGGCGTTACATTCTGCTTATCAAGGAAATATAAACGAGCATGCGACCTATGGCGGAGCAAAAGGACAAATTGACCGCGAAATTTCCCCTACAGTTTTCAAAACCGGACATCCCTTAGAGACGGAAGAAATCGAGACAAGCGGCGAAGTCCTGCGCGAGCGGACCCCGCTCATTCCCGACGAGGTGTACGGATGGCTTCCCGATCTGTTCCGCGAGGCGGTCGCCTTCTATCCCCAGCACCGCGAGCGCGACATGGCGCTCCTCGGAGCATGCACGGTGGCAAGCGCCTGCCTCCCCGAAGTGTCCGGCAAATATCACCGCAAACGGGTGTTCCCCCACATTTTCACCGTCGAGGTGGCTCCCGCGGCCAACGGTAAGGGGTGCATCAACGACATGCGCCATCTGGCCGACTTGTACGAAGAACTGATCAAGACGGAAACGGGACAGGCCGAAGCCGAATATATGCAAGCCCTGGAAGAATGGGAGCAGAAGAAGGCGGAGGCACACCAGAAGCACCGCTCCGTCGTGGTAAAGGATGCTCCGAAACCTGCCGCCAAGGCCTACCTCAACATCCCGACGCAGGTCACCAAAGCCAAGATGCTTGTCCACCTGCGCGACAACGGCAACATCGGCGGGCTGATGGCTGACAGCGAAATCGACACGATCCTATCGGCCAGCAAACAGGACTACGGGATGTTTGACGACCTGCTCCGCAAGGCGTTCCATCACGAACCGGTCTCTTCGTCGCGCAAGACGGACAACGAGATGATCCGCATCGACTCTCCACGGCTCGCCCTGCTGCTCTCCGGGACACCGGGACAGTTCTCCCGCCTGATCCCCGACAGCGAGAGCGGACTCCTGAGCCGCCTGCTGCTCTATACGTGCCGCAGCGAGGCGGTCTGGCAGGATGTCTCGCCCGAAGGCGACAAGATGGATATGCCGAAGAAGCTGTCGGAACTCTCCGAACAGCTGATGAACATCGCCAAGACGCTTCGCCGGCGCCCGTTGCAGGTATGCCTGACGCTGTCGCAGTGGGCCCGGCTGAACCAGTGTTTCAAGAAATGGCTGCATGAAGCGGACCTGTTCGGCGACGAGGAGTTTCTCAGCGTCATCAAACGCCACGGGCTGATCGCCTTCCGCCTCTGCATGATCTTCACCGCCACCCGATGCGGCAAGGAGGGCTACGGGATGGACTCGCAGTATTGCACCGAAGAGCATTTCAAGGCTGCGCTCGCCATCGTCGAGACTTGCCTCGAACACAGCCGCCTGCTCCTGACGCAGCTGCGCCACAACGAAAGCGCTCCTGAACTGTCCTGCCCCCGCAAGGGACGCATCCTGCTGGAGAAATTGCCGGAGCGCTTCACCCTGGCTGAAGCTTACACCATCGGTGAGGCGGAAGGGATGGACAAAAGGCTGGTCAGACGCCTCATTTATAAGCTGAACCCTCTGTTCATCAAGAGAATAAGCCACGGTGAGTATCAGAAAAACAAGCCCGTCACCCCCCAAAAAGTGTAGGAAAAATATCGCGGTCAAATTGTCCTTTTCCCTCCGCAGCCGATTTCAGAAAGAGAAAAACCCTATACCTTTTCCCCCCAAAAGCCATAGCTTCCACGGAAAAAAGGTATAGGGTTTTGCCCTGTGGGGTATAGTTTTTTTTTATATCAAAGCCAAGCATACTTGCCGGCTTTCCCCGGCTTTCCCCGTTTTGCCCCTCTCCTCCCCCTCTTGCCACGCTGTTCCGCCACATTCCGCAGGGACGACGGGGGCGGTTGTATCTTTGTTATGTGATTAAGAAACAAATGTTTTACCTAAAAATCCTGATGTTATGCCAGCAAAGTACAAATTGGTCCTGCGCAAAGACATGCGCAAAGATGCCGCCGAAGGTTCGAAACTGTATTACGCCAGTGCCAATACGACCGGCACGTGCGACGTGTATGAATTGTGCGACCTGATCTCGGCCCAGTCCACCGCCTCTTCGGGCGATGTGAAACTGATCCTCGACGAATTGGTCAACGTGATGCGCCGCAACCTCGGCAAAGGCGAGGTTGTCAAAGTAGGCGAGCTCGGTAGCTTCCAGTTGCAGTTCGGCAGCACCGGCACGCTGACCGAGAAGGAGTTCAGCCATGCGCTTATCAAAAGCCGCCGCATCGTCTTCCGCCCCGGCAAGCTGCTGAAAGATGCGATCAAGAACTACACGTTCGAGAAGATCGCTTCCGGTGCTCCGGACGAGGGCAGCGCAGGGGGCGAAGATGAGCGCCCGGGAGAACTTTGAGAGGTGAAAGTTGAAAGGTGAAAGTTGAAAGTGATGCTTCGCGTTCGTACAAATAACTTTCAACTTTCACCTTTCAACTTTCACCTCTTCAGGGTTCTCCGAGATGTCCCACAATGTAATCCTTTTGTCTGGGGGTGAGGTATTTCTTGCCAGGATGCCAGCCCGATTTTTCCAGTTGACCGACCAGCTCGTCGCTGACGCGTATCCATTTCAACAATTGCATGGTCGCGCTCTTCTGCGAGATATTCGGGAAGTACATCAGGGCCAGTTCGCCCCATCCCCATACTTTGTTTTGATTCAGTGAATTTTCCATCGTTTTTCTTCTTGATTATAATATGTAAATATAGTCATTATCAATCTGAAATACAAATAAATACCGATATATAATGGATAAAAAGATCAACTTTTTACATACTTGCCGGGAGGCTGCCGCCGAAGCGGAAAAGCTGTTCGGCATGAACGCCAGGATCATCCTCGCACAGGGTGCGCTCGAAAGCGGATGGGGAACCTCCATGCTTGCGACGGAACATCATAATTTCTTCGGACTGATGGGGTATGGCGCTTCCAACGCGTATTGGCACGGACAGCGGGCCACGTTCGAGACGGCCTACGGCACGCACCATTTCAGGCATTACGAAGCCACACACCTCTCTTTCCTCGACTTCGCCCGCCTGATCCGTTCCGCCTATCCCCGCGCCTACCATTTCAGCTTCCAGCCCGAAGCCTACGCCAAGGAGATCGCCTACAGCCCCTACATCAGCGAACAAAACGGTGACAACCGCGACCTCTACCGCCGCAACATCATCGCGCTCGAAGCAGAGATCGGGAAACAACTGGAACTGTTTCAATGGACAATGAACAATGGACAATTAAATCATAAATCATAATTCATAAATCCCATCATGAACAAACTAAAACAAATCCTTGAATTTATCAGAGCCTTGTTGGGCTTCTTGTTGAACCTGAAAAAGAAGAAAACGGATGAGAAGAATGAAAAGCCGCCTCGCCCGATACCGGGCAAGTTGCCGGACGATGTGCCGGACGATACGCCTTCGGACAGCATTGGCATTGTATCTGGCCGCCCTCGGGATAATGGCCCTGTGGGCGGACCGTTCGGAGGTGGTGCTGGGATGTATAGGAGCCCTCTTGACACTCTCGGAGTACGGACAAACGGCACGGGACAAGCCTCCTCCTTCGTGGGATGGGCGCTGATTGCATACGCGACGGGGATGTCTTTATGGGGAGCCTGAACGGGTGTTAGCGGATGGACACTTTACGGACCGTGTCGCCGATGCGGACGATGTAGTAACCCTTGGCAAGGTCCACCGTATATTCGCCGGAGGGTTGCTTCATCGGTATCTCTTTCACCCGGATGCCTACCACGCTGTAGACTTCGAGCTTGCTACCGGCCGGAGCATTCTCGACGACGATCTTGTTATCATAGGCGCTGATCTCAACCGAATCCGGTTCTTTGTCTTTGGCGACGGTCGTCCGGGACACGGTCGTATTCGCTTGTTGTGCCATCACCTCAAGCGGACAACCGGCCCATGCAGCCAGCAACAAAACGAATGTAATCAATACCTTCATATACCAAACCCTAAGATCGTACAAATGTAGGAATATTTTTTGGGATAATACACAAAGTTCTGTATTATTAATGATCGACGGCCATTCCATGTTTCGACACACCTTCCTGCGGCACCTTTTTTTCGATTAAACCGGTATCACCGTTCCTTCATTTCCCAATATCGTGCCGGGGAATACCGCTTCGGCTTCCCGGTGAAGTTCGGACAGGTCTTCGTAGCGGGCGGAATAGTGACCGATGACGAGGCGTTTCACATGGGCGTCGCGGGCGATCTCCGCTGCCTGGCGTGCGGTGGAATGGAAGGTTTCTTTGGCACGGGCGAGATCGCATTCGGCAAAAGTCGCTTCATGATAGAGCAGGTCCGCCCCTTCGATAATCGGGATGATCGAGCGGTTATAGGCCGTATCGGAACAGAACGCATAACGCTTGGGAGGAGCAGCCGGACGCGTCAGGCGGGAATTGGGAACGACCTCGCCTTCGGGCGTGACATAGTCCTGCCCCTGCTTGATATCTTTCATGCAACGGACGGGAACCTGATAGAAATCCGTCATCTCGCGGATGATATGCGCCTCCTTCGGTTTCTCGGCAAAGAGATAGCCGCAGGTGGGAATCCGGTGCTTCAGCGGGATGGAGTAGACCGACAGCGAACGGTCTTCCATCACCAACGAATGGCTGCGGGTATCGACAGGATTGAAACGCACTTCGAACTCCATGCCCCGGCAGAACAAATCCATCACGGGACGCAGGTAAGTCTCGACCTCCTTCGGACCGTGCACGACCAGCTCGCCGGTGCGTCCCAGCATGCCGAGTGTAGAGATCAGTCCCGGCAGACCGAAGCAGTGGTCGCCATGCAAATGAGAGATGAAGATATGGGCGAGACGGCCGAAACGGACGCGCATCCGCCGCATCTGCACTTGGGTACCTTCCCCACAATCAATCATATACAATTTGTCTCGTAAATCTACGATCTGTGATGTTGCCAGATGCCGCGTGGTAGGTAACGCCGAACCGCATCCCAATATGTTTATGTTAAATTCTGCCATAAGGTCCTTCGGATAATTCGGGTGTAAAGATAATACAAAAGCATTGGCGTTCTGTGAAAAATAACAAAAAAAGCGGGGAGATTGTTCCGAGGGTCACAGGTATTCCATATATTTGTTTGCTGTCCTTATGGAAGCTATTTAGAGTCAGTAGAAAAGACTTAAGATATTTTCATCTAAGCCTTAACTAACTTTTTCTTTTTGTTTAAAACGGTTAAATGTAGAAACGGCCAAGCGTGAGCTTCGCCGTTTCCTTTGTTTTATGGGACCAGCCTGTAGCATCGCATCAATAGGCATGCGTGTCTTTCTCCTGCATTTCCTCCCCGCTGATCTTCCGCAGATCCAACGCACGCCAGGCATAGAAAATATAGCCCAGGACGAAAGGCACGAGGATGGAGACATAACTCATCACTTCCAATGTGAACGGACTGGAGCAACTGTTGGCGATCGTCAGCGAACTTTGCAGGTCGGCTACCGAAGGATAATAAGCCGTATTGTTCCAACCGGCACAAAGCAGCAGCGCCAGCACCGTGAGTACCGTGCCTGTCCCGCAGAACCAGATGCCCTTTTTCCATGTCCCTGACAAGATCGTGCGAACGATGCCATACAAGACACCGGCCACGCCCGCCAACAGCACGACCGATACGGCAGGCATCTCGACCAGGTTCATAAAGTATTTATAGGGCTGCATATACACCTCTTTTGTCTCCGGATCGACAGCAAACCCGTCGGCAAGCAACAGATGCACCAGGAAGACAAGGAAGAAGACAAGGAACAGCACCGTCTCGATCAGCAAATGCTTGCGACTGCGTTTCACGATCTCGGCATCGTCGATATTGTTGATGAAATAAAGCAATGCCTGGATGCGTGCCAGGAAGAACACCGCCAGCCCGAGACATACGTTCCAGAACACGAAAGCAGCCTCAAGTCCGTGCCAGGGGGTCGCCCAGGTGGAGATCACCGGCATCGCGACATCGGTCAGCTGTCCTTTGTTGACGACAAACTCGGCTCCGCTAAAAAACGTACCGACAGCCGTACCCAACAGGATCGGGCCCAAGATGCCGTTCAACAGCAGGAATACCTGATACGTCTTTTTGCCCAGGAGATTCCCCTTCTTCGACTGGTATTCATACGATACGGCCTGCAGAACGAAGCAAGCCAGTATCAGCATCCACACCCAGTAGGCTCCGCCGAAACTGGTCGAATAGAATAACGGGAAAGAGGCGAAGAACGCACCTCCGAAAGTGACCAGGGTCGTAAACGTAAACTCCCATTTGCGTCCGGTCGAGTTCAGCAACATCTTTTGTTGCAGTTCAGTTTTGCCGATCGTGAAAAGCAAGGACTGTCCGCCTTGTACGAAAAGCAGGAAAACCAATAGCGCTCCTAAGAGGGAAACAAGGAACCACCAGTAATGCTGTAACAATATATATGTACTATCCATAACACTCATTTCTTAATTCTTAATTCTTAATTCATAATTCTTAATTCACCGAAGGTCCTTTCTTGATCGCCTTCACCATAATACCGATCTCCGCGATAAGCAGGACGGTAAAGAGAAACAGGAAGACGAAGAAGGTCGTCTGTACCGATGAAGTGGCCAGCTTGGACACGGATGCGCCTGTCGGCAGGATGTCCTGGATAGCCCACGGCTGACGTCCCACTTCGGCCACGATCCACCCCGCCTGCCCGGCGATGTAGGCCAGAGGAATCGTCCACAGGCTCGCCCATTGCAACCAGCGGGCATCGGCAAACTTGTTCTTTTTGCTCCAGATCAAAGCAACGATGAATAGCAGAATAAAATATCCGCCCAGGAGCACCATGACGCGGAATGAATAGAAAGTGAGGCCGACATGAGGAACCAGGTCGGCAGGATCTTTAATGTACCCGTATCCGAAATAAGCGAAGTTCTCGTCCAACAGGCTACGGGCTTGCTCCGCAGCCACCTGGTCTTTGTCCTTTACCGCCTTGCGATAATCAGCAAGAGCTTGGATGGCAATCCTCCCCTTCTCGATCTTCTCGGCAGCAGAAAGGGCAACCGTTCCTTTATTGGTCGTATAACCGCCTTCTATCAGGTTGACGATGCCGGGAACGTATGCATCCACATCGCGTTCGGCAAGGAAGGAGAGCAGTTTCGGAATCTTGATATCGAAGATGAAAGGATTTACATTATCTTTATAACTCGTCTTGTCGGGATTCAGCAGGCCGATGGCAACCAGACCTGTTCCGTTGCCCCCTTCGTACAAGCCCTCCATCGCAGCCAACTTCATCGGCTGTTTCTGGGCGACCTGGTAAGCCGAACCATCACCCGTCCATACAATAAGTATGGAAGCGACCAGTCCGAAAACCGCACCGACCTTGATGCTTTCGAGCGAGAACTCCGTCTCCCGCTTTTTCAACAGATACCAACTGCTGACACCCATCACGAAGACGGCTCCCACGATCCATCCGGAAAGTACGGTATGGAAGAATTTGTTGATGGCGACAGGAGATAAGGCCACCGCCCAGAAATCGAACATCTCGTTGCGCACAGTGTCCGGATTAAAATGCATACCTACCGGATATTGCATCCACGCATTGGCGATCAGGATCCAAAGGGCGGAAAGAGTTGCTCCTATGATCGTCAGCCAGGTGGAAGCCAAGTGGAAGCGTTTGCTCACCTTGTCCCAACCGAAAAACATCACGGCTATAAAAGTCGCTTCCATAAAGAACGCCAGAATTCCTTCGATAGCAAGGGGAGCTCCGAAGATGTCTCCTACAAACCAACTGTAGTTAGACCAGTTCGTTCCGAATTCGAATTCGAGGATCAGCCCGGTGGCAACACCGATAGCGAAGTTAATACCAAACAGTTTCATCCAGAACTGCGCTGTCTTTTTCCAGAACTCGTTACCTGTTTTGTAATAGATGGTCTCCATGATGGCCTGTATAACGCCGAGCCCCAGTGTCAGGGGCACGAACAGCCAATGATACATGGCAGTGAGAGCGAATTGCGCTCTTGACCAGTCAATCAAAGATGTGTCAATGCTTGCGATCATAAATTATATAATTTAAGGAGTAATTGCTCTATTGATCAATTCACCCGAAACGTGTTCTTCCTTAGCCGAATCTCCATCCAACTTTCCTAAATAATTAGGAAAGAAAAACAGTTTTAAGATAAAAAACATGATGAAGAGCTTGACCAATATGATTAGCCACAACGTCTTACCCAGCTTCATTTCGCGAAATCCTTCCAGATAAAAATGATATATTCGTATGTATACAGGCTCCCTTTTCATATCGGTATCGTACTTTAATAACAAGAGATTGGATGAATAAGTTTTCTTTCTATACAAATATAGGGAAAGCGTCAAAATGTTTTCCCCTAAAAGCATAGATATTATTTATGGAAAAATAGACTTTATCTATAACCTCTGTTAAAAAAAACTATTTTAAAGAAGAAAGCCGAAAGGAAGACTTGCCGTTACTTCTGCATTGGCTATATTTGTGCCAGTTTGTGTTTTTATAAGACAAGAAATCACATCGAATATTATAATTAAGTGCTAATCTATAAAAAATTATTACTATGTCGAACATTTCAAGAAGATCATTTCTTCAAAGAGGAGCCGCAGCTGCTGCAGCTTTCTCAATCGTTCCGGGTTCCATCCTGGGAAAATCTCACGGATATGTAGCTCCGACTGATAAGTTGAACATTGCCGCTGTCGGTATCGGCGGTATGGGACATGCCAACATTAATAATGTAAAGAACACAGAAAATATCGTAGCGCTCTGCGATGTTGACTGGAAGTATGCAAAAGGCACTTTTGAAGAACATCCGAATGCAAAAAAATATTGGGATTATCGTAAGATGTATGACGAAATGGGTAAATCCATCGATGCTGTCATCATCGCAACTGCCGATCATACTCATGCCATGATCACGGCTGATGCCATGACATTAGGCAAACACGTATACTGTCAAAAACCGTTGACCCATTCAGTATACGAATCTCGTTTGCTGACCAAGTTGGCAGCTTCTACTAATGTAGCAACCCAGATGGGTAACCAAGGTTCTTCAGCTGAAGGAACCGACTTGGTTTGCGAATGGATCTGGAACGGTGAAATCGGTGACATCACAAAAGTAGAATGTGCTACAGACCGTCCTATCTGGCCGCAGGGTTTGAATACTCCGGAAAAAGCAGACAAGATTCCTTCTACCCTGAACTGGGATTTGTTTACCGGTCCGGCAGAATTGAAACCGTTCAACAAAATCTACCACCCTTGGAACTGGCGCGGATGGTGGACATACGGTACAGGAGCCTTAGGCGATATGGCCTGCCACATTATGCACACTGCATTTAAAGCATTGAAATTAGGCTATCCTACAAGCGTTGAAGCCTCCTCTACCCTATTGCTCCGTGATTGCGCGCCTAACGCACAGCACGTTAAATTCATTTTTCCGGCTCGTGAAAACATGCCAAAACTGGCTATGCCGGAAGTAGAAGTGCACTGGTATGACGGCGGTATGATGCCGAACCGCCCGGAAGGCTTCCCTGAGGGTAAAGAACTGATGGGTCCTGGTGGTGGTTTGACAATCTTCCACGGAACAAAAGATACGTTGGTTTGCGGTTGCTACGGCCAACAACCGTTCTTGCTGTCCGGTCGTGTTCCTAACGCACCAAAAGTATGCCGTCGCGTCAAGAACCATGAAATGGACTGGGTTCGTGCTTGTAAAGAAAGTGCATCTAACCGCGTACAGACAAAATCAAACTTCTTGGAAGCTGGTCCGTTCAACGAAATGATCGTGATGGGGGTATTGGCAGTCCGCCTGCAAGGTTTGCACCGTACATTGAAATGGGACGGCAACAACATGCAGTTCACCAACATCGGCGATAACGAAATGATCAAGACTTGTATCAAGGATGGTTTCACAATCAAGGACGGACACCCGTCATTTGCAAAAGACTGGACAGATCCTGTCAATGCAAAACAGTATGCTGCCGAAATGATCAAGCATAACTATCGTCAGGGCTGGAAGTTGCCTGATATGCCGAGATAATTAGTTTTAAACAAATAAATAGAATGAAAAAGTCAGTATTATTAGCAAGTGCCGCAATTATGATGTGTTATTTCACATCTTGTAGCGGTGGTAAAAAAACAGAAGAAGCTGCTGCTCCTGCAGAAGAGGCAAAGACAGAAGCTGCCGTTCCTGAATACAAACTCATGAACGATCTGCCTACTGTCGACCTGTCTACTTTCCCGAAAGATGCCGATGGCAAAGTCACTTTGTTCGACGGTAAATCTTTCAATGGATGGAGAGGCTACGGCCGTACGGATGTGCCTGCTGCCTGGGAAGTGGTAGACGGTACGATCCATATCAAAGGATCCGGTGCAGGTGAAGCTGGTGCTAAAGATGGTGGCGACTTGGTTTTCGCTCACAAATTCAAAAACTATGAATTTGAATTCGAATGGAAAGTAGGTAAAGGTTCAAACTCCGGCGTACTGTATATGATCCAGGAAGTCGAAGGACAGCCTTCTTATATCTCTGCTCCTGAATATCAGGTACTCGACAATGCAAACCATCCGGACGCCAAGTTGGGTAAAGACGGCAACCGCCAGTCTGCTTCCCTGTATGACATGATCCCGGCTAAGCCTCAGAACTCTAAACCGTTCGGCGAATGGAACAAAGGCAAGATCATGTGCTACAAAGGTACGGTAGTTCACTATCAGAACGATGAACCGGTTGTTGAATATCATTTGTGGACACAGCAGTGGAAGGAAATGTTGGATAACAGCAAATTCAGCAAAGACAAATGGCCGTTGGCTTACGAACTGTTGCTGAACTGCGGTGGTGAAAACAAAGAAGGTTTCATCGGTTTCCAGGACCACGGAGACGACGTTTGGTATCGTAACATCACTATCAAAGAACTTGACTAAGCAGTCGTTCCTTTTATCAAAATAAGAAAGCCCCGGTATCCAAGCGATACCGGGGCTTCTTTCATTTGTCCGATACAGGGCGGCAGGGATTATTTTGCCATCACCTTTATGTTGCTATAACTGTTTCCTTCGAAATTGATACGGCCGTTTTTACCGTTGTTGACATCGAGGGTGTAGTTGTTTTTGTTCCTTTGGTCGTCGCGGCTATCGAAACCGACCGAGTTTTCGTCCTGGTTACGACGTTGGATATTGAAGCCGCCTTGAACCTTGCAATTGCCGTATTTCATATTGTTGGCAACGACACGGAAGGAGGCGTTCACATCGATATAAATGTTCAGATTACCGTAGCGGGCATCCACATTGACCTTATCGAAGTTGCTGGCAAGATCCTTGATGGTAAGCGTGCTGTAGCTCAGTTCGTCGACGGTGATGCCCTGTTTCAGCTCGTCGATCTTGCAATTTCCGTACTTCAGTTCCATATAGCCGTTGTCCAGCTTGTCGATATGGATGTCGCCGTATTTGGCTTCAGTGTTCATCTTCCGGACATTTCCGAGACTGAGGTTGGAGTACTTGCTGTCGATATTCAGTTGCGAGCCGTTGCGGATAGAGGATTTGCCGCAATAGGCCAGGTCCAAAGTGGCGTTGTCGACATCGGAGATATCCATATTGCCATATTGCACATCGATGCTGAGAGGTCCCGTAAAATTACCGCCATTGAGATTGCCGTATTTGACATGCAGATCGCATTTTCCCTTATTGTTTTCCGGCATGATGATATTGCCGTACTTCTGTGTCAGGTCGCACGTCAGTTCAGACGGCATATTGACATAGTAGTTGATGGTGAAGGATTCGTTAGAGCCTCCATTCCCGTTTTGCGACCTCAGGCTTGTAACGGCCGAAACCGTATTGCCCATCTTTTCCATCCGTATGTTGACACGGTCGATGATAGCCTGCGCCTTTTCGTCATTACGGGCTTTCGCCTCGATCACGACACGGATGGAGACTTCGCTCTTGCTCCAGTGCGTAACCGTAATGTTCCCGTAACGGTTGTCAACTTGCAAAATGTCGTTTTTACCGACATTGAAGCTTTTGTTGATTTCCTTTTTCTTGATGCTTTCCTGTTTGGCAGCCCAACCGGATACGCTGCAAAACAAAACCAGGAGCATCAACAGACCGGCCCGTAAAAAGCAGGATTGTCCCTTCTTGGTGTGTTGATAAGCTGTTTTCATGTGTTGATAAATTGTTTTATGTGTTGATTAACGTGTTTATTGTTTACTATTCCTGTTGAAATCTTCCATACTCTCCATCTGTTTCAACATGATGTTGAGACTTTCCAAGCTGGTACTGTAATGCAGGTTCATGGCATAAAGGCCGGCATTGGAGCAAGGCAGAGTCGGAAGGACCGTTTCTTCGAACATATAATTGTCTGTCAGGACACGTTTTGTCTCTTTCAAGAGTTCCTCCGCTCCGGGAGTCTGTTGCAGTTTGTACATCGCCTGCATCTGTGAGATGATATCACTCATCTGCATATTGTAGTAGAGACGAAGTTCCTCTATCTCCTCTTTCACCTCGCAGGCATGCTGGCCTATGACCACCTGCCTTGGCTGAGTAGGCAAAGGCGTGCCACCCGGCAGTTTGAAGAGGAACAGCAGGGCGATGCAAGCTGCCGCGGCAAAAGTGCAAAGGCTATATAACGTAGCCCGGCTTTTGCGCGGAACAGCCAGCTTCTGCTCGAAGCGTTCGAAGTGGCCTTCAGGTAACAGGTCGTCTTCAAATGCTTCCCGGTTCGTGTCTATGAAATTCTTCAGTTTATCCATTTTCTTTATTTGCTGCTATTATGTCCAATAATTTGCGCTTTGCCCGGAGATACTGGCTGCGTACGCTCGACGGCCGGATCTTCAGGATGGAGGCAATCTCTTCCATATCATATCCCTCAAAGAGGTAGAGCGAGAGGATCACGCGATAGCCGGCCGGCAGTTTCTTGCAGGCTTCCTTCACTTGGGCAACCGAATAACGGATTTCTTCCTCATCCGGCCCGTCGTCGTCGGGTTCGGTGTAGTCATCCGAGAGCTCTTCCCAGTCAGGCGTCTGTCGGCGCACGTAATCAATGGCTGTATGAACAGCTATACGGTGCATCCATGCTTCGAAACATTGTCCATCCCGATACTGGTCCAGGCGGGTGAATATTTTCAGGAAAGAATCCTGCATCGCCTCCTCCGCCTCCGACACGTTGCCGACAATACGCAGACAGGCGACATACAGCCGCTGTGCAAATTGCTTGTAAAGGGCGAGCTGTGCAGTCCGGTTACCACGCCGGCACTCCTCGATCAGATGTACATTTGTTTCTTCCATTTTCATATATATAAACGAGGGTATCCGGAGAAACGTTGCATCTTTCCGGCAAGAAAAAGCAAAAAAGATAGCACATACCTGAAAAGGATCTATAGCTTTCCAAGAAAAAGCCTATAACCTTTTACATCAAAAGCTATAGGGTACACAAAAAGAAAGGCATCATCCCGATGCCTCTCTCTCTGAACTAAATGATAAAAATAAAAGTTATGTGGGAAGGTTATTATTCTTCTGTATCTCCCGTATCTTTTGATTTGTAATCCAACTCGACGGTATTATAGTCGTTCGAGGCGAAAGATTTATATTTGATCTTCAACTTCACCGTCTTGCCTTCCGTACTCGGCAACTTATCCAGCTTGAAGGACACCAAGCCGGCCGAAGGTCTGAGGGACGAGTCGATATTGCCATAAGCGTTATGACGGAACTCCAATTCATACGGATCGGCACTGTTTGTCTGTACCAGGTTCAGGAAATGCTTGACATTGTCGTTGTAACCTCTTTGAATATAGAAATCGAACGTGATATATCCGTCCTCGATCCACACTCCGTTCTTAGACCAAATGCTACCGCCATTCAAGGCCAGCATGTCCGTTCCGTAATAGGAATCATTTTCCGATCCCAGGTCAGGAGCGATCGGTTTGGTCAGAAGGGTATCCATTCTTAACAATTGAACAGACTGGTCATAGCCTTCAGTCTTCTTCTCGTCGTTCTTATAGACAACGAACGCCCGAATTTCTTTCAAATTCTCAGGCACATATGAGTTTGTCGGGAACAGCGTCGTACTGTCGTCGAGCTGCATATAGTAAGAATTATCACTCAATGGTTTTACCGTTACAATAGCCTGGACACTATCTCTCCAAAATTCGCTGTAAGAGTCGTCGTCATCCAAACATGAATAAAAAACTGTAGAACCTAACAAGATTCCAACCAATAGCATAAAACTTTTCAACGTCTTCATAACATGTATCTAATTTGTTTATTTTTCTTTCTAAAAAGGAAGATGATAAACACTCTGCAAATGCTGCAAAGACTGTTTACAAAAAATGTTAATGCTTCAGTGATTGATAGATAAGCTCCGCTGTACGCCGGGAAGCGCCCGGTTTTCCAAGCAGGCGGATCATCTCGTCATAGCCGTCGAGCATGCGTCTACGGTAGGCATGATCGTTCAAGACACGTCCTAACTCATCATGTATCTGGTCATACGAAAATCGGACACCGAACAGCTCCTGCACCACTTCGCGTCCGGCTATCAGATTGACCAGCGAAATGTATTTCGTATGGAAGAAATGGCGGAAAATAAAACTTGCCAGCCGGCCGGCCGCGACATAATAACAGACGACTTGCGGCACACGGAAAAGCGATGTCTCAAGCGTAGCCGTCCCCGATGTGACCAACGCCGCATCACTATGGCTGAGGAGAGGATAGGTTTTGCCGAACACGATCTTCACATCCGCGTCGCCGATATATTGCCTGTAATATTCCGGTTCCAAGCCGGGAGCACCGGCAATCACAGGCTGGTGGCCCGGATAGGCGGCTGCCACCTTCAGCATGGTCGGAAGGTTGTCTTTGATCTCCTGACGGCGGCTGCCTGCCAACAGCGCCAATACGGGGCGTTCGTCCAACTGTTCGTCCTCACGGAATGTATCAGGTCCGGCCGCCTGTTTCTCCCTATAGCAGGCAACCGAATCGACCGAAGGATTGCCCACATAGTCCACCGGATAGTCGAGATTGCGGAAAAACTCCACTTCGAAAGGCAGGATGCAGAACATCCGGTCCACGTAGCGACGGAAATCCTTGATACGATACTGTTTCCAAGCCCATATCTTAGGAGAGATATAATAGTAGACAGGCAGTCCCAACTGCGTCTTTACATATTTGGCTATCTTCAAATTGAACCCCGGATAATCGATCAGGATCACCACATCGGGCCTGTACTGCCGGATTTCCTCCTGGCAAGCTTTCATGTTGTTCAGGATCGTACGGAGATTGAGCAGTACGGGGATAAAGCCCATGAAAGCCATATCCCTATAATGCTTCACCAGCGTCCCTCCGACTGCCTGCATAAGATCGCCGCCCAGGAAACGAAAATCCGCTTCGGCATCCTGCTTCTTCAGTGCTGCCATCAGGTTAGAGGCATGCAGATCACCGGAGGCTTCGCCCGCTATTAAAAAATATTTCATATTTTTTCAGTTGAAAGTTGAAAGTTGAGAGTTGAGAGTTGCAAAGATCAAGAGAATAAAGTAAACTGGAACCGGGATAATTTCACGTTATCTATTTCCAACTTTCAATTTTCAACTCTCAACTTTCAACTGATTTTTTAGCACAGCTAAAAAATCATAGTCCGTCACATCTATCTTGCAAGGAACAAGCGAGGCGTAGCCGCTGTCGAGCGCCAACGTGTCGTTGTCGGCATGGATCGGCTTGGCATTCTCGAATGCACCGGCAAGCCAGAAGACAGGTTCGCCCGCTGCGTTTTCCGACCGTTTGAATTCATTGGTCCAGCGCCCGTCCGCCTGCCGGCATACCTTCATCCCTTTTACGTTCGGGACATTGGGAACGTTCAGATTCAGATAAGTGCCATGCGGCAATCCTTCTTTTATGATCCGCCGTGCAAGCATGCGCCCTAAACGGCAGCTCTCGGCAAAGTCGGCATCCGCACGATGATCCAAGAGCGACACGCCCATCGAAGGAATACCGAACACGCATCCTTCGGCAGCTGCCCCCATCGTACCGGAATACTGGATGCAGATGGCATGGTTGCCACCATGATTGATCCCGGAGGCCAACAGGTCAGGCTTGCGCTCCAACACCTCGTTGATGGCCAGTTTCACACAATCGACCGGAGTCCCGGTACAGCTATAAACCGTCAGTCCTTTTTCTTTCCTCACCAATGTATACTTGATCGGCACGAGCGAAGTGATCGCGCTTGCCATTCCCGAACGGGGCCCGTCGGGAGCGAAAACCACAATGTCCCCAAGGTCCCGGAGGCACTCGGTGAGTTCTTTTATCCCCTTGGCTTCAACGCCGTCATCGTTTGTAATCAGAATAAGCGGTCTATCGTTCATCATATCGTTATTTAATTGCACACAAATATAGTGAAAAAGCGCAAAGTAACGCAGACTTATCCTTTATAGATAATGACATCTGCGTTACTCTGCGCTTGTCCGTGTAGTTTGCGTCCTGTTAAGCTCTGATTAAAGAACCTGAATGCCTTCTTCACGGGCTGCTTCTTCTCCGGAAGGAGTGATCAGCTTGTAGCCCTTACCGTGAATGTTGATGATTTCGATTCCCGGATCATCCTTCAACAGCTTGCGAAGTTTCGTGATATATACGTCCATGCTACGGGCATTGAAGTAGTTATCGTCTACCCAGATTGTCTTCAGTGCATAATTACGTTCCAATATTTCATTTGCATGTGCGCAAAGGAGACTCAGAAGTTCGCATTCCTTAGTTGTCAGCTTCGTGACCTTGTCGCCGATAGCCAGTGTCTGTTTCTGGGTATCGAACAAGAAGTTTCCTAACTTGTAGAAAGGAATATCTTTCATTTTCTTGCCTTTCACGCGGCGAAGGATCGCTTCGATACGGAGCAAGAGTTCTTCCATGCTGAAAGGTTTCGTCAGATAATCATCCGCACCGATTTTGAAACCTTCCAGGATATCTTCCTTCATAGTCTTGGCCGTAAGGAAGATAACAGGGATATCAGGGTTGATAGAACGGATTTCCTGAGCCAGCGTGAAGCCGTCTTTTTTCGGCATCATCACGTCAAGTACGCAAAGGTCATATTTGCCTTTGGTGAAACCTTTGTAACCGGCTTCTCCATCGGAGAAGAGGTCAGTCACATAACCTTTTGCCTGCAAGTATTCTCTTAATAGCATACCCAGGTTTTCGTCGTCTTCGCAAAAGAAGATTTTTAGTTTTTCTTCCATAACTAACTTTTTATAAGAGGTAAAGTAATAATAAATTTTGTTCCTACATTTCCGGTTCCCACTTCGGCACGTATCGTACCTTTATGGTCCTCTACTATTTTACGGACGTAAGCAAGTCCGAGTCCGAACCCTTTCACGTCGTGTACGTTTCCTGTCGGCACGCGGAAGAAGCGGTCGAATACTTTCTTGAGGTATTCTTTCTTGATCCCGATGCCGTTGTCCTCGATCGATATCAACAACTTGCCGTTCTCGTTCCAGGTGCGGCACATCAGCGTCAGCGGCACTTCGAGGCGGCGATACTTCACGGCGTTGTCCAGCAGGTTGAACAGTACGTTCGTGATGTGCATCTCATCCACGTAGATATCCGAATCTTCTGCCTGCAGGTCGATGTCGATCGTGCCGTCATACTTCTCGACTTTCAGGGCGAATGTATTGGCAACGCTTGCCAGCAAATCGTTCGCATCCACCTCCTTCAGTTTGAGGGCTGCTTTCTGGCGTTCGAACAGCGACATTTGCAGCACCTTTTCCACCAGGAAGCCCAATCGTTTCGTCTCGTCGTTGATCACCCCGGAGATATGCTTGAACACATCGGGGCTCTTCGTGATGTCCGAGTCCTTCAGCATCTGTGCGGCAAGCGAGATGGTCGAAACCGGTGTCTTCAGTTCGTGCGTCATATTGTTGATAAAGTCATTCTTCATTTCCGAAAGTCGCTTCTGACGGAACACGATATAAATGGTAAAGATAAACGTTACCAAAAGTATCAGCGAGAAGATGATTGACGGTACGATAAATGTTACAGAACTTGAAATATAATCACCCTTCGTCGGGAAATACACTTTCAAGTAATTCTGCTTCGAAGGAGGATCGTTGGGGAATAGAACCTGTTGAATCACGTCTGATACAGGAGGGATATCCCCGTTCTGATAGACGATCTTTCCGTCTTTGTTAATAACAGCAAAGACGAACGGCAGGTTCAATCCGTTGTTAACAAATTCTGATTTTAAGTAATTATTCAGCTTTTTAAAATCTATCCTTTCTTCGATCGGCTTCAGGTTTGCCGTATGCAAGATATTCAAGATCACTTCGTTAAACAACCCGCTTTGGTACTGATAACGACGTTTCAGCGTTTGCTGCAAATCCTTTGACGTACTAACGATACTGTTAGGTACTTTATTGCTGCCCAGCGAAGAAAGCGGTTCAAACTTGCGTGTCCGGATATCGCTATGAAACTCGATATGTTCTACAGTTCCATCGGCATTAGTGAACTGCATCTTGTATTTTTTCTCAGTGATGATTCCACCGCCAAGACTGCTCTGTTCGTTCTGGTATAGGTAATTGTTGGCCTCGTCACGGCTGAGATCTTCTTCCAGATACCGGGCCGTTTCATCAAGCTCCAGATTTTTCGAGACTTGGTGCATCGATCGTTTGACTGTTTCATTGAACTGCTCGCTACTTTTCTTGAGTATGATACTTACATATTTTACCTGCAAAAAAAGCAAACCGGCAAAAGCAAAAGCCATCACCACCGCAAGCAACCAAATCGTAGACTTCCTCATATCAATAAATCTCTCGTTTTAATATCACAAATAACGCGCCTTTTAATTTAATATTTACACAAAAAAGGTAAAAACAGAATACCAAAAATGTTAAAAATGCATTACCAAAGGATTGCAATTCTCTTTCTATCTATTTTTAAACTAACACCTTACATCCCTTTCACAGACGTATCATCATATCTTGCACGTTCCGTACTAATTAGTAAGAACAGCTGTACAACATGAATTGTTGTAGCCGACACTTAAAAACTTTTCCCGAAAGCATTGACTTTTAATTATTAACTCTATCTTTGCCTCCCGTAAGAGTTACGTGAAATGATACAAGAAGGTATTACACAGATAGACATCAAACAGGTATTACGGCAAAAGGCGCCTTCGGTTGCCCGTAAGATTCCCGGTTTTATGGTTGACTATCTGATCCGTACTGTTCATCAGGATGAGCTGAACGAGATCCTCCGCCGGTATCACGATAAAGACGGGGTAGCGTTCATGCAAGAGTTGATCGGATATTTTGACTTGAATCTGGAACTGGTAAACGAAGAGAATATTCCTGCCGAAGGACGGTACATATTCGCTTCCAACCATCCGCTGGGCGGACTGGACGGGATTTGCCTGTCGGCCATTATCGGCGGACGTTTCGACGGGAAGATCCGCTACCTGGTGAACGACCTGCTGCTCTACCTGTCTAACCTGAGGTCGATCTTCGTCCCTATCAACAAACATGGGGCGCAGGGGAAAAAGAACGCCGAACTGATCGAAAAGGCATACGCTTCGGACAACCAGATCATCACATTTCCCGCCGGTTTATGCTCACGCAAACAAAACGGGAAGATACAGGACACCGAATGGAAGAAGTCGTTTATCCAAAAGGCCGTGGAATACCGGCGGGACATCGTACCGGTGTTTTTCGAAGGACGTAACTCCAATTTTTTCTACCGTCTCGCCAACATGCGGAAAGCATTGGGCATAAAGATGAATTACGAAATGATCTACCTGCCCGACGAGATGTTCAAAAGCAAGCACAAGACATACAGCATCCATTTCGGGAAGCCGATTCCCTGGCAAACTTTCGACAGTAGCCGTAAACCGGCTGAGTGGGCTGAGTGGGTGAAGGAAATCGTCTATAATCTAAAGAAATAATTGATTTTATTATATGCAAGACATCATCAAACCGATTGACCGTGCTCTCCTGAAAGCTGAACTGACCGGGGACAAGAAGCTGAGGAGGACCAACAAATCCAACAATGAGATATACATCATCACAGCCCACGACTCTCCCAACGTGATGCAGGAGATCGGGCGACTCAGGGAAATCGCTTTCCGATATTACGGAGGCGGGACCGGCTTTCCGGTCGATATCGACGAATACGATACGATGGACGACGCTTACCGCCAGCTTATCGTATGGAGCCCTGAAGACGAACAGATTTTAGGCGGCTACCGCTTCCTCTGCGGTTCGGATGTAAAATTCGACAAAGCCGGCAAACCTGTTTTAGCAACTTCCCACCTTTTCAATTTCTCCGATAAGTTCAATAAAGAATATTTACCGTACACGGTCGAGCTGGGCCGTTCGTTCGTAACGCTGGAATACCAGTCGACCCGTAGTGGCAGCGCGAAAGGATTGTTCGTATTGGACAATCTTTGGGATGGCCTGGGGGCTCTTTCCGTGGTGGACCCTAGCTTGCAGTATTACTTCGGGAAGGTAACGATGTATAACACCTACAATTCCGAAGCCCGCAACATGATCCTGTATTTTCTGAACATGCACTTCCCCGACCCGGAGAAACTGATCACTCCGATCTGCCCATTGGAAACAGGTACGGATCCAGAAAAAATGCAGGAGCTTTTCAAGTATGACAACTTCAAGGACAATTACAAGGTCTTGAACCAAGAAGTCCGCAAGTTCGGCATCAATGTACCGCCGTTGGTCAATGCTTATATGAGCCTCTCCCCTAAAATGCGTGTATTCGGCACCGCTATCAACCATGAGTTCGGGGAGGTGGAAGAGACCGGCATCCTGATCGCCATCAATGAAATTCTCGAAGACAAAAAGAAACGTCATATCGAAACCTATCTGAACGAGGAAGGCAAATCGGCCGGCTTGATACGCAATAGTTAAAACGGGATAGAAAGACATACGAAGAGCCATGTACGCCAGATGATGCATCATCCGCATACATGGCTCTTTTATGTTTAGCCTTAAATCACTCTTCGTTCTTCTGTTTCTCCCACTCTCCGGCAATTTCCTCAAGAGCCTCGTACCAGTCCTTTCCGAAACGGCGGACCAGCGGTTCCTTCAGAAACTTATAGACCGGGAGTTTTTCTTTCTTACCCAGTATCTCTGCGGCTTTGCAGATACTCCAGCGATTGTAATTAACCGCTTCGAACGTGTCGTACTTTTCCACACGTATCGGGTAAAGGTGGCAGGAAACCGGTTTATAGAAAGAGAGCTTACCTTCGCGATAGGCCTTCTCCACCGCACACTTGCAAGTTCCGTCCGCATCATAACAGGTAAAAACACAGTCTTTCCCGTTTACGATAGAAGTCACTAAGTCTCCCTCTTCATCAATATAGGCAACGCCTTGTTTCTTGATGATTTCCTGAGCTTTCGGCGCCAGATCGTCCCAGATAACCGGAAGGGCTTTTTCTAGTTCGCCCACCTCTTCCTCCAGCAGGGGTGCACCGGAATCACCTTCCACACAGCAAATACCTTTGCAATGCGACAGATCGCATAAGAACTGGCGTTCGAGAACGTCGAGGCTGACTAGGGTATTGTCTATTTGAATCACTTCTTAAATTGAAAATTAAAAATTAAAAATTAGAAAATAAATGCTTATCTCCCTAATGATGATTTTACAGACTTGACTATGCTAACCAAAAGAGCAATCAATTCCTTACAATCAATCGAGATAGATTTATAAATCTGTTCACTTAAATAATCCGTATCTCTCAATAAAGAGAGCCAATAAAATGTTTCATTAGCTTCTTTCAAAGCAACATTCATTTTATTAAGAAAATCAGCACTGCTTTGTGCATGATGTGCTTCTGCAACCAATGCTCCTATAGCAGTACCGCTCCGCAACATCTGTTTTGATAAGACATACTCCTTTTGATCATTTGTTAAAAACTTGTATGCGTTCACTATACGAATAGCAAACGCATACGATTTAGTCTGGATCACATTATTCACCAGTCTTATTTTTTAATTTTTAATTCTTAATTTTTAATTCTTTATCAAGTCCTGCCCTGTCATATCAGCCGGCTGTGCCATACCCAAAATATGCAGGATAGACGGAGCGACATCGGCCAGGACACCGTTTTCCACTTTTGCATTTTTGTTTTCTGTCACGTATACAAAAGGAACCGGGTTCAGGGAGTGAGCCGTGTTGGGAGTACCGTCTTCGTTGAGCGCGTGATCGGCATTACCGTGGTCGGCGATGATGATTACTTCATAGCCGTTGGCTTTGGCAGCCTCGACCGTGTCTTTCACGCAGTTGTCGATAGCCGTTACAGCCTTTTCGATGGCACTATAGATACCGGTATGGCCAACCATATCACCATTAGCATAGTTCACGACGATGAAGTCGAACTTCTGCGTATTGATAGCCTCAACCAACTTGTCTTTCACTTCGTAAGCGCTCATTTCCGGCTTCAGGTCGTAAGTGGCGACTTTCGGGCTCGGAACCAAGATACGTTCTTCATTTTTGTACGGAGTTTCGCGACCACCGTTAAAGAAGAAAGTCACATGAGCGTACTTCTCCGTCTCGGCGATATGAAGCTGTGTTTTCCCGTTTTCAGCCAGGTATTCTCCCAATGTGTTCTGGACGTTTTCCTTGTCGAACAGGATATGGACCCCTTTGAAAGAAGCATCGTACGGAGTCATGCAGTAATACTGCAAACCAGGGATCGTGTGCATACCCTGTTCCGGCATATCCTGCTGGGTCAGCACGACAGTCAATTCTTTTGCACGGTCGTTGCGGTAGTTGAAAAAGATCACGACATCACCTTCTTTGATCGTACCATCTACTGTAGCGTTGTTGATCGGTTTGATAAACTCGTCGGTCACGCCTTCATCATACGATTCCTGCATGGCCTGAACCATGTCGGTAGCTTGTTTTCCCTTGCCTTCAACCAGCAGGTCGTAGGCTTCTTTCACGCGTTCCCAACGTTTGTCGCGGTCCATTGCATAGAAACGACCGACGATGGATGCGATCTTTCCGGCAGACTGTGCACAGTGGGCCGTCAGTTGTTCGATAAATCCTTTACCGCTCTTCGGGTCTGTGTCGCGACCGTCCATGAAGCAGTGGATGAAAGTATTGTCGATTCCATATTCCTTGGAGATATCGCAAAGTTTGAACAGGTGGTCGAAAGAACTGTGTACGCCACCGTTGGAGGTCAACCCCATGAAATGGATATTTTTGCCATGTTCTTTGGCATAAGAGAAGGCAGAAACGATTTCAGGGTTCTTCATGATGCTATTGTCGGCACAAGCGCGGTTAATCTTCACCAAATCCTGGTAAACGATACGTCCGGCCCCGATATTGAGGTGTCCGACTTCAGAGTTACCCATTTGTCCGTCAGGCAGCCCAACGTTTTCACCGCTTGCCTGTAACTGTGAATGAGGATAAGTGGCCAGCAGGCTGTCCCAATAAGGAGTGGGAGTGTTAAAGATTACATCGTCTTTACCTTGATCGCCGATACCCCAGCCGTCAAGAATCATTAAAAGGGCTTTCTTGCTCATGATTGCTTAATTATTTATTGTTTATACTCATTTTCGTTATTCGGGCACAAAGATAAGCAATTCCGGGCATATATTGTTTGCTTGGAAAATATTACTTTTGTGAACGATATGGAAAAGACGATACAAGATAAAGAGTTAGGAACCATCCACCTCCGCACCAGTCCCCGTGCTACCCGTTACACACTGAAAATCTCCAAAGGGACGATTACGGCTACCATGCCTCCGGGTGGAAACGAAGCGCGTATGCTCGCTTTTATCCGGGAAAACAAGGAAAAACTTCTTGCCGCCCTTGCCAAACATCCCGCCCGCCCGCTCCTGACAGATGAGACGAAGATGCAAACCGCAACGTTCCGCCTCCATGTCTTCCGTACCGACCGGGCTAACTTCTATATGAAATTAGACGATGGCGTCCTGCACATCGCCTGTCCCTCGCAGACCGACTTCGCCGACGAACGTGTACAAAAACTCCTGAAAGACTTCATTGAGCAAGCCCTCCGGCATGAGGCCCGCCGCCTCTTACCTTCACGGTTGCTCGACCTGGCCTCCCGGCACGGCTTCATCTGCACGGATGTAAAAATCTTCAACAGCAAAAGCCATTGGGGTAGTTGCACACCACGTCGCAGCATCAATCTCTCTCTTTCCCTGATGCTCCTGCCCTGGCACCTGATCGACTACGTCCTCCTCCACGAACTTTGCCACACCATCGAGATGAACCACAGTGACCGTTTTTGGGCATTGATGGACAAGGTCACAGAGGGGAAAGCGTTAGAACTGAGGAAGGAGTTGAAGAAGTATCATATGCTGTAAGCCGGATTGCGGAATATCTGATTATTCAGTCCTTGGGGTAATCGTTCCATGATCTCGATGTTGCTTAAGACATATGACCACTTCTTATAAAGCGTGTCACAAAATCGTTTTCCACTTCCTCTGTCACTGTATCACTGATTTCTTTGTACCAATTGATATTCAACTTGTCTTATTTGTGATATATGCCCGTTTTCTCTATCACTACGGCATCACTACCCTATCACTGGCAATTTGGATAAAAATAGGCACTCCGCTTATATACAACTGTATATTAATACATTACAAATAGCACAAACAATAAACACCCTATTCCCATCCCTGCAAACCACTCGATTATTTTATGTAAAAACGGGTATAAAATAGGTAAAACCGGGTAGTTTTTATTGCCCGGCACAGTACTTTAGTTACCGGACACCCCCATGTTACCCCCTTTTACACCCGGATGTACCGGCTCCCTACACCCGGATGTAAAGGAGGGCAACATGGGGGTGTTTACGGAATTATCTGCTTGTTTCTGCTAAATAAAGAGAGGGCTTTTGTGAAATGAAGAACCGTATTTCGCCAATTTAATACCTATTCAACAATATGATAAAACGTCATATTGGAAAATTTTGATGCGGTTACCCTGTTACTTCGACGGTAAATATATCGTCATAAAGGACGGAAGATCAAGTATCTTTCCTATTTCTTTCCAGCAAAAACGAATCCCCTGCAATCATCGACTACAGGGGATTGTTTTTTGTCTGCTTCGGTCTTCACAGAGGGAGAGCAGATGAACTTTTTTTAATTTCATTACTTTAGTATTAATATTCACCGCTTGTTCGCCCTCGCGGGGTAATTGGTCGATCCGGACGGAGAGCTGTAAAAGCTGATGTGTTCCGGGAATACCACACGATGAATCTTAGAATTATTTGATTTTAATATTTCGAAAGTGCCGCGCACTGATGTACGCGACACATATACAATCTATTTATCAATTACTTAACAATAGCTTTAACAGCTTCTTCGCCTTCAACAGCTACTACAACCACACCCTGAGGAGCAGCGATAGTTGCGTTGTCGGAAGTGATAACTGTGTTAGCCACTACCTGGCCTAAAATGTTGCTGACAACAACTTTCTTACCGGTAGCGCCTACGATCTGAACACCACCTTCAGTAGCGATCACTTTCACTTCAGATACTTCAACACCTTCGTTTGCAGTAGGAGCTTCAGCAGCGTCCAAAGTAAATACCTGAGGAGCAACAGTGTTAGAGAAGATAACCGTACCGTTAACTACAGCCAAACTCTTGTTTGTATTAAGAGCTACGATTTCATAACCTTCACCGTCAACAACTTTGAAGCCAACAAGAGAAGTATTCTTAGCATCTCTTACTTTATATTTATTCTGTTTGCCATCTTTCAGATCGCCAGTATAAGCAATCGTATCAGCAACAACAGTTACACCACGGAAGATTGCGCTGTCGCCTGTAGCATTGTTTGCAACGAAGTCACCCTTAGCAGCCAAAACGTTACCAACGATTGTGTCGTTCTTAACTTCTGCACCTTTGTAGATGTAGTAACCATATTCTGTATTGTCATCGCCACGATTCACATAAGCAGAGTCAACATACAGAGAGAAGTCAGAATCATCAGCAGCAGCTTTCAGTTCGTCACCTACGCGCAACATCTTAGCGATACCAGCAGAAGCAGTCAACATTTCACTACCGTTTACTACATTGTAATGACCTGCATCAACCTTAGCATAGACAGGAGCTTCAGCACCTTCGATGTTGAAGTAAGTTTCAACACTTGCAGTCGGATTATCATAAGTTACAGTAAGATTAGAGATATTCATTGTAACCATCTTAGCAGTATTTTCATTAGCAGCTACCACCTTATAAGAGCCACCGACAGGATTTTCTGCGAAGAAGAAACGTTTTTGATTTTCATTAACAGCTCCGTTAGTAGAAGATGTCAATTTTACAACAGCGCCTTCATAAGCAAATCGACCTTCAGCATTATAAGCTTTTTCCATTGCATAAGCAACACGAACCAATGTATCACCTAAAGCCTGAGCACCATAATAAATAGTATCACCAACAGTAGCCAAATCAGCCCCTTCCATCAGACGCAATTCAACAGCTTTGTCAGCACCTTTAGCACCAGCAATTACAGAATCCTGAACCAAAGTCAAATAGATATCATCAGCAGCTTTAGAAGCCAGATTGAACTTAACAGCACCGTAACCCATTTCTTCTTTTGTATAGTACTTGTAACCGATGTGCTTGTTAGCCATATCTACATCGAGTTTTGTGAATACCAAAGTATCACCACCAACAGTAGTGTAAATGCTCTTAGCTGCATCTACTGCGTACAAAGGTTGATTTGTAAACGGTTGTGCCGGAGCAACAACAGCTAAACTTTCACCATTAGAGCCTGTGGTAACGCCTGAAGAAACAGTTGCAGAGACAATATCACGAGCCTGAGCAGAATAAGTACCATCTTCGTTTTCCTTTACATAGAACTGAGTAGAAGGAACATATACAGAAGCAGCTTCGGCATAAGTACCACTTGTACCAGTCAAATACTTATCATTATTAGTTGCATTACCGCCTGTACCTTTAAACTGCAAAGAATAAACACCTGTTCCACCAGCCAGTTTAACCGGAGTACCTTTAGAGATTGTGATAAGCGGAGCATTGATCTGGATAGAGTCTACAACCAACTTAGCACTACCATCAAAGCTCTTGTAACCTACAAGATAAGTAACTCCTGAACCAGCACCATGATCTGCAACTTCAAATTCGCCAGCTGTATTGAAACGAACAATAGAATCAGTTGTCATAACGATAGAATCGTTACCCAAGTCCATTTTCAAAGTAAATGTCTGCAAACCTTCATTCAAAGCACCTTTATATGCAGAAGATGTAACAGTAATAGTTGTATCCAACTGGAAAGAAGCAGCTTTTACAGAAGCGGCAGTACCCACCATTACAGTATCGATTGTAATATACTGCGGCTTCTTTGTACCCTTCGTGCTGTTTTCCTGACCAACTACCTGGAAGCGGAATTTGTTACCGACAGGAACCGGAATCAATTCATTAGCAGTGAAAAGACCACCGTCACGACCGGCAAAGTCAAATTTGAATGAAGGAAGAACCGGAGCAAGGTCTGCTTTTGTTACATCATAATTTGCTTCAGCTGCTTCTACTGTGAAAACAGCAGCCGTACCTGTTGTACCAGCTTTGTCAGTTTTGCCATCAACCATCAACAAGCCGGAAGTTTGAGTCATCTCAACCAACTTGCCATCAGTAGTTGTACCGATAATACTATAACCACCCGTACCATGTTTAATTTTAAATTCGCTAATACCAGCAGCAATAGCCGTACCGAATTTATCTGCGCCATTCAATTTAGCAGAGAAAGAAAGCTGTTTCTGAGTAGCTTTGTTCGTCAATGTGTAGATAGAGTCATTACCCGGCATATTGACACGAACCAAATTGGCTTTCCACAAAGCAGAGTCCATATCCGCCTTAGTAGTACCTTTACTACCAAGTGCCACAGAGTCTGCCAAAGAAGCCTTATCCCAAGTCAGGTAAGTAGAACTAGCCTTCAAATGCACATACTTGTCACCGATCTGTGCATAAGAGACAGTAGCAATTGCTGCGAAGGCAGCAACGAGAGTAGAAAATCTCTTGTTCATAATCTAAATTTTAATATTAATAATACAGTTAATTGAAATATCAGTTCTTACTTCTTACTATCATTATGTACACGTATATATAATGTACACGTGTTAACATTTGTACTTTGATAGCAAAAACGTTCCTTTTTTTTAGTCATTTTTTTTGCCTATCTTCGAAGTTCGTATTGGAAAGATGGTTTTTTGTACTCCAATTGCTATCTAATTGATAAGAAAGGATATAGGGGTACGAATTTTTTTACAGAAAAGAGTTGTGGTTTAAAAAGGAATGCGTATTTTTGTCTCGGGAAAATGACAAATTTAAAGGAACGTTTTTTTTAGTCATTTTTTGACCCACCAATCACTTGATTTACAATAAATTATTTTCCCAATTACCAAGTCTTAAATTTCATCAGTCCCGTTTTGGTTCAAAAATCGGTCTTTTTCAAGGAAATCCTTGATGCTTACTACGTTTCAGAGGGATACTTATCCGTTTTTGATCCGATGCCTATTTGTTTGTTTTTCGGTGATTGCCCGATTTTCCTCCCCCAAACGGCCATTATTACTGCATCGGCACAAACCCTTCGTAGCGGACCGTCCAGCTCCCGTCTTTCGGGAAACCGGGAGCCTCACCCTCCGAGCCGTCCCAACCGCCACACATCATGGCGACTGCCGTCAGCAACGCTCCGTTGGAAGGGAAATAGGGAAACGGACCGCCTGTCGCCAAACCATGTTCGTCGAACTGGAATCCGGCGGAAGGGTGCATCAGCATGTCAATAGCCAGTGCCGGCTGTCCCGTACGGGCGGCAGCCATGGCCAACATCGGGAAATCCCAGCCCCATATGCGATTGAATTGCCATTCTTTGCTGACTTTCTCCAACGTGCGCTTGAAAGTCGGCTGGTCTACCCCATCACCAGGCAACATGCCGTAGACACCGGTCAGGGCCGGATGCTCGTAGGTATATTTTGTCCACATATCGGGGATGCCCTCGTAGGTAGTATAGACGCCGTCGGCAACGGGAAGGGGAGCCATCTTCGAAAGTACTTCCTTCCATTTCTTCGTTCTTTTTTCCGACAGGCCCAGCCGGTCCGCCCATTCCAACGCCGTGCGCAAGCCGTAGCGGAAATAGCCTAACTCGAAAATCGGATTGATGGTCTGCAACGGGTCCGTATTCTCGGAAACGACAACGACAGGAGGACCCAGGACATATTGTTTCGTCTTTTTGTCGTAGAAAAGGTAATCTGCCATATAATCGGCCGTGTTCAGCACGACGTCTTTCCATTTCTCCAATGTTTCGGGAGCAGGTTTCTGACGGTATTGCATCTCGGCGAAGTAGATCGGATGGGGTTCGTGCCAGATCAGATAGGCATGGGCGCTACCCGGCCATTCGCGGTTGAAGTTTCCGGTGCACTTCGGCCAACGTGCACCGCTACGACCTTCGCTCTTGGCGCGTTCAAGGGCCTTCGGCATAAAGTCCTTATAGACGTTCAGATAGTTATCAAAACATTCCATCCGGTTCCACAACCCGTAGTGCACACCATGCCACCAAATCATCTCGAAGTGGAAACGGCCGAACCAGCCGTTATTCACCAAACCGGATTCCTGAGGTGGGAACAGTCCGCTTTCATTTGCACGCATCAAGTACTGCGAGAGGACAATACGCCGCTCCAGTTCCAGCCAGCGGGGATCTTTGCTTCCGGAGAGGTCGACGGCAGCTCCCGAACGCCAGTATTTCTCCCAACTGGCAGCACTCTTCCGTTCGATAGAGGCAACCGACTCGGTCACATCGGCGACCGGTTCAGGAGAGAAGCAGCAGGTAAAGGAAAAGGTGGAAGTATGCCGGGGCTGGAGGAGGAAGGTATGCTCCTTTTCAGATTCACGGCTGAAAGTGGCAGGGCCGGTCCAGTCAAGGGTGGCGTAGTAGTGCGTGTCATCCATCGTACGGGCGATACGGACCGAGTTCGGAGCCAACTTCTCGAAGGTGGAAGTATGGCCAGAGATCGTGTCGTAGCGTCCTATGTAATGTTTGAAATAGCGTCCGTCGGGATAAGGAAAGTCGAGATAGATGCTCATATTACCATCGTTCAACAGTTCGGACTCGATACTGACTCCGATCATATCTTTATCGGGATGACAGACGGTACGCACTTTCACCTCTTTGCGGTTCAGTTCGAAACGGCTATAGACGACACCTGTCCACAGATCGATTTCCTGCCGGGCATTGCCCAGGTCAATTTCCCGCGCTTCCGTACCGTCTTCACGCAGTAGACGGAAACCGATACGGCCCAGGTTATAGCGATGAGGGTTCTTGGTCAGCCATTCGGACAGCTCGGGCTGGTCGGGATTGCGGAGTTCATAAGCAATCTTTTTGCCGTGCGTCTCCACGACAACCGGACGGTAATCTTCGGCTCTCATCCCTTCGGGGAGGGGGAAACTGTGCCAGCTCCAGTCGGACAGGGTGTTGAAGGGGACGAAAGTCTGCAATCCGGTTATATCCATCCCGAAGGCAAACTTGCCGTTACCTACTTGTGCCGGACTTTTCAGAAGCGTCCCGGTCGTACACACGCGATGCCGCTTGACAACGGCCTCCCGGTCAATGGGCTCTCCCATAACAGACAAAGGTAAAAAGACCGACAGGCAAAAGAGGCTGACTAAACTTATCAGTTTTTTCATGGTAGTTATCCTTTTATATGTTTCTGTGGATAAAGATAAGAGATTGCCGCCAAGCCTCAGTTTACAGTTCTGACATTTTTCCTTCGATTTCTGGTAAATAATGGTTTACTTGTTACTTTTGGCTTGATCCAAAAGTAACCCAAAAATCAAGGCTTAACCGTCCGGTCTACTCCGGGCAAAGGAGCAGGCTGCATCGGCCATCCTTGAGTACCAGAGAAGACCGGTCCTACTATATTATATATTGCCGGTCTTCTTCTTCCAAACCAGGAAGAAGGCTAAAACAACGATTGTTATGGCAAAGCCGATAATCTGTGAAATGCCGTTTTCCATGCCTAAGCCTTCAGGAGCGACAAAGATGTATGTCGAGCAGACAGCCGTCATAAACAAAGCCGGAATCAGCGTAACGATATAGGGCTTCTTCGAGATCACCAAGTAGACAGTCAATGCCCATAAGGTAAACACCGCGAGTGTCTGGTTACTCCAAGCAAAATAGCGCCAAATCATATCGAAACCATCCTTGTCTTTCTGGCTGTAAAGCAAAAGAGCGATAGCCACCAAGAACAAAGGAATGCAAATCACGAGCCGCTTGGAGACACTGCGCTGTTCAAGATGCAGAAAGTCCGCCACAATCAGGCGGGCCGAACGAAACGCCGTATCACCGGAGGTAATTGGGGCGGCGATCACACCTAAGACTGCCAATATACCACCTACCGTACCGAGCCATTCTTTCGTAATACTGTCGACGACAACGGCAGCATTGTTTTCACCCATACCGTTGTTATGATAGAAATAAGTAGCAGCAGCAGCCCAGATCAACGCAACGATACCTTCCGTAATCATGGAGCCGAAGAAAATAGGACGTCCGTACTTCTCATTCTTGATGCAACGGGCCATCAACGGACTTTGTGTCGCGTGAAAACCGGAAATGGCACCGCAGGCAATGCTGACGAACATAATCGGGAAGATAGGCAGATGACCGGGATAGGTGTTCGGCATCCCGTCCGTGATTTCAGGCAACGGCGGATGATTGACGAACAACATCACCAGAATGCCGATCGCCATAAACAACAAAGCGGCAGCAAACAAAGGATAGATTTTTCCGATAATCTTATCGACCGGCAACAAGGTCGCCAGGATGTAATACAAGAACACGACAATGATCCAGAAAGTAGTATCCAGATGTTCCGGTGTCAGCTTTGCCAGCAAGCCGGCAGGCCCGGCCACAAACACGGAGCCGACCAGCACCATCAGGATTACCGTAAAACCACGCATGAACTGCTTGAAGTTCACGCCCAGGTAACGGCCGATAATCTCAGGCAAGCTCTCCCCGTTATGACGCAGGGACAACATCCCGGACAGGTAATCGTGTACTGAACCGGCAAAGATACTTCCCAACACGATCCACAGGAAAGAAGCGGTTCCGAACTTCGCTCCCATAATGGCGCCGAAGATCGGTCCCAGTCCGGCGATGTTCAGAAACTGGATCATAAAGACTTTCCAAGTTGGCATCGGAATATAATCCACGCCGTCCTGGTGCGTATAGGCAGGAGTCTGCCGTTTGGCATCTATGCCGAAAATACGTTCGATGAATTTACCGTAGACGAAATAACCTACGATGAGTGCAATAAGGCAACAAACAAAAGTAATCATAATCGGTAATTGAAAATGGAAAATTGAGAATTGAAAATTAGATTGATAAGGATACAACAAGAGAGAGAAAATGGAAAACTGAAAAATAAAACAATTCTTCTTTATCTTTCAATTTTCCATTTTCAATCTTCAATTCAGAAGTTTTTTAACGACTTCCGAGATCATACGTCCTTCGGCTTTTCCGGCTAATGCCTTGGAGGCAATGCCCATTACCTTACCCATGTCCTTCGGACCGGTAGCCCCGACCTGTGCAATGATTGCCTTCAGCTCGACTTCCAGCTCTTCGGCAGACATCTGTTTCGGCAGGTACTTTTCGATAACGGCTACCTGTGCCAGTTCGACATCGGCCAAATCCTGACGTCCCTGCTGCACGTAGATAGCGGCGGAATCCTTACCCTGTTTGACGAGCTTTTGCATGATCTTCAATGCATCGGCATCTGTCAATGTATCGTTGGCTCCCGGAGCGGTCTTCGCTTCGAGGAAAAACTTCTTCACGTTTCTCAGTGTTTCAAGGGCGACTTTATCTTTCGCCTTCATTGCGTTTTTAATGTCTTCGCTGACTCTTTCGAACAAATCCATAGTTTTGCAAATTAAAGAATTAAGAATGAATAATTAAACCTTCGCGTATCCAACTACTCATCATTAATTTTTCATTATTAATTATCAATTAGTCATTATTCATTACCTAAAACTAATAACTGTGCCGCCAGATTTAGGCTTCTTGTTTTGGTTAGCGGCAGGCGAGGTGAACGACATGCCTTGGGTACGTACCGGTTCCTCACCCTTCCGGCGTATCTGCTGCACGTCTTTGGCAGTCCGCTTGTAGGCAGGTTTGTCTTCCATGAAAGAGATCAGAGCGTCATCGTCCAATTCGTCGACGGCAAATACAACGATTTCGGCATTCGGACGCGAGTCGATATATTCACCGTAATAACGTCCCATCAAGGCATCTTCTTCCGCTCGTCTTTTTCTTTCCGCTTCTTCCTTCTCTGCCATTTCGCGCAGTTGTTCTTCTGTGACAAGCTCCTGCTGTTCCGTCTTGGTCAGGATATCTTCCAACCCGAAACCGGTCACCAAGATCGTAATCTTGATCTTATGCCCTAAACTGTCATCATAACCATGTCCCCACTTCACCTCGTATTCAGTCTTGAATTGCGACATGAAATCATGTATATCGTCCATTTCACTGATACGAAGTTCGTCTTCATGGCTATAATAAATGACAAACGCTACCCGTTTAGCATTGAAAATATTGTTCACATCGTTGACCAACGTACTCTCCAAAGCTTCCGTAATCGCTTGTCGCAAACGTCCTTCTCCTTCTCCGAAACCGATACTGATCAAAGCTACGCCACTGTTACGCATCGTCGTGTCGACATCGGCAAAGTCGACATTCTGTTCCAAATCGGTCGTCACGATTTCGGCTATGCTCTTGGCCGCGATTGTCAATGTTTCATCCGCTTTACGATTCGCCTGTGGAACCGGCATGTCGGCAAAATTTCTCAATCGCTCATTGTTAATCACTAAAAGCGAATCGACATTCTGCGCCATATTTCTGACACCACGGAGCGCTTTCACGATTTTCGGTCGTCCTTCAAAGACAAAAGGTATCGTAACGATACCGACAGTCAGAATCCCCATATCTTTAGAGATCTTAGCGACTACCGGCCCGGCTCCTGTTCCCGTACCACCTCCCATTCCGGCCGTAACAAAGGCCATACGAGTACCGTCATCCAACATCCGGTAGATGTCTTCTTCACTTTCCAAGGCGGCTTTTTCTCCAACTTCCGGAACATTCCCCGAACCAAGTCCATGCGTCGTATTCTGTCCGATCAGCAATTTATTAGGAACCTCCGACTTCTGCAACGCCTGATTATCGGTATTGCATAACACGAAAGATACATCCCGGATACCTTCGCGATACATATTGCTGACCGCATTACCACCACCGCCACCGACACCGATCACCTTGATGATTGTCTGAGGCGCTTTTGCCAAATCAAAATCGTATGTATTATCGTCCATTGTCGTCTGTCTTTTATTGTTACCGATTATTGCTCATCTTTCAAGGCCTTGTCAATGCCTTCTCCCACCTTATCCACCGCATTTTTGAAAAGGTCGCCGATACCCCAGCCCTTACGGTTCTTTTTCTCTTCCTCCTTCTTTGTTCCGGAATTGCGGTTCTTAGTCGTAGCCGCTGACTGCTTTTCAACAGGCGGTTCCTCCTGCTTTTCTTCTATTTCAGCGATCACGGGTTCTTCTTTCGGCTCGATCTTCGGTTCTACCACTTTCGGTCTCTCCGGTTCGGGAGCGATATAAAGGGCGCAGTTCTCCGTTCCTTTCAGCAACAGGGCGGCTGCGGTCGTATATTCGGGATTATTGGCAATCATCTCGCCGTCGGCAATCAGATCTTTCCGGACGGAAGCATAACGAACATCCATCTTGAAACGTTCGCTGAGGGCTTCACGCATGTTCTTCAGAGCGGCTCCGTTGCCGGCAATCACGATACTGTAACCGGGATCTTTCGCCACTCCCGCATCTTCCATGCGGGCGTATATGTTTTCGATGATCTCACGGCTGCGGACTTCCACCACCATATTGATATCCGAAAGTTTGATCTCGCTCGAATGCTGTCCGTCGGCCAAGTCTACCGTGACCATCTGCTGTTCGTTATCTTTTTCCCAGATAGCGTTGCCGTAGGTGCGCTTGACACGTTCCGCTTCCTTCTCCGGCATACCCAAGGACATCAAGTCGCGAGTGATCAGATGGCTGCCCAACGGAATAACGTAGAGACCGGCCAGACTGCCATCCTTGTACATCGTGACAGAGGTGACGCCTGCACCGAAGTCGATCAACGCACACCCTTTCAATTTCTCCTGTTCCGTCAGGATCAGGTCTGCCAACGCCAGCGGCGCAACAACAACACCTGCCACATCGAGCTTGATCTGCTCCGCCATGTTCGTGGTTACGGCATGACGAAGAGACGGACGGCCAACGAGCAACTTATAGTGGGCTTCAATACGCGAACACCCCAAACCTATCGGATGGGTTTCCGGCTGGTTGTCGAGATAATAAACGGGAGCGGCTATATCCAGCACGTCCAGCATATCGGGACGATACTGCCGGCATTCCTGATCCAGTTCCTTCAGCACCTCTTCAGTCACCGTACCGCTACCGAGCACTTTCGACACGGCATGGTTAATCGAACGAAGCGACTGACCTCCCACCCCGACATATATCTTACCGATACGGGTACCACCCAATTTGTTTTCCAGTTTGCGGATCAACCGCACGATCTTGCCGGCTGCATCTTTTATATTATATACACATCCTCTTCGTATACAGGTATCGGAGTTCTCCACTTCGTAGGCAATGATGGAAAGTGTCCCGGCAGGGCCTTTCGCGCCTACCATGCCGACCATGTGAGAAGAGCCAAGGTCGATGGCCGCTATAAAGTCTGTGTATGCCATATTCTCTATCTTTTAGTACAAACAATCTGATCCTTATATTTTAAACTGATAATGCTGTACTTCTCCCACCCCACCTTCGGGATCGCTTTCTCGTAGAAGAGCCGGAGATTGTCCAGCTTCTCCTCGAAATCAGCAAAGGAGCCCAGTACGATACGATGGTTACCGACCCGCGGAATCAGCTCCACCTCGTTATCAGGATGAACGTAAATCTGTTCTATCTGATTATTCCAGAAATCATTCTCCTGCAAAAATAATGCAAATTTGTATAAGTCGGTTACCGCCAGCTCTTTTTCCACATATCCGCTCACAACCGGAACGTGCGCCACATAACGGCGGCTGACAGGCATCGTGCTTCCCAAATTATCCACATAATAGTTGCCTCTCGGACTTATCACACGCAAGATAGGAATTTTTTGCTCCACTTCCAATTTAATCATGCCGGAAGGAGTCTTGTAAGCTTCCACACGGGCAATCATTTCATTTTTCAGCAATTCGTTTTCAATCCGGTCGGTGTTGATCTCGTCCATCGGCCTCTTGATCGGGTTCAAGTCAGCCTTCTTGAGGATATGCACCAAATCGCTCTCGCTCACAAAATGCTTGTCAAGGCTGTCCACGACCACTACTTGCAGGTCACGGCACAACTCCTTCTGCCTGCTTTCCCGAAAGAAGAAGGAGACAAACACGATGTAGCAGAACAACAGTGTTGCAACGATTATGGATACGATACGGATCACGATTTATTCTTTTTTATCCAATATTTGTTTTACCGGATCTACCAACAGTTCAATATTGCCGGCTCCGACCATCAGGACGACTTCGAGCTTACCGGCTTCGGCAGCCACCACGTCCAACAGTTCCTCCTTGTGGATCAACCGCTTGTCGGCAATGGTCACGGCATCGAAGATAATCTGTGAAGTGACACCCGGTATCGGCTCCTCACGTGCCGGGTAGATATCCAGCAGTATCAGTTCATCCAGGAGCGAGAGGCTGGCGGCAAAGTCGGCGGCAAAGTCACGCGTACGGGTGTAGAGGTGCGGCTGGAAAATACCGGTCACCTTACGTCCGGCATAAAGCTCCTTCACGGAAAGGATACTTGCCTTCAGCTCGGCAGGATGATGGGCATAGTCGTCGATCAGGACGATATTTTCTTTCTTGAGATGGAAGTCGAAACGACGGCGCGGACCGGCAAAGGTCGCCATACCATGCTTGATCTCCTCCGGTGTCACACCGTTCAGCCAGGCAAGGGCGATAGCGGCAACTCCGTTCTCTACATTCACTTTCACGGGCACGCCCAGCTGTATGTCGGGGATGCGGACATCGGGACCGACAAAGTCGAAGAAAATTTCGCCACCTCCGATGCGGACGTTCTCCGCATAAAAGTCGGGACTTCCAGTTGAGAGTTGAAAGTTGAAAGTTGAAAGTTCTTTTGCGTCGAAAGCGCCGGTATAAGTATAAAACTTCACGCCTTCCTGCAGGCGGGGAGTGACGTTGATGCCTTGTTTCATAAGCAGGCAACCGTCCGGGCGGATCAGCGAGGTGAAATGTTCGAAACTTTCACGATAGGCTTCCGGAGTCCCGTAGATATCCAGGTGATCAGGATCGGCCGCGGTAATAACGGCCATATAAGGTTTCAACCAATGGAACGAACGGTCGAACTCGTCCGCTTCTATCACGGTCAGGTCACTCTTGTCGGAAAGCATCAGGTTGCTGTCATAGTTCTTCAGGATACCGCCTAAGAAAGCATTGCAATCCACATGAGACTGTTTCAGCAGGTGGGCGACCATCGAAGAGGTCGTTGTCTTGCCGTGCGTACCGGCCACACACAATCCCCGGTTGCAACCAGTGATCTCGCCTAACACACGTGCACGCTTCATCACCTCGAAACCATTCCCCCGGAAATAGCAAAGCTCCGAATGGTCTTCGGGAACGGCAGGAGTATAAACGACCAGTGTCTTTGCCGGATCGGTAAAGTCGTCGGGGATCAGGTCGACATTGTCTTCATAGTGAATGGCGGCTCCTTCATAGTTCAACTGCTCCGTCAGACCGGAAGGAGTCTTGTCGTAACCGCCCACCTTCTTTCCTTTCGAAAGGAAATAACGGATCAAGGCACTCATCCCGATCCCGCCGGCCCCGATAAAATAGACAGCCGTTATGTTGCTTATATCCATATTTTCTTACTCGTTACTATTCTTTGTTACAAAGATACGATCTTCCCACCGTATTTGCCATAAAAGAACGGCATCTTCTTCAGAAAAGGCTATAGCTTTTCTTGTAAAAGACTATAACTTTTTTCACCAGAGGCCATAGCTTTTCCGGCAAAAAGTCATAGGTTTTTCTTTTCGATAATCTTGACGATCTCGTCCACTATGCGTTCCGCGCTCTGGTGCTGGGCCAATGTCGCGATGTTGCGGCCCAAGACACGGAGACGTTCGTCGTCGTGGATGATTTCGAGAGCCTTCGGCACCAATTGCTGTTCGGCATCTTTGTCGGCCACCATGACAGCAGCATCTTTACCCACCAATGCCAAAGCATTCTTCGTCTGATGGTCTTCCGCCACATTGGGAGAAGGGACCAGGATCACTGGTTTCTTCAGCAGGCAAAGTTCGGAAATAGAACTGGCGCCTGCACGGGAGATAATCAGATCGGCCGCCGCATAGGCATAGTCCATACGGGTGATGAAGTCCGAGCACCAGATCGGCATTCCCCTGTAAGCCTTCAGATGTTTCAAGGCTTCTTCATGGTAATAGCGTCCGGTTTGCCAGATTACCTGTACGTCGACATCCGAAGCGAAAAGTTTATCCAGATCTCCCTGTATACTGCGGTTGATCGTCCGTGCACCCAGACTGCCGCCGACCACCAGAATAGTCTTCTTATCCGGGGAGAGGCCGAAGAACTTCAAGGCTTCCTCACGCTTGTCCGACGCCTCTTCCAGATCCTGGCGGACCGGATTGCCGGTCACGACGATACGGTCCGCCGGGAAGAACTTCTCCATGCCTTCGTAGGCGACGCATATTTTGCCGGCTTTCTTTGCCAGGAGCTTATTCGTGACACCTGCATAGGAATTCTGCTCCTGTATCAGGGTAGGGATTCCTAAGGAAGCAGCCATCCAGAGCGTCGGTCCGCTGGCATAACCACCTACCCCCACGGCAATATCGGGTTTGAACTCCCGTATCGTCTTTTTGGCAAGCTTGAGGCTTTTGAGCAAACGGCCTGCGACACGGATGTTATTGGCCAAGTGGGCACGGTCGAAGCCGCTAACCGGCAACCCCACGATGCGATAACCGGCGGCAGGCACTTTCTCCATTTCCATCCGGTCATCAGCTCCCACAAACAGTATTTCCGCCTCCGGAAAACGCTTCCTGAAGGTATTGGCAATGGAGATAGCCGGGAAGATATGCCCTCCGGTTCCACCGCCACTTATGATGATTCGGTACTGTTTCATATTTTAGTTTCTGTTGTTGTTTCTTCTATTGTCCGCACGGCCTCCAATGGATTCTCTTCACCCACGGGAGCTTTCGCGGTCGCTTCGAACGGTTTGTCCGAAACGGTATCAAGGGTTGCATCCGCGATCCTTTCGCTTTCCGGAAGCGTACCACCTTCGGCAACATCAGCAGTCCCTTCTTCTTCCGGTGTTTCTTCCTCATTTCCCATATTGGCTCCGAAACGGCTAACGCTCAAGATGATGCCGATATAGGCGCAACTGATTACAGTCGACGTACCTCCCCGGCTGACCAACGGCAAAGGTTGTCCGGTCACCGGTATCAGATCTACCGCCACCGCCATATTCGTCAAGGCCTGGACGACAACCAACAATCCGCAGCCCAGCACCAGGAATTTAGGAAAGAGCTTATCACATCTACGAGCAATCATCCCCACCCTGACAAGCAAGATGATATACAGGAGCAGGACAAAGACACCCCCGACGATTCCCATCTCTTCTATAATAATGGCATAGATAAAGTCCGAGTAAGCCTGCGGCAGAAAGTCGCGTTGCTGCCCATGTCCGGGGAACTTCCCGAACAGACCGCCACGTGCCAGTGCAATCTTGGCATGCACCACCTGGTAATCGTCACCGTCAATGCTGACAGCTCTTCCCGGTTCAAACTTGACGGCATCCGCCGGATCGGAAAAACGCTCGATACGTGCTTTCCAAGTGTGCACACGATCCGGCATCAAGTCGATCACCTTGTCCGGGGCAAACCGTATAAAACCCACTAACATCAAGACGCCGATGATACCCGCACCGCCCAATCTCAGCAGACGTCCGATGGATATCTGCCCGATGAACATCATCATGAAAGTCACGGCGAACAGCAGGATAGCGGTCGACCCGTTATTGAAGAAGATCAGAAAACAAACACCCCCAACGCCTCCCAAGATGTACCAGAACATCTGTTTATCCGTGAACCAATTCCGCTTGCTCAGGATAAACGCCGTATAACCGATAGCGGCTATCTTGGCTATTTCCGAGGGCTGGAAACGGATTCCGAGAATTTCCAGCCAACGAGGTTCCCCATTTACCACGACACCAACAAAGGGCGTAATGGCCAACAGAACCATCGAGACCGGCAAAAGCAAACTCAACAAGGAATAGAACCTGCACGGTATGTTGTGCATCAACAGTACAAGCACGAAACCTCCCAACAGGAAAGTCGCATGACGTACAATAGGAGCCCAATGATTCGCATTCTTATAAGCAATCGTACTGGTTGCACTGAAGACCTCGATCACCGAGACCAAACACAGGAACATGAAGATCACCCATATCACCCGGTCGCCCTTGAACAGTTTACTTGCTAAATCCATTTCTTCGTCTTTCTTTACAGGTTACGCACACAAGCCTTGAACTGGTCGCCACGATCCTCATAGCTCTTGAAGAGGTCGAAGCTGGCACAGCAGGGTGACAACAGGACGGTATCTCCCTTTTCGGCCAGCTTATACGCTTTCGATACGGCTTCTTCCATCGAACGGGCATCCTCGATAACAGGAACCTTCCCGTCGAAGAAACCATGCAGCTTGGCATTGTCCACACCGAGGAATATGAGGGCGTGCACCTTTTTCTTCACCAGCTCTTCGATTTCGGAATAATCATTTCCCTTATCCGTTCCACCAAGTATCAGGACCAGCGGAGTGGTCATGCTCTGCAAGGCATACCAGCAGGAGTTTACATTCGTAGCTTTCGAGTCGTTGATAAAATCGACTCCGCGCACACGTGCCACTTTCTCCAGGCGATGTTCCACCCCGGTAAAGTCGCTCAGCGAAGCCCGTAAATTCTCATCGTGGATATCCACCAATTTGGATGCGATACCAGAAGCCAGCGAATTATACAGATTATGCGTTCCCGATAATGCCAATAAATCTTCTTCCATTGTAAACGTTCCGTTTGAGGTTTCAATTATTATCTTTTTGTCTTCCGTATAGCCCTTTACGCCGGCTTCGTGAGTTTCGGCGAACGGGTAGAGAGTTGCCTGCGGATGGCGTTTGGCGATTTCGCGGGCAATAATGGGATCGTCGTTCCAGAATATGAAAGCATCTTCAGCCGTCTGGTTCCGGATAATGCGGAATTTGGCATCCACATAGTTCTGCATCTCGTAGTTATAACGATCCAGATGGTCAGGCGTTATATTCAACAAGATGGCGATGTCCGCCTTGAAGTCGTACATGTTATCGAGCTGGAAACTACTCAGTTCGATAACGTAGACGGCGTGAGGATCTTCAGCCACCTGGAGGGCAAGGCTGTTCCCGACGTTCCCGGCAAGCCCCGCATCCACTCCCGCCTGCCGGAGGATGTGGTAAGTCAGCATGGTCGTCGTCGTCTTGCCATTGCTCCCGGTGATACAGATCATCTTGGCATCCGTGTACCGTCCGGCAAATTCTATTTCGGAGATGATAGGCGTACCTTTCTCCTTCAGTTTCTTTATGATAGGAGCCTTGTCGGGAATCCCCGGACTCTTGATAATCTCGTCGGCATTCAGGATGTCGGCTTCGGTATGCCGGCCCTCTTCCCAACAGATACCGTGGGCATCCAGCATATCCTTATACTTGGGTTTGATGGACGAGAAATCGGAAACGAACACATCGAATCCTTTCGCCTTTGCCAGCACGGCGGCACCTGCACCACTTTCACCGGCCCCTAAGATAACAATCCTTTTCTTCATTTGATTTATGATTTCTTTATTCATTTATGATTTATGATTTATGATTTATGCGTCGATAATAAATCACAAATTATAAATCATAAATCACTTTACCTCATCTTTAACGTCACAATCGTAATAACCGCCAGGATGATACCGATCAACCAAAACCGGACCACGATCTTCGATTCGGGCACCACGTTAAAAGGTTTCTGTATCAAAGCCTGTATTCCCGCATTACCGGGCTTCTGGAAATGGTGATGAAGGGGAGCCATCTTGAAAATGCGCCGTCCCTCACCGTATTTCTTCTTCGTATATTTGAAATAGAACGTCTGCATAAGGACGGAGAGATTCTCCACCAGGAAGATGCCGCACAGGATCGGGATCAGTAATTCCTTCCGAATAATGATTGCGAATACAGCGATGATACCGCCTAACGTCAAGCTACCCGTATCCCCCATAAACACTTGTGCCGGATAAGCGTTGTACCACAAGAATCCGACCGTTGCCCCGATAAAGGCAGCCGCAAACACCACCAGTTCTTCCGCTCCGGGGATGAACATGATATTCAGGAAAGAGGCGAACTCGAAGTGCGACGACATATACGCAAGTATTCCGAGTGCCACCCCGATAATCGCCGAGCTTCCCGCCGCCAGACCGTCCAAACCGTCCGTCAGGTTCGCCCCGTTCGACACGGCCGTTACCACAAAGATCACCATCAGGACGAAGACCAGCCAGGCTGCCTCTTCCTTATATTCGCCTGCCCAGTTGACCAACTGCGCATAATCGAAATTGTTGTTCTTCACAAACGGGATCGTCGTCTTGGTCGACTTCTTTTCAACCGCATGGTAGCGGACTTCCTCGATCACATTGTCATGCCGCACTTCCATATTCTCCTTGATTACCACATCGGGGCTCATAAAAAGCACCAGGCCGACGATCAACCCCAGACCGATCTGTCCGATAATCTTGAACTTGCCGTGCATGCCTTCCTTGTTCTTCCGGAACACCTTGATATAGTCGTCGGCAAATCCCAACGCCCCTAACCAGATGGTCGTCACCAGCATCAGGATCACATAGATATTGGTCAGCTTCGCACAAAGCAAGGTCGGCACCACAATCGCAATGATAATGATGATACCTCCCATCGTCGGCGTCCCTTTCTTACTCATCTGCCCTTCCAGGCCGAGGTTACGCACCGTCTCGCCGATCTGCAACATTTGCAGCTTGTCGATGATACGGCGTCCGATAGCCGTCGAGATGAACAAGGACAAGATCAATGCCAGGGCGGAACGGAATGATACATACTTGAACATACCGGCACCCGGAAAATCGAGCTGATCCAAATAATTAAACAAATAATACAACATAAAAACTTCGTTTTTCAGTTGAGAGTTGAAAGTTAAATACTGCTGAATATAACTTTCACCTTTCAACTCTTAAATATTTCTTTTAACTGTTCCCGGTCGTCAAAATGATGCTTCACGCCTTTTATTTCCTGGTAATCTTCATGGCCCTTGCCTGCAACCAGGATCACGTCACCTTTCCTGGCGAGCATAGTGGCTGTTTTGATCGCCTGCGCACGGTCCGTAATGCAGAGCGTATGTTCCATATCGGCAGCATTCAGGCCGGCCACCATATCTTTAATGATCTCATCCGGTTCCTCGAAACGGGGATTGTCGGAGGTCAGGATCAGCAGATCGCTCAACTTGGCTGCCTCCTTCGCCATGATCGGGCGCTTTCCTTTGTCGCGGTTGCCGCCACAGCCAACGACCGTGATCACACGGCCGTTGCCGTTCAACACCTCATGGATGCTGTTGAGCACGTTCGTCAATGCGTCAGGCGTATGGGCATAGTCCACGATTGCCGTATAGCCTTTCGGAGACTGGATCGTCTGGAAACGACCGGAAACCGAATGCAGATCGCTCAACACCACCAACACTTCTTCCGGATCTTTGCCTAACGAAACAGCAGCTCCATACACTGCCAACAGGTTATAGGCATTGAAACGGCCGACAAAGCGTGTCATCACCTCACGCCCGTTAACCAGCATTTCAGTCCCTTCGAAATGGGATTCCAATATCTTTCCTTTGAAATCGGCCAATGTGCGAAGCGAATAGGTCAGCTTCCTGGCAGCTGTATTCTGCAACATGACAAGACCGGCTTTGTCGTCCACATTCGTAAGTGCGAAAGCCGAAGTAGGCAGATCATCGAAGAATTTCTTCTTGGCTTTCAAGTAATTCTCGACTGTCTTATGATAATCCAAGTGATCACGCGTCAGATTGGTAAAGATACCTCCGTTGAACGACAGGCCGCTGATACGCTTTTGGTCGATCGAATGCGAACTGACTTCCATAAAAGCATACTCGCAACCGGCTTCCACCATCCGAGCCATCAGATTATGAAGGGTGACAGGGTCAGGCGTCGTATGATCAGTCGGGATTGCTTCGCCATCGATATAATTGCAAACGGTAGAGAGTAATCCTACTTTATGCCCCATCTTCCGGAACATCTCGTACAGGAGCGTCGCAATTGTCGTCTTTCCGTTCGTGCCGGTCACTCCAACCAATATCAGATTGTCCGAAGGATTCTCATACCAGGCAGAAAGTGATTTGCCTAAAGCATCCGCCGAATCTTTCACCCGGATAAAAACCGGTTTGCTTTCGGATACCTGTATGTCTTCATCCGAAAGAGCAGGAATTTCCTCGCAAACAATTGCGGCAGCCCCTTTCCCGATCGCGCTTTGGATATAATCATGGCCATCTACAGTCGTACCTCGAACCGCCACAAACAAAAAGCCTTTTTCCACTTTACGGGAATCAGACTGAATACCGGAGATCTCCACGTCGGTGTTTCCTACGACCTCAAGCACTTCCAACGGATGAATAAGTTCTTTTAGTTCCATAGCCTATTTTAATGTTAATGAAACGGTTTGTCCTTTCGAAACCCGTGAACCGGGAGATACGGATTGAGAAGATACCCGCCCCATACCATTCAACGAAGCCCGTAATCCAACGCTTTCCAACAGGTAAACGGCGTCTTTCGCTCCCATGCCAACCACATTCGGCACCAATCCTTCGCGGATAGGGATATCTTTCAGTTCCACATCTTCCCTGCCGTCCTCACGCTTAGCCGTCACCCATTGGGTTTCGATACTGTCGTTATCGGCTTCTATATCGAGTTTGTCCAAAACATATTCCAACGCTCCCCGTTCACCGGCTTTCGGCTGCGGCAACGTCACTGCCAATGAATCCTTTTCCATGTCGCGAATATCGAATGACATATGGCTGGCATAGACCTTCTCGGCTATCGCCTTCACTACGCCGCCTGACATCGTGCCCCCCGAAGGATAGCCGTTACGCGGCTGACGGATCACGACGATGCAGGAATATTTCGGTTCGTCGGCCGGGAAATAGCCGCAGAAGGCGACCTGGTGGCCAGCCTGGCGGTAAACACCTCCCGAAGCGATCTGGGCCGTACCGGTTTTACCGGCAATACGGACAAAGTCAGAATGGACAGCCTTGCCGGTTCCTTTTTCCACTACGCCTAACAACATATCCTTTATCATATTCAGCGTACGCTCCGAGCAAATGGATTCCCGGATCACTTCAGTAGAGAAGCTCTGCACGGTCTTGCCGTTGTGCATGATTTCTTTTGTAAAGATCGGACGCACCATCTTACCGTTGTTGGCAATCGCATTATAGAAGGCAAGCGTATAGATCGGCGGGATCTGAGTCTCATACCCGAAAGACATCCACGGCAGAGCAGTCTTCGACCAGTAGCGCACAGTGTCGTCCGGCCGGCGGATTTTAGCACGGCCCGCTCCAGGGATTTCCAGACGGAGGTCTTCGTTCAAACCGATACGGTAAAGCCCTTCCACATACTTAGTCGGATTCTTTTCATATCCTTTCAGGATCGTCTTGGCCACCCCGATATTGGAGGAATACCAAATAGCCTGTTCCACCGAAATACGGCCGTAACCGCCTTTATGGTTATTATGATCCGTCATACGGGCTCCTTTATACATATAGATACCGTTGCCGACATCGACCGTATCGCCGGGCTGGCAGACACCATCTTCAAGCGCCACCATGATGGAGGCGACTTTAAAGGTCGAACCGGGTTCCGTTTCGTCTGCCACGGCATGGTTGGTATCCTCGCCGTAGACGCCTTCACGAATACGCCCCATGTTGGTAATGGCTTTCACCTCGCCTGTCGCGACTTCCATGACGACAGCCGTACCCGATGCAGCGTCGATCTTTTTCAGCATGTCGAGCAACGACTTCTCGGCTATATCCTGGATATTGATGTCGATCGTCGTGCGGATATCCATTCCTTCCACCGGATCGACCTCTACGACATTCGTCCATCCTCCACCGAGACGACGTACGGAATTCAGGCCGGCTACGCCGTGGAGCAAAGTATCGTATTGCAATTCCAGACCGTTCTTTCCCTTTGTCAGCCCTGTTTTAGGATCGATATCGCGGAACGTGTCGCCGATCGTACGGGAGGCCAATGTCCCGAACGGCTTCTGCCGTTCGACCATCTCCCGCGTGTAGAAGCCGCTCTTGAACCGTCCCAAACGGAAGAACGGGAATTTCTTTATTTCCTTCAAGTCGGAATAGGAAACTTTACCGTCACAAACGGGGAACTGGCGGCTTTTCTTCTTCAGACCATTCAGCAGGTAATTCTTATATCCGGCAGGCGTCCTGTCTTTCAATTTGCGGGAAAGGTAAAAAGAAAGGGAGTCGATCCCGTTATGTTTACTTTTCAGAAGCGTATCCAAGCTGTTCCACTTCTTGGTCGGATGGGTATAGCAATCTGCGTTGAAATCGATATACAGATAAAAGCAAGGCACACTGGTCGCCATCAGTTTGCCGTCGGAAGAATAGATATTTCCACGGCTGGGATAGATCAGGCGGTTCGGACGCTTCTGGCTCTCGGCCACCTTCATCCAAGTCTCCCTTTCCACAAAAGCCGTATCGAAGGCACGCACCAAGATGCCTATTGCTACCAATCCGAGCAACAGCACGATAAAGAAGTAACAGAATAAAATCCGGTTACTCTTAGGAGCTTGTTCTTTTGATCCGATCTCTTCTTCAGCCATCTTTTACTTATACAATTCATACGGCGGATTCTTCGCCGCTTCCAATTCTATACCCTGTTCTTCTATCAACAGTTCAATCTGCGACTGACGGCTGTTGCCTGTCAATTCCGAAGAAATGGACAGCGCCTCGAACCGCACATCGCGCAATTGCTGTTGTAAGCGGTCGATTTCACGCAACCGCTGCATACAGACATATCGGTTACCGATAAATATGAATATCAGTACGACAACAAGCACGATCATCTTCGTATGCCTGACAATGAAATCCTCTTTCAGGATCCCCCCCCCCAATATGTACAAAAAAGAAAAACGATTCTCCTTCTTCTTTTTCTTCTGTTTCGTTTCCATTGCCATACTTTTTCTGTTGAAAGTTATCAGACTCTATTATCCAACTCCGCAATCCTTAGCTTTGCACTCCGGGAGCGGGGATTCCGTTCGATCTCCTCGTCCGACGGAACAATCACCTTATTGTTTACCAGGCGAAACGGAGATCTGATATTTCCAAAGAAGTCCTGCTCCGCCTTTCCTTCAAAGTTACCCGTCTTCAGGAAGTTCTTCACCAACCTGTCTTCCAACGAATGGTAGGTGATGACAACCAGACGTCCGCCGGGTTTCAACACTTGCAGCGTCTGTTGCAACATCTCACGCAAGGCACGCATTTCATCATTCACCTCGATACGCAAGGCCTGAAATACCTGAGCCAGGAATTTCTTCTCCTTATCTTTTCCCGTAAAGGGCTTTATCACTTCCAAAAAGTCGGCGATCGTTTCTATCTTCTTCGCTTCCCGGCTGCGCACCAAGACGGAAGCCAGCTTGCGTGCCACTTTCAATTCTCCGTAAAGATAGAACAAGTCTGCCAACTGTTCTTCCGTATATGTATTAACAATATCTGCAGCAGTTTGTCCTGCCCGTGTATTCATCCTCATATCCAACGCTCCGTCGAAACGGAAAGAGAACCCGCGATCCTTGTCATCAAAATGATGGGAAGAAACGCCCAAGTCGGCCAACAACCCATCGACCTCACCCGCTACACCATGATAACGCATGAAGTTATATAAGTAACGAAAATTACTGCGGACAAATACAAAACGGGAATCCGCCGGAATGTTTTTCTCCGCATCGGCATCTTGATCAAATCCATAAAGCTCCCCTTCGTCATTCAGCCGGTTCAAGATTTCACGCGAATGTCCTCCACCTCCGAAGGTAACATCGACATACACTCCGGATGGTTGAATGTCCAGTCCTTCCAAACTTTCATGAAGCATTACCGGCACATGATAACAGACTTCTTTTTCTTCCATTTCTTCGCTACTTCATGTTAAACTTTTCCTTAAAATAAGGGCCTGTAGTTGGTTGATTTGCACATACATCACCCTATTGGAGGGTAAAAGTACACATTTCCTAATTTAACCGCCAAGAAATATATGGGAAAAGTAACAAAAAGTTATCAACAGGTCGGAAAAACATTCACATTCTGACACCCCTAAACCCTGTCAGAATCGCGTATTTGGACGATTATACAGGGTTATTTTCAAATATCGCATTCTCCGGAAGATAAGCAGCTCCGACTTCTTCAAATTCCCCCAATCAATACCACTCGTATATATGCACAAAAAGCCTCTCCGATATTTCTACCGGAAAGGCTTATTTGTTTTCTGCCCTCTTTTCTCACGAGAAGAGGAGCAATCGATTTATTTAATTAATAATGCATCGAACTTATTTAACGATAGCCTTAACAGCTTCTTCGCCTTCAACAGCTACTACAACTACACCCTGAGGAGCAGCGATTGTAGCATTGTCAGAAGTGATAACTGTGTTAGCTACTGTCTGGCCTAAGATGTTAGTGATAACAACTTTCTTGCCTTCAGCGTTAGCGATTCTTACAGCACCATCCTGAGCGATTACAGTTACTTCAGATGTTGCGATTTCTTCGTTGTCTGTTGCTAATTCGTCGTTCTCTTTATTTTCAACGTTGAAGATCAGGGCACCGTCACCACCAGTCTTAGCGTTAGAGAATGTAGAAGTATTGTCTGTCAAAACAATGCAACCATTCTGCATCTTAATCCAAGCAGCCTTTTCAGGAGCAATGTCCTTATTAGCAGCAGTTGTCGGTTCATAAGAATTAGATTCGATCAAGAATGAATTTTCTGGACCTTCTTTTGCAACATTAGCAGCATCTTCAGGATTTACATAACGGAAAGACCAAGTATAGTTCTTATGTGCATCACCCTTCAGAGACTTAACATAAGTGTTATATATCTTAGCATCTGTATAAGCCTTAGCAATAGTTGCAGTATCCAATTCTTCCGGTTTCATATTTTCAAAACCATTAACCAAGATAAACAACTTATCATTAGATTGAATAGCTTTAACAAAACCTACACGAGTATAACCGTTCTTAATATCCGTATAAGGTTTATCCTTACCGATCTTAGCAACTGAATCCTGGAAGCTAACCAAGAACTTAGCGTGAACGAAGCCCGGAGTAGCAGGTCTTGAGTGGTAACATTCTTCTGCTTTATCTGTAGGAGTACCGTCAGCCTTGATGTGACCAGTTGTTTCTTCACAGATATAACCATCTTTTTGACCTACGATAGTACGATTTACAGAGATTAAATACTGAGGTTTAATATAACCTAAACCACGATTTACCCAAGCAGTATCAACATGGAATCCAAGACCTGTAGCCTTATCTGCAGTCCAAATACCCAAATAATTAACATTTGCATCCATCAAACCACCTTCACGATTGTTTTCGTCCATCAAATATTCACTACGTACAGATTCAAGGAAGCGCAATGTATCAGCAGCGTCTGTTGCACTTTCATTCAAAGCAACATTATTGAAACGGCGATATAAAGGTTTATCATCAACACTGATAGCAAATGCAGAAGTTCTTGTTTCTTCTAACGGCTGCTGTTTCAGGTTTGCAGTCATACCATCATCAGCAACACCGATTTTGTGAGCAGCGATTTCATCTTTTGATGCATTTACAATAGCATAATAATGTTTACCATCATAGTGATTATTTTCTTTAAAATAAACACTATCTAATTCCACCTTGCCAAGGACAATCTTTCCTTCAGCACCAACACCTACAGTATCAGCATCTAAAGAGATCAAATATTGATTTCTGTACAATTTAGCAATACCCTTAAGACCATTTACATTTGCAGGAGTTGCACCATATTGAACCTGTGTTCCTTCAGAAATATTGAATGCAGTATAACCGTCTGTTGCATACAGAACCGAGTCTTTATCTTCACCTCTCTTGACCCATTTGTCCTGAGCATACGGATGCAGATAGTTGAATTTATATTTAGCAACCTTCAAACTGTCTTTATCGAATTTTCTATAACCCAGATAAGGATCTTTCAAAATTGTAGAGTCTGTAATCTGCACAAAATTAACAACTGTAGCAGCTGCAATAGAAGAACTACCAACAGAGAATGCATCAACAATAACTTTTTCATCTTTCAGACGTAACTGAACCGTTGCAGCATCGTCGAACTCACGGTTAGTGATCTTAATCGGAGAAGTCGGCTGCATATTTTCTGCAATCTGAGTCTTCTGAACAAACCACTGGTAAGCCGGCATGTGCTGAGGATTTTGCTCATCAAGAGTTACCCATTCATAAGCAGCACCATCCTTATGGATAGGAGAAGCCAATACCTGACCCTTTGCATTATAAATCACATACAAACCATTTTCTTCAGAAGTCTTGTCTGTTGCAACAGGTGCACAACCTTTATAACCAAGAGATACATCTGATTCTTTCTTGTCTGCAACAGTAATGATACGGATTTGATCTTTCAACAAATCCTGAACTGTGATAAAGTTCTTATCACCTTTAGTTCCAGACAAATCATCAAGAGTCGCTGTTGTTACTGTTGCACCAGCCCAATTAGCATCTGCATCAGCTTTGCGAAGAACTGATTTTGCCTGAACAATCAAACTATCTATTGAAGGATAGTAAGTAAAAGCGAACTTATACTGATCTTTCATCAATGTTTGTGCATTAATTGAATCTTTGGCAGTCGCATGTTTTGCTAAACCTTTAGCACGAGTTGCAGCATCAAGTTTAGACCAGTCAAATGCCAAGAATTTACTACCTGCACTGTTTGTATAAGCCGTATCCACAAACAAATAGCTACTATCTGTATGAAGGATAAACACATAATCAGATTCAGCATCTTCAGCCAAGAACTTATTTGTTGTAAACGGATTTTTAACAAAATTCGCAATCGATTCTACTCCTTTTTCATCCGGAGCAAAACCCAACTTAATACCTTCTTTGACAGCATCGCCTTCCAAAGTACCCAATATCGAGTTAATTTCAGCAGCTTCTAATCTTACCGGAGCAGCTGTTTGCAATGTGAACTGTGTAAAAATAGTCGGAGAACCTAATGCTTCACCTGAAGCATCAGCAGAACCCGCTTTTTTAACATCAATTGCAGAAGCTGTAGCGTAAAGACCAATAACAGAGTCAGTCTTGAAGTGAGAATAGACAGTCGCAGGCTTCATTCCGGATTTGTACTGAGGAGAGAATGCCCAACCAGCAATTTCGCCACCAACAGTAACATCCGCACCACTTACTTTTTCTTTTTCCAAACCTTCCAATGCAGTTCCTGAATAAGCGATATCCAAACGCTGACCGGTAGATTTGTTTACGAAGTTATAAATAACATTTTTACCTTCGTTCTCATCAATAACTTCAACACACCAAAGAGTACTTGCCAATGTCGCAGAAGTAACATCGCCTTCTTTTACAGGGATCAACTTACCATCGGCATCCATTCCTAAAAGATAAGGATCTGTAGCAGTATACTTTAACTGATACAGATACTCCTTTGAAGTATCCAAAGAAGTCACAGGAGTTCCGGCTGCATTAGCAGACATCGCACCTAACAATGCAACCCCTGCCAAAAGAGTAGAAAACTTTTTGTTCATAATCAAATAATTTAATATTAATACTAAAGTGTAAATAAATCAATCAAATAACACGTACGTCTTCTAAACCTTATAATCAAATACCATTGCGTACGATTTTCTCTTGGCAAAAATACGCATAACTTTTAAACCGACAATCCTTTTCTTTAATATTTTTTCCTTTTCTATATTCTTTCTTATCAACAAGATAAGCTATCCTGTACGAAAATGCTTATTTACGAGACAAACTCTGATATTTATAGAGAAACTACCCCAAAGCCCTACATATCTGAAATTAATGTACATGCGTACATTAAATATATAAACAAAATCGATCTCTACATGATATAACGGAAACAACTGTCATTCCTGTATATTATGTCACCAATCCTCACACAAGAAACATGATGATATGACGGTCGTTTCTAATTTACCATTGAAGTTCACATATTGGCAGATATGAATCATTTCAGCTTCACCCACCCTTGAAACCTTTTGATTATCATATCACACAAGGGTGAAGACAGACATCCGGACTGCCTTCACCTCAAAAATTTGCCTTCACCCTGTCTCGTCCTGATTTGGGTTGGCCATGCCTCCCCGGTTTCACATCCACACATTTAAGTAAAAAACAAGGAGGCTACAATATCAATTAATCAACAAATACACAGGCATTAACAGCTATTACTACCACTCCTTACCTTTTCGCCCTTAGTCGAAAAGGTTTTTGACCAGTGTCGAAAGGGCTTTTGACCAAGGGCGAAAAGGTTTTCGACTAAAGGCAAAAGGTCTAAGAGCAGGCTGTTTGACAACAGTAGCATGGCGATTGTCACTTAAATAGGACCTTCCCGGAGCCGACTTGATCTCTGGTGAAGGCAGACGTAAGCGGTGAAGGCACTTTTAGTACCTGCATTCACCCGCTAAAGCACAAACAGTCATACTATTGTATGTTGAAGTAAAGGCAGTTTGGTTCAGTTCTCAGAACCAAGCCTTCTGCGTACAAATAATGAGAGATTAAGAAATGAACACCCCTTACAAAGACAAAACTATTTCTTCGCTTAAGCCGGTACACTTTACTATGGTAGCAACGTCTACACCCGTATCTTTCATCCTCGAAGCGACTTGACGCATGCCTTCGGCAAGGCCTTCCGCTTTTCCCTCTATTCTCCCTTCTAATTTGGCCGTGTCGATCACATCGTTCTGGATCATGATGGCGTCGAGATGGCGGTCGTAGATAAGGCGTTCCTGAGGGGACATGGAGTAGTATTTCAACTTCTCGCGGGCTTCCTTCAGACCCGGTGCAGTCGTATCGGGACGGATCGTGCCGTCTTTCAGGTATTCGATCCATTCGTCCAAAGGGGTGAGTGCCACTTTGTCGAACTCGTTTACACGGACCAGGATATATTCGGGGAAGATTTCAGCGGGAAGATGCGAGACGATCACATCACGTTCACGTGTGTTGACACGCAGATGGTCACCCGTATGTACACCGACGAAATGATTTTGGCCGTGATAGATATAGTCTGTCCCGATACCAATATCGAAATAAAGGATGCTGATGGAGTAGACTTTCTTGATTTTCCCATACCCTTCGCCAATCGAGATATGTTCGGTGATGGCTTTGGCTACGCCGTAGAGGATGCGTTCCAAATAATGCAGTTCGCGTGTGTTCTGGATTTCGACGAGGATGATTTCGCCTTTACTGTTCAAAGCTTTGATGTCGACGCGGTTGAACTTGTCGTCGGCGCTTTCCTGATTGCCTTCGCTTTCGAGGATTTCGACGATCTTGATTTCTTCGTTCAGCATGACGGTCAGGAAACCGTCGAGCACATCGAAATTAGCCTTCTGGCGCAACAGACGCTTAATGGCCCAATCGAAGCGAATATACCTGTCCTGCAACTTTTTTCTTTCCATCTCTTCCATGATTTTCAGATCCGACCCTTCCTTTTTCATAGTTACTGTTTTATTAGTTCATCCACAAATATACATATTATTTATGAACAGGCAACGAACCGCAATCTTTTTGTAATATCTTATCTTTCAATGATTATCGGGTAAGCCATTTCTTCCCCAAATAGTGGACAGGATACCAGGCGGCAAGGAAGCCGATGGAAAGGACGGTTATAAAGACAATAAGGATATCACCGGCTTCGACACGGACCGGATAGGCATCGATAATAAAGGAGCCGGCTGCCTGACCTAATTTGATAATACCCAACTCCTGTTGCAACAAACAAAGGGCCAATCCGATAACGATACCGATCAAAGCGCCGAGCCCGGAAATCATCCAACCCTCGAAAAGGAAAATACGACGAATCAGACGGTCGTCCGCACCCATATTCCGCAACGTACAGACATCCTCTTTCTTTTCTATCATCAGCATGGAAAGCGAACCGATCACATTAAACAGAGCCAGGATCAGAATGAAACACAGGATCAGAAAGATCATCCACTTCTCCCCCTGCATCATCCGGAAAGAGGCTTCCTGCTGTTCATAGCGGTCCTTGACCGAGAAATCATCGCCTAAGAGTGATTTTATACGGCTTTTGACCGAATTGATGTCTGCACCGGGAACCAATGACAACTCTATCGCCGAGACTTCCTTTTCATAATCGAACAAAGAGCGGACCATCGGCAAAGGCAGCAGGACGAAATTCTCGTCATACATCTGCTGGTTAGTGGCATATACGCCGCCGACAAAAGCATATTCCAAATTCAAGGAGGCGACAGGGTTGGCGAGATTGACTTTTTCATTCCTCTTGGGAGCGTAAATTTCCAAAGGATCGGCATAATTAGGGCGCACCCCCAAAGAAAAAGCCGTTCCGACACCCAAGTTGGCGTAATTGGCCACTTCGTCGGACAGGACAAAGGAGCCTTCCCGGCTATCGACTAAAATACTGTCTATCCGCGTCAGACGGCCGAAAGTATCATCTACACCTTTGACCGTCGCGGTAATCTGGCGATCCCGATAGCGGACCTGCGCATTGTCCTGGAGCACTTCGCAAAACAAAGCGACCTCAGGAAACTCCTTCACTTCCCGGACAGCCGGAAGAGTCGGATCGAACACCTTTCCATGTACAGGCTGAATCTTCAGCTCCGGATCGAAATTGCCGAGCATGGAAGAAACCAGCCCGACAAACCCGTTCAATACAGACAACGCACACACCAGGGCCATTGTAGCGACAACCACTCCACAGACAGATACCATCGAAATGATATTGATGGCATTGTGGGATTTCTTCGAGAAAAGGTAACGCCGGGCTATATAAAACGGGAAGTTCAACGCGGTATTCTTTTACTTTTTCAACAGATTATCAATATTTTCGATATAATCCAGGGAATCGTCGATAAAGAATGTCAGTTCAGGAATCTTGCGGACCTGTTTCCGGATGCGCTGTCCGAGATCAAAGCGGATGGCTTTCGTATTCGCCCGGATATTCTCAAGCATTTCCTTCGACTTGTCAGACGGGAAGATACTCAGGTAAGCACGTGCCACACTCAAATCGGGGCTTACACGTACCACACTGACAGAGATCAGGATACCATGCATAGCCTGTGTCTGTTTCTGAAAGATATCACTCAACTCCTTTTGCAGGAGACGCTCTATTTTACTTAATCTTGTACTTTCCATAATTTCTTGCTTTTTTATTTTTTCCAGATCATTGTGAGGCCGTCACGCAAAGGTAAGATAACTTTTTCAATACGCGGGTCTTCTTTGATTTTATCATTAAAACTAAGAATACCGAGTGTTTGTTTATCCTTAGGATGCTCCTCCACCACATGACCGTCCCACAACGTGTTGTCGGCAAGAATCAAGCCGCCGGCACGCACCATCGGGAAAACAAGGTCGAAGTATTCCGAATACAACCGCTTGTCGGCATCGATAAAAACAAGGTCGAAGGTTTCACCGAGCGCCGGGATAATATCGAGGGCATCGCCGAAATGCACCCGTATCTTATCCTGATGGGGCGACTGTTTCAGGTATTTCATGATGAAGTCTTCCATTTCGTCGTTGATCTCAAGCGTATGGATCAAAGCCCCTTCTTCCAGCCCTTCCGCCATACAAAGAGTAGCATATCCTGTATAAGTACCGATCTCAAGCACACGGCGGGGACGAAGCATCCGGCAAAACATCTTCAATATCCGCCCTTGCAGATGCCCCGACAGCATTCGCGGACGAAGCAGGTTCACATTCGCATCCCGGTTCAGGGCCGAGAGCAGTGCACCTTCTTCGTCACTATGAGAAAGGATATATTCGTCTATTGTCATCTTCATGATTTATGATTTATGATTTATGATTTATGATTTGCTTGCTGGGATATTAATCATAAATCATAAACCATAAATCTTTGTTTATTCCTTAAACGTCGGCAACTGATAATTACTTCCGGCGTCCAATACCTTCCCTACATTATTAATTTCAAGGAAGCTCGTACCGCCACCTTCACCGAAACTGCCGCTCAGGTAAGCCACCATGTCGTTACGGGTGATGCGTCCGCTTTTGATCAGCTCGTTCAGCGCATCATAGAAATAGCCGCGGCGACTGTCGTTATAAGGCTGGTGAACAGCCCAGACACCGTAAGAAAGGGACAGCATACGCATGACACGGGGATTGTAGCAGATCGAGAACACGGTGGAAGTACCGCGGAATGCAGCCAAGTAACGAGCCGTACGGCCGGTATAGCTATCTGTAATAATAGCCTTTACATGCAGTTTGGAAGATGATTTCACAGCCTGCTTTGCAAGGAAAGACGTAACATCCAAGTCGTTACCCTCGATAGGGACACGAATATCATTGGCTGCAAGTTTCGTCTTTTCTGCCTCACGGGCTACCTTCGTCATCGTCTGGACAGCTTCGACAGGGTATTTTCCGTAGGCTGTTTCACCGCTCAACATCAAGGCATCCGTGCGGTAATAGATCGCATTGGCGATATCCGTCACTTCGGCACGCGTAGGACGCGGGTTGCTGATCATGGAGTGAAGCATTTGGGTAGCCACGATAACCGGTTTCTTTACTTCCACGCATTTACGGATCAACACACGCTGGATACCCGGAATCTTTTCGGCTGGTACTTCGATACCCAGGTCACCACGGGCAATCATGATACCGTAGGCAACTTCGAGGATCTCGTCGATGTTGTCGACACCCTCTTGGTTTTCGATCTTCGCAATGATCTTGATCGGGCTGTTATGTTCGTCCAGAATGCGCTGGATATCCATTACATCCTGCTTGTTTCGGACAAATGAGTGAGCAATAAAATCCAGATCGTTTTCAATCGCCCACAGGATATTTTTACGGTCTTTCTCTGTCAAGGAAGGCAGATTGATACGTACACCCGGCACGTTCACGCTCTTACGGCTTCCCAAGGTCGCGTCGTTCTCCACTTCGCAAACCAGAAAATCGTCTTTCTTATCGATTACTTTCAGTTCCAAATCCCCGTCATCGATCAGGATATCGCTGCCGACGGTCAGGTCATTGACAAAATTCCGGTATGAGACACAAATACAATCATGCGAAGTCTCCCCTTCCGGGTTTCCCACGATCTTAACCATTTCCCCGGTCTTGAACTCGATGGGAGCCTGCGCAGCAGTCGTACGCACTTCGGGCCCTTTAGTATCCATCAAAATTCCGATACGGTTGGAAACCGTACGGACATTATTAACGACTCTGGTCAAACCTTCTTCCGCCATGTGAGCCGTATTGAGGCGCACGACATTCATTCCAGCCTTGTATAACGCGTCGATAAACTCGACCTCACAACGCTGGTCGGAAACTGTAGCAACAATCTTCGTATGCTTTAACATATAACCCTTTTTTAAAATTGACAATTGACAATTGACAATTGACAATTTTAAAAACAGCCAATCCTCAACTCCAAGAGCCAAACCTTTATTAAACTTCTTTTTACCTAAACAAATTTCTATCTCTTCCTAATTGTCAATTATCCATTGCCAATTGAAGCACCGCTTCCACCGCCAAACGGTACGAATCCAGCCCGAACCCTAAGATCACCCCCTTGCAAGCGGCTGAAATCATGGACACATGACGGAAAGATTCACGGGCGTGTACGTTTGAAATATGTACCTCCACAACCGGAGTCGTTACAGCTTTTATTGCATCGTGGAGGGCAATGGATGTATGCGTATAAGCGCCTGCATTCATAATGATCCCGTCGTAATCGAAGCCGACTTCATGGATCTTGTTTATCATCTCACCTTCCACGTTACTCTGAAAATAAGCAATCTCACATTGTGGATACTTGGCACGCAACTCACTCAGATAGCCTTCAAACGAAGCATTTCCGTACACTGTCGGTTCACGCTTGCCTAACAGATTAAGATTGGGGCCGTTGATAATCTGAATTTTCTTCATTTTGCCGTAATTTATTACCTTTGCCCTGTCTTTTACGGACAGGAAATATCCGGCAAAGATAGTAAAGATTTATGATTTATAATTTATGAATTATGAATTGGTGCTAAGTCATTAGGGTAAAATCCATTACATAAGCAGATTTTACCGGACGAACCTTCAGCTCCTCATACTTCCCCGTAAATCATAAATCATAATTCATAAATCACAATTCGTTTCATGCACCGAGAGAATGACAAAATAGAACGATACAAAACATACCTCCGTCTGGAAAAAGCGCTTTCGGCCAACTCTATAGACGCTTACCTGACGGATCTCGACAAACTGACAAACTTCGTCGAAAGCGAAGGCAAGAAGTATGCGGATGTCACATATGACGACCTGCAACAGTTTGTTGCCCGCCTACATGATATCGGCATCCACCCACGTTCACAGGCAAGGATCATTTCAGGGATCAAATCTTTCTACCGGTTCCTGTTCCTGGACGATTATATAACAACTGATCCGACCGAATTGTTAGAATCGCCCAAGATCGGACTGAAACTTCCTGAAGTCCTAACTGTCAACGAGATTAACAGCATCCTGGACACGATCGACCTGACATTGCCGGAGGGGCAACGGAACCGGGCGATGCTCGAAGTCTTGTATAGCTGCGGACTGCGCGTGTCGGAGTTGGTTTCACTACGCTTCACGGATGTTTATTTCGACGAAGGATTCATCAAGGTGGAAGGGAAAGGGAGCAAGCAACGCCTGGTCCCCATCTCGGAAACAGCTATCAAGGAGATCAAGAACTACCTGTATGACCGCAACCATGTCGCGGTGAAAAAGGGATTCGAAGACATCCTGTTCCTGAGCCGGCGAGGAACGGCTCTGTCGCGGATCATGGTTTTTCATATCATCAAGCAGCAAACAGAAATGGCCGGTATCAAAAAGAACGTGAGCCCGCATACGTTCCGCCATTCCTTCGCCACCCACCTGTTGGAAGGGGGAGCCAACCTGCTTGCTATCCAGGAGATGCTGGGACATGAAAAGATTACCACCACCGAAATCTATACGCATATCGACCGCCAGTTCCTGCGGAAAGAGATACTCGAACATCATCCACGTAGCAAGCCGCGGGATTAGAACAGCCGTTCCATGCGTTCGATCAGCTCATCGCCCAAAGCCCTTTTGACAACAATATGCTCTTTGACTGCCGTGACAAAGGGATTGCTCTCGAATGCACCGCGCACACCTTCGAAATCTTCCTGCTTCTCTTTATCCGAACCATCCACACCGAAACCGGTCATGAAAGTAAGGGAGAATTCTTTCTTCGCATCTTTATAAAGCAGATTATCCAATCCGATCACCGAGTCTTGCCAGTGGCGGACAAGATCGACGATCTGTGCTGCCGATATTGATGACAGGTTCACACCGTAATACTCCTCCAGCATATCATACGCCCATGTCCATTCCATATCATAATAATTGGAATGCATGGCTGCAAAGAACTCTTCTATCGCCTCAAGCGAAGTTATCTTGCCTTCTTCAACTTTCTCGATCAACCCGTCCAATTCTTCACGAGGAAGGATCAACCCGGAAAGATCCAGCCATTCCCCACGACCAGCTGAAGAAGTCGGTTTCAACTGTGACCAGACTTCTTCCATAGAACAGAAATCCGTTCCTTCCAGGCGCTTGATCAAGGAGTTCCCCAAGAATTTATTGATTGCCATACCATAAAGATTGAGGGCCGTACGCAAAGAGGAACCTTTGATACGAGTATTTTGATAATAATAGACTTCGGATGTCTCACCCACCAACTCTTGCAAGTTCTTCAAGATTCCGACAGCTTTCATCATCTTGTAGATGGTATACGGACTTAGCAAGTTGTAGTTGATCATATCCAGCCGTTGCAAGTCGGTACGCTTATCACGCTTCGGCCATTTCTGCGCATCGCGGATCGTACCGACGCTACGCAGGTTTACACCGGGAACCAAGTAAGTCTCATCGTCTTTCTCTATCAGATAAGAAAAAGGCATGTCCGACGTATCGCTATGATGGTGATGGCGCCCCATTACCAGAGAGAAAGCCCCGACACGCGCAGGCCACAGGATATAGGAGTCACTGGTCGTCTTGGAACCTCTCTCCACAATACCCTGGTGGATGGGGCCCAGCTTATACATATGGTTACTTTGGTTCGAGCCGCTTCCGGCATTCAGAAACGAATACATGCCGGCAATCAGCAGGCTGCTCTTATGCATCGACACAGTAAAAGGTCCTGCAAAGATAGCACAAGCCTCTCCGTTCTCAAAAGCGCAGTTGCTGAACAGAAGTGAATCATGCGCAGAGAAGTTATGAGTCACATGGCACGCCTGCCCGATAAAACAACGGATAATCTTGGCGGCATCGGCAACCACAGCCCCCGAAGAAATGATAAAATCCTCCGCAATAACGCTGTCGCCAATATACACCGGAGCATTCGCATTGCTATTGACCGTACCGTTATCGAGACGGGTACAGTTTTCGACCGTTGCATAATCGGCAATCACAGTATTGCGCACAGTCCCTGTATTGATTATTTTCACATGGTTGCCGATAAAACCATAGTTGCCAGTCTGCCGTTCGGCAAAATCGGCAATCATCGCCTGCAAACGCAGTATTAAAGCCGGCCGATGACGATATAAAGCTATCAGATAGGCCAATGATGCAGACAAGCCATTATAAATGGGTACTTCACGGCCTCCTGTCTCATTCAGTACAGACACTTCTACATTGTTCCCGAAAGAGGACTTTCCTTCCACATAGATCACATTCACGTTCTGTATGAAACAATCATCGCCTATGAAATAATTGGAAATATAATTGTGCACGTTTTCAATCAGCGTATTATCGCCGATCTCACAATTATGCAAAGTTGCATTCCGGATACCGCTATGTTTCTTCACCCCTCCCGGAAGAGTAAATTCCTTTTCAAAAAGGCCCAATGCCACATTCCCTGAAAAATGAACATTACAAACGTGTTCGGCATGAAAAGGGCTGGCGACCTTTATGTTTTCCCAATTATCGGCCGTACAGCCGTTCTTCTCCAAATCTGCAATTTCTTCCGATAGCAGATGCCTTAAATATCCTTCACTCATTCTTCATCATATTGTTGGAAAAGAAAATCGTTATAAGGGAAACGAGTAATATGAATCTGTTTCACCCGCTCGTACAGCAAGGCTTTGAGTGCATCGATATTCGTCCGTTTCTTGGCTGAGATAAAGATACAATTATCCTGCATCTTATTCATCCAAGTGCGTTTCAACTCGTCCAAATCGATATTCTCACGTGTACGCGGAGTCAGGTCATCTTCATCCTTCGGGACAAAAGTGAAAGCATCGATCTTATTGAACACCATAATCATCGGTTTCTCCGTCTTGTCGATTTCCGATAAGGTACGGTTCACCACCTCGATCTGTTCTTCAAACGTCGGATGAGAAATATCGACGACATGCACCAACAAGTCCGCTTCACGCACCTCATCCAAAGTCGATTTGAAAGATTCGACCAGTTCGGTCGGCAACTTACGGATAAAGCCGACCGTGTCGGACAGCAGGAAAGGCAGATTGTCGACAATCACCTTTCGGACAGTCGTATCGAGTGTCGCGAACAGTTTGTTCTCGGCAAACACTTCGCTCTTACTAAGCAGGTTCATCAATGTGGACTTTCCGACATTGGTATAACCGACCAGTGCCACGCGGACCATCTTTCCGCGGTTCTTCCGCTGCACGCTTTTTTGCTTATCGATCTCGACCAGGTCCCGTTTCAGCTTGGATATCTTATCCAGGATGATACGCTTATCCGTTTCCAACTGAGTTTCACCCGGTCCACGCATGCCGACACCGCCACGCTGACGCTCCAAGTGTGTCCACAAGCGGGTCAGGCGGGGCAACATATATTTATATTGCGCCAGTTCCACCTGCGTCTTTGCATGTGCAGTCTGCGCACGCCGGGCGAAGATATCCAGAATCAGATTCGTACGGTCCAGAATCTTCACCTGCAACTCTTTCTCGATGTTGCGCAATTGCTTGGCGGAAAGTTCGTCGTCGAATATCACCAGCCCGATCTCATTTTCCACCACATATTCCTTTATTTCCTGCAACTTGCCGGAACCGACAAAGGTCACGGAGTTCGGATAATCCAGTTTCTGATAAAAACGCTTCACAGCCTCGACCCCTGCCGTATCGGCCAGGAAAGCCAATTCATCCAGGTATTCCTTCACTTTCTGTTCATTCTGTTCAGGAGTAATCAGCCCTACGAGAACAGCCTTTTCTGTCTGTGCTTCAGATATAATAAATTCTTTCATACGGCAAAGATAGTAAATTCAATTATTTATGTATATTTGTACCCATAATATCAATCCAAAATAGTATTAACTATGAAAAAGAAAGTCATACACTTTGTTCAGTATGTACTTGTAAAGATTTTATTCTTCGGTGCAGCTTATCCGCTCCAGGCACAAGTTTCCAATCCATCCTCATGGGAAAGTTTTGTCGGTAGCGATGAAAATAGGCTTGTTTCGGATACGCTCAGATTGCAGACATTCGGGGATTCAGAATGGGATAATTGGGGATATACGTTAACTGTAAATTCTTCTCTTATCCAAGAGAAACATACGATAAAGATACCTGTCGGTTCCGGAATCATTTTTTCCCCCTTCTCGCTTAATAATTATACAAATGTAAAAATCGTATCACATATTGCCGGACTCAAACTAGAACCCGGTGAGTTGTTATTATTTAACGTTCACCGTAATAATTCCGATGAAGTCATAACAGGAAACACTCCTGAACAAGGTAAAGATTACATGGGTTACAGATATCTTACAATCGGAAGCAATCCAAGCTCTTTTGCTATAACGACAAACAAAAGAGTCAATACACAGAATGGATATTATATGACCGATAGCGTTTTTGCTTATGGCGACATCCCTTCATATTCTCTATTCTCTGGTATCGGAAACTGGAACGACACAACCCTTTGGTCGCATCTTCCTCCACTCCGCCACAGGAATGCGCTCATAAAAGGGAATGTAAGTATAACAACAGATACGTATTGCAAAGATATCGCCATTCATTCCGGATCACTGGAGATCAATCCTGGCAGCCTGTTTATCCTACAGAATTTGGACCTATACGAAAACAAAGCCTCTCTCCATTCAGGAGGGACAATACTTCTTTCCGGCCGTATCACCTTCCATAAAACTTTTGAAGAACCAGGCAAATGGTATTTTATCTCATTTCCTTTCGACGTTTATCCGCCTGGCATCGACCTCCACTTCGAACAAAAGGATGCTACGCCTAACGACGGAGGCAACTATTTTTATGTCCAATCCTACAACGGAGACAAGCGGGCATCGTCCAACCAATCTGCCGGGAATTGGGAAGTCGTGCCCATCCGTCCCGATAATGTCCCCCTGTTCGAAAAAAACAAAGGTTACCTGATCGCATTAGACGAGAAAACGACAAACCGAACTTTATCTTTTTCATCTCGACCCGGCGACATCCCCGAAAATTTTGCCAATATAGGAGCTATTGCAATTCCTTTAAATTCCGACAGTTCTTCAGGCAATCAAGAAAACCACGGCTGGTATTTGTGCGGCAATCCATTCCCCGCACTACTTCCATTAACCCAAATCGAAAAAAACAAGGCTTTGGATGGAAATATCTATGTATATGACGGAAACGGTTATAAAACCTATTCCCTTAATAGCAACTATGCCCTCCCTCCTTTCGCCGCCTTCTTTGTAAAAGCATCAACTGAAACTATTATCAATATCTCCAGTCAAAGTTCATCAACACAACCAATTCAAACTATTCAAACAGATCTTCCTATAAATATCAAATTTTCAGAGCCATATACTAACGATCAAAATACGGATACAAATAATCCAACAATATCAGACTTTCATTTTTTCATAAAAGGAAGAGAATTGCAACTACACAATATACCCCAAGCTGGATGGATTAGAATTTACGACACATTTGGAAAAACTATTTATACAAGAAACATTCAAACAGGCACCTCCTTTTTCACATTACCTAAAAAAAACGGTTTTTTTTTCTTACAAATCTATACAAAAAAGGAATATATCACCTCTAAAATAGTGATTCAATAATAAATCAAAGAAATTACTACATAAAGACCTGTTTCTGATTATTAAATAAAATACAGAAACAGGTCCTTTTCACATTCTATAAAACTATTCGAATGATATCAACTCTTTTACAATACGATTATATCCTTTTTCATTGAGATGAGTTCCATCTGTAAACAGACATTCATCAATACAACCATTATCCAATAAAAGCAGCCTACCAGGATCAGAATAGAAGTATGCATCCCTTTCAGCTATTCTCTTCAACTGTTTATTGATACTTTTAACTTGGTGCTCTTGATTTCTACAAGGTAACAACCCTACAACCTTAATATCAGCCTTAGGTTGCCGAACACGTATTTCTGATAAAAGAAATTTAATACCTTTAACTATATCTTCCTCCGAATCCAACCCTACATTATTAATACCTATCATAACAACTATTTTTTCGGCTTCATATCCTTCCAGTTCTCCATGGTAAACCCTCCAAAGAAGATTCTCAATCCGATCCCAAGCACACCCCAAATTCAAATAACCTCTTGGATTCATTTCTTTCTCCCAACATTCAGAACCATTTTTAATATCACAACTAGGATCTCCTCCCCAATAATGAGTAATCGAATTACCAAGTATAATGGCTTTTGGTTTCTTTTTACAAACTAAATCGACAATCTTCAAATGTCTGTCCAACCATTCATAATCGACACATCGGCGTTGAGTAACCGGACAAGTCGTAGAAGATGTACTGGAGGGTATATTCAGAATATCACGGACCTTCATTTCCACCACATTTGCATATTGACTCATGCCAAAGTCATTAGGATGAACTAAATCGACCCAGCTATCCATCGACAAATTCAGTTCCTCACGAGATAAATAATAGATTTCAGGAATACCTTCTGCAGAAAGTTGTTCATAAGCTTCTCGAGATCCAGCATTTACATTTGCCACATAAGAATATTGCAACGTATCCATCTCCATATTACTTGAACCAGCGTGTTCAAGCATCAATATAGGAACGGAACTTTTTTCTCTTAACTTCTTAACACATGATACCAATCGATCAATCAAATCGTTCCTAGACAAATCATATAGATTAGGCAAACAATCTAAAATATACAAACGAGCATTGATATTTCCAATCAGACCAATAAGTTCTTTATCCATAGTTCCTTTACCTGAAAATCCTAAATTGACCAAAGGATAATCTAATGTACGTTGTAAAATCGTACTCCAAGCCATAGCAGATCTCGAAGCACAAGCCCCTTGAGTAATAGATGTTCCATAAAGGACTATCGGCTTTTCATCAGAGGCTGGGATAAAAGTTAGATCATAAGTATCAAGAACACCTATTTCCATCCATTTTACTCGATTATACAAAGGCAAATATAGCCTAAATTCATATCCTTTATCATGATATTTATTTTGAGGAAATCTAGAATAAGAATAAATCACTGTATCCTTTAAACTATATCCACCAAAACAATAATACCATTTTCCATCATTGTCGATGCAATAAAGATCTACTCCTGTCACTCCTGTTAAAGGCATATGTGGAAAACTTAACGGATCCGAAACCATATAACGTACACAAATTTGAGGGCTATTCGTATAAAAATGGATTGCCAACCCAGCCGATTGACATGCTAAATTCCATACTGAAGTAGAAACTATCTTTTTAGCCTTACAAGGTAAACGCCCATACAAATATTCATCACTTCTTTCAAAACCATAGTTTTGAACTACCGGATAATTTACTTTTAAAGGATTATGCCATTTCAATTGAGAATGAGCTGATGAAAAAAAATATAAAAAAATCAATATTACATATATAATGCGTTGATACGAACTCTTATTCATAAGACTTTGTCAATAAAAAAGTTATTTTTCTTTTATTATCTACCAATTTAAACACACCACCAGATATAGATTCTACATTTCTATCTCGTACTTCCGGATTTAAATATTCAGGGATTCTGATTTTCTTAGGTAAAACTTGTTCCGAAAACAGTTCCAATTGGCAATGCTTATCATCAATGGCTTTTACAACCAGATTCACACATCCTGTTAATGTATATAAATTTTTAACAGTAGTTATCCGATTAGAAATCAAATACTCAAAAGGAACTCCTCCCAAAATAGTAACTTCATCTTTATTTTCAAAATAAAGAGCATTCAGCATCATATCAATAATCCGCCCATTACCACTTCCGTTCGGCTGCCAAGGTGCAAAAGCCGGATTTCGTAAATTAAATCGCTCTTGTGTCTGATGTGCATCATGAGACATACCATATTTTAAACAGGTTTGAAGTGTCATAAATGCTTTTTTCCATTCTCCCAACATTAAATATATAGGTTGCCAATAATGTTCGCATTGAATTATATAGAAAATTTCCCGATCCATTTTCCCCATAAAATAATCTACAGCCACATTATTTTCATAATAATCAATATATTTTTTAAACAACTCTGATTCGGGAGAGATTATACCCACCGTTGCAATAGGAGCCATTATATCTGTATTGATAAATTTGATTGCTTCTTGCACATTACTATCATCTGTTGTTATCTTTCGATCAATGTAGCCGTTAGGTTGTGCCAAATGTTTGATTGTAAACAACAAGTCTGATCGATATTGTTCCAATTCTTTTCGCATAGAAACAGCCTCTGCATGTCGAATACTTTCCAAAAACAATACGGCTTTCTCTAATCCCCAAAAAGAAAATATATCTGTTGCACTTACAAAATATCCAGCATCTCCATCTGAAGCCACTGCAAATGGCATTAATCCGTAAGTCAGCGGACGAGAACCATCCGAATTTAACACACGAGTTGCTTTGATTTCCCCTAAAATCCAATGCACTGCTTTCAAAATTTTAGACAAATAATCCTCCATAAATTGCTGGTCTTTTGAATAAAGATAATAATCACAAGCCAACGCTAATGCCATACCTGTAGTATTAGCCCACCTCGGCCCCGTTGTACCAATTGCACCAGATGTTGTTGTAAATTTACCAACAGGAGGAAAGCCCGCATCCTGTAATGAAAAAATATAATCCAAAGATTTCTTTACCGATTCAAATTGTCCAGTTCTTAGCATAGGACGTAACATCTGTACAGCCTCAAATACCCAAACAAAAAAACGCTCTGAACTTCCACCTTGAGCTGGCTGATACATTTTATTCTGAAAATCATTGACCAAAAGCTGTAAAGTACTTAACTGTAAAGAACAAAATAAATCTTCCCACTCATCTCTTTTAAACTCAGTTTTCAATGTTTTATCAGTAAACGGAACTTTAAAATCGGCAATCGCTTTTTCTTTAACATCCTTAAATGTCAATTGTTTCAATGACTCTTCGTGAAAAGAGGTTATTAAAGAATCATTCACTAATAATTTCAGAACAAAAAAAGCAGAATCATTTGGTTGAACCTCTTTCATAGCACAAACTACACGATGCATATCTTTTACCCGAAATTCAGGAGTGACATACCCCGATCCATACCACACTTGTGGATATAAAATATCTTCATATTCTTTATCGGTGTAAGATTTCTTCTCTTCCCAAAACAGATTCATATTCTCAGACACAACTTCTCCTATTAATTGTTGTCCTTTATAGATGGAATGTTCTTTCAAAACTACTTGATCATAATCTTTCCATTTTTCATTAGTCCAACGATAAGGAATGTAATGATAATCAAACATCTTATTTTCAGAATAATAACCAATCTTACTCCGAATCATAATTTGTTTGATTTTATCACTTTCATTTTTTGCCCCTACTCGCAAACATAGCAAAGTTTGGCTATCGTCTAAAACTGTAGCAGCATACTCAATTTTATAATAAATATCATTTGCGAAATAATCAGCAGTTGCAACTGGATACTTATCCTCTGCTAATCTTAAATTGGTTAATCTAAAGTCTGGTATAAATGGTGGATTATCAAACGCAAATTGGACGACCAAATCTTCTTGACTTTCTGCCTTTTTACGCTGTTCAAAATTAGTTGAAGATATATTTCGAATAACATGCCTACGAGAAACCACCATAGAAGGATTTAAATAAATCCAATCCGAAGAATGTAACGGATGAATCAATAAATTAATCGTATAAGGGGGATGCCATTTATACTCGTTTTCTTCAAGAACTTGAGACCAACTCTTTTTTTCTAACAAAGGATAAAGAGCTTGCTGTGCGTCTGTTTTTCCATGTAAAAACATAGAAACAAAACCTACTATCCATATATAAAATTTATATTTTCCTCTCATTATCTTATAGATTTATTCTGACACAAAAGAGAGAAGGGAACAACTACTCGTCCCCTACTCTTTGCACTCGCTCTAATTATTTCCAAAAACTAATTTGCGTCAAATTGGAATTAATAACCATATCCTGTTCACTTATAGGATAATAATAATGCTTTGGAGATTCAAAGGTAAAGACATTATCTTTTCCTGCAGGCTTAATACACCCTTTAGTACCTTCTGTCAAAGCGACTTGCCCGTCCTCTATAACATAAGAGAGGATACCATATTGAGCAATTTCATCTGCATATTTTTCTTTATCCGCATTAGTCGCGACAATTAAGACATCCGGAACATTATCTGCATTCAAGTCATATAAACCAAAATCAGGGAAATAAATACCAGCTTGTATCTGACTAAAATAATCACCACATGACCACCGCATCAAATCATCATAGCGGAAACCTTCGTCGGCCAATTCTACTCGTCTTTCCCTACGGACTTCAAGAATTGCAGCTTTTTGAGAAGACAGTACATTGGGATATTTTTTTAACAATACAGGATCTACATTTGCCTCCCAATCAGCTAATGTTGCTCTTGGAACTTTCGCACGGTCACGCAATAAATTGATTGTATTATCCAAATCGGTTTGTGTCAATATACCTAACTCAGCTTTCGCTTCAGCATAAATTAATAGAATCTCTGCATAACGGAATATAGGTAAATCACTCCAACAAATTGCAGATGCGGCATAACCATTCTGATTAGTAGGTAAACCGTCATACTTCTTTATGCCATATCCTCCATAAATTAAATTCGGAATACGAGGAGACGTCCAGTTCGTACAGACATATCCTGGAGTCCAAAAAGTAGCCTCTAAACGAGAATCTCTATTCTTATAAAATTCATCAAAACTCATTTCATTATATCCTTCTACAGATGTGAACGGTTTGGCTTTATCTCCATCAATATACAAATAGGTTTCCATCAAATCACGAGACAACATACCATGTCCTTCCCATGATTGATTCCACCATACACGGTTTGGATCTCCATAATTGAAATCCTGATACATAATCATCTCCGGATTTCCTTTTAAATCATTATTTCTAAAATTAGCCGCATAATCAATATTTAAAGAAAAAGACCCAGATCTCATTAACTCTTCACAAGCGGCAATAGCAATTTGATAATACTTATCAGCATCATTCAACTCTAATTCAGCATGATATTTACGCCAAGAAGCCTCTGACAAAGCAATCCGAGCCAATAAAGCCAATGCCACTTCTTTAGAAAATAGTGTACGGTCTGTATTTGATTTCATATTAACCACTGCAAAATTCAAATCTGCCATTACAGAATCAACAACCAACGAACGAGAATCCTGTGTCTTATAAAGAAGATCTTCATCCGTCGTCTGTAAATCTCTACTATACCAAGGGACATTTGAATATCGAAGAACTTTATCATAATAATATAAATAAGCTCTCACCATTCTAGCAAGTCCAACAAAATGGGCAGTCTCTTCCCCTGATACATTTCCAGATCTGGCTATCATAAAATTAACATTTCTAATATCAGTCCAATTCCACTGAGTTGCATTCGAAGGCAAAATACCGCCTGACATCACTTGAAAAAGTTCATCGTTCGTTGTCGGTGTACAAATATTATCTGACGGATAATCATATCGAATTGACTCAAAATAACGATAAAACTGGCTGGAGTAAAGTTCTAAATCAGAAGAAGTCTTAAAGAAATTTGCCTCCGTAACATTTGTTTCTGGATAACGATCCAGAAAATCATCATTACAACCGCTTGACAAAACCAGACTTAATGCAACGATACTAAATAATATTTTTTTATTCATTTTCATCTTCTCTAAAATGTAACATTAATACCAAATGAATTATATCTCTGGAAAGGATATCTATTTGCTCCTAAATTTTCCGGATCTACACTATAGTCGCTATACAAACCAGATAAACAGAATAAATTATCGCCAGAATAAAAGATCCTCATTCTTTGAATAGACAATTTAGATACCCATTTTCCAGGCAAAGTATATCCCAACGTTAAATTCTTCAACCGAATATAAGCTGCATTTTGTAAATACCGAGTTTGTGGTATATTCATTTCACGATCGGCAGTCGAAGCATTACGATGACTTAATACCGGCCAATAAGCATCTAAATTCGGATTATCTTCTTTCCAACGATCAAAATAATGCCCCTCCAGTTGATCAAACCAAGGAGCTGAATATTTACCCCAAAAAATTTTATCACTTGCAGTCGGATAATAATTATGCTTCATGACACCTTGAAAAAACGCACTGATATCAAATCCACTCCAATTAGCAGCAAAAGTTGCACCAAAACGATAACGAATTTGATCATTTCCTATCACTGTTAAATCTCCGTGATCATCCAACGTATACTTACCACGAGTGATCTTTCCATCATTATTCAAATCTTTATATTTCAAACTACCAGCCACTGTAGGATACTGAGACGGAGCAATCAATATTTCTGTTTGATCGGGTCCTTTTTGGGCCTCTTCATCAGATTTATACAAACCATCAGATGTCAATCCCCAAATTTCACCAATCTTCTGCCCTTTATAATAAGAATTTAAGGTTCCTGTCGGATTAGAAAATTTCGTAATCTCAGATTTGCTATCAGATAAATTAAATTCTAAGCTATACTCTAAAGGCTTACCTGCTAATTTAATTTGATCACGCCAACTCACCGTTAAATCAAAACCTGTAGTTTTCAAATCTGCAGAATTTTCTTTTGGTAAATTAGCACCTAATACCCCTGGTAACACTTCTCCTAAAGTTAACATGTCTTTTGTATTTCTACGATAAATATCACCTGTAAAATTCAAGCGATTATCAAAAAGAGTTAAATCTACACCAATATCTGCTGTTGTTACTTTTTCCCATGTTAAATTATTTGATACCAACTCTGGAGCACTTACATACATCGGTAATTTACCACCTAAAATCAAATCAGACTGAGCCACTGCCATTGTTGCCATATAAGCATAAGCATTTACATCCTGATTTCCCAACTGTCCATAAGAGCCTCTTATCTTTACCCGATCAAAGATCGTTCTCAAAGGTTGGAAAAATTTTTCCTCTGACAATACCCAAGCTACTGATCCTGATGGATTAAAAACAAAACGATCATCATGAGGAAAACGTGATGTTCCATCATAACGGCCATTAAATTCAAAAATATACTTATTATCAAAAATATAATTCAAGCGTCCGTAAGCACCCCGCAAAGCCCATGTTTCTATATTTTCTCCCACAGTCGGCATTCCATATGCTAACTGGACACTCGGAAGATTCTGAGAAACCAGCTGTGTTTTTTTCATATTCTGCTGTACATAACGATAATCTTCTTGATTAAATCCAAGGACCGCACTCAAAGCGTGTTTTTCCGCAAAAGTCTTATCGAAATTAGCATATGCATCATAAGTCATATGTCGAACCGTACCATATCTATTAGTCATTGAATTAGGAGTGTTCCTTTTAGAATCAAAAATTCCAGGAGCAACATATACATCATAAGACAATGTACTAAAATCTGTTTTTACGCGCTGTATAGAGTAATTAAACTGCCCGTTTAATGTCAATACATCTTTTAGTAAATCTATTTTCGTTGTAAATAATTGAGAAAAAGTATCATCATATTTTTTAGCCTGACCTCCCTCTTCAAAATCACCATAACTACTATTCAAATCATACCAATGTCCATCAGAAGTTTGAACAGGAGCTACAGAAACCCCAAGTTGAGTACTTAAACGGTAATTATCCGGATCAGCATATATCAGATAGGCAGAACTTGATCTATTTAAACTTGATACAAAAGAGGAATTGCTTCCAATTTTCCACCAAGGTGTCAACTGAATATCTAATTTAGCACGTATATTATACTTATTATAATCAAAATCACCAAAACGGATCATTCCATCCTGATAGGTATAACCACCTGAAATATAATAATTCAATTTTTCAGTTTTTCCCGATATATCAATTGTATGATTGGTAGAAAATGCACTTTTTTTATAGAATACATCATATGGATTATTAGCCAATACATAAAATTGTTGCCCCATTGTCGGCATCCATAATCCATCCGGATTACTACGATCTTTCATGTAAGCTTTAGCCACATCCAACAATTCATTTGCAAAAACTTGAGCACCAGCTCCAATATTCCAATCATTATAGAAATGATAAGAATTCAAAAATATATTTGGTTTCTCTGTTAAGAACCGTACAGAGAAATTATTATTATAATTCACTGTTACCCTCTCGGTCTTTCCTGTTTTTGTTGTTACTAAAATAACTCCATAGGCAGCCCTTGACCCATAAATAGCAGCGGAAGCTGCATCTTTAAGAACTGAAACATTTGCAATATCAGCAGGATTTAAAGTATTAAGCTGATTCGCATCCGAAATAACCCCATCAATTACAACCAATGGAGAACCACCATTAATTGATGCAAAACCACGAATATTAAATGATGGCAACTCATTAGGATCTCCACTAGTAGGATCAACATTCAAACTTGCCACAGCACCTTGTAGGGCCTGACCAATATTAGAAACAGGTCTATCTTCCAATTTTTTGGTATCAAGTGTAGCTACAGATCCTGATAAATTTGCTTTTTTTTGGACAGCATATCCTACTACAACTACTTCATCTAACAGTTCCATATCTTCTTGAAGTTCCACTATTAAAGAAGAGCTACCATATACTCCAACTTCTTTCGTCTGATAACCAATATAAGAAATTTGTAACGTACTTGTAGGATCAACCGATAAAACAAATTTTCCATCTATTCCTGTGATAATCCCATTTGTCGAACCTTTCTCAATAACATTTGCACCTATAATCGGTTCTCCATTTTTATTAACGACAGTACCTAATATTCTCTTTTTCCCACTTTGCTGTAAAGATTCAATTCGCCTATCTCCTTTTTTATTACTGGAAAGGAGAACATAACGCCCATCAATCTCATATTGGATATTCAATCCGCCAAATATATTTTTCAATGCTTCCTGTAAATCGAGTTTTGAAAAAAATACCGATACATTACGGTCAACATCGACATTTTTGTTATAGACAAACAAATAGTCAGTCTGTTTCTCAATCTCATTCAAGACATTCTCAAGTCGAACATCATTTTTGTGAATCGTTACACTGACATTTTGTGAATTAGAATTTTCCGCATGGAGGCAGAAAATAAACATGAATAACAATAAAGTGGTTATTTTCATGGCTCTAAAAAAGTGTTTACGTCGGAATCTTTTTATCAAAAGGATATCCGGCAAAGATTTTTTATTCATATCTTTGTATAAGAAGTTTATTAATACAGTTTAATTAATTGTGTTAATCGAATGCCGATAAGTGTGGGGCACTTGTCGGCATTTTATATAAAGGTTAACTAAGATTTTATACCATAAGCATTTGATTTAAAATTAAACATTACTTAATATAAATAACGGACTCATCGTTGTTCCGCTCAAAAGAATATTTCGCATCTTTCTGCAAAATGCGTAACACGTTATCTATCCCATCTGAAATACGAAATTTACCACTACAGATATAATTGACAAGATGTTTGTTTTCTACCACAATTCGTACTCCATAACATTTCTCAAAACGTAGCATCAACTGCTCGAAATTCATATTCCGAAAACAAATCAATCCTTCTTTCCAGCGAAAAACATCAAAATCCGATATTGGAGATGTAGACAATTGGCCATTCTCCAAAGAAACCATATGGTTAGGGGACAATAAAACGGTTTCCGACGGATTCCTCTTATCCGATACCCGTACCGAACCTTCCATCAGTGACGTACAGAAATCCTCGGAGTCACTGTATGCCTCCACGTTAAATTTCGTTCCCAGCACCTCGACATTACATTTGTTCGTCTGGACAACAAAAGGTTTGTCTTCATTGTGAGTTACTTCGAAATAAGCCTCTCCATCCAAGGTTATCTCTCGCTTATTGCCCGTAAAGACAGCCGGGTAGCGCATTTCGGAACGGGCATTCAGCCAAACGTTCGTACCATCCGCCAAAGTCAGGTTGGCACGCTGGCCGGCAGGAACTGTGATCGTATTCATTGCCTCGCCTATCTTACAGATTTCCGACTTATAGAAATACGTTCCGCTAGCGACAGTAATGGCAAACACGGCCGCGATCTTTATGGCTTCGAGCAAGACAGTTCGATAGAAAGGACGGGATTTCTTTTCCATCCCGGCCACCTTCGTACTGCCCGACAGGATCATCGCATCGAAAAACTCACGTTCCTTGAAAAGCTCTTGCTCGTTTTCGGGAGAAGATTCCAGCCAGATACGGACAGCTTCTTTCTCTTCACGGGAAGCTTTTCCATCAAAGAATTTATATAGTGTTTCTTTTTCCATTTTTTCCGTTTCTGTTTATAAAGCAAATAAGCAGGAAATATCCCTAACGGAAAAGGGATTTTTACTTGAAAAAGTTTCAACCAGACACCATGCACTTGGAATTTACCCGTCATTTTTGCTTATTTATCGCCAGATATCGAAAATTTTTCACGCCAGTCGGACTTTTGTCGACAACCGTCAGCAGACTTGCCGACAATTGTCGACAGGCAAGTATCAGCAAAAGAATTTTGGCAGGAAAGCCAGTAAAGGGAAATAATCTTTTAAAGCTACACGCAAGACTTTTAAAGCCTTGGTAATATGGAACTCCACCGTTTTCGTCGAGATACCCAAGGCTACCGCAATCTCCTTATGGCTTTGGTTGTTGTAGCGGCTGCGGACAAAGATGTCACGTGTCTGTTCGGGTAATGTTTCCAACGCCTTATCGACAAGCGACTGCAACTCGTCAGTAAACAGTTTTTCAGGATTACAAGCTTCGAGGGTAGCGATGCGCAGGTTCAGTTCCCAAGTGTCACAATCCTTCAAATACTCGACTATCTCTTCTCGAGTACGCAAACGTTGCAAATAATTCAGGCATTTGTGCTTGATGACGGTTAGAATATAGGCCGGAACATTCGAGTCAGGTGCAAGTTTTCCCCTATTTTCCCAATAATACATCAGGCTTTCGATCGCAATATCTTCCGCAACCATACTGTCGCCTACATAGGTGTTGGCAAAATGAACAAAACGACCTTTATAGTCAGTAAACAACTGATTAAAAGAATATATCTCGGATCCGCCTTTCATACATATAGAATCAAATCGCCGATAAAGATATACATAAATCCGGCTTGTCCACCTTTCTTGTAGGATTTTCCAGCATTTATCCGTTAAATAGAAACAAAGACAAACATAAATCATATTTTTTTCTCTAAGTTTGCATTCAAATACGAGAAATCCAATGAAGAAAGTAAACATAACAACTGCAGTTCTATTGATTTACCTGATCGTTATGAGCATAATCGGTTGGCCTGGCAAACAAGTCGATCCTGATTATGTACAGTATTTCGGGGTAATCGCGGCGACTGTTCTTGTTATCGGCCTATTGCGTTTCCTGCAGATCAAACGGCTGAAGATTCGGGATAAGATAAAAGACGGAAAAAAGGAATAACGAAGTTTAATTGCAAATATAAAATTCTAATTCATGAAGGACCTTGTGATCGGACTGTCTCTGTTAGGGATGGTCAGTGCGTGCAGCCCTGCACCCCAAGCAAAAGACAATGTCGAGGAAGACTATTGCCAGTATGTTAATCCCTTTATCGGGAATGCGGACAACGGACACACGTTTCCGGGTGCTTGTGCACCGTTCGGACTGATACAGGCAAGCCCCGAATCCGGAGTTGGCTCCTGGAGATACTGTTCAGGATATAACTATGAAGATAATTTTATCGAAGGTTTTGCTCAAACGCATCTGAACGGAACGGGTTGTCCGGACTTGGGCGACATCCTGCTGTTCCCGTTCTGTGGCGATATCAAAGACAATACTTATAAAAGCGAATACGACAAATCCACCCAGAAAGCATCACCGGGTTATTATGCGGTTACCTTGTCCGACTACGGTGTCGATGCTGAAATTACGGCTACTGCCCACACAGCTCTCCATCGCTATAAATTCAACAACGAAGAGCCGGCACGTCTGCTGGTCGACCTGCAACGCGGTATGGTCGGAAGCAAGGATGCGCTGAAGACACATGTCTTAGAAGCCGAGCTTGAAATGCCGGACAACCAGACGATCACCGGACATAACCAGACTCGTGCTTGGGTGACACGCCATTATTTCTATGTGATCAAATTCGACCGTCCTTATACGGTCAAGGAAGAACTCCCCGCAGAAAAAGGAGAAAAGGCAAAACGCCTGATACTCGAATTCGACACGAAACCGGGAGAAGCCGTACAGGTGAAAATCGCCATGTCGAGTGTAAGCATTGATGGAGCTCTCGCTTCCCTGCAAAAAGAAAATCCGGCATGGGATTTCGATGCTGTCCACCAGTCTACACGCGACCAGTGGCAGGCCCTCCTTTCCCGCGCTCAGGTTACAGGTACGACAGATGAAAAAACAAGTTTCTACACCTCCATGTATCACTTGATGATGCAGCCTAACAACATTGCCGACATCGACGGACGGTACCGTGGCATCGACGACAATATTCATATGTCTCCAACAGGCGAATACTATTCCACATTCTCACTTTGGGATACCTACCGCGCCGCTCATCCGCTATATACGATCCTGAACCCGGACAAAGTAGACGCCATGATCCAGACGATGCTGGACCACCAGAAGATACAGGGTTTTCTGCCGATCTGGGCTTTGTGGGGAAAAGAAAACTTCTGCATGATCGGTAATCACGCTATTCCGGTGATCGTGGATGCTTACCTGAAAGGATTCAAAGGGTTCGATGCAGAAGAGGCTTACCAGGCAGTCAAAGCGAGCGCTACCGTCAGCCATTTTAACTCCGACTGGGAAACATTCGAGAAATACGGTTATTTCCCGTTCGACATTATCGACACCGAATCGGTATCCAAGACCTTGGAATGTGCTTACGACGACTATTGTGTAGCCCAGATGGCAAAAGCGTTAGGCAAGACGGAAGATTACGAACGTTTCTCCAAACGTGCCGCCTTCTATAAGAACCTCTTCGATCCGGAACTCAAGCTGATGAGAGGAAAAGATTCCAAAGGCAACTGGCGTACGCCGTTCAATTCCTTCCTGCTCTCACACGCCAGTTCTTCGGGCGGCGATTTCACGGAAGGCAATTCTTGGCAGTACACTTGGCATGTACAGCACGACGTACAAGGCCTGATCGACCTGATGGGTGGCAACGAGGCTTTCGTGACCAAACTCGACTCATTGTTTTTCCTCGAAAGCACAGCCGAAAACACAGGTTTCGTTTCCGACGTAACCGGCCTGATCGGCCAATATGCACACGGCAACGAACCTAGCCATCACGTAGCTTACCTCTACAGCTATGCCGGCCATCCGGAAAAGACACAGCAGGTGATCCGCGAAGTCTTCGACCGTTTCTACCTGGCCCAACCGGACGGTCTATGCGGTAACGACGACTGCGGCCAGATGTCCGCTTGGTATATCTTCTCGGCTATGGGCTTCTATCCGGTCAACCCGATCAGCGGGGAATATGTTTTAGGAGCTCCTCAAATAGAAAAGATTTCCCTATCTCTCCCCGAAGGCAAAACATTCACTGTCGAAGCCAAAGGTTTGTCTAAAACCAACAAATACGTCAAATCAGTAGAACTGAACGGAAAGCCGGTCACAGGTCTTACAATCAGCCACAAGGATGTCATGAATGGCGGGAACCTGGTGTTTACAATGACAGACCAACCAGGAAGATAATAAGATTCAGAACAGTGTGTCAAAATGTACTTGTCCCCGAACTTGACGCGGGAACAAGGTAGTTTTGACATACTGCCCTGAATTATGCCAATCAGCAAACCGAATTCAGTCTTGCATACTTTCTCTTATCTGGGGACAACGGTTGTTACCTCCTTGAAGGCATACCTTCGCCGCTCCCCATCGCGCAATTGGAGGATCAGATGGCCGGTCGGCTCGATGGCATGGATACGGGCTTCGAAAGAGCCGTTTTCATCAATATAGAAATAATAACCGTCACCATGATATAAGGCCGCCATATAGGCAGCTCGGATTTCTTCCTCCTTCTCCTGTAATAATAGGAAATAGTAGTTAAAGAAGATACGCAGGAAGCAGACCAATACATCTTCCCGATCATACGTCTTACCTGTAATCTGAGTCAGGGATACGGGATTGGGGGCATCACTACGAAATATTTCCTGGTTGATATTAAGCCCGATACCGACTACAGAACAATAGAGATGCTGCCCGGACAGATCATTCTCGATCAGCATTCCGCATATCTTACGATCTTTCCAGTAAATATCGTTCGGCCATTTTACCGTGACGGAATCCGTGTACTTCTCCAACGTTTCCTTCACACTCAGGGAAGCAATCTGGGAAATCAGGAATTGTCGGTTCGCAGGAAGAAAATCAGGATATAAAAGAATACTGAACATCAAATTTTTCCCAGCTTCCGACTCCCATGAGTTTCCGACCTGCCCCTTTCCGGCTGTTTGAAAATCGGCTATGACGAGGCTACCTTCCGGCAACCTGGCTTTTGCACTTTGTTCCCGCAGGTAGTTATTGGTCGAATCTGTCTCGACAAGCCGGATGATCTTCGGAGTTTCGTTTTTGTCATTCATTTTCGTAAGCTTCTCTTATTTTCTTCGGTAATTTGGCGATCACCTCGCGATAAGAATGATGGATCCAGTGCTTGATCTCGCTGTCCGGCATATCCCGGTCAAGGTAGATGGTGTTCCAGTATTTCTTGTTAAAATGCCAAGCACCTTCCACTGCCGTATATCGTTCGCGCAGATCCTCGACATAATCGGTGCTGCATTTCAGTGACACACACGGTTCCACGGCATCCAGAGGCAGGAGCAAAAACATCTTCCCCTCCACTTTGAACACCAGTGAAACATCATCGAAAGGGAAACACTCCGTCACATTCTTCAGCGACAGGCAATATTCCCTGGCTTCTTCTATATTCATACTGTTCTTTGTTTTATTTGCGGCAAGGAGCATAGAAAGCATCTTCTATATGATCTATTTCAGACTCCTCTCCTTTTTTGATTACGGTTATGATGTCAAAACGGACCGGTAGTTCAAGATTGAAAAAGCGGACATACGCATCGGCTGCCGCCACGATACGGCGGATTTTAGGAGCATCGACCGCATCTTCCGGCGCCAAAAGATAATCATCCGAACGCGTTTTCACCTCTACCACAACCAGCCAGGTATCTTTGACTGCTACGATGTCCAGCTCATAATGATGCCAGTGCCAGTTCGTATGGGTAATCTTGTAGCCCTGCTTTTCCAGAAAAGCACGTGCAACCGACTCACCGTCTTTTCCTGTTTCGTTCCGTTTAGCCATTCCATGTAATTTGCACAAATATACTGTTTTTCTTTTTTATTTGCGCTTTCCCCCTTACATTTGCAAACTATGACACTGAAACGTAAATATTCATCTCCACAGCCGAATCACCCACGCGTGCACAAGGTCACTTTCATGCTCAACGACGACGAGCAGAAGGCAGTGGAACGTTATCTTGCCAGGTATAAAATCATCAACAAATCCCGTTGGTACCGTGAGACAATCCTGTCCCACATACTTAAAACCCTGGAAGAGGACTATCCTACCCTCTTCAATGAAAACGAAATGAGAAGATGATGGATCCATTCAACGACGAATATTTCATGAAGCAGGCACTAGTAGAAGCCCGCTCAGCAGCCGAAGAGGGAGAAGTTCCCGTCGGTGCTGTTATCGTATGTAATAACCAGATCATAGCCCGCGCCCACAACCAGACGGAACGTCTGAACGACCCAACCGCCCATGCCGAGATGTTAGCGATAACGGCGGCAGTCGGCGTCTTAGGAGCCAAGTATCTGACCGGATGCAGCCTTTACGTGACGGTGGAACCATGCGTGATGTGTGCCGGAGCAATCGGATGGTCGCAACTAAGCAAGATCGTCTACGGAGCGACAGACGAAAAAAGAGGCTTCCAGCAATACGCACCGAAAGCCTTACATCCAAAAGCGACAGTCAAAAAAGGGGTTCTTGAAAACGAATGCGCCGAAGAAATGCGCAAATTCTTTCAGCGCAAGCGCTGAACAACTTATTTCACTTCCTCATAATCCACATACTCCCCCTCATCTTTTGCAAAAATCTTTTTACGGGAGACCTGCGAAGCATATTCTTCGCGTGCAGAGCTGTTGCTGCGCGCGTCGGAAGAGTAACCGCTTGTTTGACGGCGTTGTTCACCCTTCTTTCCACTACTTCCGCTTCCGAACAGGATATTTTTAAAGGTACGCAAGATAGAGAATCCCATTAGAAAAACTAACAGGATAAAGAAGAAGAACATAACAAACAAAAACTTAAACATATTCCGTCACTTAGTTGGTTTATTACACAAACACAAAGATACGAACTCTTGTTTACCTTCTTTTGTTAAAAAAAGACAAGGTTATATAGAGAATGACTGTTCCGGCAATGCCCAGAACACCAAAGAAAGTCACAAAGACCACCGCCCCGGCCACTAAAATATAGCGTAACTCATTGCCTTTCCATGCCAACGACTTTACTTTCAATGAGAACATCGGAACTTCAGATACTAGTAAAGACGAAAACAGGATCGCCGCAACTATCGTTCCGGCAATAAACCCGATGCTGTCCACTGGTACGGCAGAATGGAACGCATAGCCGATAGACGCCCAGAAAAGAGCATGGGCCGGGACAGGCATACCGATAAAAGAAGTCGTCTGCCTTTCATCGATATTGAACTTGGCGAGACGCAACCCGGAAAAGATCGGTATCACCAAAGCCATATACGGAACATAGCCTGCCGCCTCTCCCAAAACAGGAGCCGTCATACAAGCCTGCTCCAACAACCAATAAACGATCATTCCAGGAGCGACACCGAAACTTACCATATCAGAAAGAGAATCCAATTCTTTCCCCATCGGAGAGTAGGCGTGCAGGGAACGGGCGGCAAAACCGTCACCAAAATCGAAAACAGCCGCAATGACAATCCACAAGGTCGCCATCGGCAAGTTTCCCCTTAACGCCATAATGCAAGCGATACAACCAGATATCAGGCTGCAGCAGGTAACAAAATTAGGTATACTATTCTTGATGCTCATTTATTTCTCTTATTTTCCCAAACGGGCTATCGGAGTCTGGTTACCGGTAACCTTCTGATCCATTTCGACCAGGACTTCCGTCCCGACAGGCAGGTAAACATCTACACGCGAACCAAACTTGATAAACCCCATCTGTTCGTCCACATGGCACTTATCACCGACTTTGGCATAGGTCACGATACGTCGTGCCAACGCACCTGCAATCTGGCGTGCCAATACATCCACCCCGTTACGGGTTGTAATGACAACAGCCGAACGCTCGTTCTCCGTGCTGCTCTTCGGCAAGTAGGCGGCACGGAAACGCCCGTTCTGATGTGATACATGCTTAACAGTCCCATTCACCGGGAACCAATTGGCATGTACATTGAAAACGGACATGAATATGGATATCTGCAAGCATTCCCTGTGCAGGATTTCATTCTCCATCACTTCCTCAATTGCCACAATCGTACCATCGGCAGGGGCGATCACCAATCCTTCCGAATCGAACGGGAAACGACGGAACGGGCTACGGAAGAAGTTAAGTACCAACAAGAACAGGACTGTGGTGACGAAAGTCGTGGTATAGAACACCCAACCTCTACCGACAGTATGATACAGCGCAACGTCCACGACAAAGAATATCGTGAAAAGCGTTAATAATAGACCTGTTCCTTCTTTATGTACTTTCATTCTTTAATCTAATCGAGTATTTATCGTAAGAATTTGCAAAAATATTCATTTTTACCGAATAACAAAAATATATCACCCTTTCACCGCTTCTATTTTATTTAATTCAACATACCAAAGGAAACCTTCAACCCCGTCATACCCCATTTGCCGGATCAGTTTCAGGTAGTTCCTTACCTGACTATGATAGCGTTGGTCGGCATGTTCCCCAAACTTATAGTCGACCACGACCACACGGTTTCCGGTAATCATCACACGGTCCGGACGCTTGGACAGCCCTTTTCCGAACAGGATATCGACCTCGTTCAACACACGTGCCGTACCGTCATACCAAGAAGCGGCTTCCGGCAGGTTCAACAACTCTTCGAGGCGTGCGACAAGTGCTATCGCTTCCTCTTTGTCGATCACCCCTTCCTGATGGTATCGTTCGACCGATTGCGGAATATCCTTCCGGGTACGGATACGGCTCAACACCTCGTGCATCAAAGCCCCATGTTTCCGGCGGGCATTATCGAAGAAATAGCCTTTGCCATGCAGGCGCAACTGCAAACGGTCGTCCGGAGAGATGGAACTAAGGCGTGCCATCCCGATCTCCTGAATGTCCCCATTCTCCTCCTTTGCAACCGGATGCCACCAGTCGCCCAACTCGAAAACGCCCGTTCCGGTATCGAAAGCGGCAGGTAACGAGATCAGCTTCTCACCCTCCCGTGTATCAGGCATATCCGTGCGCAGACCAGCCCACAAGGCATCGGTCAAAGTCGAAATCTTTTCCACTTCACCAGTTGCATCCTTCATCTTCTTCGGGCGCGGAGAAAATACAATCAACTCATCTTTCGAACGAGTAAAAGCGACATATAAAGTATTCAGGTTATCAATAAAGGCATGCAAGCGTTCCTTAAAGTAATCGCCTGCAAAAATCGTCTTTCCCAACGACTGGCCGTAGCGCACGGGAACCAGATGCAGGCGATCAAACGGCTTCTCTTCCGGATGGCACCAGAGGATGACTGGTTTTGTCGGTTTATGGTCGATCTCCCAATCCCCGAAAGGGATGATTACGACTTTAAAGCCCAACCCCTTCGACTTATGAACCGTGAGGATACGGATCGCATTCTGTCCATCCGGTGTGGCAATTGTTTTCCGGCAGCCCGTTTCGTCCCACCATTTTAGGAAACGGTTCAGGTCTGCGCTCTCCTTCTGGGTATATTCGGACACCATATCCAAGAAAGCCTGGACAAAAACCTGCTCATTTTCGGGAAAGTCGTCGGCAAAAAGGCGGAACAGACCTTCCGTTATTTCATAGAGGGACTGGCGGGAAAGGATTTGCAGGACAGAGACGACTTCCGGTGGGAAAGCCGGAGTTTCGACACCAAATCTCCCTTTCAACACCTGATAGGAATATAAAGCGATCTGCCCGTTCGTCCGGTCTTCGGGGTTCTTCAGGTAACGCAACAAAGAAACCATGAAACGGACTGCCGTCGAACCACTGACAAACAGAGCCTCATCCGAAATAATATCGTAGTTGTAGCGGTTGGAAGGATGCTCTTCCTTATAAGCCAGTAAAGTATCTGCCACCTGTGCCCCTTCCTGATTGGTGCGAACAAGGATAGCAATGTCTTTTAGCGCATATCCGTTATCCTGCAATTTCTCCAACACGCCGGGCAAACGTCCGAGAGCTTCCTCTTTCCAATCTTTCTCATCATCTCCAGAGAGAAATTCAATCCGCACATGCCCGTCTTTCTGCATAAAAGGAGGAGGAACTTGTTGGAAACTTTTATCATAGGCGGACATGATCTTGGTGAAAAACGCCGCACGCTGTTCCTCGCTCAGAGAAGAAACAGACAGCGCTTCATTATATACAGTCTGTAAGACACCCGGAAGCGTCGTGAAAAGGGCATTGTTAAACTCCACGATATTCCGGCAACTGCGCCAGTTATCCTTCAGCGTCTCTTCATGAACTACTTCAGGAGAAAAGTCGGCTTGCACCTGTTCGTCCAGCAACTTCCAGTCCGAGTTACGGAAACGGTAGATACTTTGTTTCACATCTCCTACGATCAAATTATCCCGGCTATGTGCAAGGCTCTCTTCGATCAACGGACGGAAGTTGTTCCACTGCATTCCGCTGGTGTCCTGAAACTCGTCTATCATATAATGGTCGACATGTGTACCGGTTTTTTCATAGATGAAAGGAGCATCGCTGCCTTCGATCACCTTACTGAGCAATTCGGTCGTGTCGGCAATCAACATCACATTTTTTTCTTCCCGATAAGCGGCTATCTGGCGGGACACATCGGTCAGGATCCCCAACGTATAATAATAACGGACAATTTCACGGGCGGTATTATAGGCAGTCAGATTACCGAACAGGGAAATAATTCCTTTGATGCAATCGTTCAAACCATCCTCAAAGGCACATCCGATGATCTGCCGGGTACCGAGCGAAACCGTTTTCGTGAAACAGCCGTCCAGATTATCCGCCAAACCGATAAAAGTAGCGGACGGCTCTTTCATCTCTCCCTGCACCAGACGGTCGAGAAGCGTCAGAGGCGAACGGCTGCCCCCTTTAAAATCGGTAACTTTAAGCCCATATTTATTCAGGATCGCCAGGCCGCGTTCTCCCAATTCTTTAGCGGTCGCTTCTACCGAACGGATGATGCCGTACAGCTCGTTCTTGTAATCTTCCAGCGCTTTCTTGTCCTCTATATCCCGGCCGACCGCTTCACTGAAAGCCTTATAGCTCTCCTTGAAGACCTCACGGCTCAGGGCCATAATATCTTTACGCAAGTTCCACTCCCCTCCGCTCTCTATCTTATCCTCCGCAAACCGGAGCAGCCAGCCTAACAAGTCCTTGCTTTCAGGCTTTTCGAGGTCGGACAGCAGGTTGTCGATAGCCGTCGTGAGCACCAGTTCCTGATCCATTTCGATCCCATAACCACCTTGTAAACCAATCTCGCGTGTAAAGGCACGCATAGTTTGCTGGAAAAAGCGGTCGATCGTACTGATGTTGAACGCCGAATAATCGTGCAGGATATCGATCAGTATTTGGGCCGCCTGTTTGCGAACCTGGATTTCCGTCAATGAATAGGCCGACTTCAGCAATTCCACATAATCCGATTTCCTTCCGGAAGCCAAGTTGTACAGTTCGTCGACAATACGTGTCTTCATCTCGTCTGTCGCCTTGTTCGTAAAGGTCACAGCAAGGATACGGCGAAAAGCGCCCGGTCCCGTAAACAGTAAAGTCAGATATTCACCGGTCAGCTTGTGCGTTTTCCCGGCTCCGGCGGAAGCTCTGTAGACTGTCAGCATACGATCAGATTATACGACTTTTGACATAGCCTTCTTTTTGCAATATTTCCAGCACTTTAGGACGCAGGTCACCCTGTACGATGATTTCCCCGTCTTTGGCCGAGCCACCGACACCGCATTTCACTTTCAAAAATTTTCCAAGTGCTTCCAAATCGCCGGTCGTTCCCCGGAAACCGGTTACCAATGTCACGGCCTTGCCGCCCCGGTTCCGCTTATCCAAAGCAATGCGCAGCAGCTGCTTCTCTTTCGGAAGCGTTTCTTCTTCCTCTTCGTCTCCTGTATTATATTGAAAATCCGGGTTCGTAGAATACATGATCCCCAGACGGTCCTTCCAATCGTTACTCTTCATATTTCATCTTTTCTTTATGGGGTCAAATCTACAAATTAACGGCGGGATAAACAAGATACAACATTAGTTTCACTTTGTTACCCGTAAGTGAAACCCTTGTTTCATATAAGAGAAAATAAATTATCCCATACATGAAAATAAATTTTCACCCAGGGGAAACTTCTAAAACTATTAAAGATAAAGACCTGGAAGCGGTAGACTATTTCTGTATCAGCACCGTTGCATATGCAGCTATTCCCTCCTGTCGTCCGGTAAAGCCTAACTTCTCGGTTGTCGTCGCCTTGATGGAGATATCTTCTACATCCACTTGGAGGACGTCAGCCATCACCCGTTTCATTTCGGGAATATGTGGATTCAGTTTCGGACGTTCGGCGGCGACAGTCGCATCTATATTACCCAATGTATATCCGGCATCACGAAGCAATTCCATTGTATCGAACAACAGGATCTTGCTGTCGATGTCCTTATATTCACCTGCCGTATCGGGGAAATGATAACCGATATCACGCATATTAGCTGCGCCCAACAGGGCATCACAAATAGCATGAATCAAGACATCCGCATCACTATGCCCTTGCAGGCCCATCGTATGCTCTATTTTCACTCCGCCCAGCCACAAATCACGCTCCGGAACCAATGCATGTACATCATATCCAAACCCAACCCGTACTTTCATCACTTTCAACTTTTAACTTTCAACTTTCATCTAAACAAGTTCTTGATCCCGTCCATATCAAAAGACAGGGAGAAACGAAGTGTCTGGTCCAACGGGTTCTGCGGAACCGTACTAACCAGATAAGCAGCATCCAACTGGAACACGCTCATACGGAAACCGGCACCTACAGAAAAGTATTTACGGTTACCGACATTCGCATTCTCGTAAAAGTAACCACCACGGACGAAAAACTGCTGGTTATAACTATACTCGGCTCCGACCGAAACCATGATCTCTTTCAGCAGGCCGTTAGGTGAATCGGTAAAAGACTTCAACATACCGGAAAGGCTCGACCATGATTTATAGTCGTCCACACGTGTCTGGAAGTCGGCATCGGTCTCACCTTCTTCTTTTTGCGGAGCATACGGAACCATGTATTTGTTCAGGTCCAGATAAACGCCGATCTGATTGTAGTCATCAATCGGATAAAGAAGACCGGTCCCTAACGTCAGCTTTGCCGGAAGGTACTGGTTCGTATTGCCCCCATCATACGAGATCTTACTCCCTATATTGGACAAGTTGAAACCAAAACTCCACAATGCCTCGGCATTGCCCATCAGCACATATTTTTCCAGATAACCGGAGATATCGGCAGAAAAAGCATTGCCCGCATTGCTCTCTTCACTCCCGTCCGTTCCCATATCCGAACGGATGTAACGCAGGGTTACCGCCATTGAATAAGACTCGGACAACTTGCGGCTGTAAGCCACATCGAACGCCATCTCGTATGGGTTCATCCCTATAGGAATATCCCCGATATTCTCCCATATCCTAACTTCACCTAATGAAAAATAACGCAAAGATGCACTGATAGCCTGCAAATCGCTATTTCCCAACTTGTAGTAACCGGTCATGTTCACCAAAGCCACATCGTTGACCAATTTACGCAACCACGGTGTGTAGGACAAACTGACTCCCGCCTTACTCCCCATAAAAGCGTATTTGGCAGCATTCCAATACTGCGAATTGATGTCCGGCAAAGTCGCCGCACCCATGTCTCCCATACCGCCACCTCGTGCATCCGGAGCGATATTCAGCGAAGGAACCGCCATTTGGAGCAAAGAAGGGTTCTCCACTTGTCCCCAGGTTGTCGCAACCGAAGCGAAGAAGTTAAGTATTATAACGAGTACACCGATTCTGAATTTACTTATCATATGTCTATCCTTAAAATTATTTTCCGATTCAATAGGGACGATTCACGAACCGCTCCTACTGCATTATAAACTGAATAATCCGAACTTTATTGTATGCTCAAATAAAATTCCTACTTTTGTCTTTTGAGTATGAAAGATATACAATCGACAGGCAAAGTTAAAGCATTATTTCTTCTGATGCGCCCTTTCCAGTGGGTAAAAAACATCATCTTGTTCCTTCCCATGTTTTTTGCACAGGAGATAGGAGATACGGACAGGCTGTGGAATGTTGCAATCCTGTTTGCCGGTTTCTGCTTGCTCACCAGTGGCGTATATATTTTCAACGACTTGATGGATGCGGGTGAAGACCGCTTGCATCCGGTCAAACGATTCCGTCCGATCGCCTCCCGGAAAGTTTCTCCGATGGCCGCCCTTGTCTTCATGTTCCTGCTATATGCGACGAGTGCATTATGTTTCAGCTTCATGTATACAAGCAACAACCAGATCTGGTTGTTGTCAGGAGGATATATCCTCCTGAACTTAGCCTATACGCTTTACCTCAAACAGGTACAGATCATAGATGCCATGATTGTCGCCTGCGGTTTCATCATCCGGCTTGAAGCGGGAGCTGCCGCCGGGGAGATAGAACTTTCGCACTGGCTGATTATCATGACATTCATCCTCTCCCTGTTCCTCGCTTTTGCCAAGCGCCGGGACGATTTGCTCAATTTCATGGAGACCGGACAGATTTCACGTAAGAATATTACCGGATATACGATCGACTACCTGAACGTGATCCTGTCGTTTCTCTCTTCCATCATAGCCGTGACTTACATATTATATACGCTTTCGCCCGAAGTGACGTCGAGGAGCAGCGAATACCTGTATGCCACAGTCCCTTTCGTACTGGCAGGCATCATGCGCTATCTGCAAATCATCCTGGTGGAGAAGAGCAATTGCAACCCGACCGACATCCTCTTACAGGACCGTACTTTGCAGTTGACCGTGGCCGGCTGGTTTATCGTATTCGCTTTACTTATTTATTGATATGGCAATCGCAATATTCGACTTCGACGGAACCATCATTTCCCGCGACTCTTTGCCGGATTTTCTGATTCAGGCTTGTGGACGGAAGACTTTCCTCCTGCGGCTCCCCTGGATTATCCTGCTGAAAGGAGCAGCCTTAACGGGCATTCTCTCCACGCACCGGGCCAAAGAGCTTGTGATCTCCTCTTTCCTGCGAGGAATGAAGACGGAGGATTTCCAACAGGCTTGTCTCGAATATGCCTCCCGTATACCGGCTTTCGTCTATCCTGCGGCCTTGGCAGAAATACGCAGGCATCAGGAAGAAGGAAACAAGATCGCCATTATCAGCGCGTCCGTGCCCGACTGGATACGCCCCTGGGCACAAACTGTCGGAATCCGGCTCGTGGAAGGAACAGGGCTGGAAGTTAGGGAGCAGACTTTGACCGGGCGGTTTTCCACGCCCAACTGTAAAGGAGGTGAGAAGGTACGCAGGCTCCGCCGGCTATATCCGGATTTCGCCTCCGAGACGCTGCATGTATATGGCGACAGTTCCGGCGACAAAGAACTGCTCGCCCTTGCAGATGTCCCCCATTATAAACCATTCAACAATAAATAAACATATAGTATGATGCCATCCTGCCTGTCTATCCTGTTTCGCGCTCTCCGGATCGAGTGGAGAGAGACTAAGCGCACGTTATTTCCGACGACTCCGATAGAAACCGGGCTTTTCCTTTTCTTCTTCCTTCTCTACGGGTGTATCGGTTACCGGATGCTCTTTCATACGGAACTGATCGATGTACCCAACGGGGGAGCGGGAAGTTACTTGGGCTATGACAATCTATTCCATCTCCACACGCGCGGAGGAGCATTCGACATCAGCCATCCCTTTTTCGGCATCTTCCATTTGTTGAAAACACTGTTGACAATCCTGTTGACAACCCTGTTCAAAGAGAAAACTTCCGGTATTATTTGCCTGACACTGATGAACCTGTTGATAACCGGCGGACTGGTCCTGATCTATCGTTACCTGAAGCAGATCGTCCGGATCTCTTCCCGGCGGGCACTGTTACTGACAGGGTTCACGGGATGCTTTTTCACGACTGTTGTCTTATCATTCACCACAGAATCTTATCCGTTCTCCTTTTTCCTGCTCGTCTTCTCACTACTAATGCTTTCCAGGGAATACATGCTGACCGGATATATAAAAGGCCGGACGATCCTCTTTCTCTCTTTCCTTTGTGGAGGAATAACAATCACCAACGCAGCCAAACCGACAATGGCCCTGTTCCTGAATAAAGCACCGTTCTGGCGTAAAATACGGACAGGATTCAAAGTCATGCTGCCATTTGTCGTTTGCGTAGCTGCCGTCATGGGCTTTTACACCCTCAAAGCGAAACTGTTCAACCCGGAAGGCCCGTCTCCTATCGAAACGACCGGGCAACTCGGACAGTATTTTATCCACGACGAGACATTCGGCAAACAAGCACTGGTCGATTTCTGGGGCAATACGATTATAAGCACGCCTCTCACACAACAGTTAGTCGGGAAAGAGGTCGTATTGCGTCCCAGCGAATACCTGCACAGTTGGAACAATGCCGTAATCATGTTTCTGTTGTTTTTAGTCGCGGCCTCGGCTTTGCTCAACCTGAAAAACAAATATGTACAACTGCTACTTATGTACTTGAGTATCGATTTCGTGATCCACTTTATCATCCGCTACGGGATGAACGAGGCGATCCTGTTCGGTGGGCATTGGATGTTTGCAGTCCCGATCCTGCTGGGCTGGCTATACACGCGATTGCCGGTCCGCATGTACCGGATACTGGACTGGGTTATTATCGGATTCTTTGTCCTGACTGCAACGATAAACACGATGGAGTTTATGCGTTCCTTCTTATTCGCCTAAAATGATGAATTTCCTTGCTTTTGTCGCGTCTTTGGAATTATCGGTACTGATAGCTGCCCGGTAGATATAAACACCGGGACGCATACGGGCACCACCGGATGTCAGATCCCAGGAAACCGTATAGTTTTCGAACAGACCGGACGTTCCGCTTTCTTCATGTTTCCAAAGTTGTCGGCCTGCCAGATCGTAGACCATAATACCCACTCGCATCCGACTTTCGGGACGGTTGTGCATAAGATGGAAAGTCACTTGCTCACGGGCGATACCCGGTGTTGCGATCACATCGAACAGGAAGGGTTTCAGTCCTTCGACCACTTCAAAAGTAAATGTCCGCACGGTCGAGTTATTCAAGATATCCCACACCCAGAACTCCGCCGTATGTTTACCCGGCTCAAGCGCCGGGATCGGGAACTTCACGATACCGGTCCCCTCTTCGCCAGGTAACAGTTCGTAATAACTGTTCAGGTTATAGCTCAGGACGGTCGATTCGTCTATTACCAGCATCATATCATGCCCGACACTGCTTCCCGTGATATTCACTCCGCTCTTATCCCATAACTCAGCGACAAAATAGGGAGTCGTGTTCACCTGGCCGCCATCCACAAATGTCGTATCATTCAGGTAAAGGGCACGGATTTCCGGACCGATCGTATCGGTTTCCGCCGTGTCGGAAGTTCCTCCGACAATGAAATTGTCGAAATTACCCTGTGCCTCATTGCCACTTTCCGTATCGACGGCATAGAGATTCATTTTCCCCTGCAAATTAGAATAGGAAATATCCTTCGGAACCGTAAAAGTAAAGCTGAACTTTCCGTTGCGCACGGAGTCATTCCCTATAAAAATCGTATTCGGATAGTCGGTGAATGTGAAAGCCGGACTGTCATCCTGATTGTTATTCTTCAAGCATGTGACGGTCATTTTGCTGTCTTTCACTGTCGGATTTACGATACCGGTAAAATCGGTTGCCAACTGTCCTGAAACATCCAACACCTCACCTTCAGCCGTGATCTTTTCCAAAGCTTTGAAAGAAACCGGGTTTTCCCCTACCGGCTGTCCATTTATCGCCGTCACTTTCATTCCATATTCCGGATAAGCCAGTTTGACAGCTGGATCTCCGATCAGACAAAATCCCATCTTCACCCGGTTCGTGTTATAACTTCCAGACGCGACTAAGGAACGCTTCATGGCTTTCATTGCATCTCCCAAACTACGCTTACGCCCGTTTACCTTGGAAAAAAGATTATGTAACAAATGACTGTCTATATAAGCATTATCAGGCCGATAGGCAACACGCACCGTCGTGAACAAAGCGATTCCACCGCTTTTGGCATTCAAAAAGACATCCTCTCCTGCCGATGTCTCCACATTGTCGAAACGAGTAAAATCACAGGTGGCAGTCACCCATACAGGCAGACAAGGATAGGTATACTGGGCGATATCCGTTTGCGTCACGACCTTCTCATCACTGAGTGCAGTAGTTCCCCCGTGCCCCGTATAATTGAACAACAAAAGACCGTCTTTTAAGAGCTTTTGCAAATTAGCCCGCACATCCGGATAACTTCCAGCTGTCTTATCCTTTTTATACGCGTCATAATATAATTTATGTATCATCAATTCAGGATGATCCCGATTAAGATGATCCGCCAACGAGTCTGCCTCCTCCATGTGTCCGATCGTAAAACGGTCGGCGTTATTTCCATCATCCGCCATAAAACAGAGATTGTTTTTCCAAGCGCCCGTATTTTTATTTTCTATGTAAGAGATCACCTTATCAACAGCGTTGGTTGCCTGGGCAACAGTACGTACGGGGAAACGTCCGATACCGATGTCTACCTTTTGTTCATAAATCTCCTCCCCGTTATTTGCATCATCCAAAAAGCCGAAATAATCGTCCACGACATAAGAATACTGATTCAACGACTCTTCCGTCTGATACGTCAGCAGCATATTGCTCATATCCACCGATTTCCAAGCGGAAGTCAGTCTGCGGTTGTCGAACGAGCCATCACCGAACAACAGTAAATATTTGGGGGCATCGGCTTCCGAAGTCTGTCGGTCATAGAACATCTTCATAAAACGGCGATAAGCGGTTGCATCCGGGGTACCACTGGAAAACTCGTTATAAATCGCCTCTGGCGTCACCACTCGGACCGTCAGGTTATCCTTTGTCCGATGCGCTTCCGCCAAACGTTCTGCCTGCGTAGTAAAATTAGGCTGGGCAATAATGATCATATCTTGCTGTGGCAAAGCATGCAGATTCTGATTCGCCACCTCGCCGACCGTCACGGGAGCTTTTATCTGTGAAGGTTTTACTACGACAAACTCCCTCAAGGAAGCGGAAGCAGGAATCGAAAAAGACAACTCTGTCCCGTTCAGAGACGTTTCCATCTGTTGCGGATTTACACCGTCGGTCACATCAAAAACCAGCGTACTGGCATCGGCTCCCTGAATCACAAAGCGGGAAGCATTGCCTCTTGCCGAGAGGCTGCGGAAGAATGTATAATTGTCATATACTTTCAATTGCCTCTTCATCTGCAGACGGAAATAGTTCAAGTGCACATTCTTATGTCCGGTCGTACTGTATCCGATGTTGACCTTTACAGTCTCACCTTTATCAGCCGTCCAAGCTCTTTCGCGATACAGTTCCCGTGCCACTTCGTATTCGTCCGACGGGACAGACACGGAACCGGATATTAAAGCGTTTCCATCGACATTCATAGTAATCGTTCCGTTGCCACGGGAGATAAAAGACAGGGTGGCTTTTCCCTCGTCGTTCGTAATACCCGGAACCGATATCGTGAAATCACGGGATAAAGTAGAAGTAAACGATTCCCCATACAGTTCGCGCCCGGAACTGTTCACCGATACCAACTCTTCTTCGTGCAAAACATAATCATCGAAAGTTGTCACTTGCAAAGTGGCTCCAGCAGCAGATGCAGCCTTCTCCATCGTACGCCCGGCTGTTTCTTTCTCGGTCACGAAATAATATCCGTAATTGGAATAGGGGTTGTTGGTGTGGATAAAGGACTTATCAGAAGTAGAATATTCCCATTTGCGCGGCCCTTTCCCATAAAACAACAGATAATCCGCACTCCTCCATACGGCTACCTCAGGAACATCATCAATATAGGTAGTAGAGAAATCTTCATCCAAAGGCCATCCTCCGTAGCCATAGACAGCTACTTTATCCAAATTGGAAAAGCCCATCTTTTTCAGATCGGCAGCCGTCAGTTTGTAAATACCATCTTCCGCCACTTGTATCTTCACCCATTTCCCGGAGTTCAATACCGACTCGGAGGCATATCGGCTACTATCCGCCCAAGCAGAAGTGAGCAGACCGAATACAAACAGCAAGGCACATAAGATTCTCTTCATACGTTTTTTCCGTGTTATCTCACAAAGAAATCCAGCAGCTTCTGCTCGCCGATATATCCCTGCAAGTGGTCGTCTATCTTGACCGGCCCCACGCCTACCGGGGTTCCGGTGTAGATCAGATCACCTATCTTCAACGTAAAGAAACGACTCACATAGGCAATGATCTTGTCGACCGGGAAAAGCATATCCTGTGTATTTCCCTCCTGGACGGTCTTGCCGTTAATATCCAGATGGAAAGGAATGCGGTTCACATCTCCCACACGCTCCAGTGGGACGAATGTCCCAAGAACAGCCGAATTATCGAACGCCTTGCTGATTTCCCAAGGCAGACCTTGCGCACGCAGCTTGTTTTGCAAATCGCGGGCTGTAAAGTCAATCCCTACCGTCACCTCGTTATAGTAACGATGCGCGAAACGTTCGGCAATGTTTTTTCCCAGCCGGTCTATCTTCACGACGATCTCCGTTTCGTAATGAATCTCCGAAGAGAAATCAGGAATGAAGAACGGTTTGCCGTCTTTCAGTAACGAAGAGTCGGACTTCATAAAGATAGTAGGCTCCGATAATTTTAACGAATGATGCAGCTCTTTATTGTGAGCAGCATAATTCATTCCTACGGCTATTATTTTCATATATCAGTGATTGATTGAATTCAAGCGGTTGAACATCACAGCAAGATGGGCATACATAGAGGTATTTTGCACCACGATATCTTCCGGCACACGGATACGGAACGGGGTAAAGTTCCACAAAGCCTTGATTCCTCCGGCGATAATCAATTCGGTCACTTCCTGCGCCTTGTCGACAGGGACGGTAATCACTCCGATCGTCGCTCCGTATTCCTTCTGCTTGGCAGGAAAATCATCCATGTGGTAGACCGGTATCCCGTTAATCTCGGTTCCGGCCAATTCCCGGCGGACATCGAAACCTCCAACAATCTCCAATCCGTATTGTTTCAGACCGGAATCCTGCAACAAGGCGGCTCCCAAGCTACCGACACCGAACAAGAATGCTTTATGCTGCGCCGTAAAACCTAAGAAATCCTCCAACACATCCACCAGCGTACTGATTTCATAGCCGACACGTGTCTTCCCTGAAATATTCACAAAAGAGAGGTCTTTCGCCACCTGACTGGGGTCCACATTAATTTCTTTGGCAATCTGAGTAGATGATACGAAAGCTTCCCCTCTTCCTTTCATCAGTTTCAAAAAGGCAAGATACCACGGCAACCTCCTAAGAGTCGGCTCCGGCACTTTCCAGATTTGTTTCATTTCATCGTTAGCCATTGTTCAATCTTTATTAATGTAGCTCACAAAAGTACAATTTTTTTCTTTGGGAATAGAAAAATAGAACACGCTCTTTTCATAAAGCGTCCATCTGTTTTCGCCACCGATACGGACGATGACTATATAAATGTTCTTGCAAAACCAACCATCATACTATCATAATCGCCCGTATATTACTTTAAAACAACTCGTTACAGCATGATAGTTACCATTTTGCACTATTATTCATCTATCATAACCATCATAGTGAAAAACGATAACATACTGTATGTCAATTATACAATAAAAACAGAGACCGTCCGGGAATAGGTGCAAAACAGGTTAAAATAGCTTCATTTTTCATCAAGACAAGCTTTTCTTTTGCCAAAAACGGCTTGAATAGCTGCTTGAGACCCGGGTGTAAGAGCCACGGACATCCGGGTGTGGAAGAGGTGCAGATCCGGGTCTGTGCGAAGCTCTTCCGGGGATGTGGGGATGTTTATCTGCCATGCTGAGGACACTTTTATGCCCTGTTTTTGCATCTTATCCGGCGAAAAGAGCGTTTTTTGTGTCAAATAATCTCGTTTCTGTCGATAGTCATTTTGGCCTATATAAATATAAACAGCTCATTATCGGCTACATAAATAAACTATTAAATAAAAAGCATGTCTCGTCCTGAAATAGGTTGACTTCATAAAAGTCAACAAAGATGAAAAAAGAG
>OGGH01000040.1_pt1 | contig 128864 bp, 162 predicted proteins | sample 1571161 | NCBI WGS metagenome assembly OGGH01 (sample SAMEA2582053, study PRJEB24529) | metagenome | biome: Human gut stool | place: China | collected 2011 | reverse complement strand
ACTAACACACCAAAGGAATGGATTACACCGAACAGTTTATCCGGCTGAATTGCAGTTTGATGTCGGATTACAAAATGATGAAGCTGAATGCCGAAATGAAATGCATGGGAATAGGATTATATATTCAAATGATATTGTTCCTGCGAAGGCAACAGGAATACAAACACGATTTTAACGAACTGGATTTGTTGGCTGAACAATGGGGGGCTACAGTGGAAGATCTGCAGCATCTCATTAAAGACTTTAACTTGTTTGTCATAACGGAGGACGGATATTTCCGATGCCTGTATCTGGATGAGGTGATGGGTTATCAGAATAAGCTTTCGGAGCAACGTGCCGCCGCCGGTAGCAAAGGAGGAAGAAGCAGCAAGAAAAAGACTGTGCAGACAGCTGAAAAAGTAATCACTTCTACTGTCCTCACGGCAGCGGATAAAGAAGCGAATGACGATGCAGGCAATAAGGAAAACAACACGGAAAGCAATGCGGAAAACAGTGTAAAATGCATGAAAAACACGATTGAAAAAAGTGATGATGAAAATGTAACCGAAAACACACTGCAATGCATTGATAATGAATGTGTTAATGGGGATTTGCAAGCAAGCTTTAAGCAAAACTTTATAAGAGAAGAAAAGAATAGAGAAGAGAAGAAAAAGAAAGATGATGTTAACATCATACAAAGAAACATCGGCATCGGCAACAACATGTTTTTTTGCTATGAAAAAAATGTCAGGGTAACACTTCGACAGAAACGCTATATCAATGAGATTTTCCCTATCCGGGTTCGGGCGGATACACCACGCACGATTCCGGATTTGGAAGAAAGAGGAGTTGGACCGCCCATGGATAAATGCATATCGTATCTTTGTTGAATGCTATTTGCCCCCCAGGTACGCGCCGTTAATCACGGAAGATATGGATCTTTCACGTGTAAGATGCTATATCTTACAGCTGTAAGATTATAAATCTTTCACCTTCATCGTCTGGACATTGCGAAAGAGTTCAGCCGGTCTGTGCGTGGTGGAATATAACCGTCTGCCGCTTGTTTTCACGAATACCGTCTGGGGTATCTCAAGAAGATGCTCAGCAGGGCAAATATCCCGATGGCTACCGGATAGTACAAGTATTCGATAATGCTCAAAGGAGACAGGGAAGCCAGTTTGGCAGCAATCAGCATTTGTGCTCCGTAAGGGATGATTCCCTGGATGACACACGAGAAAGTATCCAGAATACTTGCACTCTTGCGTTTGTCCACCCTGTAGCGGGTAGCGATATCGTTGGCAAGCGGTCCCACTGTGATGATGGCTATCGTATTGTTGGCTGTGCAGAAATTGGCGATGCTCACCAAAGCCGCGATGCAAAGTTCGGCTCCGCGTTTGCTGTTGACGTGTTTGGTCAGTTTTTGGATGATATAGTCCACTCCGCCATTAAAACGGATCAGTTCCAGCATACCGCCTGCCATCAAGGTGATGATGATGAGCTCACCCATCCCGGTGATCCCTGTGCCCATGGAGCCGAGCCAGTCGAACAGGCCGATGCTCCCCGTGAACAGGCCGATCACTCCCGTTGTGGCGATGCCCAGTATCAGTACGAGTGCCACATTCATACCTGCTATGGCGGTTCCCAACACAACCAGGTAGGGGAGGATTTTGATCCATTCCACCGACTGGATGTCGTGGGTCGTCATCACGTCCATCCCTCTGAAAATATAGTAGCCGAAAACCATCAGAGCGGCCGGAAGGGCTATCATGAAGTTTACCCGGAACTTGTCACGCATGGCGCATCCCTGGGTACGGGTGGCGGCGATGGTGGTATCCGAGATGAATGAAAGGTTGTCGCCGAAGAAGGCTCCTCCCACCACGATACCTGTCATGAAGGCCAGGTTCATGTCGGTTTTCTCTGCGATGCCTGCTGCCACGGGAACTAGTGCCACGATGGTTCCTACCGAGGTTCCGATGGAGAGTGAGATGAAACAGGCAGCCAGGAAGATGCCTGCCAGCAGCAGATTGTCCGGCAGCAGGAGAAGCGTAAGGTTGACGGTCGCGTCAATGGCCCCGATATCTTTGGCACTTTGGGCGAATGCGCCTGCCAGGATGAAAATCCAGATCATCAGCATGATGTTCTTGTTGGCTGCGCCGATGGAATATTGCAGCATTCGCTCATTCAGGCTCAGGCCTTTGGTGATGCATACCGCATAGACCGAGGATACCATGAAAGCAATCGTGATGGGGACTTTATAGAAGTCGTTTACAATGATGGAGGTCACCAGATACAGGCATAGAAATACCAGCAGTGGACTGAGTGCCCATAGACTGGGCTTATTGGTTATTGGAGTTAATTTTTCACCGTTCATGAATTTGTATTTTATAAAATGAGGTGCAAAGTTACAAAAAGACTTGCTGTATAACAATATATGGGGGAAAAAGGTCACAGCCCCACCTTCGTAACAGGGAAGGCAGGGCTGTAAGGGTATTGGGAAAGTTGGGGATAAAATTGGATTATAGTGTCACGCCTGTCTTGAAGATGGCGATTTCACGATAATTCTTCTTTTCATTGTTTACCGGTTCTCCGCTGGCAACACGGATGATATAGTCTATAAAGCGTTCGCAGGTCTTTTCCATCGGTTCGTTTTCTACGATGACTCCGGCATTGAAGTCAATCCATCCCGGTTTGTTTTTAGCCAGAGTGGAGTTGGTGGAAATCTTCATGGTAGGAACAAACGTACCGAACGGAGTACCGCGGCCGGTAGTGAAGAGCACCATGTGACAGCCGCAGGAGGCGAGGGCGGTGGCAGCTACCAAATCGTTGCCCGGTGCGGAAAGCAAGTTCAAACCTTTCACTTTCAGGCGGTCGCCATAGCCCATAACTCCGTCAACGTATGCTTTGCCGCATTTTTGGGTACATCCCAACGCTTTGTCTTCCAGGGTGGAGATACCACCTGCCTTGTTGCCCGGTGACGGATTTTCGCCCACTGGTTCGCCGTGTGACAGGAAATATTCCTTAAAGTCATTAATCAGGTGTACGGTCTGCTCGAACAGTTCCTTGGTGCGGCAACGGTTCATCAGGATGGTTTCCGCACCGAACATTTCGGGAACCTCCGTCAGTACGGAAGTACCGCCCTGTGCAATCAGGAAGTCGGAGAACATACCCAGCAACGGATTGGCGGTGATACCTGAGAAGCCATCCGAACCGCCGCATTTCAAGCCTACACGCAACTCGGACAAAGGAACATCCTCGCGTACATCGGTCTTGGCTTTGGCGTACAGTTCACGCAGAATCTTCATACCCTCTTCAAATTCATCCCCCACTTTCTGAGTTACCATGAACTTTACGCGGTCTGTGTCGTAATCGCCCAGAAACTCGCGGAAAACATCCGGCTGGTTGTTCTCGCAGCCCAGACTGACAATCAGTACGGCTCCTGCATTAGGATGCAGAATCATGTCGCGGAGAATTTTCTTGGTATTCTCGTGGTCATCGCCCAGCTGTGAACAGCCATAGTTGTGAGGGAATGCCACGATAGCGTCCACACCTTCGCAGTTGGTTTCGCGGCGTAACGCTTCGGCCAGTTGTCCGATGATACCGTTTACACAACCCACGGTGGGGATAATCCATACCTCGTTACGGATACCTACATCACCGTTTTTGCGGCGGTATCCTTTGAACGTCAGGTCTTTCTTCGGGATATTGAGGTCTACGCTGACCGGATTGTAGGTGTAATCCAACAGTCCGGCAAGGTTTGTCTTTATCTGGGTTTCATTGATCCAGCGTCCTTGTTCCACGGCAGTCACGGCATGGCCGATGGGGTAACCATACTTGATGATATTCTCGCCTTGGGCAAAATCTTTCAGTGTCACCTTATGGCCGGCAGGCACGTCTTCCTTCAACGTGATGGCATGACCGTCTACCGTGATGGCCTCGCCTGCTTTTAAATCCGAGATAGCCACCACTACGTTATCAGCCGGATTGATTTTCAAATACTTTGTTTCCATTTCTATTTTTAGTTATCAGATTTACTTTTTATGCGCATCCAGATAGAAATCCACGTTCTCCACCGAAAGCAGGGTGATGGGCATGTAATTGCATTGTTTCACCTCTTTCTTGAAGATCAGGTGATTGCACAGGCTCTCTACGCCTCTGTATCCTTGTGCGGTAGGTTGCTGAGCAATCAGGAAATCCACTGCGCCCTCTTTCAGACAAGAGACGTTCCGGTGTAATAAATCGTACCCAATCAGTTTGAAATTTTTCATGTTGTGTCCGATGAGATATTCTCCTATAATGTACACTTTCGAGTTGAAAGTGATGCCGCACGTAACCTGTGGGTTCTCTTGGAAAAAGCGGTTCATCAGCGCCTCGTCCTCGTCCGGACGCTTGGCGTAGAGGTTCAGTTCCACTATCTTGCAGTCGGGAAAATGCTCCTGCATATATTTTCTGAATCCTTTTTCACGGTTTTCCTGCTGGTTTGATCCCAGGCGGCCTTCGTTGATTTGTCTGAAGATAACGATTTCTTTGGGACATTCTCCCAACATCATGGCCATGCGGGCGGCAAAGTATCCGCTTTGGTCGGATTTCTGCCCGAAGAATGCCAGCGGGTTCAGACTGGCCACATTGGAGTCTATAAATATATAAGGTATTTCCCGTTCTTGCAACTTGTCGGTGAATCTGGCCGTCATCTCAGGAATAGTGGGGGCGAGCAATACGCCGTCCGGCTCTTGTTTCAGTATTTCCTCACCGGCATTGATGAAGGAGGAATATTCATATTGGTCATAGTACATCACGGACAGGGTGATGTGGAAATCCGAAAAGGTTTCTACGGCTCTTTTCATCCCCAGTTCCACATCGGTCCAGTAATCGCCTTCCTTGTGCTGTGGCAGCAGGCAGACAAACAGATACTTTTTGTTGGATGCCAATGCGCTGGCATACATATTGGGCTGGTAATCCAGTTGCTTCAATATTTCTTCCACCCGTTTCCGGCTGGCTTCGGATACCCCTGTGCGGCCATGCAATACACGGTCTACTGTGCCGACTGACACATCTGCCAGGCGTGCGATATCCTTGATTCTGATTCTTTCGGGCAGTTTATTCATACCTTAATTATATATATTGTGCTCGTGCACACTGATAATTTATTTTTTTTCGATACAAATATATAACAATTTTTGGTTTTAAAAAAATAAATAGTACCTTTGTGCACGCACACGGATGAATTATTTGAGTGGTCTGTTGAGTACAAGGTTACGATGTGATTCGTCTATGGATATGTAAACCAGTATTTTAATTGGGTTGAAAGTTAAACGAATAAATATATAACAATTTAAAATCACGAAATTATGGGAAAAGTAGTAACCTTAGGTGAAATTATGTTGAGATTGTCAACTCCGGGAAACACACGTTTTGTACAGTCGGATTCATTTGATGTTGTTTATGGCGGTGGTGAAGCGAACGTAGCGGTGAGTTGCGCGAACTACGGTCACGAAGCTTATTTCGTAACTAAATTGCCGAAACACGAAATTGGACAGTCTGCTGTGAATGCATTGCGTAAATATGGTGTGAAGACCGATTTCATCTGTCGTGGTGGCGACCGCGTAGGTATCTATTATCTGGAAACAGGAGCTTCCATGCGTCCTAGCAAAGTAATTTATGACCGTGCCCACTCAGCTATCGCCGAAGCCGATCCTTGCGATTTCGACTTTGACGCTATCATGGAAGGTGCGGACTGGTTCCACTGGTCGGGTATCACTCCGGCTATTTCTGACAAGGCTGCCGAACTGACCAAACTGGCTTGTGAAGCTGCAAAACGTCATGGCGTTACGGTATCTGTAGACTTGAATTTCCGCAAGAAACTGTGGACAAAAGAAAAAGCACAGTCTATCATGAAACCGTTGATGCAGTATGTAGATGTATGTATAGGTAACGAAGAAGATGCCGAACTTTGTCTGGGCTTCAAACCGGAAGCGAATGTGGAAGCCGGTGAAACCAATGCGGAAGGTTACAAAGGAATCTTCAAGGCTATGGCAAAAGAATTCGGCTTTAAATATGTGGTTTCTACCTTGCGCGAATCATTCTCGGCTACTCACAACGGCTGGAAGGCTATGATTTATAACGGAGAAGAATTTTATGAATCAAAACGCTATGACATCAACCCGATTATTGACCGGGTAGGTGGTGGCGACTCATTCTCCGGAGGTATCATTCACGGTCTGCTGACCAAACCGAATCAGGGTGCCGCCCTTGAATTTGCTGTTGCCGCTTCTGCTTTGAAGCATACTATCAACGGTGACTTCAACCTGGTATCTGTAGATGAAGTGGAAGCATTGGCCGGTGGCGATGCCAGCGGACGTGTACAACGCTAAATTTGTTTTTTATAGGAACACGAATGACGCAAATAACGCAAATTTTTGATACATGTTTTATTTGTATCATTTGTGTTCCTATCTTTCATTTAAACTAAAATATAACATTATGGCTCGTTTTGATAAAATAGCAGTGTTGGACAAGATTGGTTCAACCGGAATGGTTCCTGTGTTCTACCATAAAGATGCAGAAGTGGCAAAGAAAGTAGTGAAAGCTTGTTATGACGGCGGAGTTCGTGCATTCGAATTTACAAACCGTGGTGACTTTGCTCATGAAGTGTTTGCGGAAGTTGTGAAATACGCGGCAAAGGAGTGTCCTGAAATGGCTATGGGAGTAGGTTCTATCGTTGATCCTGCTACTGCCGCTCTTTACTTGCAATTGGGTGCTTGCTTTGTGGTAGGTCCGTTGTTCAATCCTGAAATCGCTAAAGTGTGCAACCGTCGTTTGGTGGCTTATACTCCGGGATGCGGAAGCGTGTCCGAGGTGGGTTTCGCTCAGGAAGTAGGTTGCGATCTTTGCAAAATATTCCCGGGTGATGTATTGGGAGCAAAATTGGTTAAAGGTCTGCTGGCTCCGATGCCTTGGTCTAAACTGATGGTAACCGGTGGTGTGGAACCGACTCAGGAAAATCTGACTTCTTGGATTAAGGCAGGTGTGTTCTGTGTGGGTATGGGTTCTAAATTGTTCCCTGGCGACAAGGTAGCCGCGGAAGACTGGGCGTATGTAACGGCAAAATGTAAAGAAGCATTGGGCTACATTGCGGAAGCCCGTGCAAATAAATAAGAAAAAGATCAGCTCATGCCCGCAAGGGGTTAGTGAATTAGGGCGTGGGTATCATTTTGTTTAAAGGTGTATATAAAATGGGTAAGGGCCATCGCGAAGTGGATTCGCGATGGCTTTTCACTTTCCGGCGGGTGCTTGAGGCGGGGCGTTGGCAAAAATATTCTTGTAAAGATTGGTAGATAGAATAAAAATGTGTTCTTTTGTACCGTTTCTTAAGAAATAAAATGAAGCGTTTAATCTAAAACACACAAAAATGAAAAAAGCATTATTAAAGGTGGCCGTCATGCTGTTATGCTTGGCGGGGGTAACTCCTGCAATGGCCCAGTTTAATTTGAAGAAGGCAGTGGGGGGAGCCGTGAAGGCTGCAAAAGCGGTGACTTTGACCGATGAGCAGATGACAGAGTATGTAAAGGAGTACATTGACTGGATGGATAAGCATAATCAGGTTTGTGCAGACGATGATCCGTATACTGTCCGCTTGAAAAAACTGACTGAAGGGTTGACCGAAGTGGAAGGGATGCCGCTGAATTTCAAAGTATATTATGTGATTGATGTAAATGCGTTCGCCTGTGCAGACGGTAGTGTGCGGGTATTCTCTTCATTGATGGATATCATGACAGACGAAGAACTGTTGGGGGTAATAGGCCATGAGGTAGGCCATGTGGCACACAAGGACTCAAAGAACGGCTTCCGTACCGCATTGCTGACATCGGCATTGAAAGATGGTATTTCATCACAAGGAGGAAAAGCGGCTGCTCTGACAGATTCCCAGTTGGGTGACTTGGGAGAGGCATTGGTCAATGCTACTTATTCACAAAAACAGGAACGCGCCGCCGATGATTACGGTTACGAATTTCTGAAGAAAGCAGGTAAGAATCCTTGGGCGATGGCATTGTCATTCCAGAAATTGAAAAAATTGCAAGAAGAGGCAGGAGCAAAGAAAAGCAGCAAGCTGAATCAGTTGTTCTCTACTCATCCCGATCTTGACGCACGTATCCAGCGTATGGAAGAACGTGCTACAAGCGAAGGTATTGAAAAACCTGCAAACACGATGGGGGAAACAGGGAAATAAATGGTTTCCGGCAATGTGGATATACACATAATAGAGGGTGTCCGTTTCAATGGCGGACACCCTCTTCTTTTTTTGGGAGATTTTTTTGCATGACCTTATCTTGCCTCCCGGCGGGATAAAATCTGAATTTATTATGAGAGAAATCCTTATTGGGAGAAAATCAAAGTCCAAAGTTCAGGTTAAAAGAATCAAGTGTTCTTTTTCGTCTAGATTATAGAAGGAAATCTCTTGGCACAAAGATACGCTTATTTTAATGGTTGACGAATTCCCTGTAGGGTTATATCATAGCTAGATTTCCTAAAATGATGGCAAAAATTCCTTTTTTCTTTCTGATACTTTGCCTCCTCTTTACATTGTGATATGTGCTATGCGTTGTAAATCAGATTGTTAATTATGTGTATTGCTTCTGGACTGTGCAATAACAGGGTGGTTTAATATAAGTGAAAATCACTATCTTTGTATAAACCAACAGAAAGAAATGCACAAAACAGTTTAGCCATGATGAATTACGCATACGATACATCTTTGCAGGAAACGATGATACTGACTGAAGCGTTTCACACAGACAGGGTCATCTGTGACAATGGTAGTCTGTATAAGTTTATATGGGTCCAGGAAGGCAAACTGACATTGATAGTAGACCATGTGGAAATAGAGATGGAGCAGGATGAAATCATCTCTGTGAGTAATCTTCACCGCACGGAGTTCAAGAATGTATCGGGCAGGTATCTTGCTCTTCTTTTCAACGAGAATTTTTACGGCATTTACAAGCACGAGAAAGAAGTATCGTGCAGCGGAGTGCTGTTTAACGGAACTTCCGGTATAGTGCATCTGCGGCTCCCGATAGCCGATTCCGAACTGTTGCACGAGGTGGTGGACAGAATGGTTACCGAATACATCCTGCGGGATAACCTACAGGGAGAAATGCTCCGCCTGCTGTTGAAACGTTTCATCATTCTGTGTACCCGGCTGGCCCGTAAGCAGTTGTCCGGCTTTCCGGTTAATGAAAAAGGTTTTGACATCATCCAGCGTTATTATGTGTTGGTGGACAATCACTTCAAGGAGAAAAAACAGGTACAGGCATATGCTGCTTTGTTGCATCGTTCTCCCAAGACGCTTTCCAATTTATTTGCCGCCTACGGTATGCCTTCCCCTTTGAAGATTATACAAGAACGAGTGGTGACCGAAGCGAAACGGCTGTTGCTGCATACCTCGCACAGCATCAAAGAGATATCGGTGATTTTGGGCTTTGAAAGTGTGGGTACTTTCAGCCGCTTCTTTAAGAATATGACGGGGGAAAATACCTCGGCATACCGGAAAAGACTGCAATAACAAGAACCGGTTCTTGTTGCTGTTGATTTTGATAAGAACAGGGGCTTTTCCCATGCCTTATGCAGTTATTCTGAAACAGTATCCGTTATCTGATTAAAAAAACAAGCGTCAAAACTTTCTATCTATCTAATTTTCTTGTAAATTTGCACCTTAATTTTTGGAAGGCATTGCCTTTTAGTTAGAGAATACAAGAAAACGATATAAAATTATGAGTAAGAAATTTGCTGAACACTCGCAACTCAACCTATCACAGGTCAATAAAGATGTGCTGAAGAAGTGGGATGAAAACGATGTTTTCGCCAAGAGTATGACAGAACGTGAAGGATGTCCTTCTTTCGTGTTTTATGAAGGACCTCCCTCGGCCAATGGTATGCCGGGTATTCACCACGTGATGGCGCGTACCATTAAAGATACTTTCTGCCGCTATAAAACCATGAAAGGGTTCCAGGTAAAGCGTAAGGCCGGATGGGATACTCACGGACTGCCTGTGGAACTGGGTGTGGAAAAGGCATTGCATATCACCAAAGAGGATATCGGAAAGACCATTTCTGTTGCCGAGTACAACGCAGCTTGCCGTAAGGACGTGATGAAGTTTACCAAAGAGTGGACAGACCTTACTCATAAGATGGGTTACTGGGTGGATTTGGAGAATCCCTATATCACTTATGACAACCGCTATATTGAAACGCTGTGGTGGCTCTTGAAGCAGCTTTATAACAAAGGTCTGTTGTATAAAGGCTACACCATCCAGCCTTACTCTCCGGCTGCCGGAACAGGATTGAGCTCGCACGAGCTGAACCAGCCGGGCTGTTACCGTGATGTGAAAGACACCACTGTGGTAGGACAGTTCAAGATGAAGAATCCGAAACCCGAAATGGCGGAATGGGGAACGCCTTATTTCCTGGCATGGACCACTACTCCGTGGACATTGCCTTCGAATACGGCATTGTGCGTAGGGCCGAAAATAGACTATGTGGCTGTGCAGACTTACAACGGATATACCGGGGAAAAGATGACCGTAGTGTTGGCGAAAGCTTTGCTCTATACTCACTTTAACAAGAAAGCGGAAGAATTGGCGCTGGAAGACTATAAGCCGGGTGACAAACTGATTCCGTTCAAAGTAGTGGGTGAATATAAAGGACCGGATCTGGTAGGCATGGAATACGAACAGCTTATTCCTTGGGTGAAACCGGTGACAGTGGATGAAAACGGGAAATGGCAAGAAGCGGCCGGTGAGGCATTCCGTGTTATTCCCGGTGACTATGTAACTACCGAAGATGGTACGGGTATCGTACATATCGCTCCGACATTCGGTGCAGACGATGCTTTTGTGGCACGTGCGGCAGGTATTCCTTCTCTGTTCATGATAAACAAGAAGGGGGAAACCCGTCCTATGGTGGATCTGACTGGTAAATTCTATCTGTTGGACGAACTGGACGAGGCTTTCGTAAAGGAATGTGTGGACGTAGAGAAATATAAGGAATATCAGGGCCGGTGGGTGAAGAATGCTTATGATCCTCAGTTTACTGTAGATGGCAAGTACGATGAAAAAGCTGCCGCTGCCGCCGAATCACTCGATATCTATATCTGTATGATGATGAAAGCCGCCAACAAGGCGTTCAAGATAGAAAAGCATGTACACAATTATCCGCACTGCTGGCGTACTGACAAACCGGTGCTCTACTATCCGCTGGACAGTTGGTTCATCCGGTCTACCGCAGCCAAAGAGCGCATGATGGAACTGAACAAGACTATCAACTGGAAGCCGGAATCTACCGGAACAGGCCGTTTCGGCAAGTGGCTGGAAAACTTGAATGACTGGAACTTGAGCCGTTCTCGTTATTGGGGAACTCCGCTGCCTATCTGGCGCAGTGAAGAAGGAGAGGAGCTTTGTATCGGTTCCGTAGAGGAATTGTATAATGAAATAGAAAAATCAATAGCTGCCGGATTTATGACCGTCAATCCTTATAAGGAAAAAGGTTTTGTTCCGGGCGAATATAACGGGGAGAATTATGACAAGATAGACCTTCACCGTCCGTATGTGGATGATATCATCTTGGTATCTGAAAGCGGCAAGCCGATGAAACGTGAGGCGGACTTGATTGATGTGTGGTTCGACTCCGGTGCGATGCCTTACGCGCAGTTGCACTATCCGTTCGAAAATAAGGAAATTGTGGACAACCGCACTTATTATCCTGCGGACTTCATTGCAGAAGGAGTGGACCAGACCCGTGGCTGGTTCTTTACGCTACATGCTATCGCTACGATGGTATTCGACAGTGTGGCTTACAAGAACGTAATCTCTAACGGCTTGGTTCTGGACAAGAACGGAAACAAAATGTCAAAACGTCTGGGCAATGCGGTAGATCCGTTCGGCGCTATCGAACAGTATGGCTCCGATCCTTTGCGTTGGTACATGATTACCAATTCTTCTCCATGGGATAACTTGAAATTTGATACCGACGGGGTGGATGAGGTTCGTCGTAAATTCTTCGGTACTTTGTATAATACCTATTCGTTCTTCGCACTTTATGCCAATGTGGATGGTTTCGCTTATCAGGAAGCGGAAGTGCCGGTAAATGAACGTCCGGAGATAGACCGTTGGATTCTGTCTGTTCTGAATTCATTGGTGAAGAACGTGGACGCTTGCTACAACGATTACGAACCGACCAAGGCGGGACGTTTGATTACAGACTTCGTAAATGATAATTTGAGTAACTGGTACGTGCGCTTGAACCGTAAACGTTTCTGGGGTAATGCCATGTCACAGGATAAGCTGTCCGCTTATCAGACATTGTACACTTGTCTTGAAACAGTGGCCAGGCTGATGGCGCCTATCGCTCCGTTCTATGCCGACCGGTTGTATACGGATTTGATTGCGGCTACAGGTCGTGACACCGTGGTTTCTGTACACTTGGCCAAGTTCCCGGAATGTAATGAGGCATTGATAGACGGAGAACTGGAAGCGCGTATGCAGATGGCTCAGGATGTTACTTCTATGGTATTGGCATTGCGCCGCAAAGTCAATATCAAAGTGCGCCAGCCTTTGCAGTGTATCATGGTTCCGGTGGTGGACGAAGAGCAGAAAATGCACATCGAAGCCGTAAAAGACTTGATTATGAGCGAAGTGAACGTGAAAGAAATCAAGTTTGTAGACGGAGCCGCAGGCGTATTGGTGAAAAAGGTGAAATGTGACTTTAAAAAACTCGGCCCGAAATTTGGCAAACAGATGAAAGCTGTCGCCGCAGCCGTAGCCGGAATGTCGCAGGAAGCTATTGCCGAATTGGAGAAAAATGGTAAATATACCTTTGTGCTTGATGGTGCGGAAGCGGTTATCGAAACAACGGATGTGGAGATTTTCAGTGAGGATATTCCGGGATGGCTGGTTGCCAATGAAGGTAAACTGACTGTGGCCTTGGAGGTTACCGTAACCGAAGAACTGCGTCGTGAGGGGGTTGCCCGTGAATTGGTAAACCGTATACAGAATATCCGTAAGAGCAGTGGTTTTGAGATAACGGACAAAATAAAAGTGGCATTATCTAAAAATCCTCAAACCGATGATGCGGTAAATGAATATAATACTTATATTTGTAACCAGGTTCTTGCTAACTCCCTGGAATTAGTGGATGAAGTGAAGAACGGTACAGAATTAAATTTTGATGATTTCTCACTTTATGTGAGTGTCGTAAAAGAATAATTAACCTTTTAAAACTAAGTTATATGGCTGAAAAAACTAGATATTCAGATGCGGAACTGGAGGAATTCCGTGCCATTATCATGGAAAAACTGGAATTGGCTCAGCGTGACTATGATAGACTGAAAAGTAGTATCATGAATAAGGACGGTAATGATACGGACGATACTTCCCCTACTTATAAAGTTTTGGAAGAAGGTGCTAATACATTGTCTAAAGAAGAAACGACCCGGTTGGCGGCACGTCAGCTGAAGTTTATTCAGGGGTTGCAGGCGGCATTGGTACGTATCGAAAACAAAACTTATGGTATTTGCCGTGAAACCGGCAAGTTGATTCCGAAGGAAAGGCTTCGTGCAGTACCTCATGCAACACTGAGCATTGAGGCAAAGAACGAAGGAAAGAAATAAAATAGTGGTTAATGGTTAGTGATTAATAGTTTATGAGTTTTACTGTCATGTTACAGTATTAACCGCTAACGGCTAATCATTAACCATTAATTAATTTTCAATTTAATAAATGAAGAAACTACTCACCCAAGGGCAGCTCTCTGTTCTTATCGTCTTTGCAGTTCTGATTATCGACCAGATAATAAAGATATTGGTAAAGACCAATATGTACTGGCATGAGAGTATCCGCATAACAGATTGGTTTTATATCTATTTTACAGAAAATAACGGCATGGCTTTCGGTATGGAAATATTCGGAAAGTTATTCCTTACTACCTTCCGTATTGTAGCTGTGGGATTGATTATCTGGTATCTGGCAAAAATAGTGAAACAGAATTATAAGACTGGTTATATTGTATGTATCTCTTTAATTTTGGCAGGGGCTATCGGTAATATTATAGACAGTGTGTTCTATGGCGTTGTTTTTAATGAAAGTACTCATAGTACCATCGCTTCTTTTGTTCCGGTAGGTGAAGGGTATTCGGAATGGTTGCATGGTAAGGTGGTGGATATGTTCTATTTTCCCATTATTGAAACCAACTGGCCCGAATGGATACCGGGAATAGGAGGGGAACATTTCATATTTTTCAGTCCGATATTTAATTTTGCCGATGCTGCCATCAGTTGCGGTATTGTGGCGTTGTTGTTATTTTACGGTAAGTATCTGAATAAGAATATTCACCCGTCAGCAGAAGAAATTAAAGGATAAATGATGCGTCGCAGGAATATTACTTGGGTGTGGCTGCTGGGTGCGGCTTTTATGGTGGGGTGTGGCAAGCAAGTGCCTGAAGATATTATCCAGCCGGACAGGATGGAGAATATCTTGTACGATTATCATTTAAGTATCTCCATGGGCAATAATCTGAGTTATTCTGATAATTATCAAAAGGAGGCGTATAAGAATTATGTCTTCGAGAAGTATCATATTACTGAAGCTGATTTCGATTCGTCCATGGTGTGGTACACACGTCACACGGAGGAACTTGCCGGTCTTTATAAAAAGGTGGGGGAACGCTTCCGCAGTGAGAAAAAACGCATGCAGGAGTTGCTGGCGTTGCGTGAGGATAAACCGGCTGCATCGTTGCCGGGAGATACTGTGGATGTATGGTATGACCGTAAACTTTATTGGCTGACAGATGTTCCGTTGGCGAATAAGGTGACTTTTGAGATTCCCGCCGATAGTAATTTCAAAGCAAAGGATGCTTTCCTGTGGTCGGCTGATTATATATTCCTTTCGGAAGGGGAACGGAGAGCCACTATGGGGTTCAATATTTTGTTTGATAATGATTCTGTGGTGGGGCGTGTGAAGGATATCACGTGTTCCGGTGTGCAGACTTTGTATATAAAGCCTGATTCTGCTTTTGCCATCAAGAGTGTGAGCGGATTTATTTACTATATGGATAGTGATTCGTCAACGAATAAGCCGGGACTGATTATCAATAATATTGCTTTGACCCGTTATCATGAACCGGTAGATACAATGACAGTTGCCGGAAAAGATAGTTTGGCTGTGGAACAGCGTGTTGGAACTGATTCGGTGGTAACAGAGAAGAAAGCAGATTCGATTCAATCGGTGGATATCAGGAAAAATGTTCCCGCCCGTATGAATCCACGTGAAATGAAGGAGAATAATGCGGCAGATCATTCTCACTCAGATCGTCCTCAGAGAATCAAGCGCAGAAATTAATTATCTTTTGTGGGTATGAGACGTTTTGCTTGTCATTATCTTTATGTTTCGGCGGATGGCTGTTATTCTAAATATGTAGTGGAGTTGGAAGACAGCGGTAGAGTGCGTGCATATTTTCCATTGAAGGAGGAGCTTAGTGCGACACAATGGATAGGCGGAGTGATTATTATTTCTCCGATGTATGGGCTGGAGATTTGTTCCGGAGAGAAGTTTGCTGATTTCCTGCACCGTGCCATGCTGGAAACAGGATGTGAACAGCCTGTATATGCATGGCATATAGCTGATTTTGATTTGCCGGGAAAGGAGTTTACAACGGGAAGCAGACTGGTACGTTTATAATATATGCTTAGGGTAGCGTTATAGTATTTCCCATTCAGAAATTATTGCATATACCGATGGAAATATGAATTTTAAGGCAATAAACGTCTTCTGAACTCCGAGCAAACCACTGCTGTGGCAATTGCCACATTCAATGATTCGGAGGTTTCCCGTTCTTGAGGATAATTGGGAATATATAACTTCTTGTTTATCAGTCTCTCTACTTCAGGGCTTACTCCTTTTCCTTCATTTCCCATGACAATCAATCCATGGGCCGACAGGGATTCTGCATAAATAATGTTCCCGTTTAAAAAGGTGCCGTATACAGGAATATCGGTCAGGCTTTCAATAAGCTGTGGTAAAGAACAGTAATGAACTTTTACTCTTGCCAATGCCCCCATGGTTGCCTGTACGGTTTTGGGATTATACACATCTGCTGTCCCTGTCGAGCAGAAGATATGTTCAATGCCAAACCAGTCTGCCAAGCGGATAATGGTTCCCAGATTCCCTGGGTCTTGTACATCGTCCAGCGCCAGGCATAGAGAACTTTTAATAACTTCCGGATTTAAATCATAAGAAGGTTGTACAAAAACGGCCAATACCTCTTGGGGCGTCTTTTGAAGACTGGCACGTGACAACTCTTCTTGTGTTACTTCAATAATTTCGTTGGCCGTGGCAGAGTGGTTCATTTTCAGCCAATTGGAAGTGGCAATCAGTAACTTGCAAGGGAAGTGTCCCAATAAATCGCCTACCAATTTATGCCCTTCGGCCACAAAAACTTGTTCTTCTTTGCGTTTTTTTTTCAGTTCCAACGAACGGATATATTTTATTTTGTTTTTGCTCAGCATGATAATTTCTATTTAATAACAAATATTTGGAGCAAAGCTAAGAAGATATTTTCAATTAATATCTATCTTTGTAGATAAATTTGCGAAGGTTACGGATTTGTATGAAGAAAAGCGCACGCCCATATATATGCACATTTATTATAGCACTATGCACCTCGTGTTCGGTCAGTAAATTTATTCCTGAGGATAAATATTTATTGGATGAGGTCAGGATTGTATCTGAAACAAAGGAGGTGAAGCCGTCACTATTCAATTCATATATTCGTCAGAATCCTAATGCCAAATGGTTCAATTTGGTTAAGATACCTATGCGTACTTATTGCGTCTCAGGTGTGGACTCCACTAAATGGATTAATCGTTTTTTTAGGAAGATTGGTGATGCTCCGGTAATCTATGATGAATCTGTTGCCCTGAAATCCCAGGAGGAAATAGAGAAAGCAGTACGTAATATGGGGTATATGGGGGCTACTGTGCACCTGGATAAAAAAACGAGGAAGAACAAATTGAAATTGGCTTACCGTATTCATGCCGGGCATCCTTATAAGGTACGTCATGTGGTGTATGATATAGATGATTTGGTTATCAGTGACTATATGCGGCAGGATTCTGCCCAAAGTTTGTTGGCGCCCGGTATGCTGTTTGATGTGAATGTGCTGGATGCTGAACGGCAGCGGATTACCAAATTATTGCAGAATAAGGGTTATTATAAGTTCAACAAGGATTTTTTGGTCTATCAGGCGGATACGGCTAGAAATACCTATTTGGTGGACTTGACTTTAAGATTACTTCCTTATCAGCGTAGAAAAGAAGATTTGCCGCAGAAGCATAGACAATACAAGGTGGGAGAAGTGAACTTTCTGGCGGATGATGAAATTATGTCGGTACAGGAAAGTACTTTGGAAGAATTTGACTCTTTGCGATACAAAGGATATAGTATGTATTACAAAGGAAAGGCTTTTCTCCGTCCGCAAGTGTTGGTTGATTTCAATCGTATCCGTCCGGGAGAACTGTATAGTGAACAGGATGTGCAAAACACCTATTCCAATCTGGGGCGTTTGCGTGCCTTGAAATACTCTAATATTCGTTTTCGTGAAGTGAATGGAGAAAATGGTACGCAGCTGGACGCATACGTATTTTTGGCGAAGAACAAAAATAAATCCATGGCGTTTGAAGTAGAAGGAACAAATTCGGCTGGTGACTTGGGAGCGGCTGCCTCGGTTTCTTTTCAGCACCGCAATGTATTCAAAGGTTCCGAAACCTTTATGATGAAAGTACGTGGCGCTTATGAGGCCATTACGGGATTGGGGGTGGCTTCACAGGATTATGTGAATGATAATTACATGGAGTATGGGGTAGAAAGCAGCTTGAATTTCCCTCAGTTCATGTTTCCTTTTCTATCATCGAATTTTAAAAAGAAAATTAGAGCGACTTCAGAGGTCGGCTTAAAGTTCACATCGCAAGTTCGTCCGGAATTCTCGCGTACACTGGCTTCTGCTTCATGGAGTTATAAATGGACTGACAGGAAACGTATGCAACACCGTTTGGATTTGGTAGATGTCAATTATGTATATATGCCTAGAAAGTCATCGGCTTTTCAGGAATATTTGGACAGCATGAGTCTGAGGAATTCAGCTTTGAAAGCCAGTTATGAAAATCAGCTTGTTGTGCGTACAGGGTACAGCTTTACCTATAACAGTGCAGGAAACGCCATGATGCGTACACCTACTAAAAATTCCTATTCTATTCGTGCCAATATTGAAGAGGCTGGTAATTTACTGTATGCTGCTTCCAAATTGGTTCACCCTAATCCGAAAGATGGAGAAGATTATGTGCTGGCGAATATTCCTTTTGCTCAATATGTGAAAGCAGATTTTGATTTTGCAAAGAATTTCATGATAGATCCGCGTAACTCATTTGTGTTTCATATAGGAGTGGGGGTGGCTTATCCGTATGGTAACTCTAAAATGCTTCCTTTTGAAAAGAGGTATTTTTCCGGTGGCGCGAACAGTGTACGTGGGTGGTCTGTACGTTCTTTAGGACCTGGTGTTTATAAAGGTAGTGAGGATGGGAGAATGGACTTTATCAACCAGGCTGGTGATATTAAATTGGACTTGAATATAGAATATCGTACTCATTTGTTTTGGAAATTGAATGGAGCGGCTTTTGTGGATGCCGGTAATATCTGGACTATTCGTGATGACTCCGGACAGGAAGGTGGTTTGTTCAAATTTAACGAGTTTTATAAACAGATAGCTGTAGCATACGGTTTGGGAATCCGCCTTGATCTGGATTATTTGATTTTGCGTTTTGACGGTGGCATGAAGGCCATAAATCCTGTGGAAACAGGTAAAAAGCGATATCCTGTTATCCGACCACGCTTTAGCCGTGATTTTGCTTTTCACTTTGCAGTAGGTTATCCATTTTAAAGAAAATATATATAATATGATAAAAGAAAGAAAGAGAACATATACTCAAGAAGAGGTTAATGAGTTGAAAAAATGGTTTGATTCTCAGGAACTTCCCCCAACAATGCAGATAGATAAGGCTGCTTTTACTCCTAATTTAAAGGATACGGTAGATATGCTGTTTGAACAGGCCTATGTATGTTACGAAAATCCCAAAATGCAGGGATGCCTTTATTTGTTAGAGAAAATTAAGAGCAATTTGGAAAAAAACGGGACAGGAGCGTGAGCAATTATCATTTCATATTGTTATCAAGGTATTATAATTTAATACTGGCAGTATGAAGAAGAATTTATTATTGTATGGTGTGTTTCTTTGCGCCCTCTCCATATCCTCTTGTTCCGGTGGCTCCAAGAGTAGTCACGTTATGGATAGCAGTAGCATGAGTGTGGAGAATGCGAATGAAGTGATGAAGTATTATGATACCTCATTGAAAATCTTGAAAGACTTAGTTAATGAGAATGAGATAAAAGCGGTGCTGGGCTATTTGGATCAGAAGATGCCGGTAGATTCTCTGCCTGTGGTATCACAGCCTGTGGTTTCTGTTCAAGATACAGTGTTTGTTTCTAATCCGGGAAATTACTTCAGTGAGAATGATTGTCAGAATCTGAAGGAAAATTATGGCCGCTTGTTCCGGTCTATTTCCGCATTTTATGAGAACTATAAGACTTACCGGCTGTATATGCAGGATCAATCATATAAAAAGGATAATAATGCTTTGGCGGATAAGATAAGAAAAGAGGAGCTATTATTGAGTATTGCTTTATCTGAATACAAACAGGTTATTTTTGATATATTAACTCCGATAGTTGAAGGGGCTAAAATAACCCTGACCCCTATAAAGGGAAATGTTAAAGATAAATAGAAGTATAACAGGCAGCCTTCCGGCTGCCTGTCTGGATTGTATTATGTAAATTAAATCCTTGTTGTTCTCTGCTTTGTTGTTGAGGAAGCTATTTCATTTCCAATCTTCTTGATTTTTCTCTCTTAACTATTTTCAGCCTGTTCAGGAACTATTTTTAGATACATCTTTTATACGTTTCCCCTTTGGAGAAACTTGACATTCCGGTAGGAGATGCTTGCTTGTGGATTTTATTGTTTAAGCTTGTGCTATAATGATGGAAAAAAACAGAAGGTAGGTATATGGGATAAATAGAACTCGGATGGATCACTGATATTGTTTTAATTGTTCATTTAATAGCTTGAATATAATAAAATTGTTAATAACTTTCACATAACTTTTCTATAAATAATGTGAAGTTTAATAAGGGTTTTTTTATCTTTGTAGCGGATTAATTGTAAAAAAGTACTGTAATATTATTTGTTATGGAAAAATCGTATGTTATAAATAGAATTAAAGAATTATGCAATAAAAAGAATGATAGGGAGATAGCTTTGGATTTCTTTTATAATAATAGGATATTTCATGCAAAATATTTATTTTTAGGCAATGACCTTTATGTTACAGATACACTAAATGTTATTGAGTTAAAGGATTTGGATATGGGAGTTTTGAGCAGAATTAGCGAATTATTAAAAATATAAGATAACTGATTTTCCTTGTGCAGTCATTAATGGCTGTACGCTCATTTGTATTTTAAAGCGGCGGCCCGGGAGGGGTAGCCGCTTTTATTTGACGGGCTTATAAAAAAAGGAATAACCGAAGTTACTCCTTTTGTACACCCTCAGGGGTCCAAATTGATATTGACAATCAATATATTATCTGTGAGGTATCAATATGGTATCATTACCATAAATATTCTACAATATTTCAATTCCTCCCACATCATCTAATCATAAGTTAATAAATGCAGGATAGATTCACTTGTTTATTTACGCAAAGATAATGTCTTTTATTTTAAAATCTTGGTTTTTATATGTTTTTTATATATTAATTTATTGTCTTTTGGATGAAGAAGAATGTCTATTCGATGTTTATGTCGTTTATGAATTACATCTTTTACTTGATAAACTCCATAGCCTTCAATCCAAACACGTTTAGGCTTGTTTTTAGGGAATAGCCATAATAAATCACGAGAAACTGCACACCATTTAATTTTCCCTTCTTTTAATAAGGTCAAATCAATTTTGCTGCCATCTGATGTAATTAATGGATATTCACCACATTGTTCTTTAACCGGATGGTAACAAGTTAATGTAACATGAGTAATTGTTTGCGAATATCCCGAACAAATATTTATATGCCACCATAACAATAGTGCCCACAGTTTATTTTTCATCTTATTAATGATAAAATTTAAAATGTGAATGCGTGCCTTTAGGACGTACATTCCGATTAATTTTCGTTTGTATAGGTTGGGATATATATCTATCAGATATTGAAGTTAAATTTAAGACCGGGTAATAAAATGGGATATAAAACGGACTTTTTCGATAATACCATTGTATATCCTTATTACCGTAAATTCTTTTATTACTTTGTCTTTGGAGTTTGGGTAATGAGACACCTTTAATCGTGATATTTCCTGGCACTATAATAGAGATATTAGGCCACTCTTTATATTTTGCTTCTTTCAATGCTATTTGGTAATCGTGCATTGCTTTTACAGCCTGAATATAAGCATTGCATATTGATTGAAATGCTGAAGGTAGAAAAGTCAATGATGTGCATTTAAATGTTATTCTATCGCCCATATTTAATAATTTGTGGTTGTATTCTGTTCCATTAATGCTTTCATAAATTCTTCAATTTCTTCTTGGGTGGCTCGTCTTACTAATCCTCCCCAACAAAAATTTTTCCATCCTGTACTTTTGACGATTTTTCCATCATGCCAACCTACCAACATGCCATATCCATCACCATTTATATATCCATTATGTATAAAAACTCTTTGTCCTTGTGGGTTATATTTGGCACATTCTTCACTATCTGGGATGCCACAAAGAAATTCTCCTACGTTATATTGACTCCTTTTCATACTTAAATTTAATTGATTACAACTACTGTATTATCATTTTCATCTTTTGCATCAAAAGCATCTGTCACATTCTTAAAAATGTTGTCTTGAACATGTACATATACCTCTGATTCTAATTCACATGATTCTAATAATTCAATTAGTTCTATTACTTTCATAATCTCTTCTTTTTTAATCTCTCCAGTTTTCGTCTTTCCCTGCGTTTTGCTTTACCATCGGGAAAAGGACCACAAACTTCTAATGCCGGACGTGATGTAAGGACATATTCTTTTGTAGCAGTCTGTAATCTTTCAAGCTCATTGTTGTCTTTGATATGAATTTCAATACCATATTCATCCTTCATTATTTGTTCCAATTCACCAATCTGATATACAGTAAGTTTGTCAGCTTGACTGAAGCCCATAGCATTTAAAGTTGCTGTTAATGCTTTTATTGTATCATTACTTGTCATAATTATATTTTTTCAATATTTTGCACTTGGTAATAGCGTATGAGTTTTTCACAACCTAAACTTCCATCCTTTTTTAATGGTTTCCATACATATTCAAAAGAATAACCTAAAAAAGCTAACCTTATCGAAGTGATAATTCCTTGTTTGTTATCAAACCGAATTTTGTCTCCTATTTTTAATGATGAATTTTCCTCACAATATTGTTTTGTTAATTGATCAATTTGATGTTCCAATTCTCTTATTTGATCGTGTTTTTGGCCGACCAATTTATCATATTCATCTTTAGTCATACATCATTGTTTTTGAAATTACAAATAATTTAAAGTGTCTTCGATACCATTTTCTAACTTTAGTTCTCCAACAAATCCAATATCTGATAGATCGCACCTTCAAGAGTTGTTACTCGATCTTCCATATCATTTCTGTAATTTTCATACTCTTGGTCCTCATATAACATTTCACACCCTTTCTCTTTCGATGTTGAGTATTTCAATGTTTTATGACATAAATCAGCAATATCTTTCAAAAGATCGTTAACTGGTTTGTCTCCCAGTGTAGCTTCAACTGTTGTCTCAATTTTTATTTTTACTTGTTTCATTGTGTCTCCTTTCTATTACAACTTTTGATTCTATGAATACCTATAATTCTACCAAACTTCATTCCTACCTGATGATTCTTTGAATAAGTACAGAAATATTCTTTGGTTCCTTTCAGTTTTCTTGTGTAGAACCACTTACAACTATGGCATTCAGACGGACTCATGTTTTTCCTCCACTTTTACAAAAATGACATTTGTTTCATCTTCACGATTAAAGATAGAACAACCACCAAACATCCCTATAATGCCAACACATCCTATATGACTATTAAACACACATCCTTCGCATGGATTAAACTCATTTTCACTTTTAACGCATTTAAGTTTCACTAACCCACACTGAAAGGTTTTGCCTACCTGGTATTCTGTTTTTGCCATAATTAAATCTTTAAATTAGATAATAAATCTGTAACATATATCCATTTATACACATCCATGTGTTCCGTCAGGTTGGTAAATTGTTTCATAGTAAAACAAGAGAAAATTCCATATTTATGTGATGCTAGTAATATTTCTCCTTTGCCGAAATCTGGAAGCTCATTTATATCATGCCATATATTGTTTAAATACCATTTGATGCCGGCAATAAACAGCTCTTGACCAAAATCATACAAAGCATCTCTACGTCCAGCTTCATAATTGGATTCTTCATTGTCTATTTCCTCAGTACAGATGTTATAAAATACTGTATTTTCAACTTCTTCTTTTGCTGCTTTGTCAACATCTTCTTTTTTCATATTTTTCATTCTCCTTAATTATCAAAGGTTCATCTTTACTCAAACCACTTAAAAAGGTATTTAAGATATAGGCTTGTGATTTACTCATTCCAACTGGAGAAAAAGTACCGTCATCGTTCTTCACCATGATGACCATTGTTCCGGGTTCTAAATCATTCATGCTTATTCCTCCTGTGCTTCTAAATAATAATCTAAGGCTTCATCACAATATGAACCTTCACACATACCGCCGTAGGGCGGTTTCTCTATATCTCCATTTGTCCAGGGGCAATAAGAACATAAATGTTCACCTAACGATTTTTTTAATTCTTCTTGATTCATAATTTGATGTTTTATATTCGTTGATTAAAGCACTGTATGTCACTTGAAATAGTTGTCACAATCATTCAAGCATTTTCCACATGGAACAAACGCTTTCATACGCTTAAAAATTTCAACCGGAGTGTGTTCCATAAGATTTCCAACACTCGGACACAACATTGACTCGCTCATGTGGACATCTAGATTTGGCCCCACCAGAGGCATACAGAAACGAAAAGCTTTCTCACAGTTATGGGCAAAATCCTTCATTTTAGGAGATTGTTGAGCAACCAAGTAAGAATTGGTACAAGCGGTGAAACCTTTGTGCGTTTTTCTTACAGCATCCATAGCTTCCGGGTTACGTAAAGCTCTTCCCAGTGGGCGCATCTGTCTTATTTCGTCCGTTTCAAAGAAGATTGAATCGGCTGGGAACTGGTTTTCTATTGTTTTCTGATTACTGGTGATAAACTCGTGGTTCTTGTATAGTCCTTTGATTGAAGTGATTTGAATTATGAATTTACGCTTAATACTATTGTGTCTTTTCACAAGATTAATCAAACCCAATGTTTTCATCTCATCTTCTACAAAAGAACCGTTAGAGATAATTGTAACCATCATAGGTTGACATTTCTCAATCAAAGACTCTACAATTTCTACAAATTCAGGATGTTCTGTCGGTTCTCCACCGCTTATATTTAAAACACGAAAGCCCATAACTTTGAAGAAATTGACAAATTCCATTATATTATCTTTGTCAAAATCTTCTCCCTGTTTTGTACATGCACTCATACAATGAGGACATCCCATGCTACATTTATTTGTTATACAAAATATCATTCTACAAATTAAGATTAATTGATGTTTATTCGTCCTTATAGATTTTTCGCTCGTTGTTCAATGAACTGTCATAGTTTTCAATACTCCACAAACGCTCTTTGATTAATTTGAAGAAGTAATCGCACTTCTCTGAAATGTGCCATCGAAACACTGGGAATGTGGCCCACACCGGATCTTCAGGTGCTTCCTCATAAGTAAATACAGCCCACTTGTCAGCAAACAAGATGGAGATTATAGCTTTTATTTTGTTCATAGTTTATAATAATTTATCCATTAATCCAATTGTCATATATTTGTTCCCAATTGTCTAATAACCCAATTCCAGCCCCAAAAGTATTATAGCAACATGCTACCGTTTCTTTTGGGGGCAAATAACGCCCATCACTCAACATGACATATCCATCATTAATTTGTTGTTGTAGCATCGCCATATCAATAGGAATAACTTCATCTGGGAATAAAACAATGTTTCCACGACTAGTCTGATAACTAATTCTTGGTATTTCAAAGAAACCCCTTTGACCGGTTAACAATGAACATAAGCCAATTTCTCCAGCAATTAGTCGCACTCCGGTATTTGGGGCGTTAATTACCATAAAATACGCATTCTCATCATTTTTAAAATGATTGACAACTTTACCTATTCGATTTGAATCACATTGATCCATCCTTTTATCCCAAAGATATCCTAAATCATCATGGTATCGAATATATTTACTCATTTTATCCCAAGTGCGTACAGAAATGAACTTTAAGGAAGGAAGTATAATAGTTTTTTCTATACCATCATCACATTTTATATCAATTCTATAGTTTTGATTTCTATATGTACTACTTAAACTTATATCTACAACATCAAAACTTTCGTCATATCCATTATCAGTATGATATTCTTCAAGTACCAAATCTTCACTTGTCAAAATTTCATTGATTATTTTTTGAAACTCGTTTTTTGCAACGGTAATCAGATTTTCAGTGTGCATTTGTTCTTGCATAGGAATTTGGGCTATCAGTTTTACCGGATATTCCCTTTTTTCTTTATCATAGCACATATTTTCCACGATACCACAATTAACCCTTCCACATCGTTCATAGAAAAAATTCATTGTACGAACCACATCTTGTCCGCTCAATTTTGTTGGTTGTGTTACAAATAATATATAACTAACCTTGATTCTACTAAGAAGTTCTATGTGTATATTAGTAACACTAGGTGGCGTGTCTATCAAAACAAAATCTGGTTGAATTTGCCGTAATTTCTTTTTTGCCATTTCTAAATATTGGCGTATCATAGCTTTCTCCAGATAAATAAATTTGTCAAACATGTTTCCTGAAGAATGTACCCAAATGTTTTTATGTGGATGTTCGCCTTGAAACTCAACATTCATTGAAGGTGTGTTTATATCAGCATCAATAATAAACACTTTGTTTCCCTGTTCTGCTAACATTCTTGCGATATTAGCAGTGGTAGTAGTTTTGCCTACCCCACCTTTGCCGGAATAGATAATTACAGCTTTCATTGTTCTTTCTGTTTATATTCTTGATTGATAAAATTTACATGGCTTTTTTCTGGCAGTTATTCCTTTCTGAAGGGCTTTACAATACATCTGGCAATTTACAGACTCGTAGTGTTTACATTCACTACAATGTCTATCGCAAATGAATGATTTTAACAAGTGTGATACTGCTTGATATACTGTTGGTTTATAACTTTTGCGTAACCAAAAAATTGAATCGTTAAATCTTAAATATCCGGCAATCCAACCAGTCTCAACACGGCTATGCTGATCTACTAAAGCAGATGGCTGGATGGTCAGGATATATACTTCATCATTTTTATCCCTCATGTATGTGGGTAACTGGGATAACAATTGTTCTAGTGATTGCTTCATATATCTTCCTCTTTCTTAATTCCATAAGCTTTTAATAGCTCTTTATAGGTTTTACGTAACGCTGATTGTGCGGCTTCTTTAGAGGCTTTTTTGAGTGCCGGCATCCATATTTCAGTATTAAACTGAGTATCGGCTGCATTGAACAAAAAATCGTACCGATTTGTGTGTAATTGGCATGATGTCGAGATTGCGAAAATAATGACAACAATTGAATCCATAATATAATGTATATAATCAATAAGGGCCATTTCAAATTATTGAAACAGCCCTTTACTATTTAATAAATCAACCCTTAATGTATTTCAATCCAAAACACCAGCGCAACATACAACGTTGGAAATAATTAATCTTATGATATACAGCCAACGTTGTATGAGTTGGTGCATGGTACAAATATGCAATAGGAATTAATGGCTTTTGTAAAAGACCGGTTTGTAATGATTGAGATTCTTTGTTCATAACACTATCTCCCAATCTTCTGCAAATACATCAGCAATAGACGGATTCCATGAATCTGCTCGGCCAGTTTTGGTATTGTATATCAAACACTGGGAAGCATAATCAATACATTTTGCTTTTCGCATAATCAAATCTTTCGCCTGTTGTGGTAAAGACTGCATATTTGGAATAGTCAATTCTGTAATATGTGCCGGCACTTGTTTGATAATGCACATACCAGTTCCATTCCACATACTCCTACGCACAACAAACCCAGCTTCCAGAAGATTAATAGCTATTGAGAATGGAAAACAGCCAAAACTGCCATTTCCACTTTCCATCTTAGTATATCGCTGATTCAGCACGCACTGATACTCGGCCATAATTTTAGCCTGCGCTATAAGCATAGCCTTTGTAGCTTCGTCAAGACTACCAAACTTATCTGTACCGATAAAAGTCTGAAGCTTTTCAAGTTTAACAGTAAGTTCTTCTCCTTCAATCAGCATACGGTCAAGTGCTGTATCAGCAAGCTTATATGACTCTTCAAACGGTTCTGTTGGCGACCAGCTTTCATAACCGTCTTTGTACCTCACATGATAGCCAGCCTTATCCTTTTCAGCCTCTGATGGGACCCTGCCAGCTTGCAACAATCCTTTTTCATAAGCTTCACCCATTGCCATAGGTTCCGCTTCTACTTGTTTTGTACCAATGTATTTTTTCATAAATCATTATTGTTAATAAAATTGTGATACCGGCAGGACTCGAACCTGCAATCTACCCGTTAACAAACAGGCGCATTTACCATTCTGCCACGGTATCTATGAAGATTAATTTATTTTGTCATTTTCAGAAATTCCGGGATAACTCCATATAGCGGTGTTTTTCCATCCCATTTTTCAATGAATTGTTTCTGAAGGATTTCTTTAGTAAGCCCTCGCGATTGAATAAGTAGTTGTTCCGTGCGAAGTTGTTCCAATTCGTTACGTTTTTTCTGCTCTTCAATTTGTTGATCTAGGACAGAAATATTAGTATTAACTTCATTACGGCTATCTATTTTTTCTCGTACTTTATTTGAAAATTCCAACTGAGCTGAAAAACTTTTTAGTTCTAAACCTCTTTTTTGAAACTCATCTTTTACGATTTTCTCCAGATTCTTTTCAAACGATAAAGAGCCTCCATCTGCCATTAAACTATCTGTTTTATATTTTCGGCTTTCTTCTTTAATAAGGTCATACATACGAGGTTCCAAAATGTTGTTTTCCAACGATTCCATAAAATCGCTTCCTCCACCAATATGCTTATTGTCGAATACTACATCAACCGCACGGTCTTTGATTACCTTATAAGAATATACTGGACAGGCTGTAAATTCGGTGTTGTCGGCAGCTTTCAATGTTACTGCTTCATCAAAACCGCCTCGCTGATCAAACAGCGGAACCTGAAACAATTCAGTTCCCCATTCCCAAGTAGAGACCTTTCCTGACACAATCTTAAAATCAGATTTACCTTCTTTGCCATAATTTTCCATTAATACGCCGGCATAATTGGGTGCAACACGTTCACAAGAGGCTAATGATAACATCAAAGCCATACAGACTACTGTCCATTTAAGAAAATTTTTCATGCTTAAAAAATTTGATTAGTTTATGAATAAAATAAATGATTGAAAATAAAATAATTCCTATTCCAAACCATGCGTCAATATGATTAAATACACGGTTCCCAATAAATAATCCTACTAATAGAAACGTTATTAAAATTGCAAACTTCTTTATCATAAAAATTATTGATTGCTATAATTTCTAAATAAGTTGCGCTACATGGACTCGAACCATGACCAACAGAACCAAAATCTGTTGTGCAGCCATTACACCATAGCGCAAAATTCATATTGGGAACCGTATATGCTAACGCTTAAAAGCACACACCAATAATATCAACACCAGTGCTACAAGGCAAAAGGCTATCGGAATCCACAACGGAGCCAACACCCACCACCATGACCAATCAATTACACTACATAGTTTCAATACAATAAAAACAATGGCCAATAAGCCACAAAAACTGATGCCACCTCCAGCAGAGGAACTTGTTGAATTGCTCATAAAAATATATTTAAGTTTAATGAATTACATAATAGGGAATTAGCAATAAAGGAACTATACCACTGGAGGTACGGTTCCTGTAGGCAACCATGTCATTGTTGACATAGATTGTTTGCAATACCATCGAATTGCTTTTTTAATCATATTCCACATATTTATTATAATTAAAGATAAGAAAATCAGTGGAGCGTAACGGACTCGAACCGTTGATCTTCTGCTTGCAAAGCAGACGCTTTCCCCATCTAAGCTAACGCCCCAATTCCAGCTATTTTCACAAACCACTGAAAATGAAAGAGAGGATAATGGGAGTGGAGGTGGGCGGACTCGAACCACCGAACTCATAAGAGGACTGGGTTACAGCCAGTTGCAATTGCCACTATGCGACACCTCCAAAAACCTGACTATTTTCTACAAACCGTCAGGTAAAAAGTCTTATTATGAAAAAATTACCAAAGAAAATTGTCAAGTGACCGAGGTGGAAATCGAATCCACAAGTCCAAAATGGACATAGCGTTTTAAGTGCCACGCGTTTACCTATTTCGCCACTCAGCCATTTCTTTATTATTCTCACGAACCATAAAGAACAAATGCCATGTCAAGAATAATAGAAAATGACATAAAAACAGTCTGAACAAAAAGTTGTGGAGATGGAGGGAATCAAACCCTCGTCCGTACAATCGAAAAAGTCAATTATTCACACGGTTTGTTTTTTCCGTTACATCTTCGGGTTGTCTTTTGCAAAAAGTCACTTAAAACAAAGGGCCGACTAGATGCCAGCGATCCACCAGCTATTTAAAGGATAACTCCTATTTTCAGCAATTCTGTTTCAAGGTCTGTTGAACACCCATTTACTTATGCGGCAGCTCTATAAGCTACACGAGAAGTAAAAGGAACAATTTTGTTATTGTTGCCAGTTAATTGTTGTGCATATTAGGATGCCTCCATCCGTGAATTGAATTCGTCTAACCATACGTCAAACTCAATCATCCCCATGCGGCCCCAGATGGATTTGAACCACCGACCATCACGTTAACAGCGTGCCGCTCTACCAACTGAGCTATAGGACCAAATACTCCTGTTCACCATCTGACCATCCCCCTTTTTTGGCGATGATTGAGGATTTGAACCCCACAAGAGTAAAAATTATACCGATAGATTACCCTGCTCGGTACCACACCGCCAGCATACGTTCTGGAAACAACGACACTTCTAAGCAATTACCGGTTAACTTAACTTTGGTAAGTGGTTGTCTGTCTTCGATTCCTTGGCCTTCGGACTTGTGGGCTTCGGGGCAGACTCGAACTGCCGACTCTAAGGCTCTAGCCAACTGAGCTACCGAAGCCGGACGGAGAGCTTATACCTTGAAAATCTTCGCAAACGATTTTATTGAATTTTCATTGTTTGTTTTCAAAGAAGATAAATCAGAAATCTCAGCTTGCAAACTGGCAATGTTTTCTTTACGGCCAGCTATTGCAACATCAATTTCGGTGTTCAACTGCTCCAAATCTTGTTTGGCCTGAGAGAACATATTCATAATATTCTCTCGCCTGGCTTTAAAACTTTCCATATAATGTGTTTTGAATATAATTTTAATACCTTACGCCTCTCCCTCCAGCATCATCATCAAAATGCTGGAGGGGCTGCGTTGTTTTTATTATGAAGAAAAAAGTTCCCAATATGTCAAAGACCGTTATTTAGTTGCGGAGGCCCGACTCGAACAGGCGACCTCTAGATTATGAGCCTAGCGAGCTACCAACTGCTCCACTCCGCGATATACATTCGGTAAGGCATTTAATAGAAATAGTCTGTGGTCATACCGAATGTTGTAGAATTGATTATTTATTTCCAAAATCAGCCGGAGTTTCACCCCAGTTTTTATTATCCCAATGTCTTACTTCAATTGTATCAACATCCCATGCTAATGCTTTTAAGAAAATTTCTGCCTTTTGTAATTCTTTGCATTTTTTCTTGGATGCTGTTTTTTTATTATTGAACCAAGCGATTGCGGTTTGGCTGTCCGTATATATAACACGTGGATGATAATCATTCTCGATAATGTATTTTGCCGCTTCAACTACACCTAAAAACTCACCAATATTTACTGTTTTATTACCTAAATTCCGATAAAATATTCGTTGGCCAGTTTTCAGATCAATACCTTGGTATTCTGTAATTTTGTTTTTTACAGAATGTGCAGCATCGGTGGCAATTCCGTCAATTGGAATATGTATCATATTTAAAATCTACCAAAATCGTGTAGGAACAGGCATCGGGTACAAACCTCCATTTTTAGCAGGCTGGAGTTTTGTTATTACAGAAGCGTTTACCCAAAATTTACATGGAATTTCGCCTGTAATCAATGCCAATCGAATTGTATCATAATACGATTTACGTCCTTGTGCCTTAATACAAGCCTTTTTACGTTTTCTAGGTAATTTAGGCTTAATGCTTTTTATTCGGCGCGACATAATAACCGTCGTTTTTAAAAGTTGTAAGTAAAATATTGGCTGTTCTTCGGAAGTCTTCTACTACCTGTAAAAGATTTTTTATATCTTTTCGATTTTCCAAAACTGAAATCACACCTTCTATAGTTCTTACAGTGTCTTTTCTACCGTCCATTGGGTCGTATTTGATAGTCTTATTACCAAATTTAACTTCAACATTGTAAACAGCATTTTTAACCACGTTTGTATAAATTTTGGCTTCAAAAGCATGTGGCTCTGCGGAAACAACAATAAATCCTGCATTTTTATTTTTCATCGGAATCATTTCCACATCATATAACACCCCAACTTCAATTATCGGCGATAGTTCATGGGTAGCAACGCATACTTTTTTAGGTTCACTCGCGTCTTCTCTTACCCCTTTTATACAACCATTTTTAGTGTTGATAGACACAAACCCAACCCAAGAGCCTGTGCGTTCTGATTTAATGAATTTCAGTTTTGTTTTAATCTTTTCCATATTTATGATATTGTTTGTTATCAAATAAAAAGCCTCGTTAATCTTTAAGACTACGAGGCAAAGATACTATATTGTTTTTAAATAGATACTCATTTTAATATCTTTTTTATATTTAAGTCATTGTAAATCAGGTATTTATATTATTCAAAAATTAACTAATATAGCTATTATAAATAACTATCTATCAACGTTTTGGACAAATCATTATTATTGTATCGAATATATTAATAATCAGCTTCCATATCATCTAAAATTTGTTTCACTTTTGGGATGGCAAATTCTCCATTAGCGTTACGATATTCTATGATATGCACTGATAGTCCTGTGTCTTGAAGTTTTTGAAGTACATCCATCAGTTTGTTTTCAGGAAAGCGATACATAGAATTTCTGTCTTGATGTTCTGTGCCAGGTAATAGTATTTCCCATAGACATAAAGCATCATCTAAATAAGTTTCGTAGTTTTTACCTACATGAAACAAAATTATACCTGCGTATTCTTTCTTATAGAATTGATACGCTTCAATATGAAAACCTTTCATCATATAACTATAAATTTATTTGGTGAGCAATACACCTATCGCATAGACCATCGTTCCGGATAAATATAGTTTGCGATAATTGAGCACCACAATTCCGACAATAGCACATGCGCTTAGGCTTTTGTTTAATCACATACTGAATTTTACGTTGATTGACGTTATACACACCAGACAACTTTTCAATAATTTGTTTCTCAGTAAATTGTTTTGTTTTGATTAATTTCCAATAATCATGGAATATCAATTTATCTCTGGCAGCTTTTTGATCCAATATTCCCTGGTCTCTTAGAGCTACAATATATGGATAGGGAATATGGGTTATATCTGCTATTTTCTGAGCATACAAATCATATATCCGAGCAACACTCATTTTTTGACAATAATTTTAGTTTGTAATACAATGGATTTTGAATTTTCAATTTCGCATATTAAGTTAAACGCATCTTCTAAAAGTGATAACATGATACGGTTACTATCTTCGTGGGACATGTTTTTCCAATCAATATCAAGTTGTTTCGCAATTTCCATTGCTGGCTTATAAAACTCATTATTTTCTGGAATATCTGTGACATTGTATATTTCATCACGTCTTCGATCGAACAGCAAACCGCTTAATTTAAAATATTTAAAAAAAGCTTCTATTGTTTGCTGTTTATTTTCCGGACTGATTGTTATTTGAAATACGCTTTTATTTTCTTTCATATATTGATAATAAAAATATAAATTTATATATTTGTACAACAAATCTTTGTAACAATGAAAATTAGCAAACGGATATGGTTTTATTCCATAATATTTACGATAATAATTATCGGAAGTATATGTTGGTATCAATACCAAAATACCAAACAAATAATAGATGAAATACAAATTCAAAATGAAGAATGGGCTATTCAGAAAAAATATCCCTGGAGAGTAAGAAAATTAGATTCTGCTTCTGACTTACAAATGTGTAAAACTTTAATTTACAACAGTGATTTAACTGATGAAGAAAAAAAACAAGAAGAGGCAGAGCTAATACGCAAATATCAATCTCAACAAAATAATTAATTATATTTATTGGATTTATATTTTAGGATTAAAGGCTGTGTTCCAAATCATTATACAGGCCATAATTAAAATAATTATCGCTAAAATAACTCCACACCCATACGCATTGTTTTTTGCTCCTATAGTTATTGCTATACAACACGATGCAATTAACAGAAATGCAAAAAACAATGCTTTGGCCAAACCTACGTTAGAAATAGCCACAAATATTACAAACATGACAAAAGACAAACATATAAAGCCTAATGTTTTAGCGAAAATCTTTAAATGCTTATGCTGAATATTCATATTATATACTTTCTATATTTAACTCATAGTTCAATACTTCTATAATTTTCAAAAAGTAATCAATAGTTACAACATTTTTCTTAGATTCAATATTAGCTATAGTAACATGGGTAATGCCTGTTTTTTCTGCTAAAATTCGTTGAGTATAAGAAACCTGGGTTCTTGTTTGAATGAGCCAGTCAATAAACTGTTCATAATCAGAAAATACAACACTTGATTTATTTGCTGAAGACAAAACTATTCTGGCATTTATAGCATTCAAATAGTTCATTAATAATTTCAAATTAAAATTATTAGTTCCACTTTCCAAACGATATACAGATGTAGGCATAACATCCATTGTGGCACAAATAGTCTTCATGGGTACTCCAGATTTTTGTCTAATGTCTTTAACAATTTCACATAATACTTTTCTATCCATACTTCTTTTTTTTCTACAAAAATATTGAAAACAAAAGATATACACAAATGTTTTATTGCTTTTCTATAATCTGTTTCTCAACAAAAGATATTACATCATCAATTTTTTGAAATGCTTCATCTATTAAGTCTATATATTCCTGCATTTTATCACCCCTGGATCCCATTTGAAAACCTTCTGGCATAGCATCATAAGCATCCTGTTCTTCGGATTGAATATCCGAAAGTGTATCTTTAGCTTCTTCAAGTTGCGCTACTACATCATCAAATCTTGCTTTTCGTTCTTTATTCATATTACTTACAATTAAATATTAGTGCCCAGCCGGCTGCGATGACCGGCTAAACGCATTTGGGCTATATTATTTGTTATAATGAGGATTTGGCTTTTGTTCAACCGGACCATCGCCGTATTTGTTTTTATATTTACGGAAATCTACGGTCTTGATTTTTGTGATGATACGTTCACCATTCCTGAATTGTAATCCATGCGGAGTTTTGAGGACCAATCCTTCAGCATCATAATCTTTGTTTTCGGCAATAACAGATTTAAACCCTGCTTTAACATATTCAATCGCTTCTGGAAGGGTCATATATCCAATGAAAGGTACAATTGGAATATTTAATTTACTGGCAATGCCCTGGCAAGCATCACGGTTTAACCACCAATTGTTCACTTTAACATCAAACAAGATAAAACCAACATCATTTTTAATATAATTTCCCCCTTTCTGGATTTTAGCCCCATATCCTTCTCCGTATAAAACTACCGTTGTTCCTGCGATTACTGTAGGGAAAATTTCCAACCAATTTATTTGACCAAATAAGCTATCCAGTTTCATGGTCAAATGTGTGGGTAATTGTGCAGCTTCAGTACGGCCTTTAATTTTCATCCGGCATTCAATTGGCTCATCATCATATTGTGCTCCAAAATATAATTCAACACGGATGTTGGTTCCGTCAATTTTTTCTGTTGCCTCCCATTTCAAGTCTTTTAAATACTCAAATTCCGGACAAGTAAACATATCAGGAATAATAATGTTGTTTTCATCACGCATAAACAGCGTGTTAATTTTTTGATACTCTGTATTCATATTGATTTATCATTTAATTGTTTAACAATGATCTAAGTTCTGTAAATTGAGGAATTAATGCAGTGGTTTCTGCAAAATTCAAAAAAGGTAATGCTTCAGGAAAATTCTCTTTAATACGTTTGAAAGATTTCAATTGCAACAAAGCATCTGATACTTTCGACATATAATCCCCTTTGTCTTGTTGCAATTTTTTACGTTTGTCTATTAAAACCTTAGCATGTTTATAATCTTCCATTTCAATTTGTATATATTTATTGGAGATAGGGTTAACTATGTTAGATTGAATCTGTCCACCAAATGATGTAGCGAATCCCAAATACTTAGATTTATTGATAAAATATGAGCTATATTCCACTCCCACTGCTAAAATAGGAGCCGGAATATATTTCTTTATTAACTCATCCCCAAATTGACGCTCCGCTTGTTCGGCCAATTCAATTTTCTTATCAAACACTTGGCTAGCCAACTGTTTAGCAGCTTCATCAGCCATTGATCTTGTAACTTGTTTTGCCATAATAATTAATTTTTATGCAACTTTCTTTTGAATAGTAGATAATGTATTACACAAAGCTTCACACAATACTTTAGCCATATTAACTTCAACAGCATTACCGATATACTTTTTCTGTTCTGCCTGAGTGCCAACCAGCACATAAGCATCAGGAAACCCCATGATTTTTTTTAATTCCGGAATTTTCAACATCCTCATTTTAATGTCCATAATGCCATATAAAGCCATAAACTCTTTGATTTTCCTCATAGGTTCTGAATCATTTTCATAAATACAATACATAAAGCCTTCTTTAACTGGGACTATAAAAGACGGTAATTCACCATCGTCAACCGCTTCAATCAAATATGGTGGCATTTTGTCCATTCTGGCAATCAATGTAAAGCACGGTGCATCTACAGAACCGCCGGCAGACTGGTATTGCGGATTCATTATCCATCTATTGCAACTTACCAAATTTTGTTTAGGGGTTGTAGTTACGGCACCGCATGGTTCATGGCAACTTGAAGTTTGCCCACCACCGGAATATTGATTCACAATAAATGTAGAACTAATCAAAGCACATCTGTCTTTTGTTGTCAACGTAGGAGCTGGAGAGTTAACGTCTTTTACAAATCCATTGCCATAATGTACAGAAATAAAAGTATGGTGATCTTTAGTAGTAATTGTTCCAGCCGGTTGTTCAACACTAATGTTTTTTCCCATTGGATCTCCACTATATGCTTTAGACAAAAAATTAACATGCGCTAATCCTAAACGATTTTGAGTTGCGACTGTAGGACATGGGGCTTCAATATCTGGTGCTACATATTTACCAGCCTGATTCATAGAATTATATTTCACCAGAAAAGCATCTTTTCCTCCAGCTACAAACTTAATCAGACCAGCGTAAATGCGATTTAACGAAGCATCCACCAATGGTTTCTTGCGGTTAAAAATACTCTTTCCTTCATCACTAAAATCCAAAACTTCTTTAACCGGTTTCCAATGTTTTTGCCCCATTATAGGTTTTTTAGAATGTGTTTGTTGGGGGAATGCAATAGGCAAATCTCCTTTTGCAAAAATACCAAAGAAACGTTTTCTGGATGTATATGCTCCATAATCAGCTGCATTTAAGATACGGTGGTCAAAGTGATAACCATAAGCTTTTACATTAGCAATCCATCTTAAATAAGAATTGCCCTTATCTTTACTAATTGGCTTTCCGTTTTCGTCAAGATCACCCCAGCTCATAAATTCTTCTACATTCTCTATTTGAATATAATCCGGATTAATAGCTTCAATGTATCGAAACAAATGCTCTGCTAAAGTGCGACTATCAGCATCGCGCGGTTGACCACCCTTAGCCTTGCTAAAATTCGTACATTCTAACGAGGCCCATAAAACGACCAAAGCGTCGGGGTACATTGTACGATATTTCTCTAAATGTGCTGTTAACGGAGCTAACTCTAATGTCCTAATGTCTTCCGTAAAATGGAGTGCATCAGGATGATTTGCTGCATGACTGGCAATAGCGTTTTTGTCGTGGTTAACACAAGCTATTACTTTGGCACACTGCTTATCATCATGTTTTGCCAGTTCTACTCCAGTAGATGTTCCACCGGCACCACAAAACAAATCAATATATAGTAATTGTAAATTTTCCATTATACATCAATATTTAATCATCACACGAGCCATAATAAATCCATTGAACAGCCTGTAATTCTGTTTTAAATTCTTCTACCCAACAATCTTGGTCCCGATTATCAAATCCACACCATACATCATTATCTTTAAATAAACCACAAACAAATGGTGATGCTCCAAACAATACCGTAGGTGGCAATAGACTGTCATTGTTTCCATCCAATAAACTTATACCGTAATCACATATATCTTTAGCATTGCGCCCAGTATATATTTTTGTATATAAAATGGCTTCATCCGTAGGATTAAAATCAGACAATAAATGGGCAATTTGTAATTGTGGCGTTTCAGCTTCATCAAACACAATCTCGATCGTCTCATAAGATGTAAACAGCCAAAAATCAATATCTAAAGTCCTGCACTTTTCACACTTTAATATTACTCGATCGTCATCATTACGGCCCAGATAGATAATTTCTTCATTTTGTAGTTCTTCACACAGCCTAGCTGCTTCTTGATTGTTTATTCTTACCGTTCCTTGCATAATTATGTTTCACTTTCTAAAAATTCCGCTATATCTTCATCTGGGAGGTTAAATACATCTTCATTCAAATAGTAATAAATCTGTTCATCAATCTCCTGGGCTTCACGGGTTGACCAATTGCCCATATCATCTAATAATTGATTTCCCAAGCGTTCAACAGAAACTACAACCGCTTCTTCATCAGGTGTTCCTTCAAAGATGACAATTGATTTTGTAGGATATTCAACACCCTGCCACTCAATATATTGAGGGTGTTGGCAGAATAGCTCCTGTATAAGAGATTTTAATTTATCAGACTGAAAATCGGATTGTTTCATGTGCCAATATGCTTCCCAGAATGTAAAACCTGCTCCACGCAACATTTCTTTAATGACAGCATCAGCAGCACCATTACTTGCTGCATCTTGAAGAGCACACCAATAACCTTTGTCAAAGTCTTTTAAAACAGGAAGCAATTCTTCGGCCATTGCTGTGTATGAATTTACACAAGATTCTTCCTCAATATCGTCTGATCCATCATTTACAGGAATCAGATTAATAATGGTATTGTTTTTGATAGGAGCATGTACGGAAGTGCATATTTGCATAGTCTTACAATTGCCATCGTTAAGCATGTCCCATTTAACTTTTTCACCTATTTGTATAAAATAATATTTACCCATATCAAATTGAGATGTTACGATACGACAATTCGTTTTCTAATATCTTTGTGCATTCGTTTGCTTCGTGGTATTCTTCCAACCAATATTCTTTTTGATTTCCGGTACAATCTTGTGCATTATCCCAACATATATCAACCTGATTCAAATAATTTTTATATTGCACAATCAATTCTTCATCTGAATAAGCTTGAACTGTTCTTTTATAAAATAAAATATCCATATCCATATACTTTAATGTGTTATTACGCACTCTTCCCCCAATTTTAACAACTAAAACCAAACCAAAATTCTGGGGGTTTTCCAATAAAAATTGAATACTGGAAAAATCTCTTTAAGCGTTATCAAAATTTTCCCAGTTACTTGTTTCAAATGTCTGATTCTGAGAAAATCATTTGTTACCCAGTAATCAATTCCACTTTGAAGGCCAATCTGAGATAGAAGGGCCTTCAAAAAACACTTGATATTACGTTTTGCGTCTTTTATAGAAGCGGAATTGAATTCTGTATAAACAATACGCTTTTTACGTTTTCGAGTCATTACCTGTTTTGTTCATAATTATTGTAATATTCTCTCCAAATATCCGGAAACTGAAGTACCGCATATTCGGCTAATTCCTGTGTTCTGAAGGAGAGCCGAGGCACGAAGAGCCAATCCGAGTAGCCGAACACGCCAAGCGCGCGCGCACGTAACCGGGGGCGCAAGACGAGCCGACTTGAAAATCAACGTCACCACGAACTCCATCACGTTTAATCCAATATATGCCATATCCCTCTTCGCGTTCTTCCGCATCTTTCGTTAATTCCCACCCTTCGTTTAAAGCTTTAGCAATAGCTAAGATTTTCATGTGTGCTATTGCACATTTCATTTCACCTTCATTAAAATGGAAAACATCTTGAATATATTGTTTCAGATTGTCTTCCCATCCAGTAGAAATATCCAATTCATCACAAACATCTTCCCATGTTTTTATCCGATCCATCACGTTTTCTTTGAAGTTCAGGTCTGGGAAAAGATTTGCCAGCATATTTTTAACATCTTCGTTTCCAGCTCTATAAGCTGCTATTACATTACTTTTTTGAATTTCGATTTTTGTTTCCATGTTTACTTCTTTTTAAATTGGATTTTTCCTGATTTGTATAAATTATTTTTTCTATCTCTATATCGTTTTTTGATTTCTGCCCAGTATTCCTTGGTCCGTTTCTTAGCTGGAGTCCTTATGGGAGGGGTGATAATAGATTGAATCAATCGTTTACTGACGTTAAACATAGAAGCCAATTTGCGTTGACTATAACCTTCACGTGCTAAAATCCTTATTGCTTGTCGTTGGTCTTCAGACAATTTAGCTCGGCCATCATACTTGGTGCCGGCCACTTTTATTGATTCTATCTTTAACGGCATATTACCAACCCAATTGATTTGCAATTTCTTGACACTCACTAAAATGAATAGTGTGACATCCAGCCGTAAGAATATCGTTCTTATAGGAATTGATTTTCCATTGGTGGCCATTTAAGTCAAGAGCTAGGTCATGTCTGAACTCATGCCCATTATGAAAAGCCTGTACTAATGCCCATAACCGTTTGCCTTCCTCCAAACTGATTTTAATATGTTTTGAAGTTTCAATCAGATCGTTTTTAATTCTCAATGATGTGTCCCATCCAAATTTGATCCAAAATTCAGAGCTTGGGTTCCATGTCTGTTTATCGTTTGCTTTCCATTTTTTCAGATTCTTAGCATCTTCCTGAAGCAATTTCTTCTTGTTTGCAAGTGCTTGTTTAGCTTTTGCCTTGTTGATTTTTTCGAGCCTTTCCGGTTCTTGTTTTACCACATCAGATCCATAGAATTGAGATATAATATTCTCGATATTTTCATAATTGATTTCGTCTAAAGCTCTAATCAAATTGAATAAATACAAATAACTCGCTGCCTTTTCAGGAGTATTGGTACAGTTAAAACAAGCATCAATCGCTCTTTTAGAAGCGTTCAGATATGTATCAATATCAGGCTGCCATACAGGAGGCAGATAAGAATTAACACCCCATTTTTGTTTTTTATTCAATTCCCAAAATTTAATCCATCTGTCAATTTCTTTAATCAGACTTAATATCTGAGGTTTATAGTCTCTGGATATAGCCTTCACTTCTTTTTGCATCAAAGCCTCAATCTTGACTATCTTATTACAAACAGCTTTAATTGCCTGGGAATATCCATATTGGTATTTGTCACCAATAGTGTTGGGGGTATCAGCACCACTTGTACTGAAAATTGTTGAACCAAAAGGAATGGATGATTTGACAACCCCTTGATGTTTTGATGTGGTGCTAGAATATGAGTTATCGTTTAAGACATACGCTTTCTCTCCGCGTTTGTTGAATACTATTTGACCACATATAAAATGTGCTCCATAAGAATATATGGTATTATTACGGAAATAAAAATTATCTTGGGAATTACGTGCTTCCTCCTGAGCTTGATGTGCCCATAAATGAGCAACTTGATGTATATCTGAAAAAACTGTTCTCATAATTATTACGTTTTTAAATGAATAGATGATGTTGTTTTATATGGTGTGAATAGTTGTCCATTTTTACCCTTGTTTAACATAAAAGGGCTATCCCAGAAAACCAGGATAGCCCTTTATAAAGGATGAAAACAAACAACTGTTATGGACGATTATATCTTAACCCATCCGTATGGATAAACCACTTCTTCAATTTTCCATTTGGCTTTTTGACTTTTTCTATATCAACTGTTAACCAATGAATAGCACCTTCGCCAAACTTAATTTCAGCTTCAGTAGGATGTCTCCAATACTCAATTGTTGTTTTCTCTTTATTCATAAATTATAACCAATTTCATTAACATTAAAATCAGTGTCATACTGGCGATTATATTCTTCTACACTACACTCAGGAATGTAAGAATCACCTTGAAATTTAAATTGTTGTTTATCCAACAAGGTTTTTATATCTCCGTCACCAGATACGACTGCATCAATTTCTTTTTTAGTACCAGATAAAACGATTCCGGCCCTTAACCATACGGAACGTTCATGTTTTATATCTGAAGAAGCAACTGAATTATATTTTTTGGCCAATAACTCAAATTTTTCTTCAATAAAATGGTCCAATAACTCATAGTAGTCATTGTTCTCAGTGTATTGATATGGTCCATAAATATCCCCAAATTCACTTGTCCAGTCTTGTATTATTTTAAATGCTTCCTGTCTACTGCAATCCAACAAATCGGTAATGCGTAATACAGTTTGCGTAGATATTTCCTGAAGGTTCAATAAGTAGTCCGATTCAGAACCTGTTAAATGACCTACTTCTATTCCTACAATCCCATCTTGTAAAGCTTGCTCTAATGCGTCTTTAGATTCAATCAGTCCTTCACTATCATCGTCATATAAAACATATAACTCCATCAGTTGATGTTCCCAAATAAATTGAGCTTCTTTTTTTGAAACGATGCGCCATACAAAGCCATCTTTATTTACTTTAATTGTTTTCCTATTCATAACTAATATTGGGGTCTTCTAATAATTCATGTGATTCCAACTGCTGATATTCATGCCATCCATCCATATCATTCAAACCTGTCAAATACGCTTGCTGTTCTTCCGGTGTATCAAAACTCCTAACAATGTGGCTATACCCCTCATAACTATCTACAAATTCTTGAAAACTACCGTTTTCGTACGCTCTAACTACATCTTGTCCAAACAAAACATTAGTAGAAAAATCGGATTTAACAGAATCAACAGTGCTTGTGGCAGGCAAATAATCCAAGATATATGACAAATGTCCAGCAAAAACTTCATCGCATGAGAATTGTACCGGATTACCGTATTCCTTATCTTCTCCTTCCAAACACAATATATTGTTTTTAATATATGCTTTGGTAATCACAACATCCATCGGGTTAGGACAAATACTATCTATATTCACAGCAATAATAGGATAGCTGTCACTATTTACATCCCATTCGTAAAAACCTCCATGTGCTTGAATTGCTTCAAACACTTCTTTATATTCCATTTGCTTAATTCTTTTAACTAAACAATAAAAATCAGTATGTTCCATCATCGGTGTTTTTAATTGTTTGTAATATTCAGGAAACTCCATAGCAAGCGTTTCTGGATCCAAATAATCTTCCGGTTTTAAGGTGTGATTTGTATTAAAGGCATCGGCACCTAAATCATCTACATTCATTTCTTGACGGGCTTCATCTATCCAAGATAATGTTCCACAACCACAACATTCCGGGCATTGATCAGCACCACATGGCAACAACATAATTGCGCCACATTGCGAACATTTTACCCAATCTCCGTGTAATATATTATTGTATATTTTTGTTTTCATTGTTTTTTTAATATTATCTCCATTCAGTATAATAACTCTGGTCATCATCTTCACATTCCTGTTGCCATTCGGATGGTGTAAAATGTTTATATAAACATTGGTCACAACAATAATATGCCACTCCCATACTTACACAATACCCTTCACACATTAACGATCCACATTCAGAACATCTTCTACAAGGATGAGAGGAATTCCACCAATAATCTACAAAAGCTTCAGCAATCACATCTTTACTAGTATTGTCATCCCATTTGTCTAAATAGAATTCCGCAAATTCCTGCAATTCTCCATCTGTATAAAGTTCTTTTTCAGAACCATTGACAGCGTTTGACAAACGTTGTAATATTATCTGAGAGGTTATCATATCAATACATTAAATCATCATGTAAATTATTAGGGCATCGTTCATCAAACCAATGCCATACATCAAACTTTGAAGTGCCAGCAGGAAAAGATAAAAAATCCGCTTCAATTTCATCATCATTGTTGACAGGGTAATTTTCAAAAGCCTTCCAAAGTTGTCGTAAAGTATATAATTCTACAAATTCTTTACAACAATCACAATAATTGTCGTATTCTTCATCAAATCCCGTACAATGATTATAAACTTCGTGTGTATTAGGGTTAACCCACATTTGAGCTCTTACATTTGTACTTCCGCAATTAGTACAGTATCTAGTTTGATCTAAATCTTTTCCCATAACTGAATAGTTAAGTTAAACTTACACAAATACATTCATTTCCAACTTCATACTCATGGTATTCGCCATTCCAATGGTTTAATACTGAACACCACCCATCCATAGGAACAATGGAATCCAACCATTCTTTTAAAGATTCTTGTGTTCTACCAGCAGAAACAGCTTCTCTCCAAAAATATTCATATTCACTATCATTATGAACTGTGTCTTCAGCGATTTGTATTAATTCATCTTCGGTTCCCAAATAATATTGAGTGCCGTTGGCTGTGTATAGTTGTAAATCGGAATCTTCAATATTAAAAGTGTCATTCAAGTCGCCAAATGTATATTTCAAGTGCATCCCCAAAGCGATAAAACGCATTGCTTCAGACCTGTCACATTGACGTAAATCCATAACCTGTTGAATAACACATTCATCTGCTACAAAATCTTCATTCCCCATATCGAATACAGGGTTTAATTCTGAGGATAATGATTTCTCTTCTTGTTCAATAAGGTCGCATAGTGAATCAATTTGTTGCTCTATATCAACTGGCAGCTCATCATGCAACCATCCAGACCCATATTTATAACCACGATCATTGTATAATCCATGTATTGATAAAAACAAATACTTAACATAAAGGTCATCAATTTGGTGTGGTAAGCCATGATCACTAAGTCCCAAAATATATACAATAGGGTTATCACTCATATATTTCAATATAATTGTCTTGACACCCTCAATATAATCAGGATGTATTTGGAGTGATTTGCAGAAAATATCCCAATTAGTTTTATCAAACCGTTGTCTGTGCTCTTTATCGTAACCAATAAATAAATCAACGAATTTATTGTAATCATTTCTATACTCTTGACTATTCAAATAGTCATCTTGTTTCACAGTTCCGGCAGACATATTGTTCAAATGATATTTATGCCAAATATCCAATAACTGTTTTTGACCTGGTGTTCTTGGAGCTATATATTCATAACATTGTCCACATGAGCAACCACCTTCACCAGTAACAGACAATTCGTATTTATTATTCAATTCCTGCAATGTGGCTCTACTTCGTTGAATATTTAAAGAATTGTTACGCAATTCAAAATTAACAACCCATCTAGTGTGGGTTGTATCTCTAAAGATGACTGTACGTTTATACATAATATCGTTTGATTTTTGATTAATCTTGTTTTAATTCATACACTCTTAATAACACGCAATCAGCTGGTAATCCAAATTTAGGATTACTGGAAAAGTATGGAGATTCTAAAGATTCTTTATCCCAATCAAAAACATACCCATTAGGGATAGCTTCGTCCAGATCTGCCAAAAACTTGTTGATATTATCTATATCTTCATTTTCAAGTCCTGAAAAATCTCCATTTTCAATAGCACATATCGCATAATTTGGAATACTATATGAATCATACATATTGTCTTCGTCATATATGAATGATTCTACATTCCAAAAACAAAAATCTTCATCAGCTTCAACAGGTTGGTTTTCATTAAGTTCTGTAACTTCACAATCGTGGGTAACGTCCTTTAATTGTCTTTCTTCATCTTCATCATCCACAGCAATAACACACTCATTTTTACGAGGCCCTACAATCTTAAAATATTTAGGATAATCAGATATGCCAGCCCATGATTTTACAGTATCAAAATCAAACCAGAACAAATCATTGAGTTGGGTATCGGTCATACCCTCTGGATAAACCTCATCTAAAGTTCTTTCTATATCGTCCCACTGTGCATCTGTCAAATCTGCGACGTTATTGCTTGCTCCGGACCAGAAATTAAAGTCTCTAACTCTTGTGTCAAGTATAATTTTCATAAATATTCGTCTTTAATTATTGATTCCCATTGTGTCCAATAACATTCATCTTGACTATTGAACGCTTGTTCTTTTTCAGATTCACTCAAATCAGACAATTGCTCTCCTGGAGCCAACATATACATTTCAACATCTTGTTCCTCCTGAGAATACACCGCATCTAAACATTCTTTGCTACAATACCGTTCATCTCCCCAGTGATACCCCTCTATCATAGGTAATCCACAATGACTGCAAATTCTGATATGTTCTGAATCCAACATGTTGTTACTATGTGCTTTATACAAGTCATGCAGTATTTGGGTATGCACTTCATTCCATTTGGATTTAACCAAATGAACATCTACATCTGAAGTTTGGGGTAATTTATTGATTACTCTAATATCTTCAAGTGCTCTTTCGTATGCTTCCAGAATATCTTTTCCTTCACGTTTCCAGAATAAGAAGCAATCTTTAAAGAGTGTATTGAAATATTCCATTAATAACTCCTTTGTCATATTTTGCCCTCCTTTTTTAATGTTTCTTTATATCTTCGATGTTCTTTCATTGTGTCTGCCCATTCTGATTTTGTTGGTTTGTATCGCCCTTCAGATTTTCTCTGTTGTAATTGTTCTTTGGCACGTTGAGCTTTATCGGGGCAGCATATAAATTGGACAAGACGTTTGCTTACCCCAAACATTTTTGCTAGTTTGGAGTAGCTTATCTTTTCTTCCTCACGCAACCATTTAATATATTCTTTTTGATCCGGAGTCAGTTTAATACGTCTGTCAAATTGGGTGCCGGCGATACAAATCTTCTCTGACTTGTACGGCATAAAATGTGTAAAAAGGGGAATAATGAGATTATTGCTGAATAGCTTGCAAGAGCATACGCTCTATATCATTTGTAAGATTGTCGAAAGAGATGAGGCTGGCAATGTCTTCATTGTAACCAACCGTATCGGCGTAAAATTCACACTGTTGACGAATTGACTGGGCAATTCTGCATTGTTGCTCTCCTGATGCCTGCGAATAATCTTCCAACAGTTCTTCAATAGGGGTGTCAAACGGACCGAAATCATAACACTGTAAGTGCATTTCGCTAACCAGTTCGATACTAACCTGATTTGGGAGTTGGTAAAATATCTGTTTCATTTGAAATTCAAATAATCGTCATAAAAATTCGGAACTACCGGAAATATCTGTTGTACATGTCTATTGCCTACAAACTTCTCAATACATTGCTTAATCAAGTTATAGATTTCAGGATCATCTAACTTTACAGGTTCATATATCTCAAATTGATGGGATGTTTTAATTATAATATACATATCATTTGAGATCTTGGCTGTATTTAAGCAAACGTCCATAAGTTGTTGGTAAGATTTACCATCGCTTTCATATCGCACAATAAATGGATGGTGAAAAGCCTGAGTATCGCGTGATTGAGTCATTTGTTTTGTCCACTGTAAATCTAAACATTTCTTCAAAACGTCTATTGACTCATCTTCTACTTCCAACATATCAGCACTCCACAAATACCCGTCAGCCTGTATATCCAGTTTATACAATGTCATTCCATGATATAAAACTATATCAATTATTGTAGTTTTGGTGCCACAGTAATTAATCATTTCTTCACAGACATCTACGCCATTACAATTAATGATTGCATTTGGCATTTCATCGAAATTACCAAAAAACTGTGCATCTTTAATTTGTACTTTATCGCCTATTTTTAATTCCTTTTTCATATCATTCTTGATTTTCTTGTTGGTACTTTTTATATCTTTCACGGGCCGCAAACGCTTCTTTAACAGCGGCTTCCAAATCATCGAAATGTAAAGGAGTTATCTTAGCAAAATATGCTATCTGTTGCGTTCGATAACAACAATTACTCACCAAAGTTCTGGGCATACCAAACAAGGCGTTTTTAACGAAATAGTCATCACTTCTTACTTCAAAATATTTAGACAATAACTCAATTGCTTTATTACCCTGCTCGATAGCTTCATCTAAAGTATCATAAATACCAATTGTGATAGTACGTGTTGTATATCCACCCACATCTTCATTGACAGGCCTATCTTCATATCTCAATTCGATTGTAACCAATCGTTTAGGCTCTTTTGTATTGTTCTCTTTATTCATTTTTGTCAATTTTGGTTTCTTCAAACACTCCAGTATAAAATCTTAAATCTTCCCAAAAACCATTGTTACAATACGATTCTCCCATTTTAGATGCTATCTTTTTCATAGCTGAATCACTTAAACTATCTGGGTTTAACCCTATGTCCTTCAGGTCGTCCCTCGAAAGGACGCAAACTACAAATTCTTTTTGCATAACCATTCTCCCTTCGTGCCATTTTATATTTTACACAAAATCTTGAAAATATTCTGCATCGTGCATTCTCACAATAGCTTCATATTCGCCGGCAGACAAAAAATTTAATTCTTCCTCAATTTGAGCAATATTATCTGTGTGAGGGTTATACTCATCCATACATCCGAACTCCCAAGTCTTTTCATTGGCAAGAGATCGCTCCAGCATTGATTGATATTGCGTCCAATCTATCGCTCTACACAAAGCATCCAAATCATCAATGTCTGGGATATTTACATTTCTTGTATTCATAACCTATCTATTTAAGTGTTTGACAATTAATTGAATAAACTCACTCAATACTGGTATTTTATTAACTGTTCTTTGTCCTTGACATGAAATTATATGTTCAAAAACAACAACTTTATCGTTTTGACTTTCTTGCAATTTTCTGTTTAAACTTTCAACCCATTGGCTTACAGGTTTATTATGAAGAAATTTCTTAATGATTTTGGCAGACTCTATCCAATCAAAAAGTGGAATTGCAAAACAATATTCATTAATTCTAATAATTTTCTGTCTTTTGACATACTCATCAATAGCAGATATAATAGCATTTTCCAAAAAAGATTCTAAACCTTTAAGTTCTTCGTTCAGCTTTATTATTTCAAGACTGATTTCTTTAATTGACTTTTCCATAATGTTATTTTAATTTGTAACAATGAAAACCAATGACATACCCTGGAAAATCAGGACCAAAATCTTCGTCATCCAGATATTCACACTGAGGTTCAAGATTTCCGATATACGGCCCGTTTTTATGCCATCTCCAGCCTCCACCTCTATACGCATTTTCTTTTTCTTGGTATATATGATGAACAACTATGAAATATTTTTCATCCGGATCTGATATTTGTTTTTTAAAATACTCTTTAATTTGCTCTAGGTTATCAGCTACACCATAAGGATTAGGTAGCAACCATGTAGCACTTTCATCAAATTCATTCCAATACTCACAGCTATAATCAAAATCATTACTGGATGTCTCTTCAAACAGATATTTGGGTAAATTTCCACTTCCAGAATGATAAATGCCTGTTTCTATATGAGCTTGTGGATAGCTCATTATATACATCCAATAATCGTCTTCAGATATATTTGGACATTCTTCTCTAAGAAAATTCTCAGATATTATGCGTTCAGATTTAATAGGTGTTAAATCAACTAACATATTACTTTATATTATCATTACAGTAAGCATATATATAATGGGCAGCATAACCAATAAATTGATTGCTCAACCCAACCAACACACGTTTACCATAATTCCTAGTTATCACTCTTTTAACTATTTCTCTAAATTCTACAAAAGCATTGTGACGATTATTATTTTTCCAAATTTTGTGTATTTCGTCCTTATGATGGGTGAGCACAATATTTGCAATATCATGTGTTTTCAGTTTTTTCATATCATTCGCAACTAAACGCTTCATAAATCTTCTCCATTCTCTCACGTCTTTCAATAATCTCATCAACACAAATGCGATTCTGAATCATTTGGTCCGCTACAGCTTCAGAACCATAAAATCCCCAACAACTATCAACCTCATCTCCGTTCTCATCTTCAATACAAAAGCCGTAAACCTCTCCAGATATATAGTAATTGTACACTTTCATTTCCGCTTCCATACATTGTGTTGCACATTCTCTCCAGTTCTCTTCAGTGCAATTCCCAAGTTCTTTTAAAGCGTCTTCTTTAGTGAGATACATAAGCCCTACATATCCACTATCCCACATACAATTAGGTGAGCCTAGCCATATTGACAAACCGCTATGATCATATAGAGATATTGGCAACATCACTAATTCGTCTTCTAAAAGTTCACACACATCATCTATAGTCAAATTTTCTATAGGTGCTTGGTCTACAGCTTGATCAATCATATTGTCTTTTTCGTGAGGTCCGTCACATTCCCAATAATCACCGTCATAATTATCACCATACCCAAGAGCAACGCGAGCATTACATTCATATTGTTCTATTTCTTCGGGCGTGTGTTCAATATATTCCAGCCATACTCTTCCTTTCTTAGATAAAAGATATTCTTTTAATTTTTCGTGAGTAATATGTTCAGTAACCAATGACGATAGGAAATATTCAAGGCCGGGGAATGCGTGCTTATCTCCTAAACTATATCTTCTATGCCAACATATCATGTGAGCTAGATTATCCCACTCAGTTCTTGGATTTTGTGGACATTCATCATAAAACCAATTGATATTATATCCACGATATGTTTCTGATAAATATTCATTTTGTATCATATTGAATTCATCTTAAAGTTATTACGATATTTGATTCTCTAGGGTATAAAAAGATAGAAGCACCTTCCGGAGCATTACTTCCAGTGTGATAACATTTAATACCCATATCTCTTAGTGTATGAAACATACGCATTGATTCGTTAGCATTATCAAACTGCAAGTTCACAGAAGAGCTTAGCTCAACACGTTTAACTTGCATTGTAATTGACTTATGCTTAGATATTCCTATTATTGCTTCCATCTTTTTTCTCTTGTTGATATTGATAACAAGTGTCACTTATCTCATTAGTAAAATTGTAGCTTATGCCAAAAGTGCCAAATGTTTCAAAGAACCAATCTACCAGGAAATCACGGTCTTTAACGGATTGCTCAGACATATCTTGATTGTTCAATCGCGCAATCATATCTTTTACCATATCAAAATCATATTCTACATTGCCTGTTCTGAATGCTGGGTAATCATAGTCTATGTTATTGAAATTTCCATATATTTTATGATCGGAGGCATTGAGATATTTGCCCATGTCTCTATTAAATTCATAAGCCATATCTGAAGCCCGTTCATTTAGCAAATCATCAGAATATTGTTCCATAATGAACTCATGTTCGCCATCATTTTCATAAGTTAGGCTATCACGAGCGTCTTTTAATATCCCGAACAATTCGTCAGTCATTCGCTCTATGTTGATATACAACTTTTCAGTTATCATTTCTTTACTCATCGTTGTTCCTCCTGTGAATTATATGCTTTACTGTTTTTGATTATGAATAGCTTTTTGTAGGTGTCCATAGTTGTCCACTTTTTATCATTTAACCCACATTAACTTTAAAAGAAAGGCGCAACCAGAACTATAAAAGGTTCTAATTGCGCCAACATCAAGCAAATGTGTATAAATACACAAAGGGAACAACTAAAGTTGTAGTGCTCCGGGAATCGAACCCGGACAACTACCATAAGCACTTATTCATCTTCTTCATCATAAGCATAATCATCTAATAGTCTTAATTCATCATCCATATATCCTTCATCTACCATGTGTTGATAAAAACCCTTATCCAATAATTGATTTCCATGATAGTCCGTCAAGGCTTTTGCAACTTCTTCTCCAGACATTTCACAAAGATGATCCCAAATACATGTTTGTATTCTATCCATTATCTTTCTTTTTAAAAGTTACATCTAATGTTCTCAGATTATTTAAGACTGCACATACAAGTTCTGTAATAAAACCACGCATCTTATACACTTCTTCATCGGTGCTAATTCCATAAACATTGGCGGCAGCTTGTACAGCGTTTTGTACCGTTAAACTTATTTGAGTCCAATCATCATATTCTTTTTCATCATTTAATATTTCTCTAATAAGTTTATTGGCTTTGTCTATGTATTGTTTATCAAACTTTTTAGCCATAATACTTATTCCTTTTGCAATATTCAGTTCTTCGTTTAGATATTATCTCAGCCATTGATTTCATGCCATCGTCAATATCGGCCTGTGAGAAAGAAAATGCGCCCTCCAGCCCTTCAGATTTTGCCCAGGGCATATATGTGTCCCATAATAGCCAATCTGATGGGAGATTGCCCCATGAGCTAATAGGTTCTGTAATTCTCAATGCAATTTCAAGATTGTAAGCGAATTCAGTGGGCTGTCCACAACACATGTCCACTTTATTAAATCGTTGGAAAGGATTGTCTTTTTCATACTCATAATCACCGTATTCGCTCCATGAAATCACGGCAGATACCCCACCAGGCAAAGTTTTATAAAATACCGTCCCTGTTTTAAACGAATCGCCTTGTATTACTTCAGTTGCCGTTTCCATAATCCACTGTCGCAACTCTTTTACAGAAAAACGTTTCATAACCAAATTATATTATGTATGAATACTCCAGCGATTTTGAGTAGCGTGAGGGTTAAAAATAACAGCTCCATTGATATTGGGTTTATCATTAATTTTTTCACAAAACCCAAAACTATGCAAAGTAAAATCCAAATATATTTCAACCTTATGGTTAACTGCCTGTCTTGTCCAGTTAGACAAACGCTTCAAGCAATTTGACAAACTATCATCATTTAAAGATTGGGCAAATATTTTAGCTTCACACACTTGCTTTTCCGTTTCCAGCGACATTACCAATTCTAAGGGCATATTGATAGCTGCATATTCTTCAGGATATTCTTCTTGCAATTTTTTAATCCTGCCGGACCAAATGCTTTGGTATATGATACCCAATTCATTTTTCTCAATTCGACGTAACTCATATCCAGACCAATAAAAACATTTTGCAGTTTCATCGTTCCAATACAAAATGTTGGCAATAGCATCTAATGGATTTTTCATCAATGCAATACGCCATGATTCTGAATGGAACATTTTATCCATTTGTGTAGGCCCAATCAGAGCTAATGATGTACCATGTTCACGCACCATCCATAAAAACGGCTCATCGGTATCCTGCAATTGAGCTACATCATATTTCTCAAAATCCTGTTTACACAATCGTGTGTCAAACAGTTCAGATCGCATTTTGTCAATTATTAGTTGTTCCATAATCACAAATTATATATTCGTTGTCCTTTTGAAGAATAATGCGCTCCACGTTTAACCGCATTGCGCAAATGTTTTATATCAGCAATTTTTGCACATTCAGCGTTTTTCGTGGCATCAATCAATGTCATATCATTAATTGTATTAACCCAATAATCTCCACGAAAAGGGGTGGTGTAAGTAACTCTGTAGCATCCACTACCAGTCTTGCAAAATTGAAAACAACTTAAATCATTTGATTTCATAATATTGATCATTATCCCATTCTTCTGGGTGTTGTTGTAAATATTCCTTCAATTCTCTTTCATATTCTTGTTCTGCAATTATTTCAGCTACAATAGAATCACCTTTATTAACCCAAAAATCAGCCAAAACATCAATATCTACACATTCTGGATGGTCATTTAAAATACGTTCTTTAATATCATGTGGTATAGAATCTACGACATCACACACATATTCCATTTGACAGGCACGTATTATCATTACAACCAATACTATACCCAACACTATTTTACAAATCTGTTTCATTGACTCTACTTTTTCGATTGTATAATTCTAAGGCACGCTTAACCAACAAATCTTGATTAGTGTCACTCAGATTTGCAAAGAACTCTTCAGTAGCACCGTATTGCGTATGGTTATGACAATACAAACACCATTTGTCCCATATATGCTGCCAACCACAATTAGATTGAGCAAATGCAATTTGACATTCTTGTTTATTCCAGGCATTCCACATATAGTAGAAAAAACTGGCTATATCATTACGTTTCATATACTTAGTGCATTATATTCAGGCCATGTTTCAAATCTATCATGTACACTGATAGGGTACGAGTGTCCCACCATATCAATAAATGAAGCGTCACTAGAACAAATATAATTTCCACCGGCACAATAATGGCCTTCATTATCAGGACGTTTAAACACCATTTCTGCCCATACATAATTATTGGATTTTTTGAGATACACGCATTTATCTTCCAATGCGTCAAATCTATCGCCTGTATTTTTAGCAGATTTTTCTTTTAACCATTCGCGGATTTGTTCTTTGGACACGCTTTCTCTAAACACATACAGAAAATCATATTTAGAAGTTGGGCCATTATTACTGCAATCACTTCCAGCACTTCTTAGGACAAACCCCAATTCAAAATTTCTCATAAGGCTAATCATTTTTCGTTTAAATCACTTTCTTCTTCTACACTCCCTACATAGCAATCCAAATAATAATTTTCTTGTTCTTCTGTAGGATTGTCTACGCTTACATTGTATTTTTCACAATATTTGCGCCAGCTTTCGGTATATTCCATGTTCTTACAACTAAATAGGCATGTCATAACCAATATTAATTGCACATACTTTATGATTTTCATACCACTGCATGACAATATCTTTTCTACACGCTTAGTAATACGTTTACGCTTCATATTATCAATTCTTAAAAAGGTCATACACAGTTTTGCGTCTCACAGATACATTTTGCGATTTAGGCACAAAGAATGTCATACTCATATTAGAAATAGACACAATTTTTACGCTCGTTCTTGAAATTCTTGCTCGTTTCATACTTTTAATACTTTTTATTGTTCCCGATTTGATATAAAAATGGCACGCACTGATTTAGTACGTGCCTTCAAAGTGATGCTGAGAGAATCGAACTCTCTATGGCACACCATATTCCAAAAGCATCTCAATCAATCCACCAACACTTTTCTTGTACCTTTGGCAAATCCTTCATGGTTTATGTCATCATACGCATAATACTCATACTTTTTTATGCTACGCTCATAATATCCGCGCACAAACAAATTTCCGGTTGGTGTAAAGCGAAAGAAATCTCCTTTACGCACATCTTTTAATTGCACTTGTTTCATAGCTTATGATATAAAAAGAGCGCACTAAATATTTTAGCACGCTCTCCCAATTATATAACCTGTATATTTTACGCAGCCATCTTAGCGTCATACTCAGCACGTTTTTGTGCATTGCCCAGAATATCCCACGCTTCATTAACCATCTGCATTTTCACATTATCTCCACCATTATCAGGATGCGCAGCTTTAGCAGCTTCTTTGTACGCTTTCTTAATCTCTTCAGTGCTTGCATCACGATTTACGCCCAATATTTCGTAATAATTTGCAGCTTTGGCAGCTACTTCTTCAAAATTCAAACGGAACTTTAATGCGTCAAAAGATGCTTTTGTAGCAACATGTATTTTCTTCTTAAAATCACGTCCGGCACACTCCAGGTCTTTTTTTGTCGGTATCAAACCAATTCGAGACCACACGCTATTTTCAACGTCCCACCTTTTAGACGTTTTTCCATCACTTGTACGCACTATGATTTCAGCAGGTGTTCCGGCACGCAATTTAGACGCTATTCCGCCATTATCCACACGCAGACCAGCCTCTATTGCTTTCACGGTCCAGAATGTTGCCACCACATTTTTCCACACACGGAAAATTTCGTCTTGTGTTTTATCCTTTGGCGTGTACTCATCACCGGCAAAATTCAGCCCACTGAAATGCGTTTCTCCATCACGATTTACGCTTTTATACACCAGTGTTACACCCACCATTTCATTCACATTCATTGCTTCAAATTGCACGCTGTTTAATCTTGTAATTGCTCCCATGATTTACTATTTTTTGGAGTTTTCTGGCAATATCGCCATTGTGGGCAGTCGAGGAATTGAACCTCGACCCACCAAAGTAGGGACACACCAAAAGCCACCACGTTTATACGCAGCAGCCAATCTGTGTCAAAGCCCAAAACTGGAACACGCCACTATTTCACCTTATGACATGCTCCAGGCATACAATTTGTCCGTCACTCAGTAGCGCAACGGTACCGTGCGCCTTGTGTATGAGTGCTCACCAACTGCAACCAAACCGATTGAATTGCAATACTTTACATAAGTTTTACGCTTATGTGGTAGGTAATTTCCATCGTTACCGTTAAAGCACACTCTGGGCATACACTTTTATACTGTTAGGGTTGCGTTGCGTTGGTGATTATATGGACACACTAAGGGCAGACCATTTTTCTCAGTTCGCATTAGGGGCAGATTTTCACACCTTTGCGTGGGCATCCGTTTTTCGGTATGCAAGTGGCAACTGGGCACACTTATGGCACAAAGTCCACGCTTTTCCCTTTTGCTGCCTGGAGCTACGCACTAATAGCACGCTTTTGTGGCAGACTTATGTATATAGCTCCCCCATAGTGCCAGCGACGGTTTGCATGACAATCTTTAATAACTGACCATTACAGTTATGGGTATTCTTTCCCCAGTACGTAAACCTATCGGTTTCGTTTGGGCGTGCGCTTTTGCTTTCGCTTTCGCACTCCTTTGGCTAAATGTTAAAATTCCTTACTTTCTGTTTTTTACTTTCGTTTTAATCATTGCACAATATGGTTATTAATCACTTTTTGTCTGTTTGCCGGTTATTTGCTTTTGATAGGTTTACAGACTAAAACCAAACGAATAAGTTAACCAACTTTGCAAGTAGTCCGTTATCTTAACTTGCTGGTGCAAAGGTATAGCAAATATTTGATATACACAAACATTTTAGCAACAAATTTGCATATAGGCATAAAAATTTTTATATATTATTGATTTTCAGATAGTTACATAAGTGAAAATATATCCGTAATTATAAATCATTGATTTTCAGATAATTACGAGCCACATACATACGCGCGTGCGTGCGTGATTACCTATTTCGGCAAAAAGATAGGGCAACAAACACAAACGAAAAAACAATATCCAGGAACAAAACAAAGGTTTTCCAGATAGGGCGAAAGCTGCAAACAGATAGGGCGAAAGCTGTTTGTTTCACTTTTGCACAAAGTGAAACAATATAAATCATTGATTTTCAGCATGTTTACACCAAAAAATGAAAAAAAATAAGGGAGAGCCAGTCCCATCGGGGACGCATACTGTATATATAGTCCGGCCATTTTTTTCAATCTCGTTTTTTCAAATCACAATACAAACAAAAATAATGCATCTTCCAGAAATTTCTAATTTCAATACATTATACAAATGCCAAACCATCTTTCTAATATTATTATTATATCCAATTTACTGGAAGTGTATCTTAATATATGGTTTATCAACGCTTTAAATAGTGTATCTCAATTTATAACAGCTACTAATTATTGTTTGCCAAAACTAATATATTCAAAATGACCTCCTATACAATTTTCAATATCTCAAATTTCTAATTTTTTCCGGAGCTAAATTTACAAGTCTCATTTTCTGTAGAATAAACAAAATTTTTATCGCATATTGATGTTTATTAGAAAATCATTGTATTTTTGCAGAAACAATTGATTATTTCATCTGAATATGAAAACGAAAAAGCAAATTGACCATTTTCTCAGAAAGAGGAAATATAAATCTGAAATCGACTTTGAAGGAATTAGCTTGTACTGTAAAAACAAATATGGAATCAAGTTGCATGTTCCTTCCAGTTATTCCACAACAGACCATGCGTTAGATTATGCTGCATTTGCCAATTGGTTAGAATCTGGGTATGGGGCTGGAGATGTGGTAAAATGGGGCGAGTATATTGGATTAATTCAAGACTCGAATATAGAAGATGTAAAAATATGCCTCAGAATCGACAGAAATGGCCCTAATTTCGATTCAATTACAATTCCTATACAAGATATTACCCACGCTGACGAAAATGCCTTAAAACGCATAAATCACGTTCTTGATGAAATGGGCAAAGAATTTGGCAACCCATTTTTCGTTATAACCGATAAATTTATTCCTGGATCTGGTAGTTTAGTTTGTTTTCAGAATCATCAAACGGGCCAGGATGGATATGGAGTAGTCCGTCAAATTCAAAAATCTGGAGAGATAATCATGTATTGCTATTGTTACAAAGGCGAAACTGTTAAATTCAATATGCACGAATATTTAGGCAACGTCAACGATTTCTCCTTTACATCTTTCAAACCCACCGATTATCCAAGAAAAGCTTTAGAAACAGAATTAAATAAGGCTGGAAAATCATGGAACCATTATTTGAAACGCATTGAGCCGGTAAATATGCGTGTTGACCTCAATGAACGATACTGGTACATCACAGATAAAATGCAGGTCACATCAGATATTGAAAAAAATAAAGCTACAAGCAATAAAAGATATTTAGCCGGCAATTATTTTAAAAGAGAGGAAGATGCTGTGGCAATACTGGCAGCAGAAATGGAAATCAGGCGCGATTTTTTAGCCAGAGCCGAACAATAAAAAGAAAGATGGCTGGGAGTCAACCCTCTTCAGCCATCTTTTTGTTATAAAGTTCTTCTACATCCATACAATCATCATGTTCATGGTTGTATTTAAAAATTTTATCTGGAAGCAATTGCATATAACTCAAACGCACACGTCCTTTTTGCGGAATTTCTTTCCAGAGTAATTTTAGATCGTTCTCAGGCACGTTTGCTGTTTGTGCCCAATCTTTTAATAATTCCCGATATTGCGTTTTCGTTATTTCATCCGGACGTGCTTGTCCGTTTTCGGCCCGTTCTTTGACATAATCTACCATTAACAGGGTTGCATATTCTGCCGCCGATAATTTTTCAATATCAATATCTGCAATTTCTTGAATTGACTCAATAAACGATATTCGGCTTTTTCTATCTTGTTCGTTTCTAACCCTTGTGTGAACCGAGCTTTCTTTTGTAGTGCAAGAAATATCACGGAGCTTACTGGGGGTTATGATGCAGAAAAGTTCTCCGTCCTGTTCTTCCAAATCGAACCCGAAGATATTTTTAGCATCCTGTTCTGAAAGGGTCATATCATCTCCCTTGATTTCTTTTTGTTCGACCCAAGCATTTTCAATGATACGTTTTAATTCCATCGCTGGGAAACGATAATTATCTGCTTCTTCCATTTCTGAGAAGCTGATACTATCCCAAACATACCTGATTATTTCATCCTCATCCCCATCCCGAAATTTAGGCTGGGAGATTATCTGTTCAAAATCGGATAATGAAAGAACTGGAAGAGAAAGTTCACGTGAATCAAACCATGTTCGGACAAAATCATTTTTTGAAGGAAGCTGAGGATCTTCTCCTGAGTCATTGCCTAAGCTTAAATTTAAATCTTGTTGTATTTCTCCCCCTTTATATATATTTTTATTATTATATTTATTATATATATTTATTGATGTACCAAATGTCAGCAGATTTTCGTCCTTTAATGCAGAAATTGCAGCAGATTTTTTTCCATCTGCTGACATTTCGGTATTTAATGCAGAATTTGCAGCAGATGAAAAAACGAGTTTTACACTATTTATCCCTATTTTTCGCGCGATTATTTGTTCTGCACCAGATAATTTGACATAAAGATGAATTTCTCCATTCTGTTCCAAGATAATATGCGATGAATCTGCTGCAATTGCTGTATCTAGACCATAAATCTGCTGCAATTTTTGCATTGTAACCGGAGAAACTGCTGCAAATTCGGCGTTTAATGCAGAAATGTCAGCAGTTTTATTTTCATCTGCTGCAATTTCGTCCTTTAATGCAGGATTTGCAGCAGATTGAACTATTCTTGTTTGACCATCTGCTGACATTTTGGTATTTAATGCAGAAATGTCAGCAGATTGATTGCCGGATGTTTCCAAATCTGCTGCATTTTCGGTATTTAATGCAGGATTTGCAGCAGATTTGGAATCGTATTTAAAATCTGCTGATATTTCATCTAATATATTTTTAGGTATTTGAGAAAATGGAGTGATACCATTATCTGAACGACATATTTCATTTAGTTTGGCAATTCCTTCATACGAAATCCCAGATGTAAATTGATTGAGTTTGTAAATCTCATCCCAATTGATAATATATGTTCGTTTTCCACGTTCACTTCCTTTGATAAAAATGAATCCAATATCTTCCAGTTCTTTGATGCTTTGGGCGACTTTTCTTTCACTTCGTCTTGTAAGTTTACTTAATGTTTTTGCTGAGATTTGAATTTCATCTTCACATATTGTTTTTTTACTATGAGCATATATTCTGGAAAATATAAGAAACGCATCGCCAGTTAATAAATCCATGATAGTGGACGGCATAGAATGGTATCTGCCTTTAAAATCTGCAAGACTATGCTTCATATTATTTATTTAAACATGTTCATTAATCTTGATTTGCTTTAATATAAAAATATTCATATTTGCGATTAATCATTTGCTTGACCAGTTTAAAGCCCAGTTGTTTGGCCAATCGTCCTACGCGCCGATTGTTCGGTTCAAACGGATAATTCTGAGCATAATATTCTTTCATCTCTTGTACAGAGACACGTTGTTTATCTGTTATCTTGTTCATTTTGGTTGTCATTTAGAGTTTTAGGATAGTCCAAGTTGGCATTATATCCACACCAGGTACATATTCCAAGTGAAACATTCAAAATATAGTTTTCTCGACCACATTTGGGACATCTATATAAATAAAGTTGGCCGTCAATATATTCTAATCCTACAGGCAGCTTGTTTGATTGTTCCATACATTTCGGTCTATATTATTTTGTTCGCACAAGTTCGGTTTGCCCTCGTTCATTAATTGTTCGCATTTATCGTGAAAAGGGCATTGTTGACATGCCTGATATTGAATAATTACGCCTAAAAAAATTACGAATCCAACAATCAAGATTAAAAATATAAATAATACTACAGTCATCTTTTCAAATTATTAGTCATTAATACAAAATCATATTTTATCGGGTCTTTAGAGTCCCATGAGCGATAAACGTCAGTCAGTTCAAGTACAGCCTTCCAGCTTTCTTTCGGATAAGAAATCAACCCCATCCGTGTAGCCTGTTGAGCAACATGTGTATCTAAAATTGCATATAAAGTTGCCGGAGTAATCAGGTCGGTTTGCCATAATCCTAAATCTATATCATCTTTTCGGACCATCCATCGAAGCAGCATGTTAATACGTTTGCAAGCTGAATTACGTGATGGACTACCTAATCTTGCAGACTCTCCCCAATTTGACAATAAGTCTATTAAATCACCAACGCTTGCTTTTTTCTGAATGATTGCGTTTTGTATAGAATCGTATTTATTATAGAACAATCTCATTTTATGACACATTTCTTTAAAGGCTTTACCTTTTAATGTGCGATATATATTCTGTTCGTCCGGAATATCATAAAAATCTCCGTATTTTATAAATTCTAAAGGTTGCCAATTACAGTAATCCATTATTGAGTTGGCTGTTTTGATGATTTGTTCGCGTTGTCCCCAGGCAATAGTTGCAGTCAATATAGCGCAAATCTCTATATCTCCGATAGAGTTTGGTTTCTTCTCTATCATAGACTTGACCACTTGCAGTGGGTCGTTTTTCAAGAATGACTGGGCATCAAACTGTTCCCACTGTTGGTTTAATATGTCTTTAGTTGTTTTCATGTGCTTGTAAATTATCACGATAATAATTAATCATATTTGCGATTCGCTCTGTAGCCTTTTTCGTTTCATTGGCCATTTCATAGTTTTCCATTAATATTAATTCTTTCTGCCATTTGATGATGTCGCACCTGTCTTTCCATAACAACATTTCGTGCGCATCATTTCCGAATTGAGAATGAATCAATAACAACTGTTGATATTGCAGTATCAACTGAAGGCGTTTTTTCTGGACACGTTGTTGATACATTAAAATTGAGATGAAAATAATTTGAGCTAATGACAAAATACTTATTACATATATCATGGTTCTATGGCGTTGTATGGTTTAACAAAAGAAGGACAATGTTCATTTCCTGGGATATGTGAATCGGGGATAATATTGAACGGCCCGTCCTTTTCACAAGATTGGTCATAACGTAAACAGTGATAACGATCCCAGCAACCTTTGGCCATACATTTGTATGGGTCGTTTTTTAATTTCTGGAAATCCATTAAAGTCAGGAAGTCGGCAGTGTCAGGCAAGTCTTTACGAAAGTGTTCCGGGATTTTCCCCTGATGCCATACGTTGTTGGATTTAATCAATGTGCCATCAAATCTCCGTATATAAAATTCATGCCCCCCGAATCCTAAAATCACATTGTGAGGTCGTTTTGCGAATGGATGAATAATATAATGGTGTCCATTTATAATTTCCCGATTAACTGGAGGATTTTGAATTTTATCCATCCAGAAAGCGCAATGAAAACATACATGATGCTTGTGCATGAGTAACAGATACTCAGATGGGTCATAATTTGAAAGATCGTCTGTTTTTCCACAGAGACTACATGTAAATGGAGCAGGATGCACATTGTACAGTCCTTCATCTTGTTTTTGGTTCATGTAAAAATCAGTTTTGTGCGGGGTAATCCGCATGAAATAATAAACAGATAAGGGCACTGTAAGTGCAATCAATTGAGATGATGGGTCTTCAATTTAATTTGAAGACTTAAAAATTTTTAGATAGAAATAGAATCGAAGATATTGTTAACCTCATCTTCCCTGATACCCAAATAAACTTTTGTGATTTCCAAAGATGAGTGTTTGAATATTTGGTTCAGTAATATCAATGCCGCACCTTTATCTTTGTGGTTGTCATAAACATACCTACCAAATGTTTTCCGGAATGTGTGTGTTGAGAAATTGTCTATTTTAATCTGATATGACTCTTTCCATTTTTTTATTGTTTGGTTGACATATTGAATGGTAAATGGCTGACCTGTTACTCTACTTCTGAAAATTAACTCATTAGGATTAGGCCGTTTGAGCAGAAGGTACAGTTCTTCAATATACCGTTGCACTCTATCATTAAACGGTATCTTTCTAGTTTTCCCAGTTTTCTTTTCGGTTTTTACCAAATAACTTCTATTTAAGATGTCGGCCCATGTTAATGACAATACATCTGAGGCTCTGAGTGCTGTACAAAACGATACGCGCACATAAAGCTCCCAGATGTATTTTTTATTTTGATGGAGTTTGTTGAGTAATTTTTTAAGCTCATCCATCGGTAGATAATCGCTTTTTGTTAATTGATTTTTCTTTGCCATTACTATATCATTTTAAATATGTACAGCAAAGGTATATGAAATTATTTAATTATCAAAATATATATACGATTATTGTCAATTAGATATAATTATTTTATATATATCACTGTAAACCAATTATATACAAAATCCATATTTTTGGCTAAACTCATCTATATCTATAATTTGAACCCCCAATTCCAAAGCTTTATTTATTTTTGAAGATGTGGCAGCTTTGTCTTTGACGATTAGATGTGTGGTCTTTTTAGAGACACCACTAACGATTGTGCCACCTTCTGATTTAATATATTGCTCTATTTTTGCATCTCTGAATCCAGACATACAAACAGACATGTTTGCGCATACCCCATTTTGATTATCTTGTGCTGGTTGTGGAAGCAGTATTGGGATTTGTGTATCATCTACGAATTGATAAAATAATGGCAATCCTATGGCAAAAGCTTGTTGGGTCTTATTTAATTGTTTGAATTGTTCTGAATCCGGAGAAGCTAATATGTATTGTTGTTTATAAAACAAATCTATATTTTCCTGCCCTATTTCATCCAGCCATTTTTGAGCTTTAATTTTGCCCACACCTGTAAAGCAATCACTGGCTTGCATGAGTGTAGCGGCATCCACACCTTGCATGATTCGTTGATTGTTATCCAAAATAATATTAGCAATACCGTCTCCAAAGCCATCAATATGGATTAATTGGCCATAAGTTACATTGAGCATTTGTGGAATTGTGGTATATCCGGCTTTAAATATTTTGGCCAATGTTTCTTCACCTATATTTTCAGCTCCGCAAGTAGTATAAAAGAACACGGCTTTTGCCAATAACCTTCCATCGCACTGAGGGTTGGTACAACATAATTCTATACCATTTTCGTTCCATCGTGTAGGAGATTGGCAATGTGGGCATTCAGCTAGATCGTCCCATAGATCGTTTTGCTCAGTTTCATTTGCAGGTTCTATTACAGAGAGGATTTTAGGTATTACCCCTCCGGAACGTGTAACTAAAATTTTTGCTCCTTTAGCGATTTCGTGGTCATTAATCCATCCGGCATTATATCCTGTTGGATTTTCCATATTGCAGTCTCCAGTATCGACCATTTCAATATTTACTACAGGCTTTAAGGCACCAGATTTACTTGCTTTCCATGTAATATCTTTAACGGTTGTTTCAAAAGTCTCTGTAAAATCCGGATGCTTATACGCAATCGCATATAATGGGTTTCCAGTTGTTTGGTGACGACCAATTGCTTCCCACAAATATAAGTCATTTAAATAAACAACAATTCCGTCTATCGGATATAATGCGCTCCACTCCTTAAACAAATTAGCTAATACATCTTCTGTCAACTCATCTAAATGATAAAAACCATAAAGATGTTCTTGATTGAAAATTGTACAAATGTCTTCAATCAATGTGTAAAATGTAGTATAATTTTTCAATAAGGGTGCGTTTATACCATAACGAAAAAAAGTAGCGTATTGCAAGTATCGGCATGGATTGTCACGGTTTAGCAGTCCAGCTGCTGTATTTCTAGGTGATTTGAATGGTTCTCCGGTTAATTCTGAATTTTTACCTTGAAAGTATTGATGCCAATTGGCTCTACTAATCACAAATTCTCCATACGTGTATTGAAAACCATTTTTGTGTTTTATATGTGGCATATCTTGGTAATGTGCCGTACAATCTTGACCTTCGTTTTCCGCGCCACCTCGTGAGAATGCCTCTCCAGTTATTTCATTACATAGCAACGATAAGCCATCGAATTTAGGCATACATACCAACCCTGTAGTTTGGGTTAATCCTAAAGATTGATACCATTTTTTTAATTCTGACATGCTTTTCACTTTATTAAGTGATTTCATGGGAACAGGTAAGGTTCGTTTTCGATTATTAGGTATGATGGCAGGTTCAATGTGCTGGAACCATTCATTGTTTGGATCAATGCGTTTTAATTGATCAACCAATTGATCGTATTCTGCATCAGAAATCTCCGGGTGTCCAATTCTATATGTTTGATTGTAGTATTTAATTCTATTTATCAAAACATCTTTATTTTGAGTTGAAAAATTTTCCATTTGATATAAATTTTTAAAGGGTGAGTCAATAGTAGTGGCTCACCCTCTTTTGTTATGAAGAGATTTTATTTTATTTCAGTATGCCCAAATCCTTGTTCACCTCTTTCAGTGTGTTCCAAATCATCCAAGGACAACACAGGTTCCCATTCAGCTTGTTCATACTTAGAAATAATCATTTGAGCAATACGGTCTCCGTCTTCAATTTTAAAAGGCTCTGTCCCATGATTAATTAATATTACTCCTATATCTCCACGATAATCGGCATCTACACATCCAGGAGTATTTAAACAAGTAATGCCTTTTTTAAGAGCCAGTCCACTACGCGGTTGTATTCTTGCTTCATATCCTTCAGGTAATTGAATATGCAATCCTGTTGGGATTAATATTCGTTGGCCTGGATTTAATATAACAGTAGATTCGATGTTTGCTCGTAAATCTAATCCTGCTGATTGAGCAGTGGCATAAGCAGGAAGTTGATGTTTTGATGTGCTAAAAATTTTGATTTTCATATTTTTTATTTTTATAGGTCCAATTTTTTCTATTCATAGCCATTGTAGCGTACACCGTACGCTGCACGCCACATAATTTATCATATTCTTCAAGTTTGAGAGATCCAATATCGGACAAATCCACTTCAACACTGTTATCTATATATCGGAAATAATACATGCCGTTAGAAATGAGTGCTCCAGTACAAGCTTTTGATATATTTCCTGGGCGTAACCCACTGAATTTAGCAGCTTCATTAACTGAAGACGCAATTAACGATAATAATTTCCTTCGATTAAAGATTAGTACAGGCTGAGCCTTACGCCATTTCTTCTCCGTCATTCCAGATTTGTTTTAACAATTCTGGCGTTAACCTCTTTTTGACAAGAGTCAATAAATGGGTGTCTGACACAACAATGCCGACAGTAAATAATTCGTCTATGATTTCATTGATATAAACGCAGAATTGCGGATCAACATAAGATAGGAACGGATAACATAAACATCCGTTAATCAATTGGTGCCCCACAGTATTGATAATGGCCAATTCTTTTTCTGAGATTTGGTAAGTTTTTGCAATTGCATTAATTTGAAAATCAAATTTTTTGAAAAAGTCTTCGACACTCAATTTGTGATTTGGGTCTTTTATTGAAAGATAGTGAGTAGCATCAAAAAATCTGCTATTATCAACATGAGTTCCAAATAGGAGTTCTGGGAATTCCGGAAGAGCTATTTCTGTACATTGAACATTTATGATGCTTCCAGTCCCTTTTACCGGAATCATATTAAATTTGGGTATTGTTTTTGTGAGTTTCTGGAGTTACCATTACAGATTGAGCTTTGTCGTATTTGACATTGCGAATTGTATATTCCCGTGTTTCACCAACCTGTTTAAGATAATCTCGTACATTTTCTATTGCTTCAGAAGATGAATATGCCGGCACATAAATCGTACTTTTTTCATTTTTGATTTTGCCCGTTTTTTCATCCAAGTTGAAGTAAACCAAAGAAACTTGATATAGTCCAACTTCAGTGTCTTCTGATTCTTCAAAATAGTAACTAATTAATCCTCCGATTAATTCTGTGTCAGTTGCGAATGTGTCGTTATAAGCAATTTCTGAGATTTTGGTTTTTACGATTTCAATATCGACCTCACCATACTCGTTTTTACCTTCAGCTAATTTATACGCAATCGCTTCAGCATCTGAGTAACAAACAGCCATTACTATGTCTTCAGTTTTGATAGGCACTATGGCTCCTGTTGCATCTGTTCCTTGATAGGACATTTTGATACGAAAATACTTAAAATCTTTACTCATGTTTAAAACAAATTATAGTTTAACTTAAAAAATATCGCTACAAATATATAACAATTACCTATAATGACATAATAAATACATAAGTTTAACATATATTTTATAGCTATATCACTATAATACAGCATGTTATACAATACAATATATTTTATTTAAAAGCAGGTAGAATATATAGATATGGGCATTTGAGAAACCAAGTATTCACGGGCAATCTATTCTTTCAAAAACTTTAGAAGATGGATATAATAAACTCAAATGTTACATTTCATGGCACTCCATTAGAAAGCATATTCAGAACAAGCAAAAAAACAATACAAGAATATGTGAGGGAGATTGATCGTCATTGTCGATATAAATCTGTACAATCACAGGTATCGAGAGGTGTTGTGCTAGATGATCGTGGAGCTTTGATGGATTTATATGACGCATGTGTGCAACAAGACGCGCATTTAAGTGCAGTATTGGAAACCGTAGAGTCTCAGATTATTGGAGAACGATATATGTTAGCCAAACAAAATGAACGTGGCAAATACATTAAAGATGTTGAAGAAACAAAGAAAATATTAGGCTCTCAATTTACTAAAATTATTAAGGGTATTGTAGAGTCTAAGTGGTATGGATATACTTTATTGGAAATTATGCCAGAAATAAATCCTTTGACGGGTAAATTGGCAGAAGTAAATATCATTGAGCGGCGTAATGTGTTGCCCAACCAAAGACGTGTCGTGCAACACCAAGGCCAATGGATGCCCGGATGGGATATTGATGCTGCTCAATATACAACTAATTATATATTGATAAATACTGGGACACTTGGATTATTTTCAGCTACAACCCCTTTGATTTTAGCCAAAAAATTTACGTTAGCTAATTATGTGAATTTTAGCCATACATACGGACAACCCATTATTCATGGAAAAACAGAGTCAGAATCTATACAAGATAGACAGCGATTAGCTCAAAACATAGCTAATGCGGCTCAAAACAAAATCATTGTTACCGGATTGAATGATGATGTGGATATAAAAACGTTTACCATGTCAAATTCTGAGCATATCTACAGTAGTTTAATAGATTTTGTAAACAAAGAAGTGTCTAATTTGATTGTAGGTAGCGAATCTATGGCTGGTGAAACCCAGTCTTATGTTGGTTCCACCAATGCTCATCAAGACATTTTTCGAGAACGTATAGAAGTATATCGAGAATACATTGAAAATGTAATGAATGAAGAGGTATTGCCGAGGTTGGTTGCTATGGGATATATCAAACCCGGATTAGAATTTAAATATGCCAATCGTGTAGAGATGAGCAATAAAGATAAAATCAATCTATATTCATTTATTACAGATAAATATGAAGTATCTGCTGATGAGATAGAAAAAGAGTTTGGTATTATAGTTGGCAAACAGTTCAATGCTACTTCAGGCATAGTTGGTGGTACCAGTGGCATGGTTGGGGGCAGTTCTAATGATCGTGGCATTATGTCGGATGAAGAATATTACAAACGATATGGTCATGGACGTGGAGAACGCCGCGTGACGAATAAGGTAAATTTTCTGACGGAAGAAGAATAAAAGATAGCGGTTCTTCTTCCGTTCAAGCTACATCAGATTCCATAAAAGAAGATGAAGATAAAGCCGAGTATTTAGCTATCTACAAGATATTTAAAAAATTCTTACGTGATTATGGAAATTTAGAAGACCGATGGGATTTATTAGAAGAAATGATGAGTTTGCGTGCAGAATTTGCTTTCAATCATGCAATCAAGGGATTTAATATAGACTTTGAAAAAGCATTGGAATTATTGCGTAATCACAATGAAAGCTTAACCCAATTGGAGAATGAGCAACGTACAATATTGTTGGCCGCATTAGATAATCTGGTAGATTTTGCTGTAGCTGAAGAATTCCAAATGAGCCAGGCACTGCCAGATGATTTTGATATTGAGGATGAAAATGATATGGCAGATTGTATTGATGTTTTTGACAGATACAATGACATTTATGCCAATATTGAGAATAAAGACATTGAATATGCAATGGGAATTGCTGCTGGATGGATTCATTTTGCTTCTAACAGTGTTTTAACTTATATGACACAAGGGGATAATAAGGTACGCCCTTGGCACATGGCTTTAGAAGGCACAAGTTACCCCAAATCTTCTTTTCCAGCATGGTTAATACCCCCAATTGAACATGGATGCAGATGTTTTTTGGTTGAAGAAAGTGGGAACGTTATTAATCATCAACATAAAGTTACACAAGTGATGGGACAAGTTACCGAAATGCCAGATTTTGTAAATCCGGTATTTAAAGAAAGCGTAGCTACTGGTGGGCGCATATTTAGTGATACCCATTCTTACTTTGTTATTCCAAAAAAATATAAACAACGTCTTAAAAAGATAGCACAAAATATCAAAGACAAATGGTTGGAAAGCAAATAACTCCTAAACAATTGGCTCAGCAATGGCTCAGATTGCCAAATAAATTTGAAGTTAATATATTCAATTTTGAGACGCTGATTGGAAATGCGGCTAAACAAGTATTTAAAGATTCGTTTTATCTGAGACGTTTTAATTCTGCCGGAACTTTTGCCTGGCAGCCCAGAAAAGAATCGTATTACTGGTCGCACAAATTTTTACAGGCTTCGGTGAAGAAAAAGCGTAAACCCAAAACACACCCTTTGTTAGAGGAAACCGGCACTTTAAAGCATTCAATTGTATGGGATAGAGTTAGTTCAGGTAAACAACGCGGTGTACAGATTTTTACTGACCCGGATATGTTTAAATTTAGCAAACGTCAATACGGACGAAATTTCTGTTATGCCGCCATACATAATGAAGGTGGTGCAAAAGTAGGCGCTACTCAGGGAGCAACTTTTATACCACAAAGACAATTTATTGGGTATTCTACTGTAATTGCAGATAGATTGTCATCTCTTAGTATTCGTATTTTTGATGGATTTCCCAAATGATAGTCGATAAAAAAAATAAGCTTGTTCATTCAGAGCAGTCTAAGCAAGTTGTTGGCAATGATTTGTACGAAGACTTACCTATGCTGCCAGATGATGACAATGTAACAATAGAAGAGGTGGAAGCCAACCCTTTAGAGCAAATCTATTACGCGGTCAGAAGGGTATTGGAGTCTCTGCATGTGAACCCAGAAGATGACACATCACCTTTATTATTTCAAACAATAAAAATTGATAATGGCCAATTTGAACGTATTGTTCGATCAAAAGAAAACACTGAATATGCCATTGCTTTTCCAGCAGCTTTTATTCGATTTGTCAATGTACGTTATTTAGTGGCTCAGCAAAGAATTGGTGAGGGACGGGCCACAATGCGTATTCGGTTTGTATTGAATGATTTAAATAATAGTGACGATTATGTGGAAACACATGGTTTTCGTGTTTTTAATCAAATCAACACGGCTATTCAAGACGCAAAAGACAAAGAGCCGGCATTAAACGAACGATGCAACCTTACTTATTTTGATATGCCAGAATCTTTGGATAACGGATTACAGCCTTATTGGATAGACTATGAAGTATGGTTCCGCACCAGTTCTGCATTTCAGTATCGTAATTGGGTTGATAGATATTTGGTTATGCCGCCGTTTACTAATCATAGTGATGCTACAGAACACGATACAGATAATCATGGAGACCATAAAACTCCTACAATTGAAGAGGTGGCTAAGTTTGAGCCTTCTGTTGAGATAGAACAACCAGAAACTCCAGAAACAGACGATACAGAAGACGAATAATGCAACCATATCATTTGCAGACATCTATTCTTGTGAAAAAAGTTATAATGAAAGCAGATGAATTGAAATATGTAGTGGGTGAAGTCCAAGAGTCGAAACCTGTTTACATGCGCTTTTATGGTCGTATTGATGAAGAAAGCACACGCTGTTTTAACGATGAGTTTTTATGGGTACAGGATTATATCAAACCTTCCAAGATTATTATCAGCATTAATAGTGAAGGTGGAAGTGTTCTGTATGGTATGGGAACTTTCGCTATCATTCAGCAATGCCCTATCGAAGTTGAAACGATTATTGAAGGGTTGGCCGCTTCAATGGCTTCAGTATTATGGGCTGCCGGCACCCGTTCTTATATGCGCGATTATTCCATTTTGATGATTCACAATCCATTTATTCGCGAAGAAGGCGAGACAAATCCCGACAATGAACAAACGATAAACGCATTCCAAAAACAAATTGAGACTATTTATCACAAACGTTTCGGATTGTCAAAAGCCAAAGTACGCGAGATCATGGATGGGCCAGAAGGATGTGATGGTACTTATTTTGATGCTAAATCCGCAGTTGAGGCCGGCATTATTTCTCCGGAATGTGTGTTAAAAACTTCTAAGCAGATTTGCAACAAAGTTAAAAATCAAATTGAAGGGGTGGTAGAAGCAAATGCGTTACAAAAAATAATGGCTTCTATCAATACCGAACTGGGCAATTTTAAACCACTTGACAATTCCAGTTCTATTCCTAATCAAAATCATATAGAAAATTCAAATTCACAAAAAATTATGAACGAAGAACAGAATTTTGCATTTGGTTCTGTATGTGCCCAGCTTGGTATGGATAAGGGTACTGAAGTTAATTCAGTCATTACTCGTATCAATGCCTTGATTGAAGCTGAGAAGAAAGTCAAAGAGATTCAAAACTCTTATGATACTTTGAAAATTCAAAAAGAAGGGCTGGATGCACAATTGACCAATGTACAAAACGAATTAGCGTCAGTAAAGAACGAATTGAAGGTTTATAAAGATGCAGAGCAAGCGCAGCGCAATGCAGCTATTGAACAATTTGTTGATGATGCTATTTCTGATGGAAAAATTGACGCAAGCGCAAAATCTAAATGGGTAGAAATGGCGCAAGGTAATTTTGAAATGGTTCAAGCTACTTTGAATTCAATTGCAAAACGTGATAAAATCTCTGCTCAAATCGCAAATGATCCTTCCAACATCGACAATGCAGCAACCGGTATGACCGATGCTGAAAAAGAGTTGGCTCAGAAAGTTGAAGCCGCAGTAGGCAAAGACTTCCAGTTTAAGAAACTTGACTAAAACAAGTAATAAGATATGGCAAGTTCAGTAAATTTTGCACAAAACACTTATGCCGGTGAGGTTTTAGAAGATTTGTTAACCTATACCGCCCAAGGAAATGATACTTATCAAGAAGGTTTGATTCATATTAAATCTGGCATTCAGCACAAATACACTATTCCATCTGTTCAGTTGGGTAAAATTATCCAAGATAATGTCCCAACTCCGACATCTACACAGGGGGCCGGTGCAGGAACAGCTGGAGGTTTGAACCAGTACACATTCACAGAACGTTATCTGGAACCCAAAGAGTTCATGGTATATCTGGAGTTCAATCCGCGCGATTATGAAAAGTATTGGAAATTCGCTCAGCCGGATGGTAATTTGGTGTTCCGCGAGCTTGATCCGAAGATTCAGGCAACTATGTTGCGTTTGCTGATGGATAAGAAGAATGAGTATATCGGTGAATCTATCTGGTGTTCAGCTAAAGGCGGTACATCTGCTGCTAAAATTACAGCTCCTTCAGGCGGTACAGAAATTGGTGGTGAAAATGCTGGCGGTCCGATGAAATATTTTGATGGTGTCATCAAGCGTATTTTGGCAAATACAGCTACAGATGCCAGTGCAGAAGAAAAGGCCGGTGGACAAGTTGTTATTGCAGGAACCACTGAGTTATCTACAGGCGAAAACGTAGAAGCCGCTTTCAACGCTATGTGGAAAAAATGTCCAAAGCAGATTCGTAAAAAAGCCGGTTTGGTCTTTATCTGTGGTTGGGATATTTGGGATTTGTATGACCAGTATCTGAGCGATAAACAGGTGAAGTATTCGGACAACACCAAGGTAAATGAATACCGTTTTAAGGGTAAGCGTATTGTGCCTATTGTGGGTATTCCCGAACATACCATTGTTCTTGGTGAATTTACTACTGGTATGAATTCTAACTTGTGGATGGGTGTAGATTACGCTAACGACACAGAAGTTGTGAAAGTAGAACGCTTACAGGCAAACAGCGAATTGTATTTCTTCCAGATGCGTATGAAAATGGATGTCAACATCGTTCGCCCTGCTGAGATTGTATGTTGGACTGCTTATACCAATACAGCAGGTTAAACCAAATTATATCACATGTATTTCTTGGGGAGTGGAGGTAGTGCTCCATTCCCCTTTTTAAATTTAAAAGTTATGGCAAGACGTAAAAATACAGAAACTCCTGAAGAAGTTCAGGCACAGGAAGTTGGTCAAGTTGCAGAACAAGCAGCCTCTGACATAACAACACAGAGTGAAGAGACCGCAACAGAAAAGCCGGATCAAACAATAGAAGAACCGACTAAGACAACAGAAGAGCCAACAGATACAACGAACCATCAATCAGACACTGCTCCTGATATATCTGTGGAAATTCCTGAAAATGTAAAAAAGATATTGGCATCCTATCCGAATTATCCCTGCCTATATATTGACGTAAAAGGTGGCGTGTACCCAGAACATACACAACCTAATTTGGTTTCAGATGCTATTCTTTATCAAAATCCGTATTATAAACAATAAACGATAACAAAATATGGCATTAGGTGGTGTTTTTATGAGCGATACTGATGGCAATATTGGCAGTAGCTCAACAACCTCAACTGAAAAAGTTACCGGATTGCTGTTTGATATTTCCAAACAAGAAAGTTTCTTTGATGAAGGCGCAGGACTTGCAGCTAAAGATAAATTGCAAGGCACAGTTATTGAGATTAACTCAATGGATGATTTAAAAGATTTGGGTATTACCCCATATAGTGCTGATAGCAATGTAGATTTGTTGTTTGGTATTCCGTATTATCATATCAAGCATTTCTTTGGTATTCAAGGTGATAGTGGCAGACTATTTATTATGTTTGCTGACTGTAGTACAGACTGGAGTGCAATCGACCAGATGCAGCGAGCAGCACATGGTATGATTAATCAGCTTGGTGTGTGGACCGAACAGTCTTTGTGGAAGCAAACCGATGAGATGGCAGAAACATACAGCATTGATTTGGTTACAGGATTACAATCTAAAGCAGCATCATTGGCAGATGAAAACGCTCCACTCTCTATCGTGCTTAGTGCAAACCCTGCCGTTATTGCAACTGCTGATGAACCTAAAAAACAAGTTGAGTTAAGCAAGATTCCATCTTGTATAATTGGCGCACGTTTTGTGACAGTTCTGTTAGGTCAAGGGCTTGATGCAGATGTTACAGCCATGCAGGTAGCCAACCCTAATGTGACACCAGTTGGTAATATTGGCGCAGCTTTGGGATGTTTGGCAAATGCTAATGTGCAAGAATCAATCGCTTGGGTTAATAAATTTAATTTGATTGGTTATTTCCCTGATATTGAAATGGGATTCGGTGACGCAACTGTTGCAGATGATAAACTGACCAGTTCATTAAAATATTCTTCACTGAATAAAATCCAGTTGGATGATTTGGATGACAAAGGATATGTCTTTTTGTGTAAATATTCCGGTTTAGAAAGCGGAGTGTATTTCTCGAAAGACCAAACTTGTTCGGATGGTGATTATCGTACCATTGCTCGTAACCGTACTATTCATAAGTCAAGACGTGCTGTTCGTAACGCATTGTTGCCTTATGTCAACTCACCATTGAAAGTTGATCCGAGTACAGGGTATTTATCTACTGCAAAAATTACCATGTTCCAGAATATTGTTTCTGATATTCTGACCACAATGCAGAATAATGAAGAAATTTCTGGATTCTCAGTAACAATTGACAAGAATCAAAATGTGTTGAAAAACGACACATTGATTATTAAATACTCGTTAGTTCCTGTAGGTGTAGCAGCGCGTATTGAAGTAGTTGAAGGTTTGGCATTAACTAACAAATAATCGACAAAATGGCTATAATTAATAATGTCGCGTATAGTTGGTCCATGATTCGTATTTCCATTCCTGCATTAGATGTGTCGGAAGATTCTACTATTATGCAGGGAGTATCGGAAATCAAATGGAACAAGACACGTAAAGTAGAAAACAATTATGGTATTGGTGGTAATCCTATTAATCGCGGTTTTGGAAACAAAACTTGTACAGCATCTATTGTTATGGATTACAATACTGTATCTCAACTTCGAGCATTGGCAGGTTCATTAATGGATTTGGGAGAATTTGACTTGATTATCTCATTTACCAATGCGTATGCCGGGGAAGATTGGACTGCCGAGACCGTCACTTTAAAAGGCTGTATTTTTAATGAAGATGGTTTTGAAAGTAAACAAGATGACACCAATATCACAAAAGAATTCCAATTGAATCCTTTTGATATTATTACCGGTGAAGGTACTAGTTCGTGGCTATAACTTCTAATATGGTGTGTTTTGAGAGGTGGGTAATATATCCACCTCTTTTTTTCTTATCAATTTAACATATAAAATACAGTCAACACAAAACTTCAATTACTATCAAACGCTATTCTTGATAAAACATTAATATTAAAGTTATGGAAAATATGAACGAAGATTATTTCTCTTCTGATAAGGTCCAGAGTGAGATTGAAAACAAGATTACAACATTGAAACAAAACGACCCTAAGTTGAAACGTATTTACCCCATTATGGTGCTTGGAGATGTAGAAGCCGGGGAAAAGCCGTATTATATTGGATATTTCAAGCAGCCGCCATTTCCGGCGTTTAGTAAATATTTGTCGCTTTCTCAAAAAGACCAGGCCGGTGCCATGCGTGAGTTGGCTAAAGATTGTTTTTTGGATGGAGACAAAGAGCTTATTAAAGATGAATCTTTGTTTCTGTATGGTCTAATGCCTCATCTGGCCCAATTGATTGAAATGCGACAGGGTAAAGTCGTAAATTTATCAAAAGCTGGGAAGTAAAAGACGATCAATATTTTAGACATCGTTTAATAATGATTCGCCATTATTTTCCCGGCGTAAATTTAGATGAATTAGATGATGAAAGTTTTGCTATGCTCTCGGAAGAAGCTTATTGGCTGCATAGCAAAATGTTAATTACCCAGCAAGCTAATGCTTTGGGAATGCTTGCATAAAATTTCTTCTCTTTCCGTTTTTAGCCCTTTATCCAGTTAAGGATAAGGGGCTTTTTCAATCTTTAGACTAATCAAAAGGCTATTCTTTAAAAATAAATTTTTAAAAGGATGGCAGAAAATTATGTAGTTAATTATCAAATAAATGTTAATTCTGACCCAGCTTTAGAGTCTATCAGAAAGTTTCAAGAGGCAACCGCACAAATGGAAGCACTCTCCAGGCGTTTTGATACGATTACTAAAGGTATCGGCAGGGTTAATTCTGCATTGGCTTCATTGAATAAGGGGCGAGTGGAAATTAGGCTTGATACTTCTCGTGCAGAGGCAGGTTTAAGACGTGTGTTAAATCTATTATCGCAAGTAAAAGCACAAGCACAAACCACCATGTCTAATAACCGGGTACAGGTTGGGCGTGGCGCAACAACTATTGGTGGAACCTCTACATTAAACACCAGGAGTGCAGCAGTAGATTTGACTAATTTGGCGAAAAAAATAAAGAGTACACAGGCTTCTATTGATAATATCAATAAACGATATATTCATCCGAAAGCCAATACTAAAACCGCTATTAATAGTCTTGATGCTTTAATCCGTAAGATACAGCAAGTAAAATCTCAAAGTAATATTACCATAACCGCTACCGCTTCTGGAGCTTCCAGAACAGTTAATCCAACCGCTGTTCCTGCCGGTACAAGTTCTAGAACGTCCCGTACAAGTGGTGGTGCCGGTCATAGCACTTATTTATACCCTTCGACTCGTCAAGTGTTAGGTCCAACGTATGCAAATACTGGTGCTAATGTAGCCGGTGAGATGATTAAGGGAATGGGTATTGCGTATGGATTGAGTTCATTGTTTACTGGAGTAACCAGTGTGTTTAGAGATGCCTCAGATTATAACAATATAGCGCAGACCACACGCAATATTTTGGCAACTCACGATCATGGCGTTGGTTTTGATGCCAGATTTAACGAGATGAATAATTTGATGCGTCAAGTAGGTGTTGAAACCAAATATACTGCACCACAAGTTGCTGAAGCAGGAAAATTTTTAGCAATGGCTGGTATGAATGTAGATCAAATCAAGCATTCTATTCGTCCTATTGCCGATATTGCTTTGGTTGGTGATACTGATTTAGGTGAGACTGCCGATGTTGTAACCAACATTATGACTGCTTATGAAATTCCAGCCAATCGAATGAATAATGCAGCTGATGTTTTAACTATGACGTTTACCAAAACCAATACTACATTGATGGAATTGGCAGAATCCTTTAAATATGCAGGTACTATTGCTCATCAGGCCGGATTGTCTTTTGAAACTTCATCCGCAGCGTTTGGTGTGCTTGGAGATGCTGGTATCAAAGGATCACATGCCGGTACCACTTTGCGTATGATGATTAACAACATGATGAACCCCACCAAGAAGCAATCTGCTGCTTGGGAGGCAATGGGTATTAAAACTAAAGACGAATATGGAAATTTGCGCAATTTTGCTGATATTCTTTCAGATTTGAATGAAGCTAGCAAACGAATGAGTAACGGAGACTTTACCACTTTGGTTGGACAAATGTTCCGTATTACAGCTGCCCCAGGTGCTTTAGCTTTGATAAGTCATGTGGATAAACTCAAAGACGTTGTAGATAAGAATTATTCTTCAATGGGATTGTCTTCTGATTTAGCAGGTGAAAAAAAGAATACTATACAAGGATTATGGTATCAAATGACTTCTGCTTTTACAGAGACGGGAATGCAAGGGTTTGAGCAGATGCAGGGAGTAATTAGAGATTTCTTGCAGCGTATGATTCAACTTATGCAATCGCCAGATTTTGCTACCGCATTAAAAGACATGTTGGATGTGTTTGTCCGAGTGGTTGACTCAATTGTTGGAGCTTTTAAAAATATTATAGGAATATGGAATTTGTTGCCACAATGGGCTAAAGATGGTTTGGTTGGATTTGTAAAGCTACAAATGCACTTAGGCATAATTTCTAGTATTTTACAAAGCATTATGAGTACCTTTATTATGATTAGAGGTATATTATTTGGTAGCTGGTTGGTAGGTATTAGCAAATATGTATCAACATTAAGCAAGGCTGTACAATATGTAACTCAATTATATGCTTTTAGTCGATTTGCCGGATTAGGACGAATGGCCTCAATCGGCCAGGCTGTAGGACGTGGTATTTTTAGTAGTACAGGTTTATTAGGGGCTGGTGCAGGCGTATCTACTGCTGCTCAAACAATTGCCGCAGGCGGTGCAACAGGCGGTACCACCTTAGTTGGTGTATTAGGTTCTATCGGATCGTTCTTGTTAACTAATCCAATTGGTTGGGGGGTAATGGCCGCAAGTGCTATTGGATATATTGGTTATCAAGTGTATCAAACCTATAAAATTACAGAAGCTGCCAGATTAGCGAATGAAGCTTGGGGAGAAAGCTATAGACAATTAGGTTTAGATAAATTGAATTTAACTGACCCTGATGCTCTAATGATTGGCAATATGCGAGCGTTTAATAATGAGTTGTTGACTCAAAATGAACGTATTGCTCAATCTGCTGAATTATGGCATCGTTATTGGATAGAAAAAAATGGCCCACAACCTCAACAGGAAGACCAAACCAAATATATTGAAACCTCTGAAGGTAAAGTATGGAAACAACAGTTACAAGCTGCCGATGCTTGGTTTGGTGTACATAGAGCCTTTATGCCTTTGGTGAATAGTTTAGGTGGACAATTCACTAGTAACCGTACTGTGTTTGCAGATGGCACATCTTCATTGTCAAATTATTTACAATTAAATGGCCGTTCTATCTCAATTGCGTCTGGTGGACAATTAAATGAAAACGCAGCAGTGCAATTAATCTTAGCACAAATGGGTGCAGATCCTAATAATAAACAGCGTATTGCGTTAGAAAAATATCTTCAAACAGCTTTAACGTCTGCACATAGTTATCAAGATTATCTTAATATTTTGTCGGGTGCCCGTAAAAATTATATGCCTTCTACTTTTAATTCCAAATGGAATAATATTAGTAGTGAGACAGCGGAAGAGATGACTTTGAAAGACATTCAATCATCACAAGCGTATGTTTTGGCTCTTAGACAAAATATGGAACAGGTGTTTAATGAATGGAAGGCTTTCTCTCAGATACTTGCGGATGCAGACGCTGGAAGGGACATAGCACCAATTAGATTGCAACAAATTTTACAAGAGCGATTTGGACTTTTGTTTGATACCGCACATGGTTTGTTTGGTACAAATAGTTGGTTGGCATATATGCAAGATATAGTAGATAATCCTACTAAATATAAATTTGATTCTGTAAAAGAAGCAACTGGATATATTACTAATACATTTGACCAATTAATTTCATGGTATAATTTATTAGACTCACGATATAAACCATTATTTGCTTCATTTTTAAATCGTTCTGCATATAGCAGTGTGCTTCCAATGGGATATAATTTACCTGATGGTGGTGTAGATGGAGGCAAAAAGATAGGCGATCAAATGACTGTTAATGGAGTTACCTATACATGGAGTCAATTAGCTCCAGAATTAACTCCACATTGGAGAGATAAAGAGGGACGCATTTATACTCCTATGGATGCAAAAAATACCTTCAAGTGGACTCCAACTACAACCAACAATGATTTGTCTACTAATTTACATAATGGTTCTGACCAATCTCGTTATCGTAGCCATTATGACAATACTACAGCGGCCCCTAAACAGGTGATTGTACGTATTGAAAACCTTATGCGCGTGGACCATCAAACAATTGATATGACAGATGATAAGCAAGTGGCAGCTATTAATAATATTAAGCAAGAATTGGCCACAGCTTTGTTAGATGTAGTTCAAGATTTTAATGCAAATATGGCGTAAACAATTATGAGTTTTATAAGTTCTGCATTTTCTAATTTAACGATGAATACGTACAAAGGGCTGGCCAATACTGGAGTTAACGCAGTCTTTTCTACGGCAAACTATAGAAAAAGAGATGGAAAATTGAAATTTTATTCCCCTCGTGGATATGAAAGTGTGTTTGTGTATGCAGCTAAACGTACTATGATGCAAATGACATTTGCAACTATCAATGATCTTTATCCTAAATATTTAAGGCAGTTGGATCAAAAAAATACTGCCGCAGCTTATCAAGCCAATCAGGGAAAAGAATTACAAACAATCATTAAAGATGGGCAAAATGCTGATGCAGACACTTTCAATAAGCAAGGGGTTGTATTAAAATATCAAGGAAAACCAGCCAACGAGGGGTTGTTGTTATGGATTAAAAACGAAAGTGGACAAGCACAATCCGTGACCTTTAATACATATTGGGATAAAATTAAAGGGTTAAGCAATGAAGCAGCATCCGCTTCTTTGCTTAATTCATCTACAGAAGTAAAGGTGCCGGGAGACCCCGTGTTCTTAGATTTAGGAGCTATTGTACAAGCACAAAGTTCTAATAATTTGGTATTAACCAAAGTACAAGGACGTGACTATTCTCGTAAAGAATTAATTTCTGGCGGTGATGTCAATTTTACTGTAACAGGAAAAATTGTGAGCAATTACCCAGATGTATATCCTTATGCGGAAGTATCTAAATTCATTACGTTAATGCAACATAAAGGAGTTATTCAGGTATGTAATCTGTTATTTCAACAGTTTAACGTGACCCAGATCTTAATAAAGGATTTTCAAATGGGTCAAAATGAAGGTTTTAAAAATGTACAACCTTATAGTTTTACTTGTGTAGCTGTTGAACCTGATGATGCTGTTACAGTAGTTGAAGATACTATTAACGCTACTAATTTGGAAATTGCTCAAATGCAGAAAAAGGGTTGGGCAAAAGTATTGTTAGACAATGTTAAAAAAGCAGCTGCTTCACAGGCTGCACAAATGTTGGAATCACTTACTTCTAATGTAATTTAGTTAATATGAAAAGTTCGACTCCGGTAGTATATCCAGATGGATTAGATATATTGGTTTGCAAAATACTGATTTGGGAACCAGCCAATAAAAACACAATTGATACAGATGACCCATCTGAAGATAAGTGTTTGGTTATTAGAGAGTGCGCAAGTATTGAGATAGAAGAATCATATAAAAAGCTAATAGGAACAGCATTGGTTAAATTTCCAAAAGGAACTATCATCAAGCGCACACAAACCGCAGAAGATTTAGAAAAGAATGGAGCCTCTATTGTTTATACAGAACGTTTAAATGACGGAACAATTACAGAGGCCCGTTCCGGATCTTCTTTAGCCCAACCTTCAGATTTTAAAGTTGGCCAACGTATTCGGATTTATTTAGGGTATTACCATGATAAGGGGCAGGTGTTTGCTAACGCTGAAGAACGCAGAAAGGTTATGGAAGAAGAGGCGTTAAATCATACCGCTAATTTTGATGGTTATATTGTAAAATGCAGTGTGTCCACACCCTTAGAAATCAAATGTGAAAATATAGCCAGTAATTTAAAAAGGAAGACATGTCCAAATGTGATTATTAATAAGGCTACAGTTGTAGATTTGTTAAAATCAGATGGCAAATATAAATTATTGGATGGCACTGGGTTAGAAATTCATCCAGATACGCTTAAAGAACAAACCGATATAGGGAAAATCAAGTTAAGTGATGATTTAACTGTTGCTGATGTTTTAACAGAATGGAGTAAGTATGGATTATATTGTTTTATATGTTACGAAGATAATAAGCCATATATTAAAGTAGGTATGCCATATTCTAAAAAAAAGACAATGGCTATAGCTAATAGCAATGAACCAGCTAACGGCACACTTATTCAATTCGATTATCATGTAGCGACTGACAATCTCACTTTAATGAATGTAGACCCTGCATATTTAGCGGTTTCAGCAGAGGGATTTAAGATGGAAGGAGACAAACAAATCAAATATAGTGTTACTATTCGTTTGAACCCTCAATGGACCGGCACAAGCGATACAGAGCATAAAAAATTTCAATTGTTGAATGAAACCAAATTGAGCAGAAAAGCAATGAAGATGGGCGCAGTCAGCAAATCAAAATCTAGTGATAAGGTTGATTTAAGTCAATACCACATTATACCTTATATATCCAGAAAAATTGATATTTCGGAAGACGAATTGGTAGAAGAAGCAGAAGAGTATTTTGAAAATTATAACCGTAATGGCGTTGAAGGCACTTTAACCATATTCGGAGATTTACATATCCGATCTGCTGCAAAAGTTGAATTGTTAAGTTTACGAAACCCAGAAAAGAACGGTTGGTATCGCGTAGAAGAAGTGAACACTCAATTTGGAGTCAATGGTTTTCGACAAACTTTAAAACTACCTTATTGTATCGCAAAACCCGAACAAGATTAAAAACGTATGAGTATGAAAAAGGATATAAGCAATTTAAATGCAAACGAAACCATTTATGAAGCAATCAGGCAAATTGCATTACATAAACTGGTCAATCCACATACTAATGTGATTAAAAACACTTCTAAAATTTCTGGATTTGTAGTTAAAGTACATACAGATGCCAGCGATGAGTTATGTGGTACAGTAGATGTGCAGGAATATTTATCAGATTTGTCTGAAAAACAATATTTAGACAATGGTTTACCAGTAGGTTTGCATGAAGGAGTATATCTTTCGGCTATTCAAAATAATGAAAACGGATTAGTGATTATTCCTTATTTGTATTCAGATGTGGTCATTACTACGGACCCTGATACATTACGTGAATATGTGATTCAATATTCTCACGCAGATACAGTACAGATTGATGCTCATAATCAGGTTACAATCGGTGCTACTGAAACAAAAGAATGGGAAGACTCTGAAGATGGCCCAGATGTCCATGAGCTTGAAAAAACTGGTGTATATGCACATACTGTTTATACCCCCAAGTCTGCATTGACGGAAGTTGCAAAAGGCGAAAGCGATGCAGACAAGAGCAGTATAGAAGTTACTGCTGACCAAATATTATCAAAACATGATAAGACCGAGCTATTATTGGATGCACAACAGTTATTAGCAAAGTATGACGCAAAAGAAATTATTATTAAAAGCGATGGCGTGTATTTAGGTAGTGGAAATGCCAAAGAGCCTGCTGTGTTGGGCAATCAATTGGCTACACTGTTAATAGATTGGTTAAGTGCATTGTCACAAATGATGACTCCCACTATGATGGGACCTCAACCGCCGGCCAATGTAGCTCAATTTATTTCTTTGCAAGCAAAGGTGCAATCATATAAAGCTGCTACATCCGGTATCTTATCAAAAACTGTAAAAGTTGCAGAATAATATGGCGCAATTAAATGAAGGTATCGCTAATATCCCTAAAGGCAGTGCTTTAGAAGGTATGTATAATCGTTTGGTAGCAGGTCTGGAGGAAGCTTCTAAAGAAACTCTTCCAGACCTGACCGGACCGGATTATGTACATGTGTCAGAAGACGGAAGCGGTTTATTACAACTCGATAAAGCTGTTTTTCCCATTACTTTTGAAACTAGCATTGTTGATGAGGCTAAAATTAACGCTACTATTAAAGAGCATGAAGACATTACCCGTAAAAACGCCGCTTATTTATTTGCCAACGCTACAGTGACTAGCTTAGGAGTTGGAGATAGTGGTGGAATTAGCGGTGCCGTTTCATTAAACGGTGACTCCATGTTGGGCAAATTAAATACTTTGTATGGATTTTCATCCGGAGCTAATGGAATTAAAATCTTAGATGTTTATCAGACTACAGAAGAAGATCCGGCTGCCAGAAAAAGCATAGTCAGCATAGATGGTGAATTACACCTTAATGCACATGGTTTATATATTAATGGCTATAATGTTATTAGCTATGACAATGATATTTTATCACTTGATGCCAGCAATATTGCTTTAAATGGTGACGTAACTTGTTCTGGAGTGATCCGTTTAGGTGATTTGACTATTTCTAAAGATGGTATCAATTATAACGGTCTGGAGTTCTATCATTCCGGAAATGCAAATAGAAAAGAAGTAGATTGGACAATGCGTAATAGCCATGTATATGGCACATTTACAGTAGAAAATTCCAGCACTTTTAAATCAACTATTTCCGCATTAAATGGTGTGACTTTAGGTTATAACAATACAGGTGTATTTGCCATTACTAAAGCCAAATTAGCACAACTTATCGGAGACCTTAATATTATTACAGGCGGCGTACAATTTGATGGGAATTATATTATTCATGTTAAAAATGACAATGTGATTTCTTTTTCTGCTGCAAATAAGATTTTGAATTTGGGAGATGACGGAACACAAAAAATCACCTTACAATCAGGATTATATGATGATGATGGCGAATATGAACTCATCTCTAAATTCGGATCCGCTTATTTCCCAGAATCATTTAAAGCTGGTCATGGATTAGGTAACACACTAATGACCACCTATAAAGTATCTACTGAAAATTCCGGCGTGGTTTTTCATCGTTATTTGAAATTTGTAGATACAGGAGGACCTGGATTTTATAGCGATGGTGAATTAGTTATTTTTGAAGGACCATTCCGATATAACGATACCAGTGAAGCCAGTACAGTACAATTAACTGAAAGATATAATACTTCGTTTGGATATAAGGTTTCGACTAGTTTATATGCGCCGGCCAATCGTGTATCTGCCAGCTTGATGTTTGCCACAGATGCAGATTTTTACGTTTTTGACAAACCGTTAGAAGGAAAAACATCTCTTGGAATTTCCGGTAGCAAAACCCGTATCTTGGAGAATACGCTATTCTTTAATGACAATATTTATTGGTTAGCTATCAGTGATGGTGTAAAACATTATGGCCACGCTTATTTTGTAGATGATATAGGCTCCGTTACTTTTTCTGCTGGCTTTGCCGGCAGTGGGTGGAAAATCTATAAAAATGGATTAACCGGAAATATTTGTGCAACATTTGATGAAGTAACCGTGCGTAAAAAAATGCGCATATACGAATTAGAAGTTCAAAAAAATTCTGCTACAAATGGCTCTATGTGGGTTAGCGATTCTTGTAGTGGAGATATTGTAGAAGAAATATTATAATGGCAGTATATTCATATCGAAAATTTAAAGTCAGTATTAGTGAAGATTCTAAAAAAACACAAGGGTTACATGTAGGAGATATTGTACGTAGGCAGTATTTCGATTCTCCTAATCTTATTTATTCGCTCATGTGTGTATTAGAAACCGGAACAGATACTGTTACTGTAATTGAAAATGGAGAATCTGTGCAAAAAGAACGTCCGTGGTTTATTGGAGCATTGCTGGAAGGCGATGCCCCAATGTCCGGAGAATTGTTAGATTTTGTACGTGTTACTAATTTATGGGATGCCAACCGATTGGGAGCCATTTATATGACCGCCAGCGATGAACAGTCACCATATATAGATGTTATAGACGGTATTCCTGTTGAACAGAGTTTATGCTATCCATCTAGTATTAACAATGTGTCGTGGACTGATTATTTTTCCCAATATACAATAGTCGGTCGTGCGTATGTGACAGCGACTTATCAAAAAAGTTATCTGGACAATTACCGAATATGCTCATTTGTACGTAATTCGGTTACAGCCAACACCGGTACTTTTATCGGTTTGCAACAACACATTGAAAAAACTTTGGGCAATCCAGACCGTGTATTGATTTCCTATAAAATAAAGTCCAGCCGCACATTAAACAATATTATCGCTTCGTTGGGATATACAGACGGTTCCAGAATAGACGGTACTTTAAATGTTACCTCAACAACCGAATGGACTTATCAACTTCATGCTATTACTGTAGATTTTTCAGACCGCTATCAACGTATGTTTTCTTTGAACGTGAACGATAATCTATCTGAAGGAGATACAGTGGAAATTTCTGATTTGAATATTGTATTGTTGTCCTCTGTCGCCAATTTTGCCGGAGGTTTAAAGATGCGTTTAGGAAAGCTTAACGGTATCAACGATCCGGTTTTCGGCACGTTGGATAATTATGGAGCCTATATGCAACGTTTGTACGCCACCCAGCAAGTCAACATTTCCGGTACGTTAACAGCCGGTGACGAGAACGGGTTCGGATGTACATTCTATGCCGGAAAGATACATAAAAACGTGGTTATAAATAGTGTTGCGTGCGACTTTGATTCTGCAACCAGTATTGTCGCTACTAGTGATAATCCTGTCGGCGTGGGTGAAGTATATAGTTCAGACCGTACCATTATATTAAATGCCCAGACAAATGCCTGGATGTTAGGAAAATTAGGTAAACAATATTGTTTTTCTTTTTGGTTGAAAACAGATACCGATTGCGATATTCTAATCTCACAAAACGGATATTCCATCCGTACTATTATTGTGGAAGGAAACGGGATATGGCAACGCTATTCTGTGGCTTTTACCATACAAGACCCCAATCAAGATGTGCCTCTACAAATGTCTTTGCAACAGTCTGAAGGCACTATTTATTTTACCGCACCGCAAATTGAAAAAGGCAAATACGCCACCCAATACCAACCAACTGATGATGTGTTGTCATACGTAGAAGATTATGGAGCCTGGTTTAACAAAGGGGGCATCGGTGGAACTATTCAGAATCCATTACTTAAACTGAATGATGACGGCTCCATCTCCAGTAGAGACAATTCGTTTATTATTAATAATGACGGGACAGGACAGTTTGCCAATGGACGGTTTAAATGGACAAAAGATAAAATATTATTACAAGATGTCACAATCAAGTGGGAGGATTTGGATGAAACTACCCAAGAGGCTATTAAACCAAAATCAATCAGGATTCTTGGACCTACCGTATTTGTGCAAGAAAATGACACTTATGCCCCCACCAGTATTACTCTTCAGATAAGCGAAACCAATTTTGTGTCCACATCAAGTGGTAGAAAATGGTATTACCTCTCTTCTTCAGGGGATTATGTATTGTTAGAAGGTGAGAACGGACGCACTTTAACAATTTTACCTACAGCAAGTTATTGGCAGGAAAAAACAATATTAACTATAAAATGTGTTGTTACAATAAACTCTTCAGAATACTCAGATACTATTACTATACAAAAAACAAAAAATGGTGAAAACGTATATAGCGTGTTGATAACTGCTTCGCGTGGCACTATTTTAAAGGACGGTGTTGAAGAAACCACATTGACAGCCAGCGTATATTATGGCAATGAAGAGGTGACAAATTTAATTCCTGACAATATGTTTAGTTGGGTAAAGGAAAGTGGCAACAGTGAAAGCGACACAGAATTTGCCCAGCAACATGAGGGGTACGGAAGAAATTTAACCGTCCGATTAACCGATTTGATTAATACAGCCAAATTTGGCTGTAAAGTTGCTAAAGATTAATCATTGTTTATTATGGGATTATTAAATTTAAACAAAAAGACCGGCGATACATTTACAGCCGCAGAAGTTAATCAGATTGGAGCAGCTATCGACCAAAATACTAATGATATTGCAGAATTGCGCAGTAGCATGATGTATTGGTTTGTTGATTACGATGAAGGCAACAATACTGCATTAGCTGTTGGTGGAAATATGGAAGTTCGCCAGAATTATTTTGATATGTGTGGCCGTATCATTGTTAATCGAAATGGTTATGCTGCTAGGCTTAATGCCACAGACAGTAACTATTTTGAAGACGGTACAGCTGCAAAACATGATGGTAGTTATGGACAAACAATGGCATACAGACCACCTTTGTATGGCAAAGTAGTTCGTTTGTCATCTACTGTTGTACGAGTTTATAAAAGCCCAACCCCTATGCAGGGATTTACTTTATTGTATGATACTATTGTTGAGGGGGCGTTTTTGGGTTCTGTAGAAACTATTGGTGGGAAAATCTGTTTAATGAGTTTGGCCAATACTTTACCTAAAGACAGTATTAGTATGTCAACAGCCTGGGGATATGCACAAAATTATGGAACAGATTGGGGGCTTATGAATTGGACCGCTTGGAATGCTGACAATCTACTTGCACATGATTTTTGTAAAAATCGTAATGTACGCCCCACTTTAGGCTCTGGTATTATTGGAGGCACCAATTCAGGGTCAGCATCAGGTGTAGCTTATACAATTCCGTCTGGATGTACTTTGTCTTTAGGTAATGCAAGCGGTAAAGTTTCGGTTACTGCGCCTGATACTTCTGAACAATTCTCGGAAGTTTCTTTATTTGGTAAAGAGTCAGCTTGGGGCAAAAAGTGGCAATTTATTGCCGGAAATATCCATAATGGCAGCACCATTTATATTTGGGATGATAATAAAGTAGTGAATGGCAACCCTCCATCTGGAGTTAATTATCGTACTGCCTATTTTAATAATGAAGCTGCAAACAACTGGAAAGGTGTATTAAAAATGGCTTTTGGTGAAAAAGCAGATTTGTTACCAACCGCCTATCAAAGTAGTCGTAATGAAACTTTAAATTATGCGGCTTCGTGGTATTTGAATGGTGCTGGTGAAATTCTGCTCGGTGGTGGGGTCGCGCTCAACGGCTCGTCTTGCGCCCCCGGTTTCGTGTCCGCGAGTAACGTGTTCGGCGACTCGTATTGGACCCTCGTGCCTCGGCTCTCCTACTACGGTAAGTTGAATTTTGTTAATGGAAAAGAATTAGTAGCTGCTGCTGGCTAAATTTCCAAACTCTTTTTATTAGGGAATACTAATCTTGTATAGTGAATAAGTAAATTATGGTGGTGAGGTTTCTAAAAACCTTCTGCACGGTGGTGGGAACGCGAACAACGGCTCGAATTGCGCCCCCGGTTACGTGAACGCGAATAACGTGTTCGGCAACTCGAATTGGAACATCGTGCCTCAGCTAACCTTTATGGCCTACAAGCTAAAATATTTCTGTTTGAAGGAACCTCACACCATTTCTGAGTAACGAAATACTTACTTGGAGAAGATGTCTAACAGTGTACAATGGTATGGTAGGATTTGTTAATCCGAAGTAGCTGTATGCGGCTTAAAGGAGACTTTAAGTATTAAAAACAATTAAAATTGTGAAAAAAGAAGGTCATGTGATGTGCCGAATTCATTCGGTGAAAAATCTCAAAAAAGCGGTGCATAAATCGCAATTAGGTAAAAAGAAGAAATACGGTTGTATTAAATACAATAAACACCGTAAAGAAAATTTTTTGGCATTAAAAGAAATGTTAGTGAACGGAACTTTTCATACAAGTCCGTATAAAACATTTACCATTCGTGCAGATCAGGGCAAATTGCGCGATATTTCTAAATTGCCTTATTTTCCTGATCGTATTGTGCATCACGCAATCGTTAACGTTATCGAGCCTAGACGTGTACGTAGTTTCATACGTGATACATTTTGTTGTATTAAAGGGCGTGGTTTGATGGACGGTACCAACCGATTGCAAAGAGCTTTGAGGCGGTACCCTGATGCAACTAAATTTTGTTTAAAAATTGATTTAAAGAAGTTCTTTCCGTCTGTAACTCCGGCAATTATGAGTCGTGAATTCCATAGATTGTATAAGGACAAAGCGTTTTTAGCACTCATGGATGACATTATTTTTAGTACGCCAAAAGGATTACCGATCGGCTCTTTAACTAGTCAATTAATGAGCAATGTTTATTTATCTCCATTAGACCATTATGTCAAAGATCAATTAGGTGTAAAATTTTATTACAGATATTGTGATGATATAGTGGTACTTAGCGACCATAAGGGGTATTTGAAATGGATTCTACGTGAGATTAAAAAATTTGCATCAGAACGTTTAAATTTAGTTGTAAAAGACACTGTACAACTTTTTGAAGTTGAAAAAGTCGGCATAGATTTTTTAGGTTATCGCTTTTATCATAAACACAGATTATTGCGTAAATCTATCAAAAAACAATTTTGCCGATACATGAAGCGAGCGATGACCCCTCAACGTAAACAAGAGGTGTTAGCTGCATATAAAGGATGGTGTCAACATGGTAATTGTCGTCGTTTATGGTTTTTACAAACCGGTCTTAAAACATACCAATTGCCATCTCAATTACAATCACCTAAGCCTACACAAACTACAACTCAATGTCAATCAACATCAGCTTCATCTCGCGCTATCAAGCGTAGACGTGCTTACTTTGCACGTTTAGATGAATGTGAAGACATAATGATTTCGGCGATTAATCACGCTCGACTTAGTTATTATACTGATATTGTTTAATTGTTTTAGTATGAACGAAGTAGAATTGTATCGGGCTTATACTCCAGCACCTTTGTATGCAGATTTAGGACAGGGGTTAATCAAGGTGTATTTTAATGAGCAATCAAAAGAAGTAACTGTGCCTTTAATGGATGAAGACGCAGAGCCTCAGCAAGCTACAGAATATACAGCTTGGCATGTAGATGTAACCCCAGATTATAGTCATATTATCTCCAGCATTGTACGCAGTAAATATTCGCAAGACGATGTAGAAGCTATTTTATGTAATCATGTTGAAGGTCGTATTGAGGATGAATATGATGATTTGGTAGCTTGGAGATCTATGGCCCGTAATGTGGCTTCGCAAGTAATGAAGGCATTGGGAAAAGTCGTATAAATAGCAACACTCCTGTTCGAGAAAGCCTATTCTTAATTAAAAAATTGAGAATATGGCAGATTTATTAGCACAAGGATATATAACAATTGCGGTGGTAAACGATGGGTACAGCCTATCGCTTACCACCTCTTCTGTATCTATACCTGCCAATCACGATGGTTCTGACCCAGATTTGAGTTGTGCTTATACCAATGTGTCATTGTCTAAAGGCAATGTAAGCCAACCCATTGAAATAATTAATGTCATTCCCAGCACTAATGGTATTCAATATACTTATGTGCCTGCTGGTCCATATAATTGGAAAGTTTCTATTATTGGATTAGCTTCTGATATTACTTCTGGGTATTTGGATATTATTGTGCGTACACCCGATGGGTATCAAACATCAGCAAGATTTAATTTTTCTGTTGTTCGTAATACTACCAGTCTTGATTGGATTGAAGAATGGAACGGTACGCACACCCAGATTGGCTCTAACTATGTTATTACTCCCAAATTATTTGCTGGACATAAGACTAGTGAAGGTAAAATTACAGGTATTTATTTAGGAAAACTCAAAGGATTTATCGGTGAAGTTTTTCCATTTACATTGTCGGATGCTGAAGAAGGTTTGTACGGTTATCGAGACAACAAAATAGTATTTTACATCGACAATAATGGAGCCAGGATTGGAGGGTGGGATATTACCCCAGATTCTATCCAGTGTCTTGATGGTACTTTAACCATTAAGTCTGAAGGTGCTATTTCTTCGCAAAGTGACGGAATAGAACATTGGGCTTTGAAAAAAGACGGAAGTGCCTCGTTTGCCAATGGAAAGGTAACGATGGACGCAAAAGGCAATGCGTCTTTTGACGGACATATTATTGCACGTTCTGGAGAATTAGCTGGTTGGACTATCGGTGAACAAAGTATTTATAAAGTAGGTGTAGCCATCAATTCTTCCAGACGATTTATTGCTGCCGCAAATGTCATAACTTCAGAATTAGAAGGTGATCAGTTTGATTGGGTAAAACAATATGGCGGTGCTGCAATGTATTATATCAGTAACGCCGATTATGGGTTTATCGGATATAAAGGAGATAAACTTATGTTTTCAGCCGGTTCTAAAAATTATATTGCCGGATGGAGTTTTGATGAATCTGCTTTTTGGCTTGGCACCAAGAATAATAATATGGGGCAATTTACCAAAGACGCTTCCAGTATTACGATTGGTACTAATGGTATTCGCGGCTATAAATTTTATTTGGATAAAAATGGTGCCGGTGCGTTGGCCGGAGGCAATATTGTATGGGACGAAACTGGTAAAGTCACATTTTCTAAAGATGTTACGCTTCAATGGAGTGTTGGAATTGAAAATGCGCAAGAGTTGGCAAAACAAGCCACAGAAGCAGCTAAAGAAGCACAAGAAGCAGCTAAAGTAGCTGGTGATAAATACGGTCAATTAATTGGCACTTATTTAACCTATATTGATCAAAATGGTATATATACCGGCACTTTAGCAGCTGACCAGATTATTTCCGGTACAATTTCTACGGCCAATATTAAACAAGTAAATAATAGATGGTTCTTAAACCAAGATGGGTCCGGGGCATTAGCTAACGGTAACATTTCTTGGGACCAAGATGGCAATGTGCAATTTTCCAATGATGTTATATTAGCTTGGAAAGATGTGTTAGAAGTGGGCAGTTATACTGTATCAATGACAACCCCATCTGTAGTATGCACAACTGATAATGACGGGAATAATCCAGATTTATCAAATGCTTATACAACTATTTCTGTATGGTCTGGTAAAACTCCAGCTAAGTTTACGATTTTAAATGTATTTCCCAGTGCAGATGGCATTAAATATTCGTATGAAAATGCCGGTGATTATTCATGGAGAGTAGCATTAACTAATGTTGCAGCTAATGTTCAGTCTGGCTTTCTGACTATTGTTATTAAAACGCAAGATAATTTTGAAATGTCAGTGCGCTTTAGCTTTGCAATGGTAAGAAACCCTAAAGAACTAGCCTTTTTAGATGAATGGGAAGGGTCATACACTCAAATAGGATCTAATTATGTAGTTACCCCTCGTATTTTTGCTGGTATGAAAACTTCTGCCGGCAAATTGACCGGTGTGTATTTAGGTAAACTGAGTGGATATTTAGGTCAAACTCTTCCATTTACTTTAAGTGAAGCGGAGGCAGGTATCTATGGCTATAAAGATAGTACCATTATATTCTCTATAGATAATCAAGGGGCTTTGATTGCCGGTTGGAAATTTGATTCTGAATCTTTGTATTTAGGCAACAAAAACAATACATCAGGACAATTCACGAATGCGTCTGGATCTATTACGATTGGAACAAAAGGAATCCGTGGTTTCAAATGGGGACTTAATTCCGATGGGTCGGGATCGTTAGCAGGAGGTAATATTAAATGGGATGCTGCCGGCAATGTTACTTTTGGTGCCAGTGTGATTCTCAATTGGACCAATGCCGCTCAGGAAGCAGCTGATGCAGCCAAAGATGAGGCTATTGATGAGGCACAAAAAGCAGCCGAGGCAGCTGAAGCAGCCGCTAAAGAACTTGCGTCTGCAATGGCATTTGGGAAAATGTTGTATCGCGACCCTACATTTATAGAAGGAAGTAATGGCATTAGTGTATATAATAATAGCAGCAATGGCACAGTTACAATCACTCGTACCAGTAGCTCAACTGTTCCTAATGATAGCGGAAAAATGTTGACTATTAAAAATACTGGTACAGCTTCGCCTAACTGTGGAGGTTTTACATTTGTAACAACCTGTGGGTATAGAAAGATTTTTATTACAAGGATTATCGCTAAGATTCCTGTAGGTAGAGATATTACTTTTCATACTAACAGTATGGGAACTGGAGGCACACAAAAATGGCTCACTCCAACTAAGGGTACTGGTGATTGGCAAGAATATATTTGTAAGGTGTATTGTGGTACATCCAACTTTTCATCAACCCATTTTTTTGCAATTACCGGTGCTTATAATGTTACCTGGTATTTAGCGTATGCCACCGTGTTTGACGTAACAACATCAGAGCGTTACACAACTACTATTGATGCAAATGGTATATACACAGCAACACTCAATGCTAATCAGATTACAGCAGGTACAATTGATGCTGACCGCATTGGTGCAAAAAGCATTACAGCAGATAAGATTGCCGCTAATACCATTACATCTGCTCAGATTAATGGTGACAGTATTAAAGCTAACATTATTAACACCAACTATATAAATGGTTTAAGTTGTACATTTACTAAAGGTACAATTGGCGGCTGGACTATTGGAGCAAACAGTATTACAAAAAACAGCGTATCGCTAGGTAGTGATGGGACAATAAGTAATGGCTCATATTGGTCTTTGAAAAATGATGGTTCCGGTTTTTTTGCTAAAGGTAATATAACTTGGAAAACAGACGGCACGTTTGAAGCTAAAAATGGAAAATTTACTGGTGAAATACAAACAACTAAAGGTGCAATTGGCGGCTTTGAAATTGCCAGTGGACGTATTGGGGTTGCCACATCTTCTGGAGCCACCAGTGGAAACAGTGGCTTGTCAATATTACAAGATTTTATCAAATTTTCCAACTCTTATTGCTGGGCCTCTATTGGTGTGAATGTATTACCATCTTCCACTGGAATTGTAGGGGTTGGTCGGTTTACTAATTCTACACCCAATAGTTATGGTACTAATTATGGTTTATTAATTAATGTCAGTGGAGCACAACAAAATATAGGGATTGTAAGTAATGGCGCAGTTGTTTGTAATAGTTATATAACAGATTACGGAATCTCTAAACTTACCCCTAGTGCAAATACGTGTTTTGTAGTCGGTGATAAAACTAAACCAAACTTGTTCAAGTTATTAGTGTCTTTTGTTAATGATAATGCAGGTGTAGGCTTACCAACTCGAACTTCTGTTTGTTCAGTATTAGGTATTTCTTCTTCTACAGCATTTGCTGTAAGAATAACGATTATTTGTGATCGTTCTAGTTCAAAAACAGGATATGTATGCGGTAGAAATACCTTTGTTGGTAATGGAACAATGAACAGTAATTATTACCCTTATATGTTAAATCAAAACGCCGATAACCAAACTGGTAAATGGAATATGGCAAGGGGCGATACACGTGAGTTTATGTTGGTATGGGATGGCAGCAGTAATTATTATGCTTATCTATTAAATATCAGTGAATAATTATTCAGTAAATTAATTATTACAATGCGTAAAGATATTCAAATAAATACTTCCACACACGATATAGTGCTACATGATAAAAACTTAGTAGCTACTTATCCATTTGAATGGGTTCAAGAGGGAGATACGTATTTATATGGACAAATAACCATACCAGAATATGTGTCAACTCGTATGTTAGAAGAAACGGGGGTAAGGGTGTCTATTCCTTATACCCCAATTTATAAGCCTATAACTATTCGGATTGTAAGAGAATTGGAAAATGGTTCTTTACAAACCATGATAAACCCAGTGAACCGAACAGAATGGTTTAATATATTGACCAAATTATATAATAAGACACAAAAACAAATTTGTGCATCTCAATTACTTATGGTCAGTACCACGGATTATTTAATCCAAATTATTAATGGTGACGCGTGGATATGGTCTAACCAGAATTCTGATTTGATTAATGTTAATGCCAACTTTCAGAATCGTAATTTAATGTTGCAATGCGTTCCCTCTAATGCTTATCGCTATCCAGTGTCGGGTGTGGGGTTAGTACGATATTTACATAGTAATTTAAGTCAATCAGATTTAGCTGATAGATTGCAATCAGAATTTAAAGCTGACAAAGTAACAGTAAAAAATGCTGCCTTTAACTCTTATACAGGAGATCTGGAGTTGGATTTAGATTTTACAGAAGCCGATGCAAGTGTATAAAGTACAAAAGAATCAAAATATATATGATGTTGCCTTATATTTATTTGGCAGCATTGAGGGTATTTTTGAATTAATGGCTAACAATCCTGAATTGTCGTATGATACAGAATTAAAAGAAGGAGACGAATTGTATTGGGATGAGCAAACTATTATACATCAAAGTATTGTAAATGAATTCTATACTACACATATTGTTCCGGCAAATGCTACAAGAAACATTTACTACAAATCTACTGATGCAGAATTACGTTGTTATATCCAAATACCTAATAATAGCGTGTCTTTAACTTTACATGTGTCTGGAGACCATTCTATGATTGTAGATTGGGGAGACAATACGCCTTTAGAAACTATAACTCTCCAGTCTGATGTGCAGCAGTATATTCACTATTTTGATAATGTGGTATCTGAAAGATACATTCGGTTATATGGTGATTTTAACCTTAAAACATGGGATGTGTCTTCTATCAATGGATTAATTATGCCCACCATGCCACTCGTTGTCGATGAATTCATATCTCAGAAGAACAAAATTTCTTTGCAGGGCCTATTTTTATTTAAGGGTACATACTCTGTGATTTTGTCGGGTATGGATATTGAATCTCTAACACCCATACAAGATATGAGTTTGAGTTATTTACAATTGACAGATAACAAATATGCAGATGAATCTTGTATAGATGCTTATTTGATTTATTTAGCTACACATAATAATCAAAGACGTAATTGTAAAATTGTGTTAGATGTACAGCCTTCCGGCACATACGGTGAACCACCTAAAGATGAGCATGGTAATTATATTATTACAACCGGTATGCAAGCTATTTATGTGATTCTCCATGAGCCTGCCTGGAATGAAGCCGGCCCTTGGGTTTTTGATATTAAGGGTATCGAATATGCTGCTGACAATTTGACGTTTAACTATACTTTATCATTGATTATGGAATAACGATAACTAAATATGAGTAGAACATTAACAGAAATATATAATGAAGCGGTCGAAGCCCGTAATCAATATTTGGAATTAACTGAATTAACCAATAATTCCAAAATGTCTATTATCAATGCTTTTACATGGGTTACGTCTGCTGCCATATTTTCATTTGAAAAACTGATGGATGTGTTTATGCTGGATATTGCTACGGTTTTTAGCAATCGAATTAATGGCACTCCAGCGTATTATGCCAATGCTTTGTTGAAATGGCAATATGGCGATGATTTGGTTGTAAATGAAGAAGGTACCGCTTTTCATTATCCAACTATAGACGAAGCAAAGCGTATCATTACACATGTGTCTTATCAGGAATATTATAGTTCTGAATTTAAGGACAATGTACTGATTTTAAAAGTAGCTACTGGTACCGGAAGTAATTTAAGCCGTCTGACCGATGAAGAATTGATTGCCGCTAGAGCCTATCTTAATCAGATTAAATTTGCTGGAGTTAAATGTAATGTTGTTAGTCGCAAAGGAGATGTGTTAGTGCCGCGTGTTACAGTATATTATGATGGTGCAGTAAGCAAAGAAGAACTATATGACAAAATAGATGAAGCATTGACTCAATTTATCGCGGATATGAAATTTGATTCTTTGATTTATGCACAAAAGGTGATAGATGCCATTCAAAGTGTAGAGCATGTAACTGACGTATATATTGACCCCAACGCAGCGGTTGAGCAAGGTATATTTATCGCGCAATATGATGATAACGATGGCTTAGGCCCATTGCAAAAGATTGTACGGAAATGTTATACATCCAGCGGTTATGCTAAACAAAGCACCAAAGAAAATGAAGAAAATCTGTTGCCTACTTTCCGTGAAGCAATTGCATTAAAATTAGATTCAGAACAATGAGAAGTTATAAAATAGATACAGACAAAATGGTGAATCAGTTGGTTCCTCATTATTTAGGAGGTAGAAGATTGGTGTTATTTCTACAATCTTTATTAGCTCCTTTAAAAAGTCTAGGTGCGATATGGGAAGATTGGGCTACAAACAAGCGTATTGAAGCTGCTATGACTTCACAAGTAATTATGCTGGAGTATTTTTTGAATCGCAAATTCAACCAATATTTATTAGACCCCTCCCAGCGCATTGTTATTTCTGATGGTGATACGCCTGGTGTTCCATTGTATTGGGAGGCTGCTTTATCTGATATTTCAGATATGATATTATACGCTAAAAATGAAAATTCGAGCAAAAACCCCGTGTTACGATGGAAAGATGAAAAGATGATTACAACTGATTATAGTTTTACGGTGAGTTGCCCACCTATTAATACACAAAAAATTTCTGAAGAAGAATTGACAGCTATGATTAGCTATTATGTGGGCTTATATCGTATTGCAGGTAAAAAATTTATTGTAATATATAATAGTTAATATGAAAGAGTTTACATCCCAAACAGGTGGCCGATACACCTATATTGATGATATGATGAACTTGCAAGATTTAGCATTAGCTTTTGCAAGTATATTTAATGATTGTGACAATTTTATCATTAGTGGGTGTCAAGTCACAGGCAATACTATCAGTGCCGGATATGTATATATTAATGGTAAGATCCGTTACTGTTCTGGTATTTCCAGTGCGTCTAAATGGCCCATGTATATATATGAAAGCAATTACTCTGAAAAGGTGCCGTATGCAGATTCTGCCGATAAAGTAGGACGTAATGTGTATGGATGCGCCCTTGCTTCCAGTGTGCCTACAGTTAATGATTCGTTGACCGGCGCACCTCCACAATCTATAAGTATTAGTTCTGATGGCAGTGCTACACGTTTACAAGATGCTTTTATTGGTAAATATGGCCTTTTATTAAATCCCAGTAAAACATCACAATCTGTCAACAAATCGGTTACTTTCAATGGAATATTAACTGCCAATGCTGGAGTAAGTTCTAAAAGTAATATTGATTTGGTACGAGGTTCCGCTAAAGCCACATTGTCTTATAACGCTTCTGGAGCTTTAACCATACAATCAGTAGTATCTAACAAAACCCACAAACTAACAATTACTGAAGACGGAGAATTCCAGTTTTACGCAAACAATGTTTTACTGGGAACTATTAATTCGCAGGGTACTTCGCTTAAAATCGCAATTGCATCTGACATTACTAAAGGAGGCAACCTTGTTTTGACCAACAATCATTTATATAATGGCGGCTTTGCTTCTAATGATGCTGCAATCAATATTAATGTATGGGGGTATAATGGTGGGGTGACTTATTATCGCAATACTAATATTGGTGATGGTAAGGGTAACATCATTATGTCTGTTACTGGGGCTAATAAAAATGTGATTTTTAATGGTCCTGTCAATATTGCTTATGCTAATATCCCACTCACCTTTTCTCACCCCACTCTTAGCAAAACAGACAAGACCTTAACACATTATTGTTTATGGCGTGATAAAAGTGGGGATAGCCTTGGGGTTATGGGTTATACCACCAATACTGATTTTCATTGGCATATTAAGAATTACATCGGTTCTGTACAAATTGATAATGACGTATATATTACCGGTTCTTTATATGTTAAAGGAACAAATGTCTTGGAATCCTTAGTCAGCAACAGCACATTTAATACAGCCATTAATAAAAAAGCTAACGCTGCTGATGTATATACTAAAAATGAATCAGACAAACGTTATGTTAAATTAACCGATAGTATTACAGTTTTTGTTACCCAAGCCGGAGGTGGAGAGCCGGGCAAGGCCGCAGTAAGAACTGCTATAGGAGCCAGTTCTATTGCAGATTTTAATGGCGCATTGCATTTAGATCAGGGTTTTCAAGATATTGTATCATACGGGCTTCCAGCCTCTAGTGAATCTGGTTATGCAACCAAATTAGAAAGTCGTAAACGTGCCTTATGTAACACATTGGGGGCCGCTTTCTATACAGATATTGACCAACGCTATATAAAACGTTCTGACAGTATTTCAATATTTGTATCTGGTGCTGGCGGTGGTACTGTTGGACAAGCTTCTGTATGCAATACTATTGGGGCTTGTACGGTTAGTGCGTTTGCTGACGCAGTGTTGAAATCTCAGGGATTTCAAGATATTGTGTCATACGGACTACCCAATGTTGGAGATCCTTCTTATTCAACAAAACTAGATGCCAGAAAGCGTACTTTGTGTACAGCTATTGGAGCGGCTTATGCCAGTGATTTAGGAGTGCCGCCTAAAGATACTGGGTGGATTGCAATGACTGTCCAAAATTGTGGTATTACTACTAAATTATATGTACGGCAAGTGGGGCATGTAGTTTCTATTCAAGGACAATTACATACTCATCATAGTGGTACTATTTTTACGCTCCCCAATAGTATTGATCCTCCTAAATATGAAATTGGCTATTCTCACAACAAAGCAGGGCGATGGCATTGTGTTATTGAAGGAGGGTCACGTGATTGTAAAGTTGATTATTGCAGTAGCGGTTGCTCTGAATATATCGGATTTTTAATGACTTATATTGTATAATATGAAAATCATTGATGTAAGCAAAGACATTCAAAGTCAAAAAAACAATGCACAGCGTGCTTTTGTCAAATCATCCTCCAGTGAAAAACAAGAAACGCAAGAAACATCTAAGAAAACCAGGAAGACCAAAAGGGTACAGTCTGAAGAGATTTGATCAGACACGAATAGGTTTTTTGTTAGCTCACGAGGTACCAATTGAATACAAACTGCTGATGGAGACCGTAAAATCATTAAAATTAAGTTCTCCATCAGCAGAACTTATCGAAGCTATAGCTTATGCTTCAAATGACCCCTTTTTTCGCAAAACAAAATTTTGGCGTTGTTTGATGGATTATAAAAAATATGGATTAAGACCGCCATACGCCATTAAAACAAATGTAAATAAAGAGCTGTATTACATTAGAATACGTATTAAAAAGTATCTATTATGATTAATCAATAAGTATCATATTAGATACTTTTTCTATTTTAATTCATTGTGATTTAGAATATAATTGTTAGTTTTGCATTTGCAATTGATGATTTCTATCTATAACATTTACTTAATACCGTAATTTTATGCGTAAGGTATCGCGCTTTTTCAAGCCGTTACCATGTCCAACACCCACCCCAAAAAGTCTTTATCTTTTACGATGTAAATCTACCGGGTTGTATAAAATTGGCTCAACTCACGAAAAAGTTCAAACCCGTATCAGCAAATTGTATTACAATAGTCATACAGATCAACGTACTATTGAGATTATCAAAATCTGGGATAAATGCGGCTTTTGCGAACGATATATTCTTTCAGCATTTGAACGTATTCGAGTGTCACACCCTTTTTATCGCAACGGACATTTGGAATGGTTTCAGTACACAAGTGATGAATCAAGTCTTATCAAGACTATTGAATCTTTTATCGAAAGTTTAACGTAAAGAAGATATGAAATTAATCAAACCATCTTTTACAATTTTACATCAAGCCCCTGGATTAGAAGGAGTATATAAACAAATAGAATTGGCTGGCCGTACTTGTTATAAGTCAGAAGATAAGATTACACCAGATTCCGCTAAAGCGTTTGTAGAACGAATGATAAATTCCGGACATGGTGCAATGTTAGAGCATGGCACAGTATATTTAGGTATGCCTATAGAAACAATTATTCCCATAGAAGCTAATGGTTGGGGAAAATATGAATCTAATAAATACTCTAAAGGAGGTGTTGTTTGCTCTATTAATGGTGAAAAAAGAGTTGCTATAACCACTAATCTTAGAGTGTTAGTGGAAAACGGCTGGTTGGATGATTTGCAATATATTTGTGAACCTACAAAATATCACGAAAAAAGAATCACTGTCCGGTTTATCTGTGACCGAGGTGTATCACATGAATTTGTAAGACATCGTGTTTTTAGTTTTGCTCAGGAATCCACCAGATATTGCAATTATTCTAAAGATAAATTTGGCAATGAATTAACCTTTATCCAACCTTGTTATTTAAATGAGGCAGGGTTAGCTCAATACGGGCCTTATCATCTTGTCAGCAGAAATAAATCACCTGAAAGCATATTTATTTGTAGTCTTAACAATGCTGAAAAAGATTATTTGACGCTTATTGAATCAGGTTGGAAAGCACAAGAAGCTAGAGCAGTATTGCCTAATGCCCTAAAGACCGAACTTGTGATGACAGGTTTTGTAACTGATTGGCAACACTTTTTTGATTTGCGATGTGCATCTAACGCTCACCCACAAGCCAGAGAGTTGGCTATTCCTTTATATGACGAATTTTTAAATCAAAAACTTATTTAATTCAACGTATGAAAGTACAAAAAAGAAACGGTCAAATTGTAGCATTTGACATTTGTAAAATTGAAAATGCAATATCAAAAGCATTTGAAAGCCAATCAATTAATTGTGATTCAAATGTAGTTGAACACATCAAGCAAGTGATACAGACCCCTTATCCAGAAGGACCTGTTGAAGTTGAAGCCATTCAAGATTGTGTAGAAAACGCATTGATGCAGTTTGGATATTATAATGTAGCCAAAGCATTTATTCTATATCGTGAACAACGCAAGCAATCCAGATTTATTAAAGAACGAATAGATTACATGAATCAGTACAGCTTGTCAACAGATAACGCTGCCAGTTCTTCAGAAACAGATGCTAATGCTAACGTGACTGTGAAAAATGTAGCAAATCTGGAAGGCGAAGTGTATAAAGTAACCAATCGCATTATCCAACGTCAACGGATGAAAGATGAATTGAATCTGTTATTCCCAGAAATTGCCAAACAATACGAAGCCGATCTGAATCATCATATCGTTTATACGCACGATGAAGCGTCTACGCCGGTGCTTAAACAATATTGCATGGCGGTCAGCTTATACCCATTGATGACTGAAGGTGTAGGCAACATTGATGGGGTTACTCCTTCAGAACCGAATGATTTACAATCGTTTAGCGGACAAATTACCAATCTGATATTTTTATTGTCGGCACAATGCAAAGGAGCGGTAGCTGTAGGTGAATATTTTATCGCACTCAATTATTATGTGGTAAAAGAATTTGGTCCAAAATGGTATGACAAGTTGGATTGCGAGGCAACAACCCCCCATTGTTTAATTCGTAGAACCGTTAAAGACCATATTTTAAAGGCATTCAAACAATTTGTGTGGGGCGTTAACCAACCTGCCGGCAACCGAAGTTATCAATCGCCTTTTACCAATATTTCATATTACGATAAAACATACTTCGAGTCATTATTTGGTGAATTTTACTATCCCGATGGCACTCGCCCGGAGTGGAAAGCCGTGGACACATTGCAACGAATGTTTATGAAATGGTTCAATCAAGTCCGACTTAAACAAGTATTGACTTTCCCAGTTGAAACCTTTGCAATGGTGCATAATAATCACGATATAATTGACCAAGAGTATAAAAACTTATGTGCTGAGATGTATGCTGAGGGACACTCGTTCTTTACTTATATCTCAGGCAGCGCGGACAGTCTGGCCAGTTGTTGTAGGTTACGCAATGAATTGGCCGAAAACACATTTAGCCCCACTTCAGGATTAACAGGAGTTATGACCGGAAGTTGTAATGTGATTACCTTGAACATCAATCGTATTGTACAGGACTGGGCGTTACAACATCCGTTTGAGGGCCATTCTCTTGTTAAAGGACAGCCATTGCAGACTAATCCATTGAATTGTGTCCATTTGGAACAAGATTTTGTGCAGTATCTCACAACAATCTTGCAGCGTGTGTACAAATATCATATCGCTTATAAAACAATGCTCTATGATATGGAAGACAAGCGTATGTTTGCATCTTCCAATGGTGGGTATATCTATATCAATAAACTATATTCCACTATTGGTATCAACGGCTTGAATGAAGCTGCCAGGTTCTTAGGGTTAACTGTAGGCAATAACCCCGAATATATTCAATTCCTACAATTAGTGTTAGGCACTATCAAAGAGCAGAACAAATTACATTCCATTCACGATAAAAAGCGACCTTTCCTGTTTAATTCTGAGGTGGTGCCAGCAGAAGGTTTGGGCGGTAAGAATTATCGTTGGGACAAGCAGGACGGATATTGGGTTCCAGACGATGAGAATTTGTATAATTCGTATTTTTATGATGCCCATGACAACACCTCTGTTTTGGATAAATTTGTTTTGCATGGACATCAGACTTATCAATATACAGACGGAGGTTCGGCTGCCCATGTTAATCTGGAAGACCATTTGAGCAAATCGCAATATCTTAAATTGATAGATTTTGCAGTTGCCAATGGCACCAACTATTTCACATTTAACATACCGAATAGTAAATGTGAAGATTGCGGTAAGATTATCAAGAAGCCGATTGATATTTGTCCATGTTGCGGTAGTCACCATATTACTCAATATACCAGAGTTATCGGGTATTTACGCCCAATAAAAGCATTTGGTGAAGATCGACAAAAAGAGGCGGCAAATAGAACATATAGTGACGGAAAATCTCAGATATGATGAAATATGTAGATACTAAAGTGGTATTCAGTGAATTGCCGAATGAAATCACATTAGCCATTAATATTAGTGGTTGCCCGTGCGCTTGTCACGGGTGCCACTCCAGTTATTTGGCCGGAGATATAGGCGTACCACTAACATACGAAGAATTATCCAGACTCATTCAAGCTAACCGAGGAATTACAGCTGTTTCATTTATGGGTGGAGATGCAAACCCTGCTGAAATCAACCGACTTGCACATTGGGTCAAGACACAGACCCATCTGCTGACAGGCTGGTATTCCGGCAGATCCCAGTTGTCTTCTGATATAGAATTGTCTAATTTTAATTTTATTAAATTAGGGCCATATATAGATGAATTAGGGCCATTGAACAGTCCAACAACTAATCAACGCATGTATGAAGTGGTAATATCAAGAGAAGTGGATGAAAATAATAACCCCATTTATGCTTTGAATGATATAACGGCATGTTTTAAAAAATCAGTATAATATATTTTTATATATTTATCACCTGTAATACAGTTAGTTACAAAATAGTTTGAAAAATAATATTAATTTTTATTTGATAGTTAAAATGATATTATTATCTTTGCAATCACAAACATTAAAGAGTTAATCAAAAATGCTACGCGGTCAAGCACGTCTTATTGTGCAAGACAGTAAGGCTGTAACCCAAGAGACCGAAGCGGTTATCTCCAAATTAAAAGATGGTGACTATACCGTACTTATTATGGATGATGCTAAAAATCGGTCTTTACCACAATTGAAGTATCTATTTGGTGTGGTGCTTAAAACAATTTCAGAACAGTTGCCGACCCACCCACCGGTAGATGCCTTATACAGATATTTTGAAGAGATTTATGCTCCGATTCATACCTGTGATCTTCCTGGAGGTGAAAAGTACGAATACTTTAACCTCAAAAATGAAAAAGCAAGTGAGATGAATGAAGTAATCGAGAGAATCATTCATCATGTAAACACTGAATGGAAAATTGACATCATGTCCAAAATCCAAACTACGATGCCTGAAGCAAAAGAGTTATGGGCTGGTGCATACACCGAACAGTGGAATCTTCCTCTCTCAAACAAACTTTAAAAATTTTCATTTTCATGGAAGAGAAGACTTTGAATCCATTTGATTTTTTTGCTGCAAATCAAGAGACTTATGAAGAGGCTATTAAAAAAAGTGCCGAAGAAAGTCAGAGTTTTTCACGAGTAAAACATTTTCGTATTGATTCTCCGGGAACTTACACTGTCCGAATTTTACCAATTGCCCCAACTTTGGTTGATGGAGAATATAAACTGGACCGTAAGGGATATGAGTACCCCATCAAAACTCAGGTGCTTCGTCTGGAGAACCCCAAGCCTACTTCCAAAAAGGACAAAATGTTTTTTGTCAATGTATGTCAAGCCCGATATGTCGGTCTGTCTGTCGATTTGATTGACACTTACTTGAAAGTTGCAGAAGAAAAGTACGGCGATGACGAAAAGCTGATGAAGAAAGTGCAAGGCAGTGGCTTTGAAGGTGGCTTAAAATGGAATTCACAACGTTGTATGTATATCATTGATGCAGAAAAACGTAAAGAAGGCATTCAGATGCTTACCCTGTCTTATTCGCAATACAAAGATTTGGAAGAGCGCAAATTGACTTTGTGGAAAAAGAAATTGAATAAAGACCCCAAACACCCATGTCCGATTTCATCATTGGAATGCGCTTATCCAGTTGAAATCACACGCAAAGAAGAAAACAAAAAAACATCCTATTCATTCAATATTGACGCTTCTGATGATTACGACAAGCTTTCGCCGGAAGAAGTTCAGGCATTGATGGATATGCAGAGATTGCCAGACGCTCTTTATCGCTATTCTCGTTTCCATTTGGAAGCTACCATTGAGTTTTTGCACCAGTATGACAAAAAGATGGAAATGGATGTGATGAGTTCCAAAGAAATTGCTGAAGCTATTGAAAAAATCAAATTGGAACTTCCAGCCGATGACAAGTCTCATTTCTCATTTGACAAGAAAGAACGTCAGGGTGGCGATAACGACAACAATACAGACGAAGATGAACTGGATGTATTATGGAACCGTTGGGAAAAATTGAATGAACGTGGTATTGGTGACAAGTCTGATGAAGGACAAGAATTGCGTGATGATATACGTACCTATATTGATGAGCATGAGCTGGATGTACGAGTAACACGCAGTAAAACTAATCAAGATTTGTTGGAAGATATTGAAGATGCCTTGGAAGTTGCAAAAGATGCAGATCCAGGTGAAGATCCGGACCCTGAAGAGAAGCCTGCAACAACTTCAGAAGAACCAGACCCAGAAGATACAGGGGGTGAAGATCCAAACAATGTAGAAGATCCTGAAGATTCAGAGCCAGAACCAGCACCTGTCCGTCATGCACGTCCGGAGCGCAGAAGAGCTGAGCACAATGATGATACCAATGAGCCAGCAGCACGCCCGGAACGTAGAGCAGCACGTCCAGAACGTAGAAGAAGATAAATTGTTTCATTCATTTATAAGGGGCACTCAATTATTGTTGTGCCCCTTTTAAAAACTCAATCAAGATGAACCAAAAGAATCCAGTAGCATTGTTATTGAACGATATACACGTATCAAAAGACAATATCCCAGAATTTCAAAAAAATTGGGATGAAGCCTTGGCTATTTGCGACCAATATCAAATTTCCGATATAATTATAGGCGGTGACTTATGGCTATCCCGTTCAGCACAAACATTAAGTGTGCTCATGGCTGTAAGACAAGCTATCATTAAAGCAACAAAAGCAGGTATTGCTTTAACAATAGCAGAAGGTAATCATTGCAAAGTGGACCAAGAATCTATTTTAGGTTACAGTCATTTGTTTAGCGAATATCCGAATGTCTATGTAGTGGACGATTACACAGTTATTGACTTGGGAGACAAAGTATCGTTGTATGTTATGAGCTATTTCCCGGAAAATGGAAGCTTTATCGAGAGGTTACAAGATATTATTGCTAATGATTTTGAACCGTGGCGGCATAATATTCTGTATATCCACGAAGGTATTAATGGTGCATTGGCCACTCCCAATGACAAAGAATTACCCACTTCCATCTTTAAGGATTTTAACCAAGTGCTTGTCGGCCATTATCACAACCGATGTGTAGTAGCAGGAACCAACATTGAGTATATAGGCTCATCCAGACAACATAATTTTGGGGAGGACGAAGACAAAGGATATACTATCCTATATTCTGACGGTTCTTATGAATTTGTAAAGAATCAGGTGAATGTAAGATATAAAGTCATGGAAGTAAACAGCACACAATGTGATGCTCTTATTATGAATGAACTTTCAACGGTTAAAGCCAATGAGTTATATAAAATCAAAGTCCGTGTGAAATGTGATAGTACAATGGCAAGTACAATTGACAAGCAAAAACTTTTAGAAGCAGGAGCTACAAAAGTAGAAATTGTTACAGAAGATACAGAAGTCACGCAAGTAGCATCGCACGCATTGGACAAGAAATTCGACAAGACCGGCATTAAGAAAGAATACACTACTTTTTGTGGTGACAAAGGTATATCGAATATTGAATTGGGATTAGCTTATCTTGATAAAATTAATTGATTATGTGGAAATTAGATACAGTTTTTGCGCAAAATTTATGTGCTTTCCAGCAATTAGATTATAAGTTACTGCAAAGCCACACTACATTGATTTTCGGCAATAATATGGACAATGATTCTCAGGGTTCCAATGGCTCCGGAAAATCTGCTATGCTTGAAGCAATTGCCATAGGAATAACCGGAGAAACCTTGCGTAAAATCAAAATGGAAGAAATTATTAATGATGCAGCAGATACAGCATGTATCAAACTAACCATGAGTAATGATTCTTCTAACGAATGTATGGAAATCACACGAGAATTATCACGTAAATCGGCCCAAGTCATAAAAATAAGCATGGGCACAAAAGGTGAAATTCTCACTAATATTGAACAAGCTACCGTAGCCGATTACAATAAATTTATTTTAGAGACATTAGGACTGACCAAAGACGATATTTTTGCCAACTTCATATTGTCAAAGCACAAATACTTATCTTTCTTGTCCAGTTCTGACCGTGATAAAAAAGAAATCATCAACCGCTTCAGCAATGGAGTCATGGTGGATGAAAGTATTGCAGCCTTACAAAACGACATGTCGCCTGTACAAACAGAGTTGCAAAATGCGGAAACCAATGTAGCTGTGCTCAATGGCAAAGTTGATACGTTAGAAGAACAAATCAACAATGCAATTACAGAATCGACCGAGCAATCACAGAAGAAAGCAGAACGTATTGCTAACTGGCGTAATGCCATTACTGAAAAGCGTGCCTACATCAGAGCACAAACTGAAGAATCGGAAGCTATAAACAACTTGTTAGACCAACTGGATAAGCAAGATGAACAATTGCAGGATTTGGAACAAAGTGCCAAAAACATAGAAGAATGCTACCAATTAATTACTAAACAATATGCTGAATTGGGTTTGTCAACTCTGCAAGATTATGTAACTCTATCTGTTGATAATCAGAAAAAACTGTTGTCACTTGAACAAGAGTATAAACACGTGCAAAAACAATTAACAGCATGTAATAAGAAACTAGAAGCTAGTCAAGAAAGTTTTGATAAACTAAAAAACCGTTACGCTAAATTCAATAACGAATATGATAAAAAGACGGACAAGATTCAAAACAGCTTGAACAAGTTGTTAGAATCAATCAAAACTTTAGAGCAAACCAATGATGACTTAAAAAAACAGCGTGCCCAATTGGACAAGGATATTGCCCAATTACAATCACAATTGGCTGGAGTTATCGTTTGTCCTCAGTGTCAATATGAATTTACATTAAGAGGCGATGTAAATATTGAAGAAGCTAAATTAAAGTTGCAGGATCGTCAAGGAGAAGCGCAAGATATTCTCCAGGCTATCTCTTCCAACGAACAAGAAATAGCCACTTATTCTGTTAAGGCAAAAGAAACAAGAAAAACCCAAACAGAATTGGCAGAATCTAAAGCTGAATGGTCTTCACAAATTACAGAAGCCCAAACTCAGCTTGACCAACTGACACGTGAAACCTCGGCAACAAACAATCGTTTACATGATTTGCAAGATCAGACAAATGCTCTTCAGAAGTCCATAGAGACCGCTAGAACACGTTTGTTTGATGAAGCCTATGAAGTGCTTGATGATGCCATAAAACAGCATGAAGGACGCTTAAAACAAGTGCAAATCAACATTGACAATGCTAACGGGGCTATTCAATCATACGAAGAATCCATCCGTGATATTGAACACGCTTCGGAAACCAATATGATTGAAAGTTTAAAGGCCAGCAAAGTCAAATATCAAAAAGAATTGGCGTTGGCTATCAGCAATAAAGAACAGATAGAACAGAAACTTAACGCTTTGAAAGTTCAGGAAAGCATATTTGTAGAATTCAAGACTCATCTGGCCAACACTAAAATAGATGCGTTGAGCCACATTACAAATGAATTTCTGGAAGCTATCGGCAGTGACATACGAATTGCATTCTCAGGTTTTACGGTACTGAAAAGCGGTAAAATACGTGATAAGATTTCCATATCACTTCTTCGTGACGGAATAGATTGCGGTTCTTTTGACAAGTTCTCTGAAGGTGAAAAAGCAAGAGTTAATCTGGCCAACATTCTGGCCATGCACAAATTGACCAATGTTACCTGTGATGATGACAAAGGACTTGATTTGTTAATTCTAGATGAAATTCTGGAAGCCACAGATGAACAAGGGCTTGCAAATATCTTTGATGCTTTGAATCAGTTGCAGATTACGGCTTTGGTAGTAAGTCATGGAAATATAGCTGAAAGCTACCCTTATAAAACCGTGGTCAATAAACTTAATGGTGTTTCATATATAAATGATTAAAAAAAAGAATAATAATGAGCCAATAGAAATTACACGTGATCATATTTTAAGTCTGGATATTGCCACTCATTGTGGATATTATTCAACCCATGCTGCCGGCACTTGGGATTTTACTCAAAAAACAGGGAAAAGCGCAATTGAGCAGCATTTGAATTTCTACAACACACTGGTTGATTTCATTCAGAAATATAATATCAAATTGATTATCGCTGAAGATGTAAATGTTAAAGGACAATTTATCGGAATGCGAAAATTATCTGAATTTAGAGGCATACTATATTTGATATGCGCCCAGCTTGGTCTCCCGGAACCCAAATTCATAAATGTTAGCACTGTAAAAAAATGGGCTACCGGCGATGGTAAAGCTGACAAAGAAAAGATGATTGAGTTTTGTAAGAAGCGTTGGAATATAGATCCCGTAGACGACAATATGGCAGACGCTACTCACATCTTTAAATATTATGTAAGAATTTATAAACTTTAGATAGTAATGAGTTACGCAAGAAATTTAAGGCGTAGGCAACAAAGAGAAGGCCAGCCCCATTTAGCAATGTTGGCGAGTTTGTTAGGAGCATTCTATGATTTCCTCAGTAAATCGCCACAACCAACGGACAACGAAGTAAGAACAGAATTTACTTCCAGTAATAATAAGTGGAAAGAGTATTGTCATATCCACAAATTGATGAACGCAGATCACTTGTTTGTGCTCAATGTTCGAGAGGCGTGGAAACGACATACTCAGCAGTTACCGCAGAACAAATAACAGATGAAGTAGCTGCACGGCGTAAAGCCTTATTTGATAAATACGTAACACCGTACACCCGAATGATATACAAGTTGTGCATTCGTTATACATTTGATTCTTCTAATATCGAAGATAATTATGTAGAGGTTTTGACCAACATGTATAAATATATCGAAACTTATGATTCAGAACGTTCAATTCATACTTGGCTGCATATTGTAACAAAGCGATGTGTCTATGATTTAGACCAACGCCGCAAAAAGCAGCAAGACATGAGGAATTGTGACAATGATATTGAAACTTATGCTTCGGAAGATATATTAACCGATTTAGAAGAAGTTAGTTCAAATGTCATGGGAATCAGTAATTATCGAGAGTTATATAATGACGATATATTGAATGCTTTAGATCAATTGAAGCCTCAGTATAAACGGGCCTTACTTTATCAGCAGGCAGGTTATAAACTCAAAGAAATTGCAGAAATCGAATATCGGAACGGTGCCTTAGAATCTCGCAATATTGAAACTATCAAAAGTCGTTTATTCTTGGCGCGTCAAACACTTCAACAATTATTGACTCGTGATGGAAAAAGAAGACCGACTGGCGAAACAGATTAAAACTGTATATACAGAAATAGCAAAAAGATTGATTGACCCCTCTTTCACTTTCCCGGAAGGGGGGAAAGTCAATCGCCAATTGCACCAATTTATCGCTGATTTTTCAAAAGTGTGTGGCGGTGAATTTAATGCTCCACGCTTAGTAGATTATTGTGTGTTTCAACTTCATAAAAACCGAAACGCACAATATCAACGTGCTTTAGCTCCAAAAGCATTTGGAGCAACCGCTCTTCAAAAATATCTATCCATGTCTTCACGTGCCAAAAATTTTGTTGAAGACCAATGGTTATCTGAAGCTCAATTAACCCGTGCTTATCTAAATTCCCTAATCTGTAAAAAAGAGCACCCCCAGGCAAAATATATTTATATGCCATCTGAAGAGGGTACTAAAAAACGTAGTGTCAACACAGATATTGGGTTTGTGATATGCTCTACTTCAACCCTGATGTGGAGTCCATTTTCCCCTACCTGTCAGCAATGTAAAAATGCCGAAAGGTGTAAAAAGGAAACGGAAATCAAATATCCTGAGTTGTACCGTATAAGAATTGAAAAATATGGCGAAAGAAGATAATGTATTGACGGAAGACTTTTTATTTGAGCTATATTATGCTTGTTTTACATACGATTATGTATGTAATTTAGTCTGTGAATATATGCAAAAATCATATTTGCCAGGTAGGGATTTCCAAGCCTTACATGGGTATATATGCAAATATTTCACAGAGCATAAATCAGCTCCAACTCTTAACATCATTAGTCAGATTGTTTCTATGAACCGTGAAGTATCGGCTCTATTAGAAGACATTAAAGACTGTGCTGAAGGCGTAGAGCCTGAAATCGTATTGGAGCAATTTGAAAATTATTTGCGACAAGTCAAATTCCAAAAGACATATAAAGAAATAGGCGAATTGTATGCCAAACAAGACCGAGACAAAGCTCTGAAACTGTTACAATCATTTGCGGAATGGCAAAACGATTTCAGTCTACGTCAAAACTCTTTTGTGGATGTTATAGAAACATTTGAATCTCGTTTTCGCCGAAATCGCGAAAAACACAATCAAGAATCTAAATTAAAACCAATAACCCGATTTTATATTGATGGGTTGGACGAAATGAACGGTGGTAGAGATTTGCGCACCCAGCTTACTTGTTTTTTGGCTCCAACAGGTGTGGGTAAAAGTCATGCAGCCCGATGGATTGGCAAATGTGCTTCACAAATTGACGGTTTAAATGTATTGCACTTTCAGTTGGAAGGATCGGAAGATGAAGTAGCAGACGCATATTCTGCATCATTGGTGGCTTGTAATACTTATCGTTATAGTACAGGTACTATTAAGGACCGAGAACTGAATCGTATGATAGAGGAAATCAAAGCTATGTCCGGTACTTTAAAAATAAAATCGTTCCCAAAATTCGCCAATCAAGTCAGCACTATTGATATTAAAAATGGTATTAGTGAATATAAAAAGATTTATGGTCTAGCTCCAGATGTTGTAATCATAGATTCAATGGACCTTCTTAATGATTCTAGTGGTCGCAAATGGAGCGAAAATGGTGAACGTCATAAACGTGTAGCTGTAGCTAATGACTTAAAAGATTTGGCCGGAGATGAAAATGTATGGATGGTAGTAACATATCAAGCTACCATTGAAAACAGGGATTGGTTAAACGATGAGAAAAATGTACTGACAGAATACAATTGCGCTGAAGCTAAAGGACTAAGCCGCCCAATGACGCACTTAATTACTTTGAACCAAAGTGTAAATGAGATGCGTGAGAATACTATGCGTTTAAATGTTGCCAAATCACGCTTCTTCAAAAAAGGAGACCCATTTAAAATCGCTACAGATTATGAAAATGAATGTTTTTATGATCGGGCAAGAACATTGAATATCAGTAAAGTAGGTTAATATGTATTTGAGTAAAGAAGAAAAGAACCATATCATTCAGGAGCTTATTGTGGAATTACACGCTAAGCCAGATGGAAGTGGAAAGAACCTGATAGTCCCCACATGTCCTTACTGTGGACGTGAAGGGGGTAAATTCGGTATCTATATAGGTGTAGAAACGGAACGTAAAAAACCATTTATGGCCCACTGCTTCAAGTGTGGCCATTCTACACTTACCCTTGAACAGTTATTAACCGACATAGGCCGTACAGACCTGATTATTGCCGACACATTTGATTTGGACGGCGATAAAAACCTTAATGCCTTTTCTTTTTTGGATGATGATGACAAAGAGATAGACGATTCACTGTGCATTGTAGATATGCCAGACGGTTATAAACGAACTTACTTTAACAAATATTTGAAACAACGTGGCTTTATCGAAGAAGACTACGATTGTTTCCCAGTGGGCACTACACGTCACATGAATTTCAAATATGACGATTATGTGATTTTTCCTATCATTGATGCAGGGGATATTGTAGGATATATCTCCAGACATATCTGGAGCAAACAAGAGATAGATGAATACAACCGAAGAGCCAAACACAATGGTAAATTTCAAATCATGCGCTATAAAAACAGCACTGAAAATGATTTCGTAAAACTATTGTATAATTATGATATGGTCATAGAAGACATAACCGATACCGTAATTATTGTGGAAGGAATCTTTGATGTTATCGCCCTCACCAGGAAACTTAACCTATATCACAACCACTTAATAGCTGTAGTGGCCACATTCGGTAAAAAAATTTCGGATGTGCAAATTTATAAATTGCAAGCGAAAGGGGTCAAAACCATTGTGATTGGATATGATGGCGACGCAGTTGACGCTATCAAGAAAACTGGAGAGCAACTGAATGAATATTTTGATGTATATGTTGCCGACATTGAAGATCCTACACAAGATTTTGACAGCTTAGACTTCTGGGATATATACGACACTTTTGCCTTTGGTTTAAAAACATTGACAGAATACAAACTTAATAAAATTCAATTATGAGCGAAGACTTGTTACATTGGCTACACACCAACAAAATATGCTATCATATTATAGATGAGGATGTTGTTGAAATTGAAGGGTTCGGAAAAATGTTTTATGAAGATACCAATATGCTGAAATCCATTTTTCGTGTTGATGCTGACAACAACATTAAATTCAACACAATGGAAAACATTCAAACATTACAAGATGAAGGTATTAACTATATTGTTTTTCAATTTGGTGATAATTGGTATTACTATGACATACGCGAAGACTTTAAATTCAATATCTTAAAATATGTCGGCAAACGCAAACCATTAGTTCATCAGCAACCATTTGTCAATTTGGGAGTTCATACTCCTTTTGAATTGCTAAATGGAAGCTTTTCATTAAAAGACTGGGTGCGTAAAGCTAAATATTTAGGTCAAACAGCTTTAGGTATTTGTGACTATAACACGATGGCAGCTACCCTAATTCTTCAGAAAGAATGTGAGGCAGCCGGTCTTAATTGGGTGTTTGGATATTCGTTAACATTTACAGACGGGATCAATAAAATAGATGCTAAAATCTATTGCCAGACCCAAGACGGTTTGCAAAACTTACTGAGAATTCAGAAAAGCATTAATGTAGATTCGGATAATAAAATCATAGACCTACAAGATTTGCTGAAATATGGTCCAGGCAACGTGATTGTGTTCAGTAAATACGCTTCGGCATGGCTAAAGGAAATCGGCGATAACATAGACCGTTTTTTGAACAGTTTTGATGATTGTTTTTATCAATTGGATTTAGCCGAATTTAAGGCAGAACGTATTGATATAAAGGTGCTGGAAGCTACCAAATGTTATTTTGACCACTTGTACAACACAGGAGACCTGCCTCCAGTTTTAATTTCTGACTGCTATTATCTGGATAAGGATGATGCAAAAAATAAAATCATACTTAACAAGATTGCAGAAGGGGCGGCGCACGAACAAAGCGATGACCAATATTTCAAAGATTTGGATGAACACTGGGAAACCATATCCGCTCTATTTGATGCAGAGAAATGGGATATTGAAGACATCTTTAACTGGGCGTGTGAAAATACAGTCAAAATTGCAGAAAGAGCTAAGGCACGATACGAAATAGACCGAAATTTCATGCCTCAATACGACATGACTATATCGGAACAACAGCAATATACTGACCGACACGATATGTTTTTATCGCTCCTAGAAGACGGTTTTAATAAATTGGTTCCAGCAGACAAGAAAGAGATTTATCGCAAACGATTGGATTATGAAATCTATGTATTGGAATCGACCAATAATGTAGATTACATGCTGGTGCAGTACGATACCGTTAACTGGGCCAGAGAGCATGGTATTTTGGTTGGATGCGGACGTGGTTCTGCCGGAGGGTGCTTAGTATTGTATCTTTTGGGTATTACACTAATCGACCCAATTAAATATGATTTACTGTTTGAACGCTTTTTGCTTCCAGAACGTGCCGGGTTATACCCATCGGATGTCACCATCGTAGGCGCAGATATGAATTCAACCGATTACATGGAAGTGGAATTGGCTAATCACAAAATTTACAAAATAGATAAAGATGCCCAATTATTAGTGAAACGTGAAGGCGAAGATGAGCCTATTGTAATATATGCTGATGAATTACAAGCAGGTGATGACATTCAATTTGATAATCGAGATCTGTTATTTACCTTAAATGAAATTGCTCAATGATTCCAATTTTAAGAAAGCCAGGATGGGATTTAAATCCAAATGACAAAATAGTTAACGCTATTCTTAAACGCTGTGAAGCCAATAACGGCGAATGCCCATGCCACAATGATTCTGAGGACAAACATTGTCCATGCAGTGCATATCGAGAAAAAGATGTATGCCATTGCAATCTATATGTAAAACAACAATAGTATGAAACATGAAAGATATGATTTTAACTGATGAGATGCAGAAAGTGATGGATCTCGTTAAGAATACTGACAGCAATGTATTCGTAACCGGAAAAGCAGGATCCGGCAAAACCACATTTCTTAAATATTTGATTGCCAATTGTGGAAAAAATTGTATTGTGACAGCACCTACAGGAGTGGCTGCCATTAATGCCGGAGGCGTAACCCTACACAGCATGTTTGGCATTCCTTTTGGTCCGATAACCCCTTATGACAAATTAGAAAATCGGTTTTCGGAATACAAGACTGAATTGCTTCTGAAATTGCAGTTGCTCATCATTGATGAAATAAGCATGGTTCGCCCAGATATATTAGATACGATTGACCGTAAACTCCGTTGGGTATGTGAATGCGATGAGCCATTTGGCGGTGTACAGATAGTCATGTTCGGAGACCTGTTCCAGTTACCACCGGTAATCAAGAAACAAGACCGTGAAATCTTATCGAATTATTACGATGATTTTTTCTTCTTCAATGCACAGGTATTCAAACGTACCGGTTTTCATGTAGTTGAACTGACCACCATATTCCGTCAAACCGAGCCTGAATTTATCAATGTGCTTAATCATATCCGGGACTATCGTGTCACTTCAGAAGAACTGGATGTGCTGAGCGAATTGAAGGACCGCAAAGTCAGCAACAATTATGATGGCGAGTACATTCATATCTGCACTCATCGAGTAGATGTAGAAAAAATCAATACAGAAAAATTGGGCAACCAAGATATACACACATACGATGTTAATATGCAAGGCGACTTTCCAGAATCATCTGTGCCATGCGATTTACACTTAAAATTACGTATTGGAGCCAGAATTATGGCATTAGTTAATGATCCGATGAAAGGATATTATAACGGTATGCTGGGAGTCATAACAGCTTTAGAAAATGATTATATCAAAGCCCGAATGGATAATGGTTCTTTTATAAAATTTGAACGTTATACTTGGTTAAATACGCGATATGCGTTAAAAGACAATGAAATTGTAAAAGAAGAAATAGGCTCATGTACACAATTTCCTCTTACGCTTGCATGGGCTATTACTATTCATAAAAGTCAGGGACTTACATTTGATAAAATCGTACTTCACGTTTCCCGTACATTCTGTCCAGGGCAATTGTATGTAGCGTTAAGCCGTTGTCGTACACTGGATGGAATTGTGTCGGATGCTTATATTACCAAACAAATGGTAATTCCCGAATATGCCTTAATTGATTTTGAAAGAGCATACAAAAGTGAAGGTAATTATTATGGCAAACGAATAGATTAAAAATATGAAAGTCATATCAATTCAACATAAAACATCATCTAAAGCAGTCCCAACCATAGACTGCTTTGTGGATAGCGGATATTTACAAGGTCCTGGAGGTTCACTTCCAGATGTTGATACCGACTTCCAATCAGACCGCAGACAGGAAGTTAAAGAGTATATTGAGCAACGATATAACCATGATGGAAAACAACGTGTATTTTCTGCCGGTACATTCACTACATTGAAGCTAAAAGCCGTGCTTAAAGATGTTGCCCGTGTGCATCGTGTGCCAGTTAATATTGTTAACTATATCACCGCCATTTTTGAGGATGATAAAATGACGTGGACAGATTTGTTTCTGTTGGCTGCCACCAATAAAAAGGTACATAGCTTTATTATGGAATATCCGAAAGTAATTGAAGATATTCGTACTTTGATGGGCCAGCCGCGTTCTTCATCTATACATGCTTCGGCTTTGCTGGTTACTCCAGATACTAAAGACGGTAAGGATATGGAGTGTTTTGATTTCACGCCAATTAAAAAGGTAGATGGGATGTTGGTGAGCGAATTGGATGGATATTCATTGGACGAACAAGGATTGTTGAAAAATGACTGTTTGGGTATTAAGGAATTATCTAAATTACAGGCAGTTATCAATATTTGCAATGAAAAATATCAAGCAGGACTTACTTTTCAAAGTATCGTCCAAAGCAATTTGGCCGACCCCAAAGTGTACAGCTTATTACAAAAAGGATATACGCAAAACGTGTTTCAGTTTTCTTCTAAAGGTATGACGAAATTCCTGGTAAGTATGAAACCTGACAAAATAGAAGACTTAATTGCTGCCAACGCTTTGTTCCGTCCGGCTACATTGGATTCCGGTTCATCTGACCGTTATGTGGATTGTAAATTGGGTGATGCCGACCCTGTATATTTATGGGGTACTTACAATGCCATGAAAAATACTTACGGAGTCCTTTGCTATCAGGAACAGCTTGCACAAATTGCACGAGAAGTGGGCGGTTTCAGTTTGGGAGAAGGAGTTAAATTGGTCAAACTGATTTCTAAAAAGAAGGTAGATAAGATTTTAGCTTTACGCGACAAATTCATGGCAGGTGCCAATCAAAACGGATGTCCAAAAGAAGATGCTGAAGCAATATGGCACATGTTTGAGGTGGCCGGAGGCTATCTTTTCAACAAAAGTCATGCGACCGCATACGCTGTTACCGCATACGCCGGTGCCTATCTAAAAGCTAATTATCCTACCGCATTCTACACTATTGCGTTACAGTGGGCAGATGATGACGAAATTCCTACTTTAATGAGTGAAATGGAACTGTGCAGTAACGCTAAGATTGTACCTCCAGACATCAATGTCAGTGACAATACATTTTACACAGATTATCAGACCAATGAGATTTTCTGGTCCTTGTCACGCATTAAAATGTTAGGTGTCAAGGCTACGGAATGGATTGTAAACGAGCGTCAAGCGCGTGGACATTTTACCTCTATTGAAAATTTCATAGACCGAGTATTCCGATACAAATTGAAGAAATATCAGTATTGGGATGATCCAGACGATATGGATGAAATCAAAAGATGTCCTGTAAATGCCCGTCATGTACGCAATTTGATATTGGCCGGCTGTTTTGATAAAATTGAAAACGCACAATCAGTTGTAGAGCGTTATGCCATTTTAGAAAAAGCTGCAAATTTATTGGGCTTTGAAATTACTGAAAAAGACATTCCTTCAGATTTACGAGACAAACATTATTTCTGGAGTCAGCAACAGATTGCAGTCAGTGGTATCGGAGCCATAGATTATAAACGTATCTATGATAATTCAGAAGCCAAAACCAAAATCAAAGGTAAAGCGGCATGGGCATTGCTTAAAAACATTTTAGACCCAGATTATGACGGAAAACGCGTAGCCATCTGTGCAAGTATCGTGGATATTGAAGAGAAGAAATTCAAAGATAAAAAGACAGGTGAAAACCGTATATTCTGTAAAATCTTATTACAACAAAACAATGATTTAACAGAAATGATTATCTGGAATGACGAATGGGCCACAGCGCGTGCGGAATTCACCAAAGGTGGCAATCTCAGTCAAGCCAAAAACAAAATGCTTATTTGTTCCGCACAAGTAAAGTACAGTGACTTTACAGGTAACAACAATCTACAATTATATAAATCATCCATCGTTTCAGTGTTATGAAATCAAATTTTAAAATTAATGTACCAGTGCCCAATGTAATTATTGCCATCGTAGGGCCTTCAGGAAGTGGCAAAACAACAATGGCCAATGTAATGGCCGAGGCTGGAATTCCCACCATTGTATCATATACAACAAGACCTATGCGTGATGGGGAGACTAACGGTAAAGAACATTGGTTTGTGACTCCAGACAAGAAACCAAAACAATCTGAAATGATTGCTTACACCCAGTTCGGCGATTATGAATATTGGGCAACTAAATCGCAAATCACAAATCTGTGTACATACGTGATTGATGAAAAAGGACTGGAATATCTGATGAGTCGAATTTCACAATCCACTATCGTCTTTTCGGTTTATATTGATCGAGACATAAAAGATATTCTAAAAAGCGGCGTGGATAAAGAACGTTGTGCCAGAGACAAGAAGCGCAAAAAAATGGATTTGTCAAAGTATGATTATGTGATTCATAACAACTATACTTTAGATGAGTTTAGAAACAAAATTATCCAATTAACTTATGATTTATTGAAATAATTATGGCTACACCAAATAATGAAAAGCCAGTCATCGTGGCTTTTACCTTAGATTTTGAAACAGGAGGGTTGAACTGTCAGGATTGTGCCTGTACACAGATAGCAATTCATGCAGTACGAATTGATACATTTGAAACCATAGACCGATATGTCCGGTATATCGCTCCTTATAATCAACAGCAAGACAAAGGGACAACCAAACGTAAAATATTGAAGACTAAATATGAACAGCAAGATGCTATTCCTATGAAGTACGAAGAAAAAGCGTTGACTTATTCGGCTATTACAATGGATATGTTGGAATCAATGGGAGTAGATATTCTGGTAGTAGCCCAAGAAATTATTGAGTTTATTAAAAAGAATACTATTGTCAAAAAAACAAACCTCAAACCTTTTTTTATCGGACAAAATATCGGGTTCGATATGGGTTTTTTGCAACAAATGATGGAATACGCCGACTTAATGAAAGAGCTAGCTAAATTGGTACGTGGTACTGTTGATTTTTACGGCCATTTTCAACCATTGTGTATTGACACTATTATCTTAGGACAATTTGCATTATCACATTTAGATAACGTTACCAGTTACAAATTAGAGATTATGGCAGAAAAGTTAGGAGTTGAACTGGATGATGCACATGATGCAGATGCAGATGTTACAGCAACCACAAATGTAGCTATGGTATGTGCCCAACGAATGCGTAATACTCATGGTACGGATGATGGCAACATGGTAATGACACAAAAAGAAAAATCACGTGTACACTTTAAAATTTAACGATATGATTTCAGAAGAAGAGAAACAACAAGCAAGGGCTATGGGATTAGAACCTGAAGTAGTGTTTAATACTCTATCCGATCGGGCAGTGTATGCAGTCCAAACAGAAGATACTCACGAAACTATTTTTGAGATTTCTGGCTATGACCTGCAAATACAATTCAATCGGGACAAGCTTAGAAACATCGCAGAAATTGAAAGTATGCTAGATGGTGTGAAAGACCTGTTTCGTAAAATAGTAATGAAAGATTTGCTTGAACACACTTCTTAACAAACTATTTAATTCTATATAAACGTATATCATATTGAAAAGCTATTCTTTGTAAACAAGTCCAGTTAATCTAATCATTGACTGGACTTAATTACAAAGAATTATGGAAAAAATAGCTCAAACATTAAATAAACAAGAAAAAGATTTTTGCGAGCTTTTTATATTCGGATGTGACCCGTATGCCGGCAATGCAAGAAAATGTTACGAAGATGTGTTTTCAGATAATACTAAATTATCTCTGAAAAACGCCAAAGAATTACTGAAACGTGACGATATTCAAGAATATATTCAGTATTTGCGTAATATTGCCAATTATGAGATAGCTGATTTAAAAGCCCGACTTACTGAGAAATTATGGCATATTATTGATGAAACTTCTACAGCAGAATACACAGACCGCCGAGGCACCAAACTATCCCCAGCTCCATTACGTTCTGTTGCAGTACAAGCTTCAAAAGCTTTAATGGAAATGTACCCAGTAAAAGTAGCCCAAGAAAATAAAATTGAACTTAATGGAGGCGGCGATGGTGGAATTATATTCAATGTCGTAGTACCCCAATCTAATCATTCAACCAACGAAAATAATGAATAATGTTAGGACAAAAAATCCAAATCATAACCTCTTCAGAATTATTGGCATGGAAATTAGGTAAGCTGGTAGGACGAACAGGGGTTGTAGTAGCGTCAGAGCCACATAAAAAAGGTTATTGGGTGGCTTTAGATAATCCGTATGCAAATGAATCAGAATGGTTTATCCCAGTTCAATCATTACAAATGATAGCCAATAACAATGGAAAGAATAGATAAAGGCATGGGGTGGCTCCAGAAAATGCTAAACCTACAAAACAAATATGGTTTTTTTTCAATTATCAAGGGTTTATTTCTCTTGTTTTTAGCTGGATATGTGGTCTTTTTTGCATTAAACCCCAAATATCTGTTAGAACGAGTAACCACAATTCAAACAGAACAGCATGATAACCTAGTACGCTCACGTTTAGCAGCTGATTCAGATATACGACTTATATTATCTAAAACTATGCACAATACTAATGCAGATCGTGCCTGGTTAATTGAATTTCATAATGGCAATAAAAATTTAACTACTGGATTGCCATTTTTATTTGGTTCTATGCGAATTGAAGAAACACAAGATAGTATTCCTAATGTAGATGAAGATTATGCAGATTTCAGTTTATCAAAGTATAAACTAATTGCAAAAGTATTAGACGAGGGGTTCTTTTATGGTAATATTAAAGATGTACAATCTATTGACAAGCGTTTATATTACAAATTCCAATCTAATGATATTAACGAAATAGCCCTCTTAACTATTTACAATGAAGATAAACCAGCAGGTATTGTGGGATTGTCTTTTTGCAATAACAAACAAATGGATAAACAGTTAGTTGGCAAACGCATTAGAAGTGCCGGCATCCAAATCGCAACTTTATTGTCTCAAATAAAATAATAAACTATGAAATTAAGATTAGAACGTTTGTGGCCTAAAAAAGATTATACTGTCGGAAGGCTATATGTTGATGACCGTTTGTTTTGCAACACCTTAGAAGACCGGATTGTGGACAAAAATAAAAACGGTGTATTTGATGGTGACGAAAAGAAAGTATATGGTGAATCCGCTATTCCGTATGGAACATATAAAATCATTTATAATTGGTCTCCAAAATTCGGAAGAAATCTCCCAAGATTGTTAAACGTACCGCATTTTGAAGGAATATTGATTCATCCGGGCAACACTGCTGCTGACAGTGCCGGTTGTATTTTGGTTGGAAAAAATACTGAAGTGGGCCGCCTTACTAATTCGCGATACATTTCAGATGAGTTGAACAAATTAATTGATGAGGCTCAGCGAAAAGGGGAGCCTATCACAATTGAAATTGTATGAAACGGTTTATCATTATATTGATATGTTTGTTTAGTGGATTAACGTTCATCGGATGTCACTCGTCCAAAAATCTCCAAACCAACGAACATATTGACTATTCCAGCGAATTAAAACAACTTCGTAATTCGCTGGATTCATTGCATTTAGATGTAAATAAGCAATCTCAAATTACATCTGATAAATTAAGCAATCTCAAATTAGAAAATACCACTATTTATTTGTCACACCCAGATTCTACTGGAAAACAATATCCTATCAAGCAAAGTACCACTTCTTTAAATAAACAAGAAGAAGAACATACGCAAGAATTTGAAACATTATGTGTCGCGTTCTCATATTTGTCTGACCGTATTGATTCTTTATCACGCAACGTTAATCAAATGCTTAATAAACAGGAGACTATCAAAGAATTAAGTTGGTGGGATTTAAACAAAGACAAAATATATGTAGGGGCATTTTTGATAATTATCGGATTAATTCTATGGAATAGAATAAAAAAATAGCAATGTTTTACAACACAACGCTGGGTTTCATGCTATTCTTATAAAAACATTTAGAAGTTATGGATTTACATATTAAAGACAGATTATTACTTCCATCGCTTTTGCCTGAGCGCGGAAGCTTTATGGAATACAATTTGAAAAAGGCGATTCTAAAAAAAATTGCAATTTCTGAACAGGACAAAACTGATTATGAAATCGTAGAAAAGCCGGAAGAAAAACGTATTGAATGGAATGTGCTCAAAGACCAAGAAACACCATTAAAAGTGGATTTCTCGAAAGAAGAGCTGGCTTTCATGCGAAAGGCATGTGAAAATGTTTCAGAACAGGAATTACCGGATGAAATATGGGCCGTGGCAGAGCGCATTTATAACGAATCCCAGGATTAAAAACTTCTTTACTCAAAATCATATCTTTCACTTAACGGAAATCTGTCAAAAAATGATAGGTTTCCGTTTGTTATTTTATATGTATGGCATTAGGATTAAAAGCACCAAGAAATTTACGAATTGATTTTATGCCTTCTCCTAAGCAATATGAATTGTGGAAATTACTGCAACCAGATTATTGTCCTCACTGTGGAGGTCATATATCTCAAAAATTAGTAGGGCATGATATTAAGGGAAATCCTCAATATAAGCCTTATTGTACACAATGTGGAAGTACGGATTTGCCTCAATTAATATTAGGTGGAGGGGCTGCCGGAGGTGGAAAATCATATTTGGGTAGCTGTTGGTTAGTTAGTAGTTGTATGCGTTTTTCAGATATTCGAGCTGTAGTGGCCCGTAAAACTCTGAAAAGTTTGAAAGGCTCTACATGGAACACTATCAAAAAGGTATGTAAAGAATGGGGATTAAAAGAAGGCGTTCATTATAAAATCAACAATCTGGACGGTATATTAACTTTCTGGAATGATTCAGTTATTATCATGCAAGAAATGGTAGATCTGCCCAGTGACCCTAATTTTGAGCGTTTTGGATCTTCAGAATTTACCATAGCTTTTATTGATGAGGTGTCTGAAATAAGTGAAAGGGCCGTAGAAGTGTTGTTCTCTCGTTTAAGATGGCGTACAGCAGAAACCTTTAAAACAGCCAGAATGATGATGTCCACAAACCCTTGTATCACTTGGGTTCGCTCCAGATTTGTACAAGACGATGAAGGAAATCCAATAACATGTAGAGAGGGGGAAGCATACGTACCATTTTCAGTATTTGATAATCCAGATGTACAATTTGTCCAAACTTATGTAGCCGCCCTAAATAAAATTACAGATAAAGCTACACGAGAAAGATTGTTGTATGGCAACTGGGATTTCGTTGACTCTAATATCATGGCAGCTTATTGGAATTTTGACGGTCAAACACATTTGATTGAAAAATTGTCAGAAAAGGTATATGATCCTATGAAACCCATTATATCAGGATGGGACTTCAATGTAGCACCTTATATGAGTGAGTTGGAATTCCAGTTTAATTATGACAAAAAAGAAATTTATATCATTGAAGAAAACTTAGGCAAACCGGAGAATAAAGAAAACAATACGCCGGCATTGGCAAAGAAAATCAAAGATAAAAAGATTAGTCATAACCATATTGGAGGCATTGTCATTACTGGAGACCCTGCCGGAGCTGCACGTAGCACGCAAACAGAAGATGGAGTCAATAACTATACTATTATAGAGCAAAACATGAAAAATGGGGTTCTCAGGCCTAGGATTAAATTATTATCCAAACAGCCCCCTCTTGTCACCAGATTAGAATTTGTAAATGCTATATTTTCCGGATATGACGGGTGGAAAGTAATGATAGACCTAAGATGCAGAAAACTCACAGAAGACTTGATTTACCAAACCAAAAATGCAGATGGAACCAAATGTAAGAAAAAGGTTACAAATGCTAAAACTGGAGGTAAAGAAGAAAAATACGGGCATTTATCAGATATTCTGGATTATGTATTTGTACAATTTCTAAGTGATTCATGGCGTAGATTCCAAAATCAGAAAACATCAATTGAAACATATACATCTGAAGTTTATAGTATATTTAATTTCTAATATGTACCGACGTTTTTTAAATAATGACGACTATTTGTCTATCATCACTCAGGACGCGTTATCACAATTGGTGCGTAAAAATGAAAACCGATATATTCAAGCAGAACAAGCAGCAGAAGCTTCTATAACAGATTATCTTTCTGAAAATTTTGAAATAGAAAGAGAGCTTGAAGTAGGTAAAAGAATACAAGAATACAACCGTGGAATCAGCTACCCTCCAGGTGCTTATTTTTATTTTGAAGGTCAAATTTGTGAAGTGATACAGGCTATAAATGGTTTCAAAGCTCCAACAATGTGGACTTACTGGAAGGAATATGAAGGCGATGTAGACCCCAAATCTATACCCCCATATTCTCAATTAAATAATTATCAACCTGGAGATTTAATCAATTATCTTGGGGTAGTTTATATATGTGAAATACGTAATGGCTTTGATTTCGGAGATATACGTATTCCATGCGCAAATGTATGGGAATTGGCCACAACATATCAATGGGAAGCTATACCTTATAATTTATGGGATGTTGTAGAATATGAAGGACAATTTTTTGCACTTGTATCTACAAATGATTTTGATCCATTGGTTAACCCTATGGAATCAGATTGTTGGGGATTGATAGGAGATTATGACAATACAATAGATACTTATGAAGTTTCCGAACATGAGTATGTGGTGTATCAAGGAACGGTGTATTACCCAGTTGTCAATCCCAACGCAGATGCACCTGAATTTGGCAAAAACATCAGGTTGCACGATCCTAGAAATTATAATCTAAAGAAACACATGGTGCAATTGGCATTGTATGAATTACACAAATTGATTTCACCAAATAACATTAGTTCTGTGAGGGTAGATGACTATGAACATTCTATGTTATGGCTTAAAGACGCTTCCAGATTAAAATTGAATCCTCAAATACCTCGTAAAGTTGATAATAAAAAAGAGCCATTGACTGATTGGCAAATGGCTACTTTTCAAACATCTTATGACCCATATCAAAATCCGTGGCAAGTATGATTAAAAGATTTTATTATGACAGCAAAGTTGCTAAAGTGCTGTTGGCCTTCAGTTCATGTCATACGATTACTATCGGCCCGTTTGTATTCAGCAAACGTTCTAAAGATGACATTGAACAAAATGTACGCAATCACGAAACATGTCATTCTATTCAATGGATAGAACTAGCTTGTGTAACTGGTATAATTGTATTGATACTGCAATTATTATTTGGCTGTTCTGCCTGGTGGTATTTTAGTGCAGCAATCATGTTTTATTTGTGGTACGGTATTGAATTTCTGGTAAGACTAGTGTTAAATCGTAGTTTTAAGAAAGCGTACAGAGCTATTGCTTTTGAACAGGAGGCTTATGGAAGCGAAAATGATTGCAATTATATTGAGAACCGTCCTTTGTTTTCGTGGTTGAAATTCATAACAATTGCTTAATAAAACACGCTTCGATGCTTTGGGTGAAACGTTGAGTCATATATACGTTTTTGGGCTATCCTACTTTGGCAGGTCCACATGACTTCAACACAAAGCAATCGAAGCGTTGTTTTTATCTATTTTTTAGATTGACAAAATCTATCAGATCTTGTTCATTAATCAAAATCCTTCCTGCCGGCTTTGTGTATGGAATTTTGCCTTCCGACAGGTATCTTTGAACAGTCCGATAAGCTACACGCAAATATTCAGCAGCTTCTTTGACTGTTACATTTTTGGTTTTCATACGATTTCATTCAACCTATTAAACTCGTGATCAACTTCTTCCTGAAATATTTTGGCATAAAGTTGTGTAGTTTGAATATTGGTATGCCCCAACATTTTACTAACCACTTCAATTCGCACGCCGTTACCTAATGTTACCGTAGTAGCAAATGTGTGTCTTGCTACATGGCTTGTGAGCCTTTTCTTAATTTCACAAAATGCTCCGATAACCTTTAAAAAAGCATTATACTTTTGATTAGATATAACAGGCAATTTTAAATTATATTTGTTCAATATATCCATAGCTTTTTTGACTATAGAAATATTATATTGGGTGCCGGTCTTTTTTCTACAATCCCGTATTCGATACATTCCATTAGTAAATACAGCTTCACTAAAATCAAATTTAGTCAAATCAGCATACGCCAAACCTGTATAACAACAGAATAAAAACATATCCTTTACTCTTTCCAAGCATTTATCATCCAACGATATGTTTTCTATTTTTTTTAATTCCTCTTTGGTTAAAAACTTTCTATTCTCGCTAACGCCGTGATCTAATTTAAAGGTTCGATACGGGTCCGTTTGTATTAACTGAGACGCATACGCTTCACGTACAAATATCTTCAATACTTTATGATAATTATATACTGAAGATTGGCATTTGCAACGTTTTTTAGCAAATTCATCCCATGCCATAATATTCTGGTAGCAAATATCAGAAAAAGACTTGATTTTACCAAAATTTTCTAATGCTTTCAGAATATACCATTGTTTTTTTCTGGTAGATTCTGATATTGGCCTTTCAATAATACGCTTGCGCATGAAATGAAGAAAAGAATCTGTTGTGTCAACGCCACAACCGTTTAAATAACCATCCAATTTCTCAAAAGAGAATGTTTGCTTCTGTAATGACAATTGGTGAGCAAAATCATAAATATTTGCTACCATATCATTTAATTGTTGGTTAAATAACATGGACTGGGGGTGATTTTTAACTTTCAGATCTTTGCCCCATTGGTCTGCATACAACCTAATTCCAGTTGTAATGTACTTACGTTTTCGTTGAAATGTTACCTCCATTTGAACAGAGGCTTGGTGTTTTTTGGTGGCCACATGCTTTCTATCAAAGATGAGCCGGACAGATACATTGTTCATACTTTTACTTTAAGTATGATTAGTAATGTAGATAAGGAGTGTAGATACTGAAGAATGGTATCATGGTAGGGTACACATTGGTATCATCTGTTTGTCGTCAAATGTGATACCATGTCATAAACTGTCATATTTATACAGTCTTTTGATACTCCCAAAAACATCATTTGATATGATGTTTTATCAATTATCTTCCTGTGAATCAACAAAATAAGGAGGCTTTAAGACCTCCTTATAATGTACACCCTCAGGGATTCGAACCCTGGACCCACTGATTAAGAGTCAGTTGCTCTA